>JAEEGL012657228.1_pt1 | contig 24126 bp, 24 predicted proteins | sample 9134231 | NCBI WGS metagenome assembly JAEEGL01 (sample SAMN16246548, study PRJNA631951) | gut metagenome | biome: gut microbiome; feature: rumen; material: fiber-attached | host: Bos | place: Iran: Karaj | collected 2018-10
AATACACAAGCTATTTTTACACAGGGAGTGAATATACTTTGCCTAACATAAAGTCCGCTATAAAGCGTGAAAAGGTTTCCGACACGAAGAATCTGCGCAACCGCATGGTCAAGAGCCAGATGAAGACCCAGCTGCGCAAGTTTGACGACGCCATCGCCGACGGCAGCGCCGATATCAAGGTGCTCTCCGCCACCCAGGGCGCGGTAGACAAGGCCGCATCCAAGGGCGTCATCCACAAGAACGCCGCCAACCGCAAAAAGAGCCGTCTGGCCAAGCAGCTCAACAAGCAGGCTCAGGCCTAAGCTTACAGCACTTCGCATATTACAAAAACGGGGGCATTTTACCCCCTTTTTGTTGTACTTAAACGGCTTTGGAGGCATGCGGTAATGAGAAAGATCATCGCGTTTTTGCTGGCTTTGAGCCTGCTGGCGCCCATGTTCGCGCTGGCCGAGGGCAGAACGCTGACGCTGATAGACATGGACGAGCTCAGCTTCCCCTTCCTGCTGGATTCGAAAAGCGTAAACACCCTTTCCGGCGAGATAAAATGCGTATCTCCCATGAAAAGCGTCACCCTTACCATGTACGATATCCGGCAGCTGAAAGAGGTGTTCAGCAACACCTATACGTTCAACGTCTCGGACGGCATATTCACCTTCAGCGCCTCCAGATTCAAGGGGCTCATCGCGCCGCAGATCAAGCCCGGGGAATACACGTTTACCGTGACGGTCTCCGACTCCACAGGCAACACCGCCTCCCGGGAGTTCATATCCCACGTGCTGGGCAACGGCTTTCCCGTGATCAAAAACATGAACGCGGACTGCGTGTTTTCGACCGACGCCCGTGTGACCGCCTTCGGTTTCTTAAGCGACAACAACATAGACACCTACACTACTCCCGCCAACCCGTACACCCTGAACATAACCCTTCCGGAAGGCAGGAGCGCCGCCTACCTTTGCACCGAGTGGTGCTACGCGCCCACCGATCTGCGCCTGACACAGTACGACGGCAACGGCAGCATAATAAGCGAGACCGAGGATAAGAACCCCAAGGGCATGGTGGCGCTGAATTACGCCATAGACGAAAACGCGCGCCGGCTGAGCCTCTACTGCGGAAGCCCCAACAGCCGCCTTGGCGAGCTCTACGTGCTGGAAAAGGACCAGGTCTCCCCTTCTGCGCTGCTGTTTGAGGAAATGCCCGAAAAAGTGGACCTTATGGTGTTCTCCACTCACCAGGACGACGAGCTGCTGTTTTTGGGCGGCACCATCCCCTATTACGCGGAGCAGGGCAAGGCCGTGTGCGTGGTCTACATGGCCCGCTGTATGTACAGCACCACCTCTTTCAGAAGGATAATCGAGGCGTTGAACGGCCTCAACTGGTGCGGCGTAAAGTACCACCCCATCTTCCTGAACCACAAGGACGGCCACTGCCCCAATATGGCCCACGCCCTGTACGTATGGGGCGGCGAAGCGCTGTATGACGAAGTCACCGAGCTGATACGCCACTATAAGCCCGAAGTGATCGTGACTCAGGACATAAACGGCGAGTACGGCCACCTGCAGCACCAGCTGACTTCCCTGGCTGTACGCACGGCTGTGGAAATGGCGGCCGACCCGGAATGCTGCCCTGAGAGCCTGGAAAAATACGGCACCTGGGAGACCAAAAAGCTCTACATACACCTGTATGAGGAAAACGAGCTTACGATGGATGTATACGCGCAGCCCATGAAGAACTACCTGGGGCTGACCGCCACGCAAGTTTCCAAACTCGCGTATTCCAAGCACTACTCCCAGTGGTTCGGCTGTGATTATGACGAGTACAACCGGCGCTGGAACAACTCCAAATACGGCCTGTACTACACCTCCGTGGGCCCGGACGTTAACAAGAACGACTTTTTCGAGAACGTAGACTGAGCCGGACGGCAAACGCCCTGCCGCTGTTTCGCGGCAGGGCGTTTATTATATGCTTTACCCTTTGTGTTCAGCGCTTTTACACCAGTTTCCTTGCGATGCGGGCGACGAAGCTTTCCTCCTCCAGCGTGACAAAGCGCGTGAAGGACGCGGAGCGCCTTATCGTGTACGCCGTGCCCGCGGGCAGCGGGCGCTGGCAGCCGTCCGTCACCACCAGAGCGTCGCGTTCGCACACAAGTTCCACCGCGCTTTCGGGAGACAGTATTATGGGCCGGCTCAACAGCGTATGCGCGGCTATGGGCGTAAGGATTATGTTTTCCGCCGCCGGGTCCACTATCGGCCCGCCCGCGGACAGGGAATAGCCCGTGGAGCCCGTGGGGGTCGCGGCGATGATGCCGTCGGCGGTATAGCTTTTGAGCTCCCTGCCGTCCACCTTTACCACAAAGCGGATGGCGCCCGCGTCGGGTTTGAGCAGCGCGGCCTCGTTCAGCGCGGTAACGGGCGCCTCTCCCTCTGCGGCGCAGTCCAGGCGCATGCGCTTTTGCAGGCGGTACCTGCCTTCCATAAGCGCGTCCATGGCTTTGAGCGCGCCGTCCTGCTCCACGGTCGCCAGGTATCCCACATGCCCCGCGTTTATGCCCAGTATCGGGCAGGAGCACTCTTCCGCCGCCGACACCACGGTGCCGTCCCCGCCTATGGCGACGCATACGTCCGCCTCATCAGGGGCCTTCGACAGCACACAGCCCTGCATATATACGTAATCGGACAGCGTTTGGGCCAGGCGTTTCGCGTCCTCGCGGCTGGGATGGGTTATAAAATAAAACTTCATGCGTCTGCACATCCTGTGGCTTTTTTCTGATTATATCACCTTGCCCGCCGCTTTGGCAAGCTTAACGGCAAACTGCGCCTGCACCATAAAGCACTGCGCGATACGTTCACGCAGAAAAATGGAGAGGGAGCGGCAGCTCCCCCTCCGGCAAAATGCATAATGTCTATCTCTTGCTGAGCACGTCTTTCTCGTACTGCTTCACGATGTCCAGCCACTCGTTCTCCACGGGGACGCCCTGCTTTAAGCAGTACATATCCCATACGGGGCCGAAAGGCAGCGCCTTGTAGTCCTCCTGCAGCGCCAGGCGGGAAGTGAAGTCTCCTTCCACTTCGGCTTTGCGCAGCTTGGCGTGGTTGGTGAGGTACGCGGACAGGATCGCCTTCTGGGCATTCCTCACGCCGATGACCCAGGCCGCCACACGGTTTATGGAGGCGTCGAAGTAGTCCAGCGCGCACAGCACACGGTCTTCGTAGCCGTTGGCGATTATCTCGTTGAATATGCGGCTGGTCTCCTGGTCCCAGCTCACAACGTGGTCGCTGTCCCAGCGCACAGGGCGGGAGATGTGCAGCAGGATCTTGGGCAGGTACTGCATGACAGCGGAAAGCTTGTCGCTCACCTGCTCGGTGGGATGGAAATGGCCGGTATCCAGCGTGAGCAGCTTGCCCCTGGACACGGCATAGCCCAGCATGAACTCGCCGGAGCCCACGGTGTAGCTTTCAACGCCGATTCCGAACAGCTTGCTTTCCACCGCGTCCAGCACGTCGGGAGCGCCGATAGCTTTGGTGCTCTCGAATATCTCGTCCAGCGCTTCCCTCATCAGGCGGCGTGGGGTGTCAGTGTCCGCGGGAGTGTCCTTGTAGCCGTCGGGCATCCAGAAGTTGATGACGCAGCTTTCGCCCTGAGCCTTGCCGAACGCTTCGCCTATCTCGCGGCAGCGCTTGCCGTGCTCGATCCAGAATCTGCGGTGTTTCTCGTCACGGGAAGAAAGGGAGAAACCGTCTGCCACGAAGGGATGCCCGAAGTAGGTGGGGTTAAAGTCCAAGGGCAGCTTGTTCTCCCTGGAAAAAGCCATCCAGTCGGCGAAATCCTCTTTGGTGTAGGCGTCCCTGTCCTTTTTGCGGCCGTGCAGTTCCGCGTAGCTGGCATGCAGGTTCAGCTTCTTTTTGCCGGGGATAAGGCTGATGGCTTTAAGAAAGTCCTGCCTGAGCTCGTCGCCGCTCCTGGCCCTGCCGGGGTAGTTGCCGGTGGTCTGTATGCCGCCGGAAGTGCCGCCTGCCTCGCTCTCAAGGCCTATAACGTCGTCCCCCTGCCAGCAGTGCAGGGAAATAGCGAACTTCGCGGCCTGCTCCATGGCCTTTTCCACGTCCACGCCCTGGGCCGCGTAGACCTCTTTGGCGTACTCAAAGCCCTTTTGGATAAGCTCCTGCTTCATCGTGTTCCTCCTCATTTATTTATGCTTTACTTTTGATATGTAATCCTTGCGCAGTATCGAATACAGTTCCACGTCCACGTACCGGCCCTTATTGTAGAGACGGCTGCGCAGCGTGCCTTCCTTCGCCATGCCGCATTTGGCCATCACCGCGCCCGAGGCGGGGTTCTCCACCTCGTGCTGCGCCTCCAGCCTGTTTATGGCCAGGTCTCTGAAGGAATAGTCTATCACCGCTTTGAGCGCCTCGGTCATGTAGCCCCTGTTCCAGCGGTCGCGGGACAGGGAGTAGCCCACCTCCGCGGCGTTGTTGTCCTTCTGGTACCACATATAGCCTATCGTGCCTATGATCCGGCCCGTGGCCTTTTCTTCTATGCCCCAGCTGGAGGGCTCACCCGCCCGGTATTTGCGCAGCATGTATTTAATGTACGCCCTGGCTTCGCTCACGGATGTATAGGCGTCCCACAGCACGTGCTTTGCCACCAGAGGGTCTTTCCCGTAATCGTATATATCCTGCGCGTCTCCCATTTCCAGCCGCCTCAGCACGAGGCGTTCGGTTTCAAGTACCGGCATATGGTCGAACAGACCGGATGAGAACATCTGATTAATACTTCCTTCTTAAGTCTTGCCGCATCCTTTGCATCGGAGCCGCGGATGCGCGCGTTTGCGCCAGTATCAGATAATCAGCTAAAAAGATATGTTCAGGCCTTCAACGGCGTTAAGGTCTGTTTCGCGGCCCGAAACGCCCTCACCCGGCAGCAGGCAGCCGAAATAGCCCGCTTCGCCGACACACACGCCCACCGCCAGAGTGTCAGAATCGTTCACCAGGGTCTCGCCGTCATAAAACAGCCGGGCTTCTCCCAGGTCCCCGATCCCCCGGTCAGGCATGAACGCCGCGAGGTCGTTTACGGAAAGCTCCTCGCCCCTGTCGCTCAGGCGCGTGCGGATCAGCACCACTCCGTCAGAGGGCATTTCCAGCACGAAGCTTCCCACGCAGCCGGACACCGTGGCGGCAAAGGTGGTAAAGAATACCTCCCGGCCGTTTATGTCGTACACGCTCACGCTCACCGCCCTGGGGCTTTCGGCGGGGCAGTCCGTCACATAGTACGCCTTTACCGTGAATATGCCTTCCTCGGGCAGGTCTTCAGGCAGCCGGCAGAAAGCGTACTCTTTCTGCCAGGCGTCCCTGAGCGCGCAGAACGCGGGGCGCTTAAGCCCGTCAAAATCGATCAGCGCCGGTGAAGACAGGCGGTTTTCGCCGCTTATCATCCCTTCCAGCGTAAAAGCACAGCCCCGCAGGCGGGCATCCAGCGCCGCGTCCCTGAGCGCCAGCGCCTGGTTGTAGCGGCTCAGCGCGATCGTTTCGCTCAGTTCCTCCCCGCAGCCGCCTGCCCCGTCGAAACAGGCGCGGTCCGACTCGGAAAGCTTCCATATCATGTCGTCTTCCAGCGCGCGCTCATCCGGGCAGATGCGCGCCACTTCGTCCGGGTTGCTCATGGCTTCGGGCAGGGCGCCGCCCGTCTCGTCTTCCGCCTCCGCGGCAAACAGGGAATACCTGGCCGCGCGGCGTATGAACGCATCGTCCGCCAGGGAATCCCGGGTATACGCGGTCTGCGCGCCCAGGGCGCGGGCCAGCTCAAAATCCTCTTCGTTCAGGCACACGACGCCTTTCCGGGGCATCTCGCCCGCGGGTATATAGATCTCCGTTTCCCGCGTGTCGCTGTCCTCGCCCTCAAAAAACAGGTGCGCGCTGAGTTTGTTTATCTCTCCCTTGGCCAGTTTCCCGGCGAATATCCGGTCCTTTATGGGGGTATATCCCGCGGCGAGCTTCTCTTCCAGCTCTTCCGTGAATTCCCCCAGGCTGTTCCTGAGCCGGAAAACGAACTTTGCCCGTCCCGGCGCGCTAACGTCAGCGGCGCACATGAAGCCTGTTTCTCCGTTATCCGCGGGCATGGCACGGAAATCTTTTATCACGCCCCTGCCCGTCCCGTTCCACAGCAGGCTTCCCGTGAAGCCCGCCTTCGGGAACAGGGAAAAGCTCTCGTCCGGCGGGAATTCTATCTGAACGTAATTGGGTACGCCCAGCAGGCGGGTGATCTCAGCCTCGCACCAGCTGTCCGTGCCTTCCGCGGCAAGGGCGCCGTTGACTATCAGCCTCCAGCGGCCCATGAGCCTGTTCAGGCGTATGAACACCCTTTTTTCGGTCTCCGGCAGGGTGAACTGGGTCACATACCGCCACGTTCTTCTGTAGATCCATTCGTTGCGGCAGCGTTCCTCCAGGGGCAGTTCTGCCTGGAGCACTCCCGCTTCGGTCAGCGCGTCCTCTATGTTTTCAGGTGCGTCAAGCCTGACGGGCGGGTATATGCCGTCCGTCAAAAACCATTCACACAGCGCTTTTACGTACATATCGGTTTCAGCTCAGCCTTTCCTTCGCCAGCAGCAGGCCGACTATCGTTTTGGAGTCGCTTATGCTGCCCTCGGTGACCAGCCGCAAAGCTTCGGAAAAGGGCAGCCTGACCATGTCTATAAACTCGTCCTCGTCGGGACTGACTTCGCCTTTTTCCAGCCCCGTGGCCAGATAAACGCCTATCAGCTCGTTGGTAAAGCCGGGCGTGGTGGCCAGGTCAGTCAGCTTTTCCCAGCTCCGGGCAGTAAAGCCCGTCTCCTCTTTAAGCTCGCGCTTCGCGCAGACGAGCCTGTCCTCGCCGTCAAAGTCCAGCTTTCCGGCAGGGATCTCCAGCGTGAGCCTGCCCAGTGCGCAGCGGTACTGCCTTATCATGTACACATTGCCTTCGCCGTCCACCGGCACCACCGCCGCGGCGCCCCTGTGCAGCACGACCTCCCTGAAGGAAGTGCCTCCGTCGGGTAACTCGACCGTCCATTTCTGGACGTGCAGTATCTTGCCGTTATATATTTCCTCACGGGCAACGACCGTTTCCGTCAGCCTGTCCTGTTCCATTGTTTCTCCCAGCTCCCGCCCCGCGGGGTCGTCAGTATTTCCCGTATGATTATACCACACATTTCACCCGTTTGCACACGGGAAAACAAATTTTTATTCTTGTAAAACCTTTATGCATGTGATAAAATACTTAAAAATGCATTGGAGATGACCAGTATGTTCGGAAGGCGCGCCGACGGCAGGCGGCTAAGCAATATCGACCCTATTATCCAGTTCACTCCCTACATAATGACCGCGCGCAACGACGCGTCCAACCAGATCACCGTCAATATAGATTACGAGCCCATGGCGGACTACATCCGCACCCGCTCCAAGCAGGGCGTGAAGATCACCTTCATGGACCTGATCATCGCCGCCTACGTACGCACGGTGAGCCAGTATCCCGAAGTCAACCGCTTCGTCATGAACCGGCAGATCTTCGCCAGGAACCAGATAGTGGTCAGCCTGACCGTGCTCAAAAACGCCAAGGACCGTGACAGCCTGGACGAGGACACCATAAAGATGCACTTTGCTCCCGACGCCACCATAGACGAAGTGGCGCAGGAGGTCGCCAGGATGGTCGCTCCCGCCGCCAACGACGCCGCCGACGGCACCAGCGACTTCGCGGGCAAGATCGTAAAGATACGCCCCCTGGTCAAATTCGTGGTGTTCCTGGCCCGGGTGCTGGACCGTTACGGCCTGCTGCCCGGCTGGCTGTACGACCTGTCCCCCTTCCACTGCTCCATGTTCATAACCAACCTGGCCTCCATCGGCCTGCCCGGCATGTACCACCACCTTTACAACTTCGGCAACACCTCCGTGTTCCTGGCCATGGGCAAGTTCGAGAAGCAGTACATAAACACCAAGGACGGCATAAAGGCCAAGACCGTGATCCCGCTGGGCGTGAATACCGACGAGCGCATCTGCGGCGGCGCCAGCTACGCCATGGCGTGCGGCTGCTTCATGAAGTATATAAACAATCCCAAGCTGCTGGAAGAGCGCCCGAAAACGATCAGGACCGAAGTGGATTACAAACCGATAAAGAAGTAAAACGCAGTTTCAGAACGCAAACAGGCTGCCGCGGAAATGCCGCGGCAGCCTGTTTTTTGTCTTTCAATCTTATTCCGGCAGCGAGTACAGCTGGGAGAAGTGCAGGAAACGGTCGTTGAACGCCGCGTCGGAACCGCTCTTCACCTCGTTCAGATACGAGTGCATGTCCATGGCGTTCATGTGGGTCTCTATAACGCAGCCCGCGATATTGGAGCAGTGGTCCGATACCCTGCGCAGGTCGTTCAGGATGTCGTTGAGCACGAAGCCCTGCTCTATGGAGCACACGCCCGCGGTGAGGCGCTCTATGTGGCGGGTCTTTTCCTGGGATTCCAGCACGTCCACCACCTGTTCCAGGGGCTCCACCTGGGCGGCGCACAGCACGTCGTCGTTTATAAAGGCGTCCACTGCCAGGCGCAGGCATTCGCCCACCGCCTGTATTATCACGTTCAGCTCCGCCTGGGCGGAAGCGGACATGGTGAGCTCTTTCTCGTGCAGTTCCCGCGCGGACTCGGCTATGGACAGGGCGTGGTCGCTTATGCGCTCCAGGTCCCCTATCAGGCGCAGCAGCTTGGTAAGGGAATGGCTGTCGTCGCCGCCCAAACGGGTCTCGCCCAGTTTCACCATGTAGGTGCCCAGCATGTCTTCCAGCTCGTCCGCCTTCTGCTCGTCTTCCCGCACGTTTTCATAGCCCCTGACGGAGTAGTGGTCCAGCAGGCTTATGGCCCTTGAGAAACTCTCCGACACCGTGTCCGCCATGCCTTTTGCCACCGAGGAAGCCGCGTCCAGCGCCAGGGCGGGGTTTATGAACAGGCGCTCGTCCAGCATCCGCTTTTCCGCGGGCGCCTTGGTGTCCTTTACGAGCATGCGGGAGAGTTTGACCAGCTTCCGGGAAAACGGCAACAGCATGAACGCGCTCACGAGCTTTATGACCGTGTTTAGCAGCGCGATCATGAACGTGTTCACGGGAGCGGACGCGAAGCTGAAATGCACAAGGCTGTCCAGCAGGTAATACACGGGCAGCAGCACCGCGGCGCTGATGATATTGAACGTAAGGTGGATGACCGCCGCGCGCCGGGCGTCGGGTGAAGTGCCGGAAGAGGACATGAGCGAAGTCACGCAGGTGCCTATGTTGAAACCGAATATGATGGGCAGCGCTGCGGCGCAGGATACCGCGCCCGTTGCGGACAGTGCCTGCAGGATACCTACCGAAGCGCTGGAGGACTGTATAAGCGCGGTCACCAGCGTGCCAGCCAATACGCCCAGCACCGGGTTGGAGAACATGATCAGCAGGCTGCGGAAAGTCTCGTTCTCACCCAGCGGCGCCACCGAGGAAGACATGGTCTGCATTCCGAACATCAGCACCGCGAAACCCAGCAGTATGCCCGCCGTATCCTTGACGCGCTCCTTTTTGATGAACATCAGCATCACGATGCCCGCCAGCGCGATAACGGGGGTGAACGTGGAAGGCTTGATCAGGTTAAGGTACCACGCGCTGCCCTGCACGCCCGTAAGGGACAGAAGCCAGCCCGTAATCGAAGTGCCCACGTTTGCGCCGATGACTATGCCCACCGACTGTTCCAGCGTCATTATCCCGCTGTTCACAAAGCCAACCACCATTACCGTGGTGGCGGCGGAGGACTGGATTATGCCCGTTACCGCCGCGCCCAGCAGCATCCCCTTGAAGGGATTGGACGCGAGCCTTGACAATATCAGCTTAAGGCGCCGCCCCGCCCGCTTTTCCAGGGCGGAGCCCATCAGGTTCATGCCGTACAAAAACAGCGCGAGCCCGCCGATCAGCCCCAAAATACCGCTAAGACCCATTTGTTCCTCCGAATGTTGCCGTTTTTCTGTCTGTACCGCTAAGCCATGCTTACCTTGATCCAGCCGGTGCCGCTGAAGCGGCGGCGGAATACCAGCAGGCGGAATACCCACTCAAACAGCTGCCCCAGCCATACGCCCCAGATGCCTATGCCCAGCACTATGGTGAGCAGGTATCCCAGCGCCATCCTGCCCAGCAGCAGCGCCGCCAGACTGATCACCGTGGCGAACACGCTGTCGCCCGCGGAGCGGGTCACCGTGGTCAGCACGAACGCGTCGCACCAGATCAGCGGCATCGGCAGCGCGCCGATCGCCACCGCCACCCAGATATACGTCAGCGACTCCGCCATGGGGTGGAAAAGCTTCAGCACCAGCGGGAGCAGGGGCCCTATCACTATGATGGCGCCCAGCATGATGAACCTGCCGGCCCACACCAGGTTCTTGGCGTAGAACCGGGTAAGCTTAAGATCCTTCGCGCCTATGGTCTGCCCGCACACGGTGGCTGCCAGGCCCGTCATGGCGTAAGAGAACGAGTAGAACAGCATGAATATGGAATTCGCTATGCCGTGGGCGTCCGTCTGGAAGGTGGGCAGGGTCGCGATATACATCTGCACCAGGAGCATTCCCCCCTGGAACAGCACCTGCTCCACGCTCAGCGGTATGCCCAGGCGCAGTATGTCCGCGAAGATCCTGTGGTCGAAAGCCAGGAAGTCCCTGAGCCTGACCCTGGGATACATCTTCGGCCTCACCAGCCATGCCACGGCGAAGAACATGCCTGTGATCCTGGCCACCAGGAAGCTGAGCCCGGCGCCCTGCACGCCCATGTCCATTACGTTTATGAACAGGAAGGAGCACACCAGGTGCACGGAGTTGATTATTACGGTGAGTATCAGGCTGCTCTTGGTGTCTCCCATGGAGCGGAAGGTGTTGAATATGGCGCTGAACAGGCTGTACGGCAGCAGGCTCAGGCCCATGTATCTTAAGTATTCACCGGATTTGAGGGCTATGGAGTGTTCCACGCCGGGGTACATGAACTTTACTATCTCGACCCCGAACATGCATATGGGCAGCCCCAGCACGCAGCCCGCCAGCGTGCAGATCATGCAGGACTGGGCTATGGCGCGGCTGATGCCCTTGTCGTCCCCCGCTCCCTTAGACCGGGCGATCACTATGCCCGCGCCCAGGGCGATGGCGGAGAAAATGGCGTAAGCCAGGCTGTTTATCACGTTGGCGTTGTTGGCCGCGGTCATGGAGCCTTCCCCTGACGAGGACACCAGCGCGGAGGACAGCAGGCTGATTATGAATATGAACAGCTGGTCAAGCAGCAGGGGTATGAACATGCCCCTTATCTGCCTGTATGTGAACATGCGCGAATCGAAACGCTTTCCCAGTTCGTGCCTTACCGCGGCAAGCATTGCGCGCCTCCCGAAATTACTCCTTATATATTGTATTAAAACATATGTCCCATATTCAAGCTTTCGGCGGCCCGCGCATGGTTAAATTAAGGTTATCTGGATCCGCTTTACACCTGACAGTTTTTATGGTATCATTCCGACGGAAGGGAGGATGAAGATGAATCCGTTTCTTGAATTGTTCGATAAAAAGCGCATGCCCCTGATAATGAGCCTGCCCGTAAACGACGCGTCCCTGGCCAGAGCCGCCTTTGAGGCGGGCGCGGACGCCGTAAAGGTACATATAAACCTGCACCACGCCGCGGGCGGCGAGGACCTGGGCGGCTACGACGAGAACCGCGAGGTGTTCGCCCGCATATTCCGGGAAGCGCTGGGTCCCGTGGGAATAGTGCCAGGCGCCGGCTGCGAAGCCGTAATGAAGGACGCGGAGCAGGTCAAGACCGCCCCCTTCGACTTTATCTCCTTCTACACCGCACACCTTCCCACGGCGTTTCTGCCCACCCGCCAGTGCCTTATGGCCGCCGCGGCGTGCGGCTTTACGCCGGACGAGGTCTCCCAGTACGAAGCGCTGGGCGCTGGCGTGGTTGAAGCCAGCGTGATGCCCCACGAGGGCTACGGCCGGCCCCTTTCCTTTGCGGATCTGGTGACTTACAGGCTTTTGAGCCGGGCTACGCGCCTGCCCGTGGTGGTGCCCACCCAGCGCAGGATCGAGCCTTCTGATGTGGAATACCTGTGCCGAGCGGGCGTGAGCGGGCTGATGATAGGCGCTATAGTGACCGGCAAGACAGAAAAGACCATAGTGGACGCGATAAGGCGCTTCCGCAGGGCGATTGACGTACTATGAGGATACTTTACCTGCCCCTGGACAGCCGCCCCTGCAATTACCTGTGGCCCCAAAGGCTGCTTTCGGGCACGCCCCATGAGGTGATCGCGCCGCCCGAAGAGATAATGGACTATTTCCGCCGCCCCGCGGACACGGAAGGCCTCAGGGCGTTCATACGCGAACAGCTGCCCCGCGCCGACGCGGCGGCGGTCTCCGCCGAGATGCTTTTATACGGCGGCATACTGGCCTCCCGCACGCCGGACGCCGCGCTTGAGACCGCGCTTGACCGGCTGGAGATACTTAAAGAGATCGCACAGCGCGTGCCGGTGCACGTTTTCGGGCTTATAATGCGTTCTTCCGTCTCCGCTTTCTGCCAGGACGACCTGAAGGCGTACCACCTGATGACGGAATACTCCGTCAGCTGGGGACAGGCGTGGCAGGCGGGCGGCGACACTTCCGCCGTGGACAGAAAGTACGAAGCCCTGCTGCCCGAAAATGTTTTGAGCGCTTACAGGCGCGTGAGGCAGCGCAACCACGCGGTGAACCTGAAACTGCTTGAAATGCGGCGGGAAGGCGCACTTTCGTCCCTTATGCTGCTTCAGGAGGACGCCCAGGAGCACGGCTTCCACCGCCGCGAGCAGGCAGAGCTGACCGAATACATAAACGCGAACCGCCTGACCGATGTTTTCCTCCACAACGGGGCGGACGAGGGCGGCGTTATGGCGTGCCTGAAGGCGATCGGCCCCTCTCCCCTGCCCGTGGATGTCAGTTTCACCCGGGGAGACGGCTCCTTCGTCGCCAGGTACGAGGACCGGCCGTTCAGGGAAAACCTGTCAAGCTGCATGCGATACCTGAACCTGACATCGAGCGGCAGCGCGCCGACCCGCCTGGTCATACATACACCTCTGGTCGAGCAGGGCGAAGCCGCCTGGCAGAGCCCGTCACCCGCCCCGGACCTGGACGCGCTGGAAAAGCAGTTTTCCGCGCCCTGTTACCTGCTGGACGTGGAATTCGCCAACGGCGGCAGTCTGTACCTGATGTCCCGCCTGCGGGATAAGGGGCTGATAAGCTCCCTTTCGGGCTATTCCGGCTGGAACACCTCGGTGAATTCCATGGGCACCATGCTGGCGCTCATAAGGGCGGACGCGCTGAGGGGGCAGCCCGATCCTGCTTTCAAGTGGGAACGGCTGCTGGACGACCTGCTGTACGAAAGCGTCATCCGCCAGAAAGCGGCCGGGATACTCGCCGGGCAGGGCGAGGACGTGTATTCCCTGAAGGACAAGCCTGCCGCGCAGGCGCTCATAAACTCTCTGCTGGCGGATGAGCTCAAAAGCGGCTGGGGCGAGGCCATGCAAAAAGAAGGCTTCTCCCGCGCCGGGTACCTGCTGCCCTGGGACAGGCTGTTTGAGTGCGACGTGAAACTTGACTGATCGGAGGCAATCATGCAGAAGGTACATCCAAATCTCCACCCAGACGCCCAATGGTTCCCCAAAGTGGGGCTGGGGCTGTTCATACACTGGGGCATCGCCTCCGTGGACGGATACCTGGACCTGAGCTGGGGCATGTTCAAAGACTTCAAATACTCGCCCCGGGTGTGCCCGCCGGAAGAGTACTTCGCCCTGGCGAAAAAGTTCGATCCCGGCCGCTACGACGCGGACAGGTGGATCGCCGCCGCCAGCGAAGCGGGCTGCCGGTACGCGGTGCTCACCGCCCGGCATCACGACAGTTTCTGCCTGTGGCCCAGCCGCTACGGGGACTTCAATACCCGCACATACATAGGCGGGCGCGACCTGATCGCCCCCTTTATCGCCGCCTGCCGCAAATACGGCCTGAAAGTAGGCCTGTACTATTCCCCTCCGGACTTCCGCACCGCGGGCGAGTACCTGCCCTACGGCGGCTGGCAGGAGGACCGCAGAAGTGAGATCCCCCAAGAGCTGACCGATTACGAGCACGCCATAGTGCGGGGGCAGGTGCGGGAACTGCTCACCAACTGGGGCAGGATAGACCTTATCTGGTTCGACGGCAAGTGGCGCCACATACTTGACGAAGCCAGCATCCGCGCCTTGCAGCCGGGCATAGTGATAGGCCGGGGCGACGATACGGACTTCGCCACCACCGAATGCCGCCTGCCCACGGAAGAAGAGTATGAACGGGACTTCAATGGCAGATGGTGGGAATACTGCGGGGAGCTCAACTGCTGCTGGGGCTATACCAAACGGGACGAGCACACCGTAAAGAGCCTGGAAGACCTGCTCACGTGGTACGGATTCACCCGCGCGCACGGCGGCAACTTCCTTATCAACATGGGCCCGGACTCCGAGGGCGACTTCACAAAACTGGAATATCAGAGGCTGAAAGAGTTCGGAGAAGCCATCTCTTTACGTAACCTGCGTTGACAGGCGCGCGCAAAAAGGCTAAAATCTCTGGGTGGATCGGAAAACGGCCGCCGTCCCAAGACTGTACTCTTTTACATTCCCCGGCGGGCCGTATCCGAACAAATGACCGCGTTTAAGCGTCCAATTCACACACAAACCAAAAGGAGGCCTTTATAATGAAAAAACTGCTGGCGCTCGTACTGTGCCTGGGGCTGCTGCTCTCCCTGCTGCCCGCCTTTGCCGCGGGGATCACACCCATAATGCAGGTAGTGAAGTGCAACGAGTACGTGTCCCTCAGGGAAAAGCCGGACACAAAGTCCAACCGCATCTGCAAAGTGCACCTGGGTGAGCTGGTCACCAACTGCTCCGCCGACGAGAACGGCTTCGTGCGCTGCGAGTGGAACGGCCGCACCGGCTACATCCTCTATGAATACCTTCAGATGACCGATTATAAGTACTCCGACGGCATCCTGGTCAACCAGATGGTCACCGGAGTAAACGAGTGGGCGAGCCTGCGCAAAAGCCCCTCCACATCCTCCGAGAGGCTCATAAAGGTGCCCCTGTACGCCATAGTTACCTCCTGCACCGGCCCCGTGGACGGCTTCGTGCGCTGCACCTACAAGGGCAAGACGGGCTATATACTGGCCAAGTACCTGAAAAAGGCGGACTATAACTACAAGCCTACTCCCACCCCCACCGTGAAGCCCACCGCCACGCCCGAACCCACTCCCGTTCCCTACTATCCGCCGCTGCCCGACCAGATGACGGTAGTCAACGTGAACGAGTGGGCGAGCCTGAGGGCCAAGCCCAACGCCAACTCCGCGCAGCTCAAAAAGGTGCCGCTGGGCGCCGTGGTCTACGGCTGCGTGCAGGTGAACGACAAATACGTGGAGTGCGTATATGACGGAGCCACGGGCTATATTGCCAAGCAGTACCTGGAAGAGTACGTGCCCAGCGTTTCCTACGAAGGCTTCGATTCCCTGGGCCTTGATATGCCCACGCTCGAGGCGTTTGAGAGTCTGGGCACCGAAGTGCTCAAGTACACCTTCGACGGCTACACCGCCGTTGCCCGCCGCCTCTACTACGGCGACAAGGAAGAGCTTAAAGTCGTGTGCTACGACTCCACGTGGACTCCCCGCTGGAGCGCGGGCGTTGAGAGCGACCACGCCACCGAGCTTTACAGCACCGAGGCGTTCATAATGGGCTCCGCGGACCGTCCCCTGATCGTGCTGTTCCTGACCGGCTACGGCTTTACCGCGTATCCCGTCGGCTACTGGCAGGATGTGGAATGGGAAAACACCACTGAGGCAGCCCAGCACGTGGGCGGCTCCCTCTCCACCGCCGTCGGCAAGGACGGCACCGCTTACCTGATCGGCTACTACGAGAGCGCGCCCCTGGCCTTGTCCAAGGAGGGCGTGATCCTCTGGAGAGCCAAGAACGACAGCGACTTCATCTACTGGCCCTACGAGATCGAACTGGGCGAGGACAGGCTGGAAGTGTTCTACGACAGCTTCTCCAGCAACGAAGCCTACTGCTACTGCGTCACTTACGATTACGACGGCAAGACCCTGGGCAGCGCCCTGAGGCTGAGGCCCGAAGCGAATTAAGCCATTATGACAGATTCCAAGACCACCGTCCGTGAACTCAAACAGGCCATCCACCGCCTGGTGATGGAAAAGGGCTGGGGGGACGAAAACGGCGTGCAGAACCCCCAGCACGTAGCCATGGCGCTCACTGTGGAAGCCTCCGAACTGCTGGAGCACTTCCAGTGGCTGGAGCCCGCGCAGGTGGAAGCGCTGCTAAACGGCGGTGATCCCGACCGGGTGCGGGCCATAGGCGAGGAATTCGCGGACGTGTGCATGTACGGCCTGCAGCTCATGGACTGCCTGGGCATAGACCTGTCGGAACAGATCGAAAACAAAATAAAAAAAGTGTCCGCCCGTCCTTCCGGCATGCGGGGACGCTATGCGGACGAGCTGCTAAAGCGGCAAAAAGGAGAATCCAATGAAGGCGACAACTAAAATGCCCCTGCCCCGGCTGATACTGCTCATAGTCATTTCCGTACTGTGGCTGACGGGGCTGGTGATGCTGTGCCTGGACAAGGTGGGCCTGGGCCTGGCGCTGTGGGGCGTGGGCCTGCTGGGCGGATTGATCGTGTTCTTTACCTCCCGCAACAAGGAGACCCTGAACGAAGTGATCGCTGCGGAGACCGAAGCGGCGAAGAAAGACGAAGAGTAAGGATCCGTATTTTCCGGTCCCTACTGAATAACGCAGGGGCGGCGCAAGACCGCCTCTGCGTTTTCATATCCGTGTCTTTGCCCGTGCTGCCCCTGTATGACGGGTTTCCAGTCAGCCACGATCCAGTCATCCAGAAACCCGTCACCATATAAAGGACTAAACGGCAAAGGCCCCCGCCTCCTTCCGCTCCGTAAACCTGCCGATCACCTCCAGCATGTCCTTCGGCAGGCGCTTTCTGCATTCATCGGCCATATCCTCCGGCACACCGTAAAACGCCTCGGCGATGCTCCCCGCGATGCAGGTGAGCGTGTCGCAGTCTCCGCCCAGTGAAACCGCCGTCCTTATAACGTCCTCGAAATCGTTTTCCTCCAGGAACGCCGTGATCGCTTCCGGCACGGTCTTTTGACAGCTCTCGATGTGATGGTAATCCGGACGTATCTCATCACAGGTCCGTGAAAGGTCGTAGCCGAATTCGCTGACAATGTAATCCTTTATGGCATCCCTTGTGGCGCCTGTCCGGGCAAGGAAGATCGCGCATGCTATTGCCTCTGCCCCCTTGATGCCCTCCGGATGATTGTGTGTCACCTCGGCGGTCAGGCGCGCCGAGTGTCTTGTCTGTTCGAGCGTGTCAAACAGCCATCCGGCGGACGATACGCGCATGGCAGAGCCGTTGCCGTAGCTCCCGTAGGGCTGCGGGTCGTCAGACCAGAGCCACCGATAAAACCTCTGGCCGTATCCCGCGTTTGGATAGCGTTCTCCCCATTTGCGCATCGACGCGACCAGCGCCGCCCTGATCTCATCGTCACTCTTTCCCATGGAGTCCAGCAGCGCCTCGGCCACCGCGACCGTCATTACCGTATCGTCCGTGAACTGCGAGGCGCGGCCGAAAAGCGGGAACACCGTGGATTTGTTCCCCATATCGAACTCATAGGGTGAGCCTATGATATCACCCAATATCGCTCCGTACATATCAGTTTTCCTCCTGTCTCTTCATTACGCTCTGAGTATAACACAGGCTCAATTCGTTTGGGTCGTCCGCCGGGCGACATTTATCCTTTATCAGGTTGAATCTTGTCCCTGTACTTCAGCGCTATGGCCCTTTTCAGTTCATTAATATCCATCGGACGCGGCTGTTCTCCGCGGGTCCAGTGATACTCGTGATTGTTGCCTCTGAGATGCCGAAACGGATGATCAGCAAAATCCCTGGGGCCAAGCAGTATGTTCAGCAGATCAGCCTCTTCCTCTGACCAGACCGGGATGATATCCTCGTAGTAGCCATCTGCGTCATCAGACATTGAAGTGTATCCGGACACCTGGAAAAGTATAAGACCTCCGCAGCACTTGCAGCGCAGCAGCGACCTGAAGCCGTCGTCCCATTCATAGTTGTCATGAAGCAGCGTTCCGTCTTCAAGCTTTGTCTCTTCACCGTAGCTCTTTACGCATTCGATATCCAGCTGTTTGTAAGCTTCTTTGGCATCGTCAATTTCGTATATATGACATAAGCGCGCGCCATTTTTCACGGCAGGCATTATTCTAAACGGTTCGTCCGAATCGGAGACACTTTGGGGGCTGTAGTCGTCATCTTCGTGCAGCTTGAATATATTCCATATCTGCTTGAATTCAGCTATCGTTATCCTTCTTTCCCGTATGTGATCTGTTATCTTTATACCCGGCATGCCGGGCGCGTAGATCATGGAGTCAAGGTTAATGAATGCCCAGTTGCACCTGTCGTAATGGCCATGGTTTCCCCACGGTTTAAAGTCTTCGGCCCTCAGCCAATCCCAGAACGGATGATCCGGTTTATCAAGGCCTTCGTCTCTGACCACTATGCATGCGTTGCCCGCGCCGATCCTGTCACCGTACGTCTTCATCCTGATTCCTTTCTCAGTAGGGTTCAACTTCCATTATACCGTACCACTCCGCTTTGGGCAGCGTGGACGAGGAACGGGTTGAACCGATCCTATCTTCAAAGATAGGAGCGATGCCCGTCTTCTTTATCTTGAACAACTGCTGGACCGTCTCCCGAGAGCATACGTACAGATAGCTCCCCCAGTCCATTTGCGTCGATTCTCCAAGCAGCTGCTGCCACTCCCCGGGAGTCCGGTAAAGGCTCGTCAGCTCATAGTACCTTTTAAACAGATCAAAAGGCCGGTCGTAATAATCATCCAGATTATCCTTGGCACCGTCATTAAAAATCCCGATGTACATAGCATACATAATTCCAGCCTCCTCCCGTTGTCGATCCTGTCACAGTAACCTCTTGAACGCCTCCAGCAGAGAAGTTATCTGGTAACCGAGCAGCCACGCCGCGTTGTTCCACTCGGGCACCGCCTTTACCACATCCAGCAGCGGCAGCACGTACCTCTCGGTCTGTACCACATAGGTCGCCATCTTTTCGCGGGTGAATCCGTCAGCCATGCAGGACAGATTGTTGCAGCGGTCGATGCACTTGACCAGCGATGCCAGGGGGTTCTCCTTGATTTTCTCGTAGTACTTTGGTTTGATCGTCTCCTTGTCACCCTCATACGTGTTGTAGGATACAAGGCATACTGCTTTGCGCACCCGCTCGTTCACAGGCAGCTCTTCGGGCTTGGTGTCCGTATCCTCTATCACGTCATGCAGCAGCAGCGCAGCTATCACGTCGTCGTCCACTATGCCCATGGCCAGCGCGTGGCAGGCCAGTGTAAGCGGATGTGTGATGTACGGTGCCCGGTCGACCATCCCTTTGCGGACCTGGCCCTTGTGCTTCTCGCGTATCAGCGGCAGGGCTTTAAGCGTCTGTTCCAGCTTTTCGCTCTGGGCTTTCGCCTTTATGTACGTGTACATATGCTCAGGATCGGAATGCGGCGCTTTCAGTGTCCATACGCGCCTGCCCTCGTCAAACAGCGCGTCAAGCGAGATATTCAGCTTCTCCGCCAACAGTTTGAGCCGCGCGGTGTCCGGCAGGTTCTCGTCGCGCTCCCAGCTGCTAACAGCCTGAAAACTCACGCCCACCTTCTCAGCCAGTTTCTCCTGTGTCAGACCGTGCTGCTTTCTCGCTTCGGCAATATTGCTTCCCAGACTCATTCCGGCCACCTCCTTCTTACGGTGTCATTTTAGCATATTTCTCAAGCCTATTCTAACATCCGGGGTTTGATTTTTCAATTTCTTTTTCAAGTCCGGCTTGAGTTTTTTGCTCATCCGTATCAGTCTGATCAAATCTGGCCAGCAGTACTTTGAAGAACGCTTTTAGCATCCCGCCGACGGCGAACTGCGCGAGATACTCTACCTCCGGTTTGGACAAATGAGTGTCCTCGTTTTCGTCATACACATAAGTGGGGTCGCCCCAGGCACGCCTGAAATAACGTCTCAGTTTTTCGGTAGGCGCGTTTTTGTACATATTCCTGTAGTATGGATTCCTCATGAAGAGCTCAAATCGTATGCTACAGACGGGAAACTGCGAGAGATAGTTTTCATCAGGCCCGGACAGATGAGTGTCGTCGTTTTCATCAGCCACATAAGTCGGGTCGCCCCAGGAATGCCTGATATATTGTTTCAGTTTTTTGGTGGGCGCATTTTCGTAGATCTCCCTGTAGTATGGATTCCTCATGAAAAGTTCAAATTGATTCCTCATTATCCTTTCCCTCCCTTTCTGTCAACTCCTTTATTTTCGTCTTCCAGTATAAAAGCTTTGGGTTGTTGCCGCAGTATCTCAGTGCGTGCCTACAATCCGCAATGGTAAAGTGTTTCTCAAGTTCTCTTGCCTTTTTTATAGCCTCGTCCGTCTTTTCTTCATCATCTGTTTCGCTCCAGAAAAAGCTCAGCAGTGCATACCGCTTTGAGTACTCTGACGGTGCGTCATCATAATACCGTTTCCAGTACGGGTTCATCAAAAACTCCTTTGCCGCTTCCCATATTTCTTCTTCTGTGATCATAGTGTCTCCTCCTTTTATTAATCTCGGTCACTTGGTGCCTTGCCGGAATAATCACTATAACATAATCGTCGCTCCTTTCGTTTTAACCTAAGAAGAGCGACGAAAAACAGTCCCATCGTTACCGACAGGACTGATATCATCTAACCTATCGGTCAAGCTTTGGCACCTTACCGTCCCCGGCAGGTTGTCGTGCGGTCAACGAGCTTGTCTCTCGCGCACTCTTCATAGGCTTATAAGTATTTAATTGTGGCAGGATCCCAAATGCTTCCGCTCTCCCAGATCCCGCCTTGCCCCGGGAGACGGGGCGCCGCGTTTACTCCTTATCCGGGTCAACGCCCAGGCGGCGCAGGGTCTCTACCACGTAGCTCTCCCGGTATTCCTGACCTTCGGGGCGGGAGAGATAGCTCTTGAAGAACTCCTCGCACGCCTGCTCGTAGGGAATGTGCGCCAGCTCCGCGATTATGCGGGTGGAGCGGTCGATGAGCTTTTTGTTGGTGGGCAGCACCTGTATCATCCAGTTGCTCCACACCCTGCCCATTTTGGCCATGGTGGCGGTGGACAGCAGGTTGAACGCCAGCTTGACCGCCACGTGGGTCATAAGCTCCATCAGCGTGTGGGGCAGTTTGAGCGGCACGCGGATCTCGTTGTCGCTGAGGCTGCCTTCCGGGATGTCCCCCAGGCGCAGTGTGAGCGCGCCGTCGAACTTGGCTTTGTTTTTGTTGAACCAGTCAAGGCAGCCCCTGTTCGCGCTCAGGCCGTCCGTGTCCACCAGCACCAGGCGCGCGGGATGGCGGGAATAGCGGCTCTCGTCGTCCGACCAGCCCAGATCGTAATAGCTCAGTTCCCCGCTGCCAACCTTAGGCGGATTGTCCAGTATGCTCTGCGCGGCACCCATCTTGATGTAGTCTTCCTTCGTCCAGTCCAGTCCCTTTATGGGGCGGCGGATAATGTGCTGCCAGGCGACTGAGGACGGGTACAGCGGATCCTTGGCGTAAGCCCAGGAGATGGGGCCGGTATGGTCGTCCGTGCGGCGGAAAGGCGGCAGCGTGAAGGTGGGCTGGCGCTCGGTGGTGTCGGTAAGTATGTCCTGCAGATAGGCGTGGGTTATGTAGGTGATGAGCCCGCCCGCGGTGTAGGTGTCCGTCTCGTACTCCACGGCTTTCGCCATGCCTTCCAGTGCCTCGCCGCTGCCCAGCAGGGCGACCAGCTTCTCGAATTCGTCGGAATAGCTTTCGGGTTCCAGCGCGGTAAGCCCTATCGCCGCGACCTCGTCCGCGTCCAGGTGCCTGCCGAGCCACTTCCAGGCAGCGACTTCCAGCGCGGCGCCCGCCACCAGCAGTTCTATCGTGGTCACCTGCATGCGGGTGGAGCCCGCCACCGCCATGTTGCCCGCGAACAGGGGCACGAAGTGGATGCCCTTTCTGGCGAATACCTTGCGGGCGCGCTCCAGGTGCTCGCACAGCACGTCCTTGGGGTTGCAGTAGAAGTAGTATGTGGAAACGCCCAGCTCATCGCCCTGTATGGCGCTGCCCACGGTTGAGGAGCTTAAGCCGCACTCCGCCAGCACCACCAGCACGTCGCCGGGGGTGACGCCGCTGTCCACCGTCTGGCGGGCGCCGAAGGTCATGTAGTCCTCAAAGTTCTCCACGCTCCTCACGCACGCCCGGTCACCGCCGGTCATGAAGCTGTTGGTGACCTCCGCCATGCGGGCAAACTCCTCCGCCCGCAGGGGCAGTTTGTTTATCAGGTCGTGCCAGAACAGCCTCCAGGTAGAGTCCAGCTGCAGCGCCATGCGCCCGGACGCGCCTACTGAGGAAAACACCACTTTGCGGTCCTCTTCCATGCAGCGCAGTATATCGCCCACCAGGCGCGCGAATTCCTCTCCCTTAAAGCAGCCGCGGCTGACTTCGGGTATGTATCTGTCCGCCGCCAGTATGGTCTTTACGCCCGCTTTGGTGTCCTTCTTGATTATGGCGGACAGGCCCCGCGTAAGGGGGTTCGACTGCTCGGTGGGTATCTTGCCCAGGTGGAACTGGGTCTCGTTTTCTATAAAATCCTTGGCCGCGGCTTTGTAGTCAGTCATTTTTTGTCTCTCCTCAGAACAGATTTTTGCTCGCCTCAGCGTACAGCGCGTTGTGCAGTGCCCTGCGCAGGCGGAACAGGCCGAAGTTTTCGCGGGTGGGATGCACACGGTTGGTGAGCAGTATCACCCAGAAGCCGGTGGTGGGGTCCACGGCGATGCAGGTGCCCGTAAAGCCCGTATGCCCGAAGGAGCAGGCGGGGAACAGGTCGCCCATGTAGTTGAACTCAGTGCCGCCCAGGTGGAAGCCCAGCCCCCTGTGGGAATCCGTATCGTCGGGGGTATGGCAGCGGGTAGCCTTCTCGAACACGGCGGGCGAAACGAAACCCTTGCCCCCGCTGGCCAGCATCCGGCAGAACAGGATCATATCCTTTACGTTGGAAAACACTCCCGCGTTGGCGGAGATGCCGCCCAGGAAACGGGCGTTCTCGTCGTGCACTACGCCCTTTATCGCTTTGCCCGTATTCGGGTCTATCTCCGTGGCGGCCACGTTGCCGGACTCGGGCAGGTAGCCCGTGCTCGTCATGCCCAGAGGCCGGAACACCATCAGGTCCGACAGCGTTTTCAGGTCCCTGCCGTACGCCTTTTCCAGCAGCTTGCCAAGCAGTATGTAGCCCATGCAGGAATAGTTGACCTTCTCCCCCGGTTTGGACACCAGTTTGCTGTTCAGTATCGCCTGAGCGGCGTCTTCGGGCCTGATGCCCATTTTGTCCAGGCGGAAGCTGGGCTCAAAGCCTCCCGTATGGGTCATGAGCTGGTAGACGGTTATGTCCTTTTTATCTTCCGGCGCGCCGTCAAACCAGTAGCCCAGCGTGTCGTACAAAGTTATCACGCCCGCGTCTATGGCCTTCAAGGCGATCATGGTGGGCGCCAGCAGTTTGGTAAGGGAAGCCATGTCGAACAGGGTGTTCGCGTCTACTTCGCTGCCGCCAAGCTCCTTTACGCCCTTAACGCACAGCGCGAACACCTCGTCTCCTCTGCCGCACGCTGCCTGCGCGCCGGGGAAACAGCCTTCCCTGATACCTCTGTCAAGAAACTCTTCCAAAATTCCCTTCATGTCCATACCGAATATTGTACCGCTTTTGCCCGATATGTCAATACAAACGCATTTTCTATAAAAAAAATTTGTGATTTGGGGCTTTAAGGGCTTGCAAAAGACGGAAAAAGCGCATATAATGTTTATGATTGCGTCTGCGGGTCTGTGGTTGAAAGTCGAAGCCAGTCGCAGGCAAAACGATCCACGTAAGCGGAGCAAGATCTCCGTGAGCACGGTGCGGCTTAGATGTCAGTCCGGCCGGCGTATGACGCCGAGAGGG
>JAEEGL012723395.1_pt1 | contig 24126 bp, 13 predicted proteins | sample 9134231 | NCBI WGS metagenome assembly JAEEGL01 (sample SAMN16246548, study PRJNA631951) | gut metagenome | biome: gut microbiome; feature: rumen; material: fiber-attached | host: Bos | place: Iran: Karaj | collected 2018-10
CTGCACGGCGGCAACCGTCTGGCCTCGAACTCGCTGATTGAGGCCGTCGTCTATGCCGAGACGGCTGCCCGCGACTCGCTGCAGCATGTGGACCTTTACGACTTCAACGAGAAGGTGCCGGAGTGGAACGACGAGGGCACGATGACCAACGAGGAGAAGGTGCTCATTACGCAGAGCGTCCGCGAGGTGAACCAGATTATGGCCAACTACGTCGGCATTGTGCGTAGCGACCTCCGTCTGCACCGTGCCTGGGACCGTCTGGATATGCTCTACGAGGAGACGGAGCGCCTCTTTAAGCGCGTGAAGGCCAGCCGCGACATCTGCGAGCTGCGTAACATGATCAACGTCGGTTACCTCATCACCCGCTTCGCCTTGGAGCGCAAGGAGAGCCGAGGTCTCCACTATACCATTGACTATCCCGTCCATGCCTACGACAAGTGAATGGTGAGTGGTGAAAGGTTTTAGGTTGTTTCTTACGGTTGTCGGTTGCAGCCTGCTCCTGAGTAGTTGGCAGCAAGGGAAGATTGCGCGCAACATGCTACGAACCAACCAGCTCGACACGCTCATGTTGCATGAGCGTTTGGCTTGGCGTGCCAATACCCTTGGGTGGCTGCTGCTGCAGCCGAACATCGCGATGGAGTGGACCCTGGGCAGCCACAACTGGAACCGCTGGACCCTGGGGCTGAACGGACGACTGTGGTGGGCCAACAACGACTGGGAGGTGCCCTATATCGTCCACGACCTGCGGGAGGCCCGCATGGAGGTGCGCCGCTACTGGCACGGCCAGGGGCTGAAGCGCGTATGGTTCGTCGGAGCCTACGGTGGCTATACGGACTACGACCTGAAAATCAGCCGCACCGGCTACCGTGGCGATGGCTTCGTGGCAGGACTGACGGCAGGCACCGTCACACCGCTCTATGGCTATGCCAACGGGAGCTCGATAGACTTGGAAATCAGTGCCAATGCCGGCATCGTGCTGGCCAGCATCGAAGAGTACGTGCGCCAGAACAATAGCTATGTCGTGACGCAGCCACGTGACGGTAGGACGCTGGTGTGGAACGCGTTGCCCTGGGCGGTGAACAACGATGTGGTGCGCCTCTCGCTGGTCTATCGCTTCGGACCGTCGGTGGCCGACCGCTATCGTCGCCGCATCAAGATTGACGAGCAGTACCGCATATACCAGAACGACCAAGCCCTGAAACGTGACTCGGCCGAGCAGGCTCACCAACGGGAGCAGGCCCGCCGCCGCGACTCCCTGGAGCGCGTTGACTACGAACGGCGCTTCGAGCAGCAACGGCAGGCGCTGGAACGGCAACACCTGCGCGACTCCTTAGCGCGCATAAAATCGGAGAAGCGATGAGAAGCAGGCTCCTGATACTCCTGATGATGCTGATGCCGGCACTGTCGCTGAGGGCTCAGAAACTGGCTACGGGCCTCGATGCCGCGTGGCTGACGGCGGGTATGCTCAACGCTGGGGCAGAGATGCGCGTAGGACAGACGATGACGATGAGTCTCTCGGTGCTCGCCGCCTCACGGCCGTGGGTGCACCGCGACATTGCGGGACTGGCCTTGCAGCCTGAGCTGAGGTATTATCTCAGTGGCCGACCGATGTATCACCATTTCGTGGGTGTCGGTGCCCTTGTCGGTGGCTACGACATGAAGCTCGATATCGGCCATTACCAGGGCAGCGCCGTCGGCGTCGGACTGACGTTCGGCTACGTCGTACCGCTGGGCCTGCGCTGGAACCTCGACCTTCACTCGGGCTTTGGCATCGTCCACAGCGAGGACCGTCATCAGGGCAATCAGAACTATACGATTCCCACCAAGGTGGGCGCCACGCTAAGCTATATCGTATTATGATGCTGAGACACACGCTACGATTACTTTTCCTCCTGCTGCTGCCGGCATTGACGGCGAAGGCACAGGTGGTTCACGTCACGGGCACCGTGACGCGTGATATGCGTGGCGTCGACGGACAGCACCAGCGGGTGGCGCTGAGCATTCCCGTCTACATCTTCGACCACGTCGACGAAGCCCGCCAGCAGGCTAGGAAATACCGTCAGCAGGCTATGGGACAGGAAACGCTCACCACCATGAAGGCCAGCGACGTGGTGCAGCCTGACTACGAGGGACACTTCGAGACAGACATCGCAAGGACTGGCGCCCTGATGGTCATCAGCGAGGGAGCCGTCATCGTGACACCCATCGATAAGCGCCTGCACTATGACATCGTCATCAAGGGCGATGCCGCCGACGGTATCCTGCTGAAGAACACCGACGTCATAGGCGAGAAGCGTGGCGTGAAAGTACGTGAGCTCCCTGCCGTCGACGACGGACCGTCGCTGCGGTGGGATGTGACGCTGCAGCTGCCGGAGGGTTACGTCAACAGCGACACGCGCCTGATATTCCAGCCCGTGGTCATCGACTGTCAGACGGAGGACACCATCCAGTATCTGGAACCGCTGGTCGGCGAGGGACCGCGTTTCCACGAGGCACAGCAGCGACAGAAAGATTACGACTACCGGCGTAACGACCCGTTGGCTTCATACTACCAGCTTCAGTTGCCGGGCGACGGCACCGTCCACTGGTCGACGGCCTACCAGAAGCCGAATCCCGACCATCACTATAAGTGGCGGTCGCGGCTGCGGTTGGAGGACATGACGCATGTCTACTATGACGATGCGTCGCACGAAGGCAGCTGCAACAGCAGGAAGCCGTGGCGGATGCTCGACGTGAGCATGGCGCGCCGTGAGATGACGCTCGACAGCCGTTACTACGAACCCTCGAGGTCACAGCTGACCGAGGCCAGCCGTGACCTGCGGCTGACATTCCTCATCGGTCGCGACCAACTGACTGACGACTCCGTCAACCAGTCGACCATCCACCACTTGGTGAGGGAACTGCAGTCGTACGGACGACAGCTGATTAATGTAAAAATTCAGGGCACAGCATCGCCTGACGGTCATGCCGAGCGTAACGCCGAACTGGCCGAGCGACGTGCCGCCAAGGCGCTGAGCATGATCAGACCCTACACCCAGAGCGTGAACCTGCAGACCGTGAGTCCTAAGGTGTACTCATGGACCGATGTGGCTGACTCGCTCGTCGAACGGGGACAACGTGCCGAAGGCGAAGAGCTCAGACAGTATGCCGAGGCGGCCAATATGGCCGGCATACGACGGATGATGGAGAGCAATCCGGCCATTAATGAGATTCTGCAGCACCAGCGCATCATGCGGTGTTCGTATATCATCCGTCAGAACAAAGTGCTGGAACCCGAGGAGGCGTTATGGGTATACCGCAACGACCCCAGCTACGCTGAGGGGGGTACCAACAGGTTCAGCAATGGCGACTATTACAACCTGCTGACCATGATTCGCGACTCGGCCGAGCGGCGGCATCTCATAGAGCGCATACACCGCGAACTGTGTCCGCGTCAGGGCTCACGCTACAGTCCCTTCGCCGCCTATGTGGCCAACTGTATGGCCTGCTATGCCATGGCTGCCGACAGCATGGACACGGAATTGCTGAAGCCCTTTGTCGACATGAAGTCGGGGCTGGAGGTGGAGCGCCAGATAGCCTTTGACAATCCCTATCGCTATATGGTGAACCGGCGAGAGATAGTAGCCAACCAGGCGGTCATGATGTTCAGGACCATGAAGCTGGGAACAGCCGCCCATCTGGCCGACAAGCTGCCTGCCACGCCAGAATATGGCGACATCAAGATGTTCACGGACTTGGAGACGCTCTTCTTCAAGCCCAACAAGACGGCGGAGGAAGAGCAGCGTGCAAGACGGGCGTTGGACTATGTCATGCAGACCAGTGCGGAGAACCGCGCCGTGCTCAGTTTCGAACTGGCGCCGGAACTCGGTTTGTCCTATCGTCAGGTGGAAAAGCTCGTCGACTCCCTCGATGACCATTCGGCCAAGAAGTGGTACATGAAAGCCATGATAGCCGCCAACAGTGCAGAGAACAGCGAGGACGACCTGATGGAGCTGGCACAGGTGTATGGCGTGGAAAGTGCTTTGCGCATGAAGGAGAACGACATTCCGGCGTTCCTGGCCTATCTGCAACAGGCGTTCGACCTCGAGCCCGCCATGCAACGGCAGCTCTATGCCAGCGATGTCCATCTGAGCGACGAACAGCGGAAGAAGTACCCCTACGACCCGCAGAAAGCCGATATCTACAGACAGAAGTTTAAGGAGATTCACCCATGACGAACAACAGACTGCTGATACTTCTCATCGTACTTCTGTGTGGCCTCGGCACCGATGCGCAAGATTGGGCTGTGGCCGACAGCCTGGCTCCTGTCGTCGACGACACGACAGACTATGAAGTGCCCGTGCAGCGCCACTTCAATGCGCTGGAATATTCGCTCGACACCTATCACCGCTTTCAGGGCGACCGATTCGAGAAACCATTGGACTACCTGGCTTTCGGCGGCGGCCGTATGACGATCAACGACAACAAAATCTATAATCCTGCCGCCATCTATATGATGCACCTGAACTATGGCCGGCAGTTTGATGACTTGCGTAGTCTGCGGCTCAGCTTCGGCGGCGGGGTAGGACTGATTCAGCGCCACTCCTCGAACGAACTGTATCGTACAACCAACGGCTACTTCTTCTTGGAAGCCGACTACTTGTATAGCGTCTCCTCCTACCTCTTAGGCTACCGCCCTGAGCGGACGCTCGACGTGTCGGCCTTCATAGGAGCAGGCGTGGGCTACTCGCGACGGTTCGAGAGTGTGTCGGAGCTGTTGAGCCATCAGCTGAGCAACCAGCGGCTGACGGGACGACTGCGTGGTGGCCTGCAGCTGAAGTTCTATGCCGGGCCACAGGCGGCAGTCGCCATAGAACCCTATGCCTATATCTCAACGCGTGCCATCGACCTGGTACGGCCGGAGTACGAGTTCTATAGTTACCGCATGGGTGGCGGTGTTGACATCTCCTATATCTATTATTTAAGGAACCGTCTTACTGTCGAGGGCAACGAAGGAACGTTCCAGAAGAGGTTCACCCGACAGCAGCGACACCTTGCCGGCGACGTGACGTCGGCACTGTTACGCCATCCGCTGGTCGTCGGTGTACAAGGCGGTACGGCCGCCATCAGCGGACATGGTCGCAGCTATGGACAATCGTTGGGACCGTCATGGACCGTCAATCTCGGCTGGTGGCTGTCGCCCATGCTGGGCATCCGCGGTCAGGTGGGCGTAGACGATGTCAATATGAATCTGGGAGGAAAGGGAAAGGCGGCACACTACATTCGCGGTGCCTTCGACTTGATGCTGAATCCGCTGGCTTCCGTTCGGCGGGCTGACTGGCACTCGGTGGCTGGGATGGCATTGGTGGCTGGCTATGAAGGCGGCCGATTCTATGAGGGCGCGGAGCGATTCCCGGGTTTCGGCTATCACGGAGGCGTGAACCTCTGGACACGTATCACCGACGGTATCGCATTGACACTGGAACCGCAGTATGCTATGCTGACACATAACGGCTTTGGTAACCACCCCATTACGAACCGTCTGATGCGCTTCCGTTTGGGCGTTGACCTGTGGTTGGGAACAGGTGCTATCGGCAGTCATGCCGCCTCCTATCCTTTGGGAAGTGCTGGCATCGCCGTGGGACGTGGTGTGGCTGCTGCAGGCGTAGCTGTCGGTCGTGGTGTTGCAACAGCCGGTGTGGCAGTCGGTCGTGGTGTTGCCACAGCGGGAACAGCCGTTGGTCGTGGCGTTGCTGCTGCGGGTGTGGCTGTTGCTCATGGTGTGGCCGCAGCAAGCGTGGCTACAGGACGTAGCGTGACCAATGCCGTGAGTGCCGTCTGCGATCAGGATTCGCGACCATTCTTCTTAGAATATGCCTTAGGCTGGCATCGCATTGCTGACATGCCGACGGACGGGATAGACACCTGGGAGCCGGAGATACAAGTGGGTGCTGGCTGGTGGCCACTGGCTGCCGTCGGTGTGCGAGCAGGAACAGACTTCCTGCGTGGCTCGTCGCATGAAAGGACGCTGACCGCCGCTAATGGCTTCTTTACCCGTTACGACAAACTGCGCCTGTCGTTTGTCTATGCCGACGTGCTGGTCAATCCCCTTGGCTTTCGTCGTCACTACAACTGGCAGTCGGCAGCAGGAGTGAATCTGGTGGTAGGCCGACTGGTGGGTAACCTGGCCAACGCCAACGTTGAGGAACGCTACTGGAAGGGTGGATGGCGACTGGGCGGACAGCTGTGGGCACGTGTAGACGATGGTCTGCGCTTTCATGTCGAGCCGTTGTTCACATTGGGCGAATGCGAGCCGCAGTCGGACAATCCCCAAGACTACACCTATAAGCCCCATCGCAACATCTTCTCGCTGAAGGTGGGATTGACGATGCTCATGCCGACGCATAGACAGCGGTCATACGCTCCTGACAGCCTTGGACAGCGCTGGTTCGTAGGGGCTGGCGGCGGCGTCCATTTCAATAAGGACAGCTACCGGCTTAGTGGCAGCGGCACCAACACCAACCTCCAGTTGATGGCGGGCTACAGGCTGACGCGCCATAGTGCCATCCGGTGGTCTGAGGAACTGACGTTTGACCACTTTATCGACCCCTGCAGTTATCGGTTGACGTCAGGTGCCGATGCCGGTAAATATCGCCGGGGCTATGGAAAGGCGACTTACCGCTTCCTCTTCTCCTCGCTGGCTTATCAGTATGATTTGCTGGGACTGTTCCACGAACACCCGTCACGCCGTTGGGAGTTTAATGCCCTGGGAGGCTTCGCCGTTTCCTACTATCTGAACGAAACGACGACCATTCCCGGTGAGACAGAACAGTATGAGGTGTCGCACGGCAAGCGTGTCAGCAAGGCTAACTTCAACGTCCTCGTAGGCTTGTCTGTCGGCTACCGGCTGTCACCGTGTCTGTCGGCCTATTTCAACCACCATTTATATATGTATAGCTTCGGACGTCCGCAGTGGTTGCACTACTCCAACCAGATACGTACCTACTCAGGCAACATCAACACCTTCAATGCCGGCTTGATGTACCACTTCTAATCAAGGTCAGAAGGCGGTGCTCAGACGCAGTCCGTAAGCGTCGTTAGGGTCGATGTCGAGAATCTTGTCTGCGTATTTCAGTGTGTTCGCCTGGTCCTTCTTCACGTAGTAATAATAGGCCATGTATTTGTAGGCTTCCATGAGCTGTGAGCCTCCTGTCTGCTCACACATCTCGATGACTTTCTGATAGTAGGGCTTGGCCAGACCACGCTCGGTTTCAGGGTCAAGGGCCACATGGGTACGGGCACGCCAGTAGACGCCTAAGTAGCTGTCGGGGCGCAACCGTTCGACCTCGGCAAACGTCTGATCGGCCAGCTGCAAAGCTTCTTTTTTCTCTGCCGTCAGCGTCTGGTTGTCGGCTTTGTTGGTGCCCTGAGCGTAATAGAGACGTCCCAGTTCGTAGACGACATAGGGCGAGCGTTCCTCCTCCGGCAACTTGTCCATATAGAGTTTGTAGTGCTTGACGGCGTTGGGATAGTCGCCGACGTTCTCATAGGCTTTCGAGATGGCCAGCAGCACGTCGCTTCGTTCGCCATTGAGCTGTAGTGCGCGGTTGAACTGGGCAATGCCTTCCTCGTAACGGCCGTTGCCGTTGAGGATGTAACCGTAGTAGATATAGTCCAGATAGCTAAAATCCTCGTGTTCGCCCTCTCGCTTCTTCTCGCTGTGCTCAAAGAGTTCGACCGATGCTTCCAGAGCACGGTCGTACGCCTTCATGTCGGTGTAGTTGTACATGATGAGGCGGTTGAACACAAGGTCGCGGGGACTGACGGCGCGGCCGTGGAGGGCGATGGTGAGCGACTTCGCATAGTCTTGCAGCAGGTAGGCCGACATGGCGTAGCTGACCAGCTCATCACGGTTGAGGCTGTCCATGGGGATGGAGTCAAAGACGGCTGCGGCTTCCTTAACCTTATTGGCCGTGTACCATACTTCTGCTATCTTGTGTTCTACGCGGCAGTCGTCCCTGTACTGTCTCAACTGTAGCAGTTTGGCGACGGCCTTGGCAGGCTCTTTCTGCTTGTACATATCGGCATAGTGCCAGTAACCTATGGGGTCGCGGGGGTCGAAGTAGATGGCGCGGCCATAGTAATAGTCGGCCTGTTCGCGGTCGTTCTTGGCCAATGCAATGTCGCCTGCCAGACAGATGATGGAGGTGGTGATACGCTTCAGGTGATAACCCTGCTCATAATAGCGCTCGGCACCTTCAATGTCGCCCTGTTTGAGACAGGCTGTGCCGAGAGCCGCCAACTGGTCGGGGTCTTTGATGCCCGCCATGGTGGTGATAGCGGTGCAGAAGACGATCAGGAGGAGTGTCAGATGTCTCATAAGGGTTATCTTGTCAGTGAGAACTTCAGGGCCAGGCCGAAGTCGCGAGTGGTGGTGGGGTAGCTGCTCGAAGACAGCAACGGTGTGTTCGTCTGACGGTCGTAATAAGCCGAGAGCGTCAGCATACGCGACAGGGTGTAGTCGGCGGCAAACGAGAGCTTGAAGGCAGAGTTGCCACTGCTGGCGGACGAGACACCGCTGGCGATGTCGCGCGTGATGGCAGCCTGACTGCGCAACGACAGGTCGAGACGCAGGTTGAGGTCGTGGTTGATGCCGCCGGATTTGCTGCTGCTTGACGACTTGCTGTTTGACGATTTGCTGTCGTCGGTTTTGCTCTTGCTGCTCTTGGCTTTCTTCACCTTGCGGCCGCCACCCATTCCGAAGAGCTTGAAATCGCTGAGCTTGTAGCCTAAGCCCACCACCCAGTCGTTCGAGCGACTCTCGTTCAGCTGTACGCTGGTCATGGAGAGGTTCAGGTTGCGTGTCGTGCGGTACTCCAGTTTGATGGTCATGTTGTTCTGCAGGGTGACGTCTAAGCCGAGGAGTGGCGAGAACGACTCCTGGATAGAGGCGGTAGAGATATTGTACATGGATGACGGCGTCAGCGAACCGTCGGTGGCGCTGATGTAGCCGAGGTCGCCCTCAATGGGCGTCCAGCTACTATAGGAACTATAGGCGCCGATGCTGAACACCGACTTATAGGCGTGGTTAATGTTGACGCTCTTGAAGTGCTCGGCCAGCCAGGGTAGTTTCGACAGTCCGCCGTAACGTAGCGTCCAGTTGGGCAGGAGTCGGCTGAGGGCAGGGAAGATGCCCGTGGTGCCGCCATAGGTGTAGGCTTCCAGGAAGGCAGGCACGAGGACGTCGGCTCCATAGGTGCCGACTGTTCCCGTGGCACCTACTTGCTGGTATTGTTGCTGGACGCGCTGCTGTATCTTGGGAATGAGGGCACAGAAGCGGTCGAACGCTGCCGAACGGTAGCCGCTGTTGGCATTGCCGGTACCTTCGATGGCTGAGCGGATGGAGATAGTGGTCATGTTGAATGAGCCACTTTGTGTGGTGGGCGAGCCTTCGTACATATATTGGACGGAGCGGGCACGGTTGACGGTGCGCGTGGCATTGAGCTCTATCTTCATGTCGCGCAGGGGCTCCAGCGTGGCTCGCAGTTGCAGGTCTTCCATCGACGTGCTGGTCGACGGGGTGGCTACGGATTCGTTCATCAGCAGCCAGCCGTTCTCTTTGGCCTTGTCGAGGTAACCGTCGCCGACAAGACCGAAGGCAAAGTCGAGACCGGGCGAGAGCACACTGCCCGTACGCTGTCCGAAGGCATCGCCGATGTTGGGCGTGAAGCCCGGCAGCGTCATCGAGCGCTGGTTGCGGTAGCTGATGTTCACCGTGCGTACCATCATCAGCAGACGGGCAGCCTGCTGTGCGGGGTTATACCACCACTGTTTGTCGAGCGGCTCCTTGGGCAGGACGCTCAGCTTCAGCTTCAGCGTGGAGTCGGTGCGGGTAGAGTCCTTGGCGCGGAGTGTGGCGGCAATCTCCTTCGGCAGACTGACCTTGATATTGTTCTCGTCCTTCACCTTCCATTTCAGCTTCACTTGTTTGCCGTTGGGCGCCTTGGCCGATACGATGAGGCGCTTCGACTTCTTGCTGTGCTGTACGACCAGCGTGGTGTCGGCGGTCAGGGTGATTTCCTTCTGGAAGGTGTTCTTATTCTTGGGCAGGGCCTTCTTCTCCTTGGCGTCATCGGCCTTGGCCTGACTGTCCTCTTTGCTGTCTTTGCTGTCTTGGGCTTTCTCGGTTTTCTTGGCTTTCTGTGTCTTGGTGGGCTTCTGTGGCGCCTTCTTGAAGCGCTCGTTCACCTTCTTCAGAAATGGCGAGTGGTTGTAGAGCGTCTCCATGTTGAGCGAACCATTGATGTTGAACGAGCGGTTGTTGGCAATGGTATTGCCCAGCGACGTGCCGTCGTCGAGGTCGGTACCGCGCAGCCACGAGTAGGAAGCGTCGTAGGAAGCGTCGCTATTAATCCAGTCGAAAATGGGCAGCTTGTTGAGCGGCAACTGGTAGCTGGCCTTGAACGACTGCCGGTAGTCGAGTGGCGTGCCGAGGTTGCGGATGCTCTGCTTGACGGAGTCTTTCCATGCCGAATAAGCCTCTGGATACAGCGACTTGTTGATGGGCGTGTAGGGTTCCTCTATCTCTGCGTGTGTGGCACTCTGGAAATTCAGGTGCAGGTTCTTTGTCAGGTCCCAGCGCAACTGGAAGTCGCGGTTCCACAGGAACTGCTCCGAGAACGACAGCGGCAGGTTCGGGTTCTCGGTATTCTCCAGATCGCGCTCCTGCAGTTCGTTGTAGAGACGTTGCATCTCCATGTTGAACGCGATGGTCTGCGGCAGGTAGTTCAGGCCGATGGCCTTCGGCAGCTGCATCCACTTCGACTTGCTCTTGGACTTCTTCCACGGTTCCCACGACTTGTAGATCGGTGAGTAGGTGTAGCTCAGCGCACCGCGCCATTGATCGTCGTTCTCGTAGACCGTTGTCTCGCCGCTGGTATGGCGGTGCGAATGGCTGTAGCTGAATGAGAAGTTGGCCGGGTCGTAGGGCATGGGATGGCGCTTGGTCTTGATGCCCACCCGAGCATTGGAGATGGAGAAGTTGCGGGTCGTATGCTTAGTGACGGCTATCGACTCTACCGAGTCGCGCTCGTGGCTGGTCATGGCCTCGAGAGCATCGTCGAGATCCATGTCGGTGTCCAGCGGGTTATACTTTGGCCGTATCTCCTCCTTCGTCAGCGAGTAGTAGAGTGGGGCGCTGACCTTTGCCTTGTCGGGGAAGAACTTGCCTAATTCGAAGTTGCCTGTTACGGAGTACGATTTCTCAGTCTCCTTCGAGCGCTGCAGGACACTCTCCTCCAGTCCGCCGAAGCCGTCGGTGACGTAGCGTCCCGTCATGTTCAGCGAGCCGAAGTCGCTGAGCTGCACATTCATGGTACCGCTGGCAGCCCAGCCGCCCTCGTTGTTGTACTCGCGCAGTCGCAGCTCGTTGACCCACACCTCGCCCGACTTCTGTCCGGAGGCCAGGTTACGTACACCGATAATCATCGTCTTGATCTCGCCCAGTGAGGGGTTACCCATGATGGAGAGCTTGTTGTTGGGACGGTCGGGGTCGTAGTCGGTGAAGAGCTGGTTGTAGGAGGCGGTGCCGGCGGCCTTGGCCTTGTTGCGTGCTTTCTTCAGCTTTGTCAGCAGGTCGAGGCTGATGTCGAGCATATTCTCCTGCGGCCACACCTTCGGGCGGTCTGCCAGCACGTTCCATGAGTAGTGTCCTTCGGGTGTCAGCTTCAGCGGTATCTCGTACTCGTAGTAGTTGCTCTTATAGTCGCTGCCCAGGCGGATGAAGACGGCCAGCTGGTTGTCTTGCAGGTCGGTCGTGTTGGGCAGCAGGTGGTTAGCGTGTACGAACATCTGCAGGCGCTTGTACTGGCGCAGGTCGAGGTTGGTGTTCTTATACACGGCTTTCGACTCGCCTTGCGACAGGTTCTTCACCGTCAGGCAGAGTGACTGCTCGTTGTTCTCGACGAGCTGCGGCTGCGAGGGGTCGGTGGCGCGGCTGATACCCGGCGGCAGGGTGTAGACCACGGGCTGGCGGTCGGTGTTCTCCTCAATGTTGACGGCGCTCATCTCCATCGTTCCCGTCTCGGCGCCGACGGCCGTCTGCAGGCTCTGCTTGTACTGTCGCCATTCGCCACGTACCAGGTCGAGACTTCCGAAGCGCAGGACGATGGGCTTCTGGAAACCGGTGAGGAACATACGCATGAAGCGGATGGAGGTGAAGTCGTTGATGCTGCCCACCTTGTCCTTGCACTCGGCCAGCGGAATGCGGAACTGATACCAGCGCACGGTCGTGGAGTCGCCGTTGCGCAGCTTGGCGTTGTAGTCGCGGTGGTCAACGATATAGGAGTCCTCGCTCTTCGTGCCGCGGTTGTAGGCCTGCAGGTCGTCGTCGCTGATGTGAACGCGGTACTGGTAATAGCGTTCATACTCGTTCAGCGTATAGTCTTGGTTAATGTCCTCGACATCGGGGCCCGTCTTGTAGCTGGTGTCGTACGACTCCGTGCGCTGGTCGGTGTCGGGCGAGTTGCCTTGCGGGTTGTTGATGCGCTTGTAGCGGTCGAGTATAGAGGTACGCGCATTATCGTAGTCGGAGCCGCGGAAGTAGTGGTAGTCGTCGCCGGCAGGGTCCTGTCGCCATGCCTGTATGAGGCTGTCGTTCTGTACGACGGTGCTGACGGCGTCGAGCCACTCCTTGTAGGCGTCGTACGTCATCTCCTCCTCATCGGTCAGACCGTTCAGTCCGACGTCCTGCTTGCTGCGGCTACCGCTGGTGGTAGCGAAGGCATAGGTCTGTGTGGCCTGTTCGGGAATCTTGCCCCACTGGGTGTAGGAGAAGTTGTTGCTGCCATCGACGGGCATACCGCTCTCGTAGAATTTCTTGCCATCGCGCAGCACGTCCTCGCTGACCTCGCCGAGGTTGATGTAGAGGTCGCCCGAGTACTGGGCTGCCGTGCCTTCGCGTCGCTGGTAGATGAAGGGATCCATGAGCCAGAACTCCACATACTCGATATTGGCCTGCTCGAAGTCGGTCGTCTCCAGCTTGCGCATCATGCCGCCCCACTTCGAGGCGGGGTTCGTCAGCGTGCCGTTGGGGTTGTAGCTGGTCGTCAGGTTGTAGGGGCCGCGCTCCTCGGGATAGTAGGCCAGGTTGAGTACCGACAGCGTCGAGGTAGCACCATTGTAGGTGGACTGGTCACGGTTGGGATAGAGCTCACGGACATAGACCTCGCGGACGCGGTGGTCGGAGAGCTGGTTGAGGTCGCTTTTGATATGGGCAGGCGTCAGGCTCGACGAACGGCGGGTGAAGATGGGGTCGACGTTGTACCAAGCCAGCAGGGCGCGGTCGTAGCCGCTGCTGACGCCGGTCTTGTCGTTGTAGCCGGGCATCATCGTCGGGACGCTGGAGAGTACCCACGACTTGGGGTCGCCCACGGATATCAGGTTCTTGGTGTTCTCGAAGTCGTCCAGGTAGGAGGCATTGTCCTGGGTGCCGTGGGCCTGTCCGGCTATCAGTTGTGCGAACTCGCCGGTGAACTGTATCTGTGAGGGCTGGGTCACGTGCAGCAACGGAATCTTGTTGAGCATGTTCGTTAACCATTGTGACTCCTGCTTCCAGTTCACGCTGAGGCCCCACAGGGTGTTGTTCAGCGGCTCTTCGCCCATGGCCACCTTCGACGTCAGCGCTTGCTCGCTCAGGTGCTGCAGCGTACCGCCGAGGGTCAGGCTCTTGGAGAAGTCGTACTCCCAGTTGACGCCCATCATCGTCTTGCGCTGCATACCGTAGTCGGTGTTCGACTCCAGCGACACGTTGACGTTCGTGCCAGCATCGATGATACTCTGGTTGAGGATGGTCACCTCGCCGGCAGAATAGTCGACGCTGTAGTCGCTGCCCTCCTGGAGGGTGACGCCACCGGCGGTGACGACGACGGAGCCCTGCGGCACGTTGACGGCTCCCAGCGAGATGACGTTGGCGCTGGTGCCTTTATATTGTCCTGTCAGCAGGAACTTGTCCTTCTCAGCTGTCTGTTTGGCGATGGTCTTGGTCGAGTCGTAGAGCTCGTCGAACACATACTTGTCGGCTACGCTGCCCAGTCCGGCGGCCTCGAGCTGCTTCCTCAGGTAGTCACCGAAGGGCTCTGCCGAAGGCAGGAACACGCGGCCGTTCTTCACCGTATAGCCGTCCACGAAATCGAACTGTCCGTTGGGGTGGGGTTTCATGTTGGCATCCAGACGGTCCAGTCCCATCACCTTCAGCAGCGTGCGATCCTTGATGGCAGCCTCGGGCAGGTAGGTCAGATAGACGCCAGCCGTGTCGCTCTGGTACTTGATGTCCATCTTGAACTTCTCCTTCTGAACGCTGGAGGCCAGGTAGTAGACGTTCTTCATCATCAGGTCCCAGTTACCCTGCGCCGGGTTGTTCGACGTGTTCTTCAGGGCCTTGACGAAGAGCGTCTGACTGATGCTCGTGCGGTCGCTGGCAAATTCGCCCACCTGATAGGTGCGGCCGCTGTAGGTGTACTCGAAGCTGACGGCCAGCACTTGGTCGGTCTGTAGGCCGGTCTTCAGCGAGATGGTGCCCAGGGCTTCGTTGACGGTGTACTCCGACGACGACAGCAAGCGTGCCGACGACAGTTTCTCGTAGTCCGTACCGCCCTTCATCTGCGTCATGGCTTCGAGTGCCGTCGATATGTTGTCGATGTTGCGCTGGGCGGAGTCAATCTGTGAGATGAGCGTCGGGTAGAGCGTGTTCGACTGGTTCGACGGCACCACCTCGCCCGTGGTGCTCCAGGCAGGGTTCGACACGCGGCTGTTCTCACCTAGGTCGGTGAAGGCCACGATGTTACGGGTATTACTGGTCGTTCCCGTCTTGTTGGTTACCCACACCTCCACGCGGTTGATTTTTACACCCGTCGTCAGGTTGGGTAGCGTCGACATGGCCTTGTCGTACTGCTGGCGGAAGTAGTGCGACAGGAAGAAGTGGCGGTTCTCCTCGTAGTCGGCCACGTCAATCTCGTAGGCCGTCGTCTGCGTGCCGCCCTTGCTGGAGACGCTCGTCGAGGTCGACTTCTTCTGCGAGATGGCCGTCTGCAGCTTCAGGCGTCCGAACTGCATGTCGGTACGTACACCGAAGAGGCTGGAGGCGCCCTTGACGAGCGAGTTGTTGGAGGGGAAGGAGATGTTGCCGGCTTCCACGAGTTTGATAATCTCGTCCTCCTTGCCTTCGTACTTCAGCTTCAGGTTCTTTGTGTCGAAGTCGAAGGTGGTCTCGGTGTTGTAGTTCAGGTTCATGTTCACCTTGTCGCCGACCTTGGCGTTGACGCTCAGATCAATTTTCTCGTCGAAGTCGAAGGCTGTGGTCTTACGGTTACGGATGGGCAGCGACGGGTTGTCGATGTTCTTCAGCGTGGCACCCACCTTCAGCTCGGCCGTTCCCTGCGTCTTGATGCGCACGCCGCCGGGGCCAAAGATCTTCTCGGCCGGTCCCAGGTCGAAGTGCATATCCGAGAACGAGAACTTCTCCTTGTCCTGTGTCTTATAGGCTTCGTTGTTCTTCTCGCGGAAGAACTGCTCGCGCTGGCGGCGCTCCGTCCACCTCATGTACTCCTCGGGTGTCATCAGGATGGGAGCGTTCAGGTAGGAGTCGCCCAGCTTCGAGCCGATGAAGTAGATGTTCAGCGAGTCGTCGTACACCGTTTCCTGCTTGATGTTGTCGGGCATCCTGAGGTCCAGGGCACTCGAGTCGAGGTCGGCCACCTCGACAGGCGCCGTCGGCTGAATGCGCCAGCGGGCAGCACTATCGCTCCCGGCCGGCGTTGCTTTCGTCGTCGTGCGGTTGTCCTGGGGCGGCAGCGCCAGAGCTGTCACACTCAGCAGGGCTATGATGATGTACGCTATACGTTTCACGATGTTTATTTTATCTGCTTCAGCGCCAGCTTCACTACCTGCTCAACGGGCAGGGTGGGCTGTTCCTGCAGAATCTGTACGACCACCTTCTGCGTGGGGGCGGGCGAGAAGCCCAGCATGGTCAGGGCGGCCACGGCCTCGTCGCGAACGGCGTTGTTCACGGGGGCTGCCACGGAGCCGCCGGCGGGTATCTCGTCGGCAATGCCCAGGGCCACAATCTTGTCCCTCAGGTCGACGATGATGCGCTGGGCGGTCATCTTGCCGATGCCCTTGATGCTCTGGATGAGGCGGGCATTGCCTGTCGAGATGGCGTTGCAGAGCTCCGCCACACTCATGCCCGAGAGCATCATGCGCGCCGTGTTGGCACCCACGCCGCTGACGGTGATGAGCAACTCGAACATCTCGCGTTCCTTCTTATTAAAGAAACCGTAGAGCACGTGGGCATCTTCGCGGATGGCCTCGTAGACGTAGAGCTTCACCACTCGCTCCTTGCCCCCTGCCCCTTGCCCTTGTAAGGCCGAGTAGGTATTCAGCGATATGTTCAGTCCGTAGCCCACGCCAGCGGCCTCGACCGTAGCTAATGCAGGCGTCAGCTCGGTGAGCTCGCCTTTGATGTATTCAATCATAATGTCACAAAATGTATATATACGCTATTAATAACGCACACTTTAGCCTATTTATTGTATAGGCAAAGTGACAGATTGTAAGTTGAAAAGGAAAAGAAGATATTTTTCTGTCATTTTGTTGTTGGTTTCGTTCTTTTTGTGTACTTTTGCAGCCGAAAACCGTGAAATAACCATCAAAAAGATAAAAATAACGATGAAAAAAATCAGAGCAGCCGTCGTTGGTTACGGCAACATTGGTAAGTATGCACTCCAGGCTCTGGAGGCTGCACCCGACTTCGAAGTGGCAGGCATCGTGCGCCGTAACGGTGCTCAGGACAAACCCGCCGAATTGGCATCCTATGAGGTGGTGAAGGACATCCGCGAACTCAAGGACGTCGACGTCGCCATCCTGGCCACGCCTACCCGTTCGTGCGAGGAGTATGCCCGTCAGATTCTGCCCCTCGGCATCAATACCGTCGACTCGTTCGACATCCATACCTCCATCCTCGACTATCGCAAGGCACTGATGCCTATCAATAAGGACACGAAGACCGTCAGCGTCATCGCTGCCGGTTGGGACCCGGGTTCCGACTCCATCGTCCGTACGCTCATGCAGAGCCTCGCCCCGAAGGGCCTCTCCTACACCAACTTCGGCCCCGGCATGTCGATGGGTCACAGCGTCTGCGTACGCTCTAAGGCTGGTGTCAAGAACGCCCTGTCGATGACCATTCCCCTCGGCGAGGGCATCCATCGCCGCATGGTCTACGTGGAGCTCGAGGACGGCGCTAAGCTTGAGGACGTCACCGCCGCCATCAAGGCCGATCCCTACTTCGCCAACGACGAGACACACGTCTTCCAGGTGGAGAGCGTCGACGACGTACGCGACATGGGCCACGGCGTACACCTCGTCCGCAAGGGCGTCAGCGGACAGACGCAGAACCAGCGCCTGGAGTTCAATATGAGCATCAACAACCCCGCCCTCACCGGTCAGGTGCTCGTCAACGTGGCTCGCGCCTCCATGCGCCTCGAGCCCGGTTGCTATACGATGATCGAGATTCCCGTCGTCGACATGCTGCCTGGCGACCGCGAAGACCTCATCAGCCATCTGGTGTAAGTATCTGATAGAAATAAAGTCCCAAGTGCCTGTTTTTCTGCACTTGGGGCTTTTGTTATTCTTCAATTTCCCCTCCTCGGAACGCAACGGCCCGCCAGTCTTGACCTAGAGCTTTGGCAACGGTATTTGTTAAAACGCCAGTGCTGTTGTTGAGAGTTGCTTGCTTATATCGTTAGTCTGCTTAATCTTGACATGAGGAGTTGTTCATATCTGTCCTTCATCTCTTCGCTGAGGAAAGAATCTTGAATGAGCTGTTTCCACTTCGGGAAGGCTTTGTGCATGTTCCCAATAAGGCGCATTACGACGTTCTGCTCCAGCCCCATTGTCGTTGCGGCCTTCAGAAAATCATCCAGTTGGAATTTCGACTTACGCCCAGAGAGCGTCAGCGCCAGTTCCTCTTTGTCCTTAGGATTGGCAATGGCTACATTCAGGAGGTCGTAGGCGGGAGTGAGCTGATAGGCGTTGGCCGGTCGGTAGAGCGAGAAATTCTTCAGGTGCATGTCGTTGTTGCCCGTGACAAAGCAGATTTATATCCTTTCTCATATAAATAATGCGGATAATTAACATTTTATATGAGTTCGTATGTAGTTTGAGCTGAGCTTACAAGACATCAAACGACTTTTCCAAGCCGAAAGTTTTGTGCTTTCGGCTTTTTTGCGTAACCCTGACTTTTGTCCAAGGTACTTTCGTTCGAGAAAATCCAAATAAAATTTGGTTTTCTGCTCACTTAATCGTAACTTTGCAGTCAAATAAAGACGCTCCGATAAACACGATGCTTATGGAACAGACAACGAACAAGGAAGAACAGATACTGGTGCGCATCACCGGTCAGGACCGTCCGGGCTTGACGGCCTCGGTGATGGGTATTCTAGCCAGGTACGACGCACAGATACTCGACATCGGACAGGCCGACATCCATTCGACGCTGTCGCTGGGCATTCTCATCCGCATGGATGAGACGCACTCCGGACAGGTGATGAAGGAGCTGCTGTTCAAGGCCACGGAACTCGGTGTTAACATCGGCTTCTCGCCTATTACCGACGATGAGTACGAGGACTGGGTGGGCCATCAGGGTAAGAACCGTTACATCCTGATGGTCATGGGCCGTCAGTTGGAGGCACGCCAGATAGAGGGTGCCACGCGCATCATTGCCGACCAGGGCTTTAACATCGATGCCATCCGGCGTATGACCGGCCGCAAGAGCATCAAGAACCCGTCGAAGCATATCCGTGCGTGCATCGAGTTCTCGTTGCGCGGTGAGCCGCAGGACCGTCAGGAGATGCAGCGCCGGCTGATGAAGCTGTCCTCAGAGATGGAGATTGACTTCTCGTTCCAGAAGGACGATATGTTCCGCCGTATGCGCCGACTTATCTGCTTCGACATGGACTCCACGCTCATCCAGACGGAGTGCATCGACGAGTTGGCAGAGCGCAATGGCGTGGGTGCCGAGGTACGCGCCATCACCGAGAGCGCCATGCGCGGCGAGATAGACTTCAAGGAGAGTTTTACACGCAGGGTGGCCCTGCTGAAGGGTCTCGACGTCAGCGTGATGCAGGACATTGCCGAGCATCTGCCCATCACCGAGGGCGCTGACCGTCTGATGACCATCCTGAAGCGTTGTGGCTATAAGATTGCCATCCTGAGCGGTGGCTTTACGTACTTCGGCGAGTATCTGCAGCGTCGCTACGGCATCGACTACGTCTATGCTAACGAGCTGGAGATAGGCGACGACGGTAAGCTGACAGGCCACTATGTCGGCGAGATTGTCGACGGACAGCGCAAGGCTGAGCTGCTGAAGCTCATCGCACAGGTCGAGAAGGTGAACCTGGCGCAGACCATTGCCGTTGGCGACGGTGCCAACGACCTGCCGATGATCTCGGAGGCCGGACTGGGCATCGCCTTCCACGCCAAGCCGCGTGTGGTGGCCAACGCCAAGCAGTCAATCAATACCATCGGCCTCGATGGTGTGCTCTACTTCCTTGGTTTCAAGGACTCCTATCTCGGCGACCAAGGCAAACTATGAACGATTTTGCAGCCATCCTCCTCAGCTGGTTCCGTGAGAACGGACGGGAGTTGCCGTGGCGTGGGACGAAGGACCCGTACGCCATCTGGCTCTCGGAGATCATCCTGCAACAGACACAGGTCAAGCAGGGCTGGGACTACTGGGAGCGCTTCATGCGCCGTTGGCCGACGGTCGAGGCGCTGGCAGCCGCTACGGAGGACGAGGTGCTGCGCGAGTGGCAGGGGCTGGGCTACTACAGTCGCGCCCGTAACCTGCACACCGCCGCTCAGCAGATAGTGGCGCGTGGCGGTTTCCCCACAACGATAGAGGGTATTAAGCAACTGAAGGGTGTGGGCGACTACACCGCCGCCGCCATCGGGAGCATCGCCTTCGGACTGCCCGCTGCCGTTGTCGACGGTAACGTCTACCGCGTGCTCAGCCGCTACTACGGCATCTCGACGCCCATCAACACCACTGAGGGCAAGAAGGAGTTCCAGGCCTTGGCGCAGAGCCTTCTGCCAACTGAGAACGGAGAGTTCAACCAGGCCATTATGGACTTCGGCGCCATTCAGTGTACGCCAACCAAACCACAGTGCCAGCAATGTCCATTGCAGGACACCTGCACCGCCCTGCGTGAAGGCCGCATCGCTGAACTACCCGTCAAACAGAAGACGCTGAAGGTGAAGGAACGTCGGCTGACGTATATCTATATACGATGCCAGGGAATGACGGCCATCCGCCGTCGTCCGGCAGGCGACATCTGGCAGGGACTCTATGAGCCGTATACCCCTCCCGGCCTCCCCGAAGGGGAGGAGTGCCTATCGGAATCCTTTGTGCTGCAAGCCCTCCCCTCCTTTGGAAAGGCTACGGGTAGGCGCGTCAGCGGGAATGGGGCTGGGGGAGGTCTTGTCTTACTTGCAAAGCAAGTCAAGCACGTCCTCACTCACCGCGTCCTCTATGCCGACTTCTACCTCTGGGAGCCTGCCGAGCGTCCTCAACTGCCTCCCGACTACTTTTGGATTAAGGAAGAGGACTTGGGCGACTATGCCGTCCCTCGGCTCATAGAAATCCTCCTCTCGTCTTTAACTTCGATAACAACTAAGAAAAAATGATTAATATTGCCATCTTTGTTTCGGGCAGTGGCTCGAACTGTGAGAACCTTATCAAGTACTTCGCCGGCAGCGAGCGCGTCTGCTGTGCCCTCGTCGTGAGTAACAAGCCCGATGCACTGGCTCTGGAGCGAGCCGCGAAGCTCGGCGTCCCCACAGCCGTGACACCCAAACCTCAGCTGAACGATTCCAACGTCATGCTGCCATTGCTGCGCAAGTACGACATCCAGTTCATCGTCCTGGCAGGCTTCCTGCCACTGATCCCCGATTTCCTTATCGACGCCTATCCGCGCCGCATCGTCAACCTCCATCCCGCTCTGCTCCCGAAGTATGGCGGCAAGGGTATGTGGGGTCACCACGTCCACGAGGCCGTGAAGGCGGCTGGCGAGACGGAGACGGGCATGACCGTCCACTGGGTGACACCCGTCTGCGACGGCGGCGAGATTATTGCGCAGTACCGCGTGGCACTGTCGCCCGACGACACCATCGACGACATTGCCGAGAAGGAGCACCAGTTGGAGATGAAATACTTCCCCCTGGTGGTCGAGCAGGTGCTGGCTGACTTACCTTCTCTCTAGAGCTATTCCCTGGGTTTCATGATACCTGAATGCCATGGTTATATAAGAAAAACCATACTATATGAAAAAACTCATCATCAGTTTATCATTTGTCATTTTTCATCTGTCATTTCTCCCCGCAGTGGCGCAAAAGGGCTATCCGATCACGCCCGTGCCCTTCACCGCCGTCAAGGTGACGCCTGGCACGTTCTGGGGACAGCGCCTGGAAGCCAGTCGCAACACGACCATCCCTCTCGCCTTCTCCAAATGTGAGAGCGAAGGTCGCTACAAGAACTTTGAGAACGCTGCCGCCCACATGGCTGACCCCTCGAAGGTGTTTAAGGTGAATGGGGTGGGGTATTCGTTCGACGATACCGACCCCTACAAGACGCTCGAGGGTGCCGCCTATATCCTGCAGACCTATCCTGACAAGAAGCTGGAAGCCTACTGTGACTCAGTGATAGACATCATCGGCCGTGCACAGGAGCCTGATGGCTATCTGTATACGGCCCGCACGCAGAATCCTGCCGACCCGCACCACTGGGCTGGCGACCGCCGCTGGGTGAAGGAGGAAGACCTCTCGCACGAGCTCTACAACCTCGGCCACATGGTGGAGGGCGCCGTGGCCTACTGGCAGGCTACTGGTAAGCGCAAGTTCCTCGACATTGCCTGCCGCTATGCCGACGTGGCTTGCAGGGAAGTGGGACCCAACGCCGGACAGATGTGTGTGGTGCCTGGTCATCAGATAGCCGAGATGGCTATGGCTCGCCTGTACCTGGCCACAGGTCAGAAGCGTTACCTCGACTTCGCCAAGTTCCTGCTCGACTATCGTGGCAAGACGCAGATTAAGAACCAATACAGCCAGAGTCATCTGCCTGTCATCGACCAGGCTGAGGCTGTAGGTCACGCCGTCCGTGCTGCCTATATGTATGCCGGTATGGCCGACGTGGCTGCACTGACAGGCGACAAGGACTACATCAAGGCGATTGACGATATCTGGTGGAACATCGTTGAGAAGAAACTGTATATCACTGGTGGCATCGGCGCTACTGCCAGCGGTGAGGCCTTCGGCAAGAACTACGAGTTGCCCAACATGAGCGCCTACTGCGAGACCTGCGCTGCCATTGGCAATGTCTACGTGAACTACCGCCTGTTCCTGCTCCATGGCTTGTCGAAATACTATGATGTGCTGGAGCGTACGCTCTACAACGGCCTTATCTCCGGCGTGTCCCTGCAGGGCGACGGGTTCTTCTATCCCAACCCCCTGGAGTCTATGGGTCAGCACCAGCGCCAGGCATGGTTCGGCTGCGCCTGCTGTCCGAGCAACATCTGCCGTTTCATCCCCTCGCTGCCGGGCTATGTATATGCCGTCAAAGAGGAGAGAGGAGAGAGGAAAGAGGAGAGAACAAATCCTTCCATCTATGTTAACTTGTTCCTGTCGAACACGGCAACGCTGAACGTGGGGGGCAAGAAGGTGACGCTCTCCCAGCAGACCAACTACCCGTGGGACGGTGACATCGCTATTACCATTGACAAAAGTACGGCGGGCGAGTTTGCCCTGAAGATTCGCATTCCCGGATGGCTGCAGGGCAGTGTCGTGCCTGCTCCGTCGCAGCTCTACAAATATACTGATAACAAGCGTCTCAACTATACCTATTCCGTCAACGGCAGTACCTACAACGCCAAAGCGAGCTTTGGCGACGGCTATCTCGTCCTTACACGCAAATGGAAGAAGGGCGACAAGGTTCAGCTGCACTTCGACATGGAACCCCGCATCGTGCGTGCCAACAACAAGGTGGAGGCCGACCGTGGTATGGTGGCCATAGAGCGCGGCCCGCTGGTCTACTGTGCCGAGCACCCCGACAACCAGTTCGACATATTCTCGGTCCTCCTTAGCCAAGAACCCGAGTTCTCCCTTGGCACCGCCACTATCCCCGCCACCACTCCCGACGATTCGTCGGGCTACCCCATCGTCACGCTGAAGACCGACGCCCAGACGCTCGACTTCAACAAGCAGGGAAAGCTCACCGTCCGTGACCAGGTGCTGACACTTATCCCTTACTACGCCTGGTGCCATCGCGGCTCAGGAAAGATGCGCGTCTGGCTGCCTCAGGACCTTAGTGCCACCACGCCCGCGCAGCCCGCCACGCTGGCCAGCGAGAGCCGGGTGAGCACCTCGACACCACGTATGCCCGCCATCAGTGCCATCAACGACCGTCTCGTACCCAAGGGCGAGAACGACCGCAGCGTGCCTTACACCCACTGGTGGCCGAAGAAGGCCTCGACGGAGTGGATTGCCTATGAGTTTCCACAAGAGGCTGAGGTGAGTACGTCACACGTCTATTGGTTCAGCGACAAACCCTGGGGCGGCTGTGCCGTTCCTAAGGCGTGGCGCATCCTCTATCAGACAGCCTCAGGAGAGTGGCTGCCCGTTGAGGGCGCCGACGGCTATCCCACGCACGTGGGCACCGCTAGCACCGTCCATTTTACGCCAGTCAGAACCAAGGCACTGCGCCTCGAGGTTGTGCTCCCCGCCGACGACTCCGCCGGCCTGTTTGAATGGATAGTGAAGTGACGCTGCCGCCGGCCGTCGCGCCCAGCGCGCGCGTTTTTCGCCCCTATGCACTTTTGGCAACTACTATCCTCGTTCCTCGTTCCTCCTTCCTCGTTCCTCGTCTATAGAGCGCCACTTTAGCTCCGTAGAGTGCCACTCTACGTTTCTAAAGCGCCACTCTACAATCGTAAAGCGCCACTCTACAACTCTAAAGTGCCGCTTTACCAGAAATTCTCTTCGCGCGCGCGTATATATACATGATAGCTGAATAAAAATTCATCTTACCTATCCTACCTATCCGCA
>JAEEGL011097394.1_pt1 | contig 24124 bp, 27 predicted proteins | sample 9134231 | NCBI WGS metagenome assembly JAEEGL01 (sample SAMN16246548, study PRJNA631951) | gut metagenome | biome: gut microbiome; feature: rumen; material: fiber-attached | host: Bos | place: Iran: Karaj | collected 2018-10
AAGGCTTTTTATCAAATGCCTTTTGCAGGTGCAAAGGGATATCACAGCAAAACGCTTGCTTATTCCATCTGGCATATTTTCAGGATTGAGGATATAGTGGCACATGAGATGATAGCAGGGGATGAACAGATTCTGTTTAGGGATGATCATCTGAGCGCGATTGCTTCCCCAATCATTACGACCGGGAATGAACTTGAGGGTGAAGAAATTGCTGAGTTTTCGAAGAAACTGAGTGTGCAGGAACTCTATCTCTATGCAAAGGCCGTAAAAGAATCAAGTGATCGGATCCTTTCGAGTCTGCAGTACAAAGAACTGAAACGAAAGTTTACGAAAGATACGAAACAGAAACTAGTGGAAAGTAAATGTGTCAGCGAGGACGAAAACGCATTCTGGCTGATCGATTACTGGTGCGGTAAGGATATAAAGGGCCTCATTCAGATGCCGTTTTCCCGCCACTGGATCATGCATATAGAAGCGATGCAGCGGATAAAGAACCGGCTTTGCAAAATCGCACGAAAGGGAGTGGATCCTGTAGCAGTCTGCGGATTGTCCTGTGAGCATTGTTTCCTTGGTGAGTGGTGTGGAGGCTGCAGAACAGAGTATAATGTATGCTCTTTTGCCACTTGTTCCGAAGGCAGGATATGCCCGAATGTAAAGTGCTGTAATGAAAAGAATATAGACGGAAGTTACGAATGCAGTGAGCTTGAAGTATGTGATAAAGGATTCTTCGTGCCGACAAATGACGGAGCAAGTGCCGCAAAGGCGCAGTGTTTGTATATCAGGAAATATGGAAAGAAGGAATTTCTAAAAGTTCAGACAAGGCTTCATGAGAAATATGAATTTCAGAAAGTGCAGGAAATTCTCGGTCAGGACTATGAAGAAGCGTTGCGGATTTTGGAGGAAAACGGAAAGAGATCGGCCATGGTATAACGACGAATCTATGATGACACGAAAAAGTGGTGCAATAAGTGCATAATATCCGAATGTAAATATGCAGATAGCAGTTGTTTATCTGCATATTTTTTGATAATATATATGCAATTAATGGAGGCGATATATGCACATATTTGATTATGGTTTCTTGGACGACGGATTATTACCGGCAGAGCTGGTTAATCTTACATCCACAATATCCGCTCTTAATGCGATTTCCGAGGAAAGAAGAGGACGGAATCTGACAGTTTATACGGAACTGGAAAAGATAGCCCGTATTCAGTCGGTTAAAGGTTCCAATGCTATTGAAGGAATCATTACAACGGATGCTCGAATAAAGGAAATCGTAGAAGGAAACAGTGCACCGGTAAACCACACGGAGATGGAGATAGCCGGGTACAGAAATGCACTGGACGAGATACATGTATCTTTTGAGAAAATCCCGATCAGTGAAGAGACAATTTTGCATTTGCATCAGGTTATGACTGAGACGGCAGGATATGAAGGAGCGGGCAGGTACAAAACCGACGATAATATTATTGCAGAGATAGATGAGTTTGGACGACGAAGAATTCGTTTTTTTCCGGTACCTGCGACAGAAACGGCTGATGCTATGGAGCAGCTCATCTTTGCATACATTGACGCCAGAGACAATGCGCGGATCAATAAGCTCCTGCTTATTCCATGTGTCATATTGGATTTTTTATGCATTCATCCATTTGCGGATTCTTACCGGACGTAAGTCCAACTACTGTTGAGGCAGTGCTGGGGAAAATGGTAAAAGACGGATCCGTAAAAAAGATAGGATCGGCCCGGGCAACGAAATATGTAAATGCAATGGAGCATGTACAGATCGGCATGCAGTAATGAGAGAATAGAGAGAGGAAGATCATTAAGGTATTAATTGGCAGCCGAAGGCAGCGGAATGGAGATCAGTATGAAATATACGATAAGAACTGCGGTTCCCGAGGACGAACAGAGGATAAGGGAACTATATATAGAAATGCTTCGGACGATCTATAAGACAAAAGATGTTCAAGGCTATGAACAGGGGTGCCTGGATCGTTACTGGACCGGTGGTGAAGAACGCATCTATGTCGCGGAGGATGAAGGTGTTGTGGCTTATCTTTCGGTTGAGGTTCACCATGATCCGGAAGCAGATTACATTTATCTTGATGATCTGTCTGTTACGGAAAACTGCCGGGACCATGGTATCGGCAGTGCTTTGATCCGTGAAGCGGAAATCTATGCACGGGAAATCGGAACACAAGCCATACTTTTTCATGTGGAGAAATCCAATACTGCGGCATTTCGGTTATATGAAAGGCTCGGGTATAAAATTTTCCGGGATGACGGCAACAGATATATGATGATCAAAAACGATGGGATTCAGATCAGGGAAGAGCATATTTCTGCGAAAGAATATATAGATTTTCTGAAAAGGACGGATCTTGGGTCGCAGTACCCCAAGGAGCGTTTTGAGGAACGGATAAAGAAGCTTGTGGAAAACGTCTCCATCAGCCTGATCGCTCGTAATGAGGCAGGAACAGTGGTCGGAGTCTTGTTTGGCCTGACGGATTTCTGCTATTGGCTGTATGTGACTGATCTCGGTGTAGACAGAGATTACGAGAGGCAGGGTATCGCAACCCGGCTTATGAAAACAGCACATGAAATAGCCGGAGGAGAAAAGGATATCGCTGTATATCTGATCGCCAACGAAGATGCTGTTCCCTTCTATGAGAAGATCGGAATGAAAAAAGCGGATGAGGTTATGAAATACAACCATATCGAATGGACTGAGTGGACAGTATGACCCTTTGGGGACGGAGTCAGCGGGTCAATATTTTGAACCCCTAAGCCCGTCCCTATAAAAATGAGAATCATTCGCAAATCTGTTGACAAATTTTAAAGACGGCAGTATGTTGTAACAGACAGTCATGAAGTAGAGATATATGCTTTCATTTATCTTCGGATCGTGTGAGCAGTACATTTGATTTGTCGATTACGATAAAAGAAGGAGTAAACGGCAATGCCCGGACATAAGAGAATTTCGGCAGGCATAATGGGAATACTGATGCTTTTTATCATGCTGTTTTCTGCTTTCTATATCGCAGCAGAGGCTGATCACGATTGTGCCGGAGAAGACTGCCCGATCTGTGCCTGCATCGCGCAATGCGAGAATATACTTCATCAAATAGGCGACGGGATCGCTTCCTGTGCTGCTGTCATTATTTCTATCGTTTTCTTGTTCGTTTCCGTATTTCTTTTTGCGACCCTTTTTCCGCAGGAAACGCTTGTCTCAAGAAAAGTCCGCCTGAATAATTGAAAAGACCTCCGACAAGGGAGAACTATACCCATTTTAGGTATATTGTTTTTTCCTTGTATTTTTGTGCCCAAAATCAAAATATACGGAGGTTATATTGTGAAAAAATATCTGGTTTATTTAATTGCTGCAATTATGATGGCAGGAAGCCTTTGCGCATGCAGTCTTGGAAACAATGGGACTGTAGCCGGCAATGACAAGATTCAGATCGTCACGACGATCTTTCCGGAGTACGACTGGGTGATGAATGTCCTTGGTGAGAATCCTGCGGATGCGGAAGTCACTATGCTGCTTGACAATGGTGTGGATCTGCACAGTTATCAGCCCACAGCAGATGATATCCTTAAGATTTCCGCTTGTGATATGTTTATTTATGTTGGAGGTGAATCCGACGAATGGGTTGAGGATGTCCTCGCGGAGGCGACAAATAAAGATATGGTTGTCATTGATCTGTTGGATGTGCTTGGCGACTCTGTCAAAGAGGAAGAAGTAGTCGAAGGTATGCAGGAAGAGGAGCATGATCACGACCACGATCACGATCACGAAGAAGGTGAGGATGCAGACTCTGAAGAAGATGAACACGAACATGAGCATGAGGAAGGTGAAGTTGAATACGATGAACACGTATGGCTGTCCCTGCGTAATGCTGTAACTTTAGTTCAGAGTATTTCCGATTCAGTCCAAAAAATCGATCCTGACAATGCGGAAACTTATAGAAGCAATACGTCGGCATATATTGAAAAACTGAATTCACTTGATGAAGAGTACAAGGCTGTGGTCCGGAACGCTTCTTTCCACACGCTTCTGTTCGGAGACCGATTCCCGTTCCGTTATCTGGTCGATGATTACGGGCTTGATTACTATGCCGCTTTTGTCGGATGCTCGGCGGAAACGGAAGCCAGCTTTGAGACCATTACATTTCTTTCACAGAAAGTCGATGAACTTGGACTTCCCGCAGTCATGACAATAGAAGGAAAAGACCATAGGATTGCGGAAACAATTGTCCGGAACACACAGGGTAAAGATATGCAGATCCTTACGATAGATTCGATGCAATCCACAACATCAACAGATGTTCGGAATGGCACTACATACCTTTCTGTCATGGAAAGTAATCTGTCCGTCTTAAAGAATGCGTTAAAATAGGAAACGGGTATGGTAATAGGAGGTGTTCGAAAATGAAAAAATGGATTAGTTTAGTTCTCTGCTTTGCGGTTTTGTTTACTTTTGCAGGTTGTGGGGACAGCGCTTTATCCGCCGGGACAAGGAAACAACCGACCGGAGTAAGTGATGTGCTTGAAGCGATGACGGCTGATGAGGACAGTAAAAAAGATGATACGGGCAGTCAGGCTTCTGAAACCGCTTCGGGTAACGCGGATGAACGACAGAGTGGAGTAAATGCGGACGCTCCTAAGCCTGAGCCGATCATTGAGTCTGAAATAACTGAAGGCAATACAGAAGGGATAGATATTGACCTGACTGTGCTCTCCGGCACGATGGTTTATGCGGAAGTGTATAACATGATGGCCGCTCCGAAGAACTATATCGGAAAAACCGTGAAAATGGAAGGCTCATTTGCTGCTTATCACGACGAAGTTTCAGACAATTATTATTTCGCCTGTATCATTATGGATGCGACTGCCTGCTGTTCCCAGGGGATGGAATTTGTTCTGACGGATGATTATACTTATCCTGATGATTACCCGGAAGAAGGCGAAGATATCTGTGTGATCGGGGTGTTTGACTTATATAATGAAGACGGTCTCACATACTGCACATTGAGGAATGCAAAGATTGTATAATGATCAGTGCAACTTACGGGCGAATAAGTGTTACTTACGGGAGCAGCTATTGCTCCCGTTTTTTTGTGCTGTTATAGTCAGGGCAGAAGGAGAGAAAAGTGTATGGCAGATAATGTAATCAAGATCACAAACCTCACAAAAACATACGGAAAACACCGCGGAGTCAATGACGTTTCTTTTACCGTCGAAGCCGGCGATATATTCGGATTTTTGGGACCCAACGGAGCCGGCAAATCAACTACGATAAGGTCGATGCTGGGCTTTCTTAAATACGACGGCGATATAAAGATACTTGGTAAGGATGCGGTAAAAGAACACGAGGCCATCCTTAAAGAAGTCGGATACATGCCGTCGGAAGCGATGTTCTATCCGTCCATGAAGGTAAAGGATGTGATAAAACTTGCAGCTGATATAAGAGGAATAAATTGCGATAAAGAAGCCGAAAAGCTCTGTGAAAGATTAAAAGTCGACACAAGCAGAAAGATCAATGAGCTGTCACTAGGTAACAGAAAGAAGGTAAGCATTGTGTGTGCAATGCAGCATAAGCCTAAGCTTTTTGTGTTCGACGAGCCCACCAGCGGATTGGATCCATTAATGCAGAATACGTTCTTTGAACTTATAAATGAATATGTCAAAGAAGGAACAACATGCATGCTTTCTACGCATGTTCTTTCGGAAGTCAAGAATTATTGCAAAAACGTTGCGATCATGAAAGAAGGTAAGCTTGTGAGCGCGGGAAGTGTCGATGAACTTACGCATACAAGTTCAAAACATGTAACGTTTGTGGCGGACGGCGAGAAAAAGGATCTTCTCTACACAAAAGATATGAATTCGCTGATCGCTGAACTTTCCGGCAAAAATGTGACAGAACTTAATATAACCGACCCGTCTATAGATGAGATATTCATGGGATATTACGAGGAAGGAGACAGATAATATGCTTACACTTTTAAGACACGAACTTAAGCAAAATTATAAAAGCCTTATGATCTGGACGCTTTCGGTAGGTCTGATCGGATTCTATTGCATATATCTGTTCACGAGCATGACAGAGGATATGCAGTCGCTTTCGGAGAGCTTTTCCAATATGGGGGCTTTCTCGGACGCTTTCGGCATGAGCACTCTTTCGATAGCTACGATCGCAGGTTTTTTCGCTACCGAGGTCGGAGTCGTGCACAGTCTGGGCAGTTCGATGTTTGCGGCGATCACGGCCACAACGGTTCTGTCAAAAGAAGAAGACGGGCACACCGGGGAATTTCTTTTTTCACTTCCGATATCGAGGGTTAAGGTCATTACAGCAAAACTTATATCCGTACTGGTAAATCTTATCATTTTTACGGTTACGACAGCGCTCCTTTACAGCATTGCGTTTGCGGTCATCGGCGATAAGCCCGATATGGGGATATTCGTTAAATTCATGTGTATGCAGTTTTTGATGAACGTTGAGATCTCGCTCATCTGTATGGCATTCTCGGCATTTGTCAAAAAGAACATGCTCGGTGCGGGACTCGGGATTGCACTTTTATTCTATGTATACGATCTTATGGGAAGAGTTATTCCGGATCTAAAGGATTATCTGGTGATCGGACCTTTCTCGTATGCAAATGCTTCGGAACTGTTTGCCGAAAAAGAAATATCGTCGGCTGCCTATGTATTCGGAATATGTATCATCATCCTTTCGGCCGTTTTGGCGTATGTAAGATATACAAAGAAAGATCTTGCAAGTTAAACGATTGGATCCAAAGCCCGGATCGGTATGATCCGGGCTTTTATTTTTTTAATATAATTGACACAAAAGCCGTTTGTTAATGTATCATAAAAATATGATGAATAATATAACAGACGAGATAAGAAAAGAACTTAATACGCTATCCGATAAAGATTATAAGGATTTTCAGAAAAACCTGATCCCGACGGTGGACAGTGAAACAGTAATAGGAGTCAGGACTCCCGCACTCAGAAAGTATGCAAAAGAACTTGTAAAAAGAAGCGATATCGACGGGTTCTTAACAGATCTTCCGCATGCATATTTTGACGAGAACCAGCTTCACGCCTTTATAATTTCAGAGATAAAGGACTATGAAAAATGCATTGATGAGGTGGTAAAGTTTCTTCCGTATGTGGATAACTGGGCAACATGCGATCAATTATCCCCGAAAGTCTTCAAAAAACACAGGGAAGAACTTCTTAAAAACATAAAAATATGGCTTAATTCTTCAAAAACATATGAGATAAGGTTTGGAATAGGAATGCTCATGCAGCATTTTCTCGACGAGGATTTTGATATTAAATATCCGAAGGCTGTTTCAAAGATACGCTCCGACGAGTACTACATAAACATGATGATCGCATGGTATTTTGCGACCGCGCTTGCCAAGCGGTATGATGCGATAATACCGTTTATCGAAAAGAACGCTCTCGATAAATGGACTCACAACATGACGATAAGAAAAGCCAATGAAAGTTTCAGGGTATCGCCCGAAAGGAAAGCGTACTTAAAGACTCTTAAAAGGAAATAGCAGGATGAAGGCGGATCGAAGCTTAAAAGAAAAGGACAATCTTCATATGAAACCAAAGAAAAAGGTCAGTCCCTGGAGTGTCATATTACTTATCTCAATTGCGATAATCGTTTTTATGATGCTTGCAAGCAATGCAATGGAGATCGGTGCAAGACTCGGTGAGATCAGTATATATATCGAAATAGCTTTTTATGTGCTCATCGCGATAGTGGTCGGCGGCGGTATCGTATATCCCTTGGTCGGTGTTTTTTTCGCTCCGATATTTTCACTTGAAAAACTTCACAATGCCGATGGGCAGGCAAGGCATAAATGGTGTAAAAAGCTTGTAAACAATCTGATCGAAAATGTGGAGCTGACCGATGAAGAACTTGAAGAAGTCAAAGGATATTTAAAATGCGAAGATGAGACCGACGATAAGCTGATCGAGTTCTTTGACCGTAAGATCACTCCGGAACTTAACAGAGAGATATATGATACGGCAAAAAAGATATTTATCATCACCGCGGTATCACAGAATTCCGTCTATGACATGCTCGGTATGGCCTCGGCAAACTTCAGTCTTATCAAGCGGATCACGGAGATCTGCGGCTTCAGACCCAGTACTCCCCAGGTTATCTCTTTGTATATAAAAGTGCTGTCCATTACACTCATTGCAGGTAATCTTGAAGAAATGAACATAGAGGAGCTTATTCCCATGGTGACGGAAGGGGCGCTCGGCAAGGCTTTGGGAATAGTTGCGGCATCCGCGACTCAGGGTGCCGTAAATGCACTCACAACATTGAGGATCGCCACGATCACCAAGAATTATCTTTTAAATGCGGATGTTTCCGCGACCCGTAAGGAACTTCGATCGAAGTCATACAAAGAGTCATATGAGATATTAAAGAGCATTACCCAGCAGGGATTTGAAGAAAAATTTACGGCTCCCGTTAAAGCATTCTTTGGCAGATTCAAAGCCTGAACCAAAAAACCGATCATCTGGTATCTTTTTATGAAAATAAACATTAAACAGGTTGAAGGCATCGAGCCTGAGGTAACTCTTACCTACGATGAGCTTACACCCGAAGTTGAAAAAATAATAGGGTTTTTAAAGGGCCATGAGATGGTCCTTAACGGTAAAAGCGAGGATGAGACCGTAAGGATCAAGACCGCGGACATTCTTTATATAGAATCGGTCGACGACAAAACCTTTGCTTACACAAAAGACCGTGTCGTAAGGCTTAATTATTCGCTTGCAACCCTCACGGAAATTCTTGAAGATATAAGTTTTTTGAGATGCTCAAAGTCTATGATCTTAAATATCGACAAGATCGAAAAGCTTAAAAGCCTTCCGTCAAACCGCATAGATGCCACGATGCAGGGCGGAGAGCATATCATCATATCAAGAACATATGCTGCGGATCTAAGAAGCATACTTAAGAAAGGAGGAAGAGGCCGTGAATAAAAAAGTGTCGCTTTGGGAGAAATATCTGACAAGAGAAATTGGCATAGAATTTAAAGCGTGCCTTTACTTCTTTGCGATATTGTTTTTTTACTGCGTATATAAGCTTGTAAATCATATATATACCGCCGATATCCTTCATATGGCCGAGATGATCCTTTTGTGTTATGTCATAGGCTATGTTCAGGTCTTTCTTTTCAATAACTTTGACGAGGCGGAGAAGTTAGGGGTCAAAGAAACGATCGGGATCGTTGTGTGCACTTTTGTTTATACGGTTCTTTCTTTTGTACTTGGATGGTTTGAAAAAAAGCCCGGCTGGACAGCGGGTTTTGCGGTTTATGTGATAATTTTGTATTTATGCGTTTTTCTGATCTATTATACCAAGCGTAAGATCGACGACAAAGAGCTCAACAAGGAGCTTGAACTTTTCAAGGCGAGACCTGATAAGGACCGGGATATTTAATAAGAAAAAAGAAAAAGGCGGGCCATACGGTCCGCCTTTGATGATCCTTATTTTTTCTTTACCGAATATCCGAATTTCCCTATATATTCGCCGAGAGTGAAATATTCGCCGTGTGAGTATGTGACAAGATCTGTGCTGTTAAGATCAAACTTTCCGTTTTTGTCCATGTATTTCTCATCGACCGAAATATTTACGACTTCCGCTATGAACATATCATGTGAGCCGAGTTCAAGGATATCTTTTACCTTACATTCTATGCATACGGGACTTTCGGCGATCCCCGGTGCGGATATCTTGCTTGAAGGACAGGGAGTAAGTTTGCACTCTTTAAACTTATCTATATCTTTTCCGGATCTGACACCGCAGTAGTCGGTTGCGAACGTGAGGTCCTTTGTCACAAGATTGATCACAAACTCACGCGTCTCTGTAAGAATGGCATGTGAATATCTCTCTTTACGCACCGATATGGATACCATTGCGGGATCGGAACATATCGTGCCTGCCCAGGCAACAGTAATGATGTTGGGCTTTTCATTGGGCCTTTGAGTGCTCACCATTACAGCGGGGAGCGGGTAGAGCATATTTCCGGGTTTCCAGTTTTGTCTTGCCATATGATCAGCCTCCTATTTCATGTCTTACCTCGGCGACGGATATGTTCTTTTCCGATGCTATCTTTGCAATGTCTTCATATTCAAATTTCTCGCGTATTACACCGTAGCCTGTGGATATTTTCTTTTTTACATTTCCGTAAGGAGTTTCGACATCTTCTGTATTTCTTTCAAGAGTATAGCGTTCAACGACATTTTTACGGATGCCGATCGTTGATGTGTACTTAAATATAGCTCTTACGATCCTGTCCGTATCCGCATTTTTGCAAAGAACCGTAAGGAGTGTCCCGGGACGGTTTTTCTTCATGCCGACGGGAATCGTGAATACTTCAAGAGCACCTTCTTCAAAGAGCTTTACTGTCGCAAATCCCATATCTTCCGCAGTCATATCATCCATGTTGCAGGAAAGTTCTGTTACGGTGTCGGAACCGTTGTCTGTTTCACCCAGCATCACACGCACACAGTTTGCAGTTTCAAAATCTTTTTTGCCCATTCCGTAACCGATGCCCGATACATTCATAACGGGCATGTTTCCGAATCCGGTCGCAAAATGTTTAAGTAAAGCGGCACCGGTCGGTGTACAAAGTTCTCCTTTTATACTGCCTCCGTAGATCGGGCAGTCCTTTAATATATATGCCGTAGCCGGAGCGGGAACGGGAAGTATACCGTGCGCACATTTAACCTGTCCGGAACCTACATGGACGGGAGATACCACAACGTTTTCGGGAGCGAGTTCTTCCATAAGAAGACAGACAGCCGTTACATCGGCGATCGCATCCATTGTACCCACTTCGTGGAAATGGATTTCCGAAACAGGCGTATTATGAGCGTGACTTTCCGCTTCGGCGATCAGAGAGTACACAGCGAGGACATCTTTTTTAACCTTATCGGATACGTTAAGATCTTCAACGATATGTTCGATATCGTGCATGCTCGAGTGATGGTGATGGTGTTCGTGGTCATGGTCGTGATCATGGTCATGATCGTGATGGTGATGGTGTTCGTGGTCATGGTCGTGATCATGATGATGCTCGTGGTCATGCTCATCATCGTGATGATGGTGATGCTCATGCATGTTTTCATCTTCTTCGACACCGTCGACCTTTACGCTTACATGAGTACCGGTAATGCCGCATTTTACGGATTTTTCCTTGGTAACGGTAACCTTTGGTATATTTAAAGCATTGAGTTTTTTGAGAAATTCATCCGGGTCTTTCGTAAGTTCCAAAAGTGCTGCTGTAAGCATATCTCCTGCGGCTCCCATATTACATTCGATATAAAGTGTTTTCATTTTTGTTCCTCCTTTTTGGGAGACATATGGTTGATCATGTTGGCAAGATAACCTGCACCGAAGCCATTGTCGATATTTACGACGGATACTCCGCTTGCGCAGGAGTTAAGCATTGACAGTAAAGCGGATAATCCGTTAAAAGAAGCACCGTAGCCTACGCTTGTGGGGACCGCGATCACGGGACAGTCGGCAAGACCGCCTATAACGCTTGCCAAAGCTCCCTCCATACCCGCAATTGCGACAATGACGCTTGCGGACATTATTTCTTCTTTGTGTGCAAGAAGTCTGTGAAGCCCGGCTACACCTACATCATAAAGGCGGACAACCTTATTGCCCATAACTTCTGCGGTAAGAGCGGCTTCTTCGGCTACGGGAATATCGCTTGTGCCGCCTGTTGCCACCACTACCGTTCCTATGCCGTCGGGTTCTTTAACGGCTCCTATTATGCCTACGCAGGAAAGTTCGTCGTATTTAAGGGAATAATCTTTTTTAACTTCGCTTGCGGCTTCAGGTTTCATTCGTGTGATAAGGATATTTTCCTGACCGTGCTCAAGCATGTTTTTGATGATCCCTTTTATCTGTTCGGGGGTTTTGCCTGCACCGTATATGACCTCGGCTACTCCCTGGCGGATCTTTCTGTGATGGTCTATCTTGGCAAAACCGAGATCGTCGAAAGGAGCGGTTTTTATCTTAAGAAGCGCCTCATCGACACTGATCTCGCCCTTTTCAAGTTTTTCAAGAATCTGTCTGGTCTCATTGATCATTTTCTTACCTCCAGATCTAAGGTTATGCTCTTATAATAACCCTTTAGAGCTTCATTTATCTCATCTCTTTTATCTATAACAAGCTGTAATTGTTCCTTGTGCACCTGTATGATCGCTCTTCCGGCATCGAGTCTTACCCTGAAATCTTTAAAACCGAGGCCGAAAAGAAAATTTTCGGCATATTCGGTCGCTTTAAGTTTTTCTTCGGTGATCTTCTCGCCTGTTTTGATCCTTGTGGCAAGGCATGCGTAGGCGGGTTTATCGTGTGTGAAGAGACCGGCTTCTTTTGAAAGACGTCTTATAGTGGCCTTATCAAGACCGCATTCCCTTAACGGTGAGATCACTTTAAGTTCTTTAAGCGCACGCATTCCGGGACGGTCCGATGCATCATCGGAAGCATTGGTGCCGTCGGCCACATATGTGTAACCGTCTTTGTGCGCATTAAGAAGAATGGCATTAAAGATATTATTTTTACAATAATAGCATCTGTCGGGAGGATTTTCGGTCACCTTTTCATCTTTGAGCACATCTAAGGTTATGACCTTCATATCCGCATTAAGTTCTTTTGCAAGACGTTTTGCATCTTCAAATTCAAATTCGGGCTGCAATGCGGTCTTTACATAGTATGCGGTAACTTTTTCGCAAGACTTAAGGCATGCATATAAAAGGTAGGCCGAATCGACTCCGCCGGAAAAAGCCAGAGCTATCGCTTTCTTTTCTTTTAAGTATTCAAACAATTCCATATGATCCACCGGTTTTAAAAAGGGCTCCCGTTATGCAGGAGCCCCTTTGATATTCAGTTATTTTTCTTTGTGAGAGCTTTTTTGATTATGCCCTTGGGATCCTTGATAAGAAGAACAACAACCCAGATCACCATTGCAAGCGCGATGACCGAAAGACCTAAGAAAAGGTCGTTCAGCATATCGGCAGGTTCGGGTGTAAAGTATTCGGCCTTAAGTTCGGCATACTCAAATATGGCATCTACAAGCCACATAAGTGAAGCGCCCCAGAACATCCAACAGAGAAGACCCAAGTTCATCTTATTGTCGGGTGCGTTTTTGTACCAGATTGCGGTACAGATAACAGCTGCAAAAACAGTTGTGAGCAAAGTCATAATACTACCCCTTTATTCGGTTGCTGATTCTGTATCGGAAACCTTTCTTTTCTCGATAACATTGGCTACAGCAAGCATACCTGCCCAAACGGTCGTGGTAAGGAGTGCCATTGTAACTCCGACGGTTGCCATTTCATGGAACATCTCCGCAGCGTCGGCAGGATCCGCCATTGCAGATAAGAACGGGAACCACGGAACAATCTCACCGTGCCATATATGTTCGAATGCAAGTAATAAACTGCCACCCCACTGAAGGTTGGTAAGCCACTTAAGCTTTCTGGAAAAAGGGATCTTTTCGGTTTCATCTTTGACTACTTCATCAACGGAGCCGTCAACATGAACTTTTTTAAGTTCCTTTTTCTCCACTATTTTGGTAACTACGGTTACGACAGCAGCTTCAGCTGCGGGTACAAGAAGACATGCCATAGTTATTTCCTCCTCATTAAATGTATGTTTGGCGCTAAACGTTCACATACTATAATAATACAGGCTTTTAAGATATTATTGCAATAATAAGCATAAATATATAAAAAATATATTTTTGACCGCGAGAAGCCTTGCTGATAAAATGATCTTATCCCAATAAAACGGAGAAGAACATGATACCTTCGACACTTTGTTACATATGTAAAAACAATAAATATTTAATGCTTCACAGAGTCAAAAAAGAAAATGACTTAAACGAAGGCAAATGGATAGGCGTGGGCGGAAAGGTCGAGCCCGGTGAGACTCCCGAAGAATGTATGCTCAGGGAGGTTTACGAAGAAACCGGTCTTACGGTCGCCCAATATCACTGTCACGGGGTCATAAAGTTTATATCCGATACCTGGGAGGATGAGGATATGTATCTTTTCTCGGCTTCCGAATATATAGGCGAGCTGAATTCGGAATGTAACGAAGGAGTACTTGAATGGGTCGAAAAGGACAGAGTTCTTTCGCTTCCCACATGGGAAGGAGATAAGTATTTCATTAAGCCGCTTTTGGACGGCGAAGAACATATAGATATGCTTGTTTCATATGAGGGTGACAGGCTTGTAAAATGCGAAAACCTCTATGAGCCCGCCAATACTTTAAAGTCATCGCTCATAAGCGCAAAACACGGTTTTTCCACAAGAGCGGGCGGTATAAGCGAAGGGATATTTAAGTCTTTAAACCTCGGTATGAACAGAGGCGACGATAAGCTCAGGGTCATCGAAAACTGGAACAGGTTTTTAAGATCCTGTGATATAGACAATAAGCAGTTTGTGTGCGGTGAGCAGGTTCACGGCAATAACGTACATATAGCCTCAAAAGCGGATCTTCGTCCGGCATACGGCGCGGGTCACATGAATGTAGCCGACGGTTACGTTACAAATGAACCCGGTGTCGCACTTGCGATCTTCACGGCGGACTGTGTGCCCGTGCTTCTTGAAGACAGCGAAGACCATGTGATAGGTGCGATCCACTGCGGCTGGAGGAGTACCGTTTCGGATATCGAAGGCGAGGCAGTCAAAAAAATGATCGGACTTAATGCCAAACCCGAAAATATCAAGGCAGCCATAGGTCCTTCCATAGACAGGTGCTGTTTTGAAGTCGGAAGTGAAGTGATTGATGCGGTCATCGGGCTTATCGGGGAGGATGCGTTTAAGTATTATTCTCCGCGCGGTGATAAGTTTATGCTCGATCTTCGGGGTGTGGTAAAAGAACGCTTTATAAAGCTCGGTCTTAAACCTGAGAACATCGAGAACGTCGGCGGCTGTACGATGTGTAACCCCGAAATGTTCTGGTCCCATCGCTATACGAAAGGCGAACGGGGCAGCCAGGCATCAATAATCACATTGTAGCCTTTTTTCGATTGACACTTAAGGGTTAAGAAATTATAATAACAAAGTCGCATGACTTGGAGACGTATCGAAGCGGTCATAACGGGGCGCACTCGAAATGCGTTTGCCCTTTTTGGGCACGAGGGTTCGAATCCCTCCGTCTCCGCTTTAAAAAGACGATGCAGAGCATCGTCTTTTTTATGTTTTGCGGGTCAAAGAAAAAGGTTTAAATCAAATTGGAAATAAGGTATACTCTAATGGAGTATGACATGGTCACTATTATGCGGCCATGAGGGTGATCAAGGAGAGTGTTTATGTCCTATACGGCACTGTACCGGAAGTTCAGACCGGCCAAATTCGCGGATGTAAAAGGACAAGATCATATAGTAACAACACTGAAGAATCAGATACGTTCGGACAAGATCCAGCATGCGTATCTGTTTTGCGGGACCCGCGGTACAGGTAAGACCAGTGTGGCAAAGCTTTTTGCCAAGGCTATAAACTGCGAGCATCCAAACGGTTCGGATCCGTGTATGGAATGTGCCATGTGCAAGGCCATTCAGAACGGTACTTCGATGAACGTTGTGGAGATCGATGCCGCATCCAATAACGGTGTCGACAATATAAGGCAGATAATCGAAGAAGTTTCTTATCCTCCGACAGACGGAAGGTTCAAGGTTTATATAATCGACGAGGTTCACATGCTTTCGATAGGTGCTTTCAACGCGCTTTTAAAAACGCTGGAAGAGCCTCCGTCATATGTTGTTTTTATTCTTGCGACCACAGAAGTGCATAAGCTTCCGGTTACCATTCTTTCACGTTGCCAGCGTTATGATTTTAAGCGTATAAGCGTTGACGACATAGTGGGTCGTATCAACGAACTTCTCCCCGAAGAACAGATAGAAGCCGATGAAGATGCGATAAGATATATAGCAAGGGCTGCGGACGGCGCGCTCCGTGATGCGTTAAGCTTACTCGATCAGTGTGTTGCCTTTAATTTCGGAAAGCGTCTTACTTATGAAATGGTGCTTGATACGCTCGGTGCGGTCAATACCGCCATTTTCAGCGACATGCTCCGTATGATCATAATAGGGGATGTTGCGGGCGCCATATACATGCTTGAGGAAGTCATCATGGAAGGCCGCGACATGAGCCAGTTTGTGACCGATTTTACCTGGTATATAAGAAATCTTTTGCTCGCGGTCACAAGCGACGATGTATCTTCGGTAGTGGATATGTCGAAAGAAAACCTTGCAAAGCTCATTACCGAATCCAAGCAGATAACGGCCGACGAGGCTATGCGTTTTATAAGGATACTTTCGGAACTTTCCAATCAGATCCGTTATGCTTCCAATAAGAGGGTCTTGGTGGAGCTTGCGATCATAAAGATGTGTAAGCCCGAGACTGAGAGTAAGGATGATACGCTGATCTTAAGGATCCGTGCGCTTGAGAAGAAATTTGAAGAAGGCGACTTTGCGCCGGTTATTAAGCAGGAAATCCCGGAAAAGGAACAGGAAAGACCCAAAGAAGAGATAAAGATAAGGCCCGAGTCGGTTCCCGACGATATAAAGAGGGTTGCCGCAAACTGGAGCAGGGTCGTGAGCATGACACAATATCCCCAGAAAGGATATTTAAAGAATGCCATCCCGTCACTTGGGGAAAACGGTGAGCTCATCATAGCTTTTGAGAAAAATACGGATAAAGTTTTTTATACCGATGCCGATCACCACGAAGAGCATTTTGATGAGCTTAAGCGCATTGTAAACGAAGCGGCGGGAGCAGAGGTAAGAATAAGACTTGAAGTCAACAAACAGCCGGGATCGAGCGAGGGAGTGGCATTTCCCGATCTTTCAAGATTATTTGAAGGTACCGGCATAATAATAGAAGAAGAGGAATGATCAGGAGGATATAAAAATGGCAAAAAGAGGCGGATTTCCGGGCGGAGGAATGCCGGGCAACATGAGCAATCTGATGAAGCAGGCACAGAGAATGCAGCGTCAGATGGAAGAAAATCAGAAGGAACTTGAGTCCAAGGACTTTACGGCAAAGGCAGGCGGCGGCGCCGTTACGGTTACGGTAAGCGGTAAGCGTGAGGTCAAGAGCGTTGAGCTTACACCCGAGGTTGTGGATCCCGACGATATCGAAATGCTTCAGGATCTTATCGTGGCAGCGATGAACGAAGCGTTAAAGCAGGTTGACGAAGCCAATTCGGCAGCAATGAACAGAATGACCGGAGGTCTTTCGTTTTAAATGAATCTCTACGGCGGTCAGGTTAACAAGTTAATAGAGGAGCTTGAGGGCTTGCCCGGCATAGGTTCGAAATCTGCGCAAAGGCTTGCGTTTCACCTTATAGGACTTCCCGAAGAAAAGGTAAACCGTATTGCCAACACAATGATGGAAGCGAGAAAGAACGTAAGATATTGTGCGCAGTGCTGTACACTTACCGACAAGGAGTTATGTCCTGTGTGCGCCAATAAAAACCGCGATCATTCCACCATTATGGTGGTTGAATCGCCGAGAGACCTGGCCGCATACGAAAAGACGGGCAGATATGAAGGCGTATATCATGTGCTTCACGGTGCGATATCTCCCATGCTCGGTATAGGGCCTAACGATATAAGATTAAAAGAACTTATAAAAAGGCTCGAAGGTGATGTAAATGAGGTTATCATAGCCACAAATTCAAGTCTCGAAGGCGAGACGACGGCTATGTACATAAGCAAGCTTATAAAGCCGACCGGTATAAAGGTTACCAGGATTGCAAGCGGGGTTCCCGTAGGCGGCGACCTTGAGTACATAGATGAAGTAACCTTATATCGTGCGCTTGAAGGAAGAACAGAAATTTAGGAGGGTAATATGCAAAAGAAAGTATTTGGTACGACTAAAAACGGCGAAACAGCATATCTTTATGAGCTGACAAACAAAAACGGGATGGTCTTGAAGGTTTCCGATTTCGGAGCAAACCTTGTGGCTTTGATCGTGCCCGATAAAAACGGCAAACTTGATGATGTGGTATTGGGATTTGATGATGTTGCGGGTTATGAATACAACGCATCGTTCTTCGGAGCTATAATAGGACCCAGTGCCAACAGGATCGGAAAAGCTTCTTTTACGATAGACGGAGTTGATTATAAGGTAGCTGTCAATGACGGTACGGTCAATAACCTTCACAGTGATTTTTATAACGGCATCCACAAGAGAATGTGGAAAGCCGAAGCAGGCGATACAAGTGTAAAATTCACCGTAGGATCCGGCGATATGGATATGGGCTTCCCCGGCAACAAGGTATTTGAAGTTACCTATACTCTTACGGATGACAATGCGGTAAAGATCGACTATAAGGTTACTTCCGATAAAAACACTATCATTAATCCCACAAACCACTCGTATTTCAATCTTTCGGGTGCAGCTTCGGGATATGATATAGAAGATGATATACTTACGATCAATGCATCACATTATACCCCTGTTGTATCTGGTGCAATCCCCACAGGTGAGATCGCACCCGTAGCCGGAACGGTAATGGACTTTACAAAGCCCACAAGGGTAGGCGACAGGATCAGAGATGATTTTGAACAGTTAAAGCTTACCGGCGGCTACGATCATAACTATGCAATTGACGGCTGGGACGGTTCTCTTAAAGAGATAGCCACGGTCGAAGACAAAAGATCGGGCCGTGTAATGAAGGCTTACTCGACACTTCCCGGCGTTCAGTTTTATGCCGGAAATGCAATCGCCGATGTTACGGGTAAGGACGGCGCCGCATACACAAAGAGAAGCGGTCTGTGCCTTGAGACCCAGTTTTATCCGGATTCGATCAATCACCCCAATTTCCCTTCGTGTGTATTCGGTCCCGGAAAGGACTATGTATCGGAGACGATATATAAATTTATCTAAAGAAAAGTTTGGAATTTAAGATGGATGATAACAGGATAGACTTCCCGGGGAAAGATGAACTTTCCCCGAAGAAGCGCTTGAGACAACAACATTTTAAAAGACTTAAGGCGCGTATATACACGATCCTTTTCGTTGTGATCGTGGCGGCGATAATAATTGTCGCTTACTTTACATATGAAAGGAACAAGGTATATACATCGCTGAGCCTGCTCGAAACGGTGGCGTTCGATCCTGCTCCGGGAGCGGTCGTGGATGATTTTGCGGGCGGTATACTTACTTACAGTAAAGACGGCGCGCAGGTAACGGATCCGTCGGGCAATCTTCTTTGGAACAGAACCTTCGATATGCAGAATCCGATGCAGTCGGTCTGTGGGGAGACGGTCGCGTTTGCCGATTACGGCGGTTCGATGATCTACGTACAGACCAAAGGCGGAGAGAGCTTCGATATCAAGACCGATATGCCCATTCGCAAGATCACGGTTTCGGATCGCGGTATTGTGGCAGCAGTGCTTGAGGATGTTGATGTTACCTGGATATACCTTTACGATTCTAACGGCGATACTATAGCATATTTCCGCACCACAATGGAGAAGAGCGGTTATCCGGTCGATCTTGATATTTCTCCTTCAGGTGAGCTTGTCGGTGTTTCATATTATTATCTTGATATCTCGGATGTTAAGAGCAGTGTTGCCTTTTACAATTTCGGAGATGTCGGACAGAACAATATCGATAACTATGTGAGCGGGTATAATTACAAGGACAGTCTTGTCCCGGTAGTGAGATTTATTTCCAATTCCACAGTATTTGCACTTTCGGGAGAAAGACTTACAATATACGGCGGTGCACAGAAACCCGTAAGTGTAAAAGAAACGTTTATTGATGAAGAGGTATTGTCAGTTTTCTACGGTAATGATAATATAGGCGTTGTCTTCAGAAATAATACCGAAAATGCATACAAACTTATCGTGTATTCGTCAAAAGGCGATGTGGTTTCGGAAAAAGCCTTTAATTTTGACTATTCGGATGTGGTTTTTTCGAACGGATATTATGCGATATACGGCAACACGGATCTGTATGTTGCAACACTTGAAGGAAAGACCAAACTTGATATAAAATATGATAAGCCGATAAGACTTTTGATACCTACGGCTTCACCCACCAAGTACGTTCTTGTTACGGATGTTTCGATAGACACCGTACAGATGAAGTAATAAAATTCAAAAAAGGGGAGAAAAAATGAACTCTAACTCAATTTTAAACTGGATAATAGTAAACATTCCGTTTTTATGCGCAATATTGATATTGATCATTTCCATAGTCAGCGCAGTAAAAAACGGTTTTGTGAAATCAGTCTTTAATCTTATATCCTCAATCCTTTCTTCTATAGTGATACTGCTTTTGGCATTTGCGGTACACGGAGCGTTCGATCAGGACAGGATAAAGTTTGTGGTTGCAATAGTACTCATCATTCTTTTGGGAATCGTGTACAAACTTTTAAGCCTTTTCTTTACATCGCTTAAGTTTGTATCAAAGCTTCCGGTCGTTAAATCACTTGATAAGGTACTGGGTGTTTTGTTTGCTGTCTGCATTACGGTAATTATCGTTTGGGCGGTATATTGTGTTGTGATCATTCTCGGCGGCGGTTCTCTGGGACCTTGGATCTTAAGATGTGTTAAGGCCAACCCCGTAATGAAATTCTTATATCAGTACAATTACATGTACAAGATCGTATATAACTTCAGTGAGAAGATCAGATCTGTCGATATCTGGGGCGCTCTCGGAATGTAATAATATGAGCAAAAGAGAACTCCCGGCTTTGAAAGCCGGGAGTTATTTTTATTTTCGTCTCTTTTTCATTCCTGTAACGTCTTCGCGTTCTTTTCTTTCTTTTACATCCATGCTTAAACCGGTCAGTGAACATATCACAACGCCGGCTACCATTCCGAGCCAGAGATTTGAAAATACAAGACCCAGGATCAGTCCTATGACCACGCCGATCGCGATGTATAATCCGGTCCAGTTGGAGGGTTGCTTCGTGATGGTGTAAACTTCGGTTTCTGTCGCTTTGTCACGGCTTCTGAACACGAAGCCCGCCTTTTCAAGAGCGTGGATGTAAGAATCATTCTCAAAACCTGCCACTGCACTGACTTCATAGATATTCCTGTGGTAAAACGCCCAATCGGTCATCATTTTGAGTGCTTCTGTCCCGAAACCTCTGTTTCTGAATTCTTTTTGAAGTTCTATTTTAATGGGTACCATACCCATATTCTTTTCACCTGCAAAACTTACCGTACCGATGGTTTCGGGGGTGTCACTTTTAAGCTTGATCTCCCAGTCTTTTTCCCATAAATCCGTTTCATCTGTAGGTTCGATCAGAAGCTTTGAAGACTTCTGAAGATATTTGCTGCTCATAAACCGTCCTCCGTAACAACAACTAGCGGATATCAGTCCCGTTTTTCATCATTTTCTTGTTTTCATACATTGCTTCATCGGCTCTTATAAAAATGTCTGACACTGAGGAGTCTTTTTCGGGATCGTATACGGAAAGGCCTGATGCCACGGATAAGGTTTCCGTGAGAGAAAGGCAGCTTTGTTTAAGCAGATCCATTCTGTCGCGAAGTTCCATTAATAGGATTTCACGGTTTTCAAAATCACTGTCAAACAATAAAGCTAAGAATTCATCACCGCCTATCCTGTAAACGGGACTCTTCTTATATACATCGCAAAGCATCTTACAGCAGGCTTTGATGTAATTGTCGCCCATTTCATGTCCGTACATATCGTTGATCGTTTTTAAGTTGTTAATATCAAACATTGCAATACCGAACGGCCTTTGAATGTTATTTCTGATCGCCATATCGATTTCTGCTTCGCGATTTTCGAAGGCGGAACGATTTCTTACATGAGTTAACGGATCGGTCTCACTCAACTCTTTAAGGTTTGCATTAAGCCTGTTTAATGTAAGGGTCTGTCTGAACTTGGCAAGAGTATTGTCAAGCCTGGTCGCATACTTATTAAGTCGGTTATAGTTGCTGATCTTATCCGGATCGTCGCAAAGGATCATGTAACCGAGTGCTTCTTTTCCGTCATGAAGAGGCAGGAAAAGGAAAAATCTGTTTACACCGTCATCCTCGATCACAGGTACGAGATTGGAAGTATCAAAAGTGGGGTTTGTGCTTACTTTTCCGTGTTCCATTGAAAATACAGCATCCATGATACGGCTGTAACCGTTTGTACGAAGGGTTTTGCTTGAATTGGTGATCGACTTTCCGAACATAGGTTCCAGAACGATATGGAAAGAATCGCCCACATAATTTGATACACCTTCGTACATTTCCTTGAGATTCGGATAGAGATCTGTGTAAGAATCACCTTCCATTACTTTTCTTTCAAGTCTTACAAGCTCATTGTCTAAATTCTGATCGCGCATGTGATCGGTAAAGATACCCTTACATGCTTTGCGACGTATATTTTCAAAATGAAGTACATTTGTACATCCGCAGCTTTCAAGAGGGATGAATTTACATGGAATTATCTGCTCGGCAGGAGATTCTTTTCCGTTGAAAGCATTGATAAGAACATCGGCGCAGGCAATACCTTTATCAAACGTGGCCTGATCGACGCTCGAAATGGCAGGGTCAAAGATCCTTGCAAAAAATTCATGATCGAAACCGGTAACCTTTACCTCGTCGGGAACTTTATAACCGCAGTCGTTAAGGGAGTTACAGGTAGCCATGGCAAGGATATCGTTGGCACACACAAAAACTTCGGGCATCTTAGTTCCGCTGTCGTGGATCTTATGCACGCATTCTTCGGCAGCTTCGGGAGCCCAGTAAGTGGCAACGCAATGATCGTCTTTCAATTCTATTCCGTGGGATTTAAGCGTATTGACAAGAGCGATCCTTCTTTCCTCGGAATCGCTGTTATCCGGAGAGCCGCCTATAAAGAAAAAGTCTGTAAGATGGTGAACATCCAGAAGATGAGTGACCATATCAACGGTGCCTGATGTATTGTCGGCACCGATATAGCAGATGTTATCGCCTCTCTTACCGGTACAGACTGCGGGAATGCCGGCTTTCTGACAACGCTCGTTGATCGAGTCAAATACACCTTCGAAATCAAGGGAATTACCATATATAATGGCGCCGTCGAAATTCGCAAGGTTAGGAAGGTTGAAAATATTCAGCTCTCCGATCTTAACATCGGGCTGATTATATGGTGTAGCATAACACATGAAAAAATAAAGGTCTGTCCTGGTTTCCGAAAAGCCCTTCATTATTCCGGATATGAATTCCTCTACAACAGCTTCGCCCCATCCGGTTGCAAATATAGCTACCTTTTTGACATCACTCACAGTATTTCCTCCAATACATAACAATCCCCAATATCATAATAACAATTCAATATGAAAAAAGCACTATATTTTTTGCTATATTTATTCTTAAAAAAAGATGCAACTCAAAAGAGATGACAATTTTAAAAATAGGAAAACAAAAGGACAAAACACGCACGGCAAAGTGTTCAAAAATGTTGAAAAATCAAGGAATTTTAATGATTTTTCTATTGACTTTGAAGCAGAAAAATGATAAATTAAAATTCCCACCGCAAGAGAAGATTTTAAAAATACTCAAAAAAGTCTTGACTCTTATAGTGGAGGGTGATAATATAGCAACGTTGCGGGCTTTGCAAGTCAGTAACGAGAACCTTGATAACTAAACAGCATATGCAACCCTGAAAATCTGTTATTGCAAAGACATGCAAAACGGATTGAAGACGTCACGAATGCTTGCATTCAAGTGACGGCTGAAAATACGTTTTATATGACGCGCAGCGTCATGAGCGAGAATGCGAAGCATTCTGCGAATTGTCTTTGTAAATATTAGAATTCATTCAGAAGTGTGAGACAACACACGAAAATAAAACAACCCAAAAACAGTAAAAGGGATAGATTAGCCAATGTTAATCTTGACGGTTCGAATCTTTTTTTTCGAGAGTTCGATCCTGGCTCAGGATGAACGCTGGCGGCGTGCTTAACACATGCAAGTCGAACGGAAACAAACGCCGATTGAAGCTTCGGCAGAAATCATGTTTGTTTTAGTGGCGGACGGGTGAGTAACGCGTGGGTAACCTGCCTTATACCGGGGGATAACACCTAGAAATAAGTGCT
>JAEEGL014653114.1_pt1 | contig 24124 bp, 17 predicted proteins | sample 9134231 | NCBI WGS metagenome assembly JAEEGL01 (sample SAMN16246548, study PRJNA631951) | gut metagenome | biome: gut microbiome; feature: rumen; material: fiber-attached | host: Bos | place: Iran: Karaj | collected 2018-10
CTTATTCGTACCTTTGCATTCGTTATGCAGTTCAAACTCACATCCAAATTCCAGCCCACGGGCGACCAGCCCGAGGCCATTCGTCAGCTCACCGACGGTGTGTTGCGCGGCGACCGCTCGCAGGTGCTGCTTGGCGTCACCGGTTCAGGCAAGACGTTCACCATGGCCAATGTCATAGCGAACGTGGGACGCCCCACACTCATACTGAGCCACAATAAGACTCTGGCCGCACAGCTCTATGAGGAGATGCGCGGCTTTTTCCCCGATAATGCCGTGGAATACTACGTAAGCTACTACGACTACTACCAGCCTGAGGCTTACCTGCCCAGCACCGACACCTACATAGAGAAGGACCTGTCTATTAATGATGAGATAGACCGTCTGCGCCTCAGTGCCGTGTCTGCTTTGTTGTCAGGCAGGAAAGACGTGGTTGTTGTGTCATCCATTTCATGTATCTATGGTATGGGAAGCCCCAACGCCCTCTCAGACAATGTGATAGAGCTGCACCAAGGACAGAACATCGAGCGCAACGCCCTGCTCAGGAAGCTGGTGCAGTCGCTCTACGTGCGTAACGACCTGACGCTGGAACGCGGAAACTTCCGTGTGAAGGGCGACACCGTCGATATATACATGGCCTACAGTGAGATGATACTGCGCATCACCTTTTGGGACGACGAGATAGACAGCATCGAAGAGCTCGACCCTGTGACGCTCGACCGTCTGGGCCGCTATGCCGACTACAAACTCTATCCTGCCAACCTCTTCATGACCACCGAGGAGCAGACGCATAAAGCCATCCACGACATACAGGACGACTTGGTGAAACAGGTAGAGTTCTTCAAGGAGCTGGGCGATGAGGTCAAGGCACAGCGCATCAAGGAGCGCGTGGAGTACGACATGGAAATGATTAAGGAGCTAGGCCACTGCTCGGGCATAGAGAACTACTCTCGCTACTTCGACGGCCGTCGTGCCGGCGAGCGTCCCTACTGTCTGCTCGACTTCTTCCCCCCTGACTTCCTGCTTATTGTAGACGAGAGCCATGTGTCTGTGCCACAGATAGGAGCCATGTATGGTGGCGACCGCGCCCGCAAGACCAACCTCGTGGAGTACGGATTCCGGCTGCCTGCTGCTTTCGACAACCGTCCCCTCACCTTTCAAGAGTTCCAGCAGATGGTGCATCAGGTCATCTACGTATCTGCCACGCCTGCCGACTATGAGCTGAACGAGGCCGAGGGCATCGTGGTGGAGCAGGTGATACGACCCACCGGCCTCCTTGACCCGGAGATAGAGGTGCGCCCGTCGGAACATCAGATAGACGACCTGATGGAGGAGATACGCGTGCGCACAGAACGCCACGAGCGCACGCTCGTCACCACGCTGACCAAGCGCATGGCCGAGGAGCTGAGCGAATACCTGCTGAACCATGGCGTGCAGACTGCCTATATACACAGCGACGTGAGTACGCTCGACCGTGTGAAGATACTCAGCGACCTGCGTAGTGGTGTGTACGACGTGCTAGTGGGCGTGAACCTGCTGCGCGAGGGTCTCGACCTGCCCGAGGTGTCGTTGGTGGTCATCCTCGATGCCGACAAAGAGGGATTCCTACGCTCCAAGAGGAGTCTGGTGCAGACGGCAGGCCGCGCTGCCCGCAACGTGAACGGCCGTGTCATCATGTATGCCGACACCATCACCGAGTCCATGCAGCTCACCATCGACGAGACGCAGCGCCGCCGCGCCAAGCAGCTGCGCTACAACGAGGAGCACGGCATCACGCCTACACAAATCATCAAGGAGATAGCCAGCAGTCCGCTAAAGCACGACGACCGTCCAGACATCAAGGAGCTGAAACTGGCTACAGCCGGAGCTAAGCAGAAACCACTCGACATGGCTGCCGATCCCATTGTGGAGCGCATGACCCGTCAGCAGATAGAGAAGCTCATTGCCGAGACCACACGCCGCATGAAAGAGGCTGCCAAGCAGCTCGATTTCCTGCAGGCAGCCCAATATCGCGACGAAATCATTCGTCTGCAAAAGGAAATGGAGTTGTAGCTAACTCTTCACAACGCCTATCAGCTCATCCACAGTGAGCAACTGCTGCTCGCCAGTGGCCATGTTCTTCAGCGTCAGCTTACCTTCCTTCATCTCATTCTCGCCAGCCAACGCTACATAGGGTATCTGCTTGGCATTGGCATACGACATCTGTTTTTTCATCTTCGCACCGTCAGGATACATCTCAGTGCGTATGCCTGCGGTACGTGCTTGAGCTACGGCGGGCATACAGTAGGCTGTCTCCTTCTCGCCGAAGTTGATGAACAGCAGTTGGGTGGTCTGCATAGCCTCCTTGGGATAAGCATCGAGGGCGTTCAGCACGTCGTAGATGCGGTCTACTCCGAACGAGATGCCTACACCTGAGATGCCAGGCATGCCGAAGATGCCCGTGAGGTTGTCGTAACGGCCGCCGCCGGTTATGGAGCCTATCTCCACGTCGAGGGCTTTCACCTCAAAGATGGCACCGGTGTAGTAGTTCAGGCCACGGGCCAGCGTGAGGTCAAGGGTTACTTTAGAGGTGAGGGCTGAGTGTTGCGCTGAGAGTGTTGCGAAGATGTAGCGCAGCTCATCCACGCCCTTCAGTCCGGTCTCGCTGTCCTTCAGCACATCGGCTATGGTGGCCAGCTTCTCATCGTTAGAACCTTCCAGCATGATGATGGGCTGCAGCTTGCCTATCTGCTCTTCCGTCAGTCCGTCATTGCGCAGCTCCTCGTTCACAGCATCTATGCCTATCTTCTCCAGTTTGTCTATGGCCACGGTGATGTCTACAATCTTGTCGGCAGCACCTATCACCTCGGCAATGCCTGAGAGTATCTTGCGGTTGTTTATCTTTATCTCCACCCGCACGCCAAAGCGCGAGAACACCGTGTCGACAATCTGCATCAGTTCCACCTCGTTGAGCAGCGAGTCGCTGCCCACCACGTCGCCGTCAAACTGGTAGAACTCTCTGTAGCGACCTTTCTGCGGACGGTCGGCACGCCACACGGGCTGCACCTGATAGCGTTTGAAGGGCAACTGCAGCTCCTCTCGGTGCATCACCACATAGCGGGCAAAAGGCACAGTGAGGTCATAGCGCAATCCCTTCTCACACATCTTCGATGCCAGGTGCAGGGCGTTGCGCTGCAGCAGTTCATCATCGCTCACCTTGGCCAGGCAGTCGCCACTGTTCAGCACCTTGAAGAGCAGCTTGTCGCCCTCCTCTCCATACTTGCCCATCAGTGTCTGCAGTGTCTCCATGGCAGGTGTCTCTATCTGCTGAAATCCATAGAGCTCATACACCGAGCGTATGGTGTTGAATATGTAGTTGCGACGGGCCATCTCCTGTGGACCGAAGTCGCGTGTTCCTTTTACTATTGATGGTTTCATTCTTTAATTAGTAATTAATAATGAGTAATGAGTAATTATGATTACTTTTGCAGCAGTATTTTTTATGAGTAATTATGATTACTTCCGACAGCCTACTGCCCTTCTCACCACTCATTTACGAAGTATGGTCTGCTCTCTGTCGGGGCCAATGCTTATAATAGAGATGGGCGTCTCCAGCTGCTGCTCCAGGAAGCTGATGTAGTCCTTGAATTGCTGGGGGAACTGCTCCTCTGAGGTGAAGTGAGTCATGTCCTGTTTCCATCCTGGCAGTTCCTCATACACGGGCTCAATTCCTTCTTCAATGTTATAGGGGAAGTAATTGATTGTCTCGCCGTTATGCTTGTAGGCCACGCACGCTTTTATGGTGTCGAATCCGTCGAGCACATCGCTCTTCATCATGATGAGCTGCGTCACGCCGTTCACCATGATAGAGTAGCGCAGTGCCACGAGGTCTATCCATCCGCAGCGGCGCTCACGTCCGGTCACGGCACCATACTCATGGCCCAGGTCGCGTATGGTACGCCCCGTCTCGTCAAACAGCTCCGTGGGAAACGGTCCCGCTCCCACGCGTGTGCAGTATGCCTTCATAATGCCATACACCTCGCCTATCTTGTTCGGGCCAATGCCCAGTCCTGTGCAGGCTCCGGCACAGATGGTGTTCGACGATGTGACGAAGGGATAGCTGCCAAAGTCCACGTCGAGCATCGTGCCCTGAGCACCCTCACAGAGCACGCTCTTGCCCTGGCGCAGGTAGCCGTTTATCTCGTGCTCGCTGTCCACGATGGGAAACTCCCGCAGGTAGTCCACGCCTTCCAGCCATTTCTTCTCCACCTCGCTAATGTCATAGTCATAGTTCAGGCTCTTCAGTATGGCTTCGTGGCGTGCCTTGGCGGCAGCATACTTCTCGGCAAAATTCTCCAGTATGTCGCCCACGCGCAAGCCTGTGCGGCTCACCTTGTCGGTATAGGTGGGACCTATGCCCTTGCCGGTGGTGCCCACTTTGTTCTTTCCCTTCTGCGCCTCGTAGGCGGCATCGAGCACACGGTGTGTAGGCATGATGAGGTGTGCCTTCTTCGATATGTGCAGCCGGGAGCGCAGCTCATGGCCGCTCTGCTCCAGCGCCTTTGCCTCGTCCATGAACAGATCGGGGGCCAGCACCACGCCGTTGCCTATCACGTTCACCTTGCCACCCTGAAAGATGCCTGACGGAATGCTGCGCAGCACGTATTTCTGTCCCTCAAACTCCAGCGTGTGTCCGGCATTGGGGCCACCCTGGAAACGGGCCACCACATCGTAGCGCGGGGTGAGCACGTCCACCACCTTGCCCTTGCCTTCATCGCCCCACTGTAAACCCAGCAGGACGTCAACTTTTCCTTGTTTCATTGTTCTTATTCTGTTTTAGTTTCCTTTGTCTCTTTGTTATTGCGGCCTGACAATTGGAGCAGATGCCATAGATGTAGAGCGAGAAGCCGTCCTTACGAAAGCGCTTCAGGTGCAGGTTGTCAATGACCTCACTCACCTCAGGCGTCTTCACCTCAGTCACCTTTCCACACATGGTGCATATCTGGTGGCAGTGGCTCTCGCCATACACCTCATATTTCGTGGTGCCCTGAAAGCGGTGCCTGATGACGAGGCGCAGCTCCATGAAAAGGTTCAGCGTGTTGTAGAGCGTGGCCCTCGACACGGGAAACTTGTATTCGTCGGCCAGTTTCTGCCCCAGCTCTTCAAGCGTGAAGTGGCCTTCAGTATCGTTCACGGCTTTAAGTATCGCATAGCGCTCTGGCGTTTTGCGATGGTTGTTCATCTCCAAATAGCTGTCAAGAATGTGCTCCATGTTCTGCAGCACACTCTCTTTTTTCTCCATTGTCTTCATAAACCGTGGGCAAAATTACTGAAAAGTTAGCATTTAGATATGAGCAGTTAGGAGTTTTTCCTAACCATTAATCATTTTTAACTCCTCATAACGGCAGCGGCGGGGCGCTCGGGCATAGGTAGGCTCAACGAAGCTCTAACACCACCCTTGCGTTTATCTGCCGCCCCGTGAGGTAGTTGGGAACGGCCCACTGGCGGTTGGTCACGTCGATCACCCAGTAGTAGCTGTTCACATTGCTGATGCCGAAGAGATTGAGGCAGTCAAGGCCAAGCCATATTCTCTTCACCCCCCACTTCGAGCTGAACACTTCGCGCTTGTCACTTCCATAGGCCAGGTAGCTCATGCCTATGTCGGCACGCTTGTAGGCAGGCGCACGGAAATGTTGCGCCTCAATGCCCCTATGTGGCGCACCGAAGGGTAAACCGTCGGCATAGGCTAGGCGCAGCGTCATCTTCCAGCGGTCAGTTCCGGGGAAGTAGTCAGTGAAGTGCAGGTTGAGGGCGTAGCGCTGATCAGTGGGCAAGGGGAAGGATTCTGAGGCGAGTGATGTGTTGTCGTTGAAGTGTTGGCGGGTGCTCATGAGCGAGAAGCTCACCCATGAGTCGGTGCCGGGCACAAACTCACCGTAGAGCTTCATATCGAGTCCCAAGGCATGACCGCTGCACAGGTTTTCACCGTAGTAGGTCACCTTGACGTTCTGCACATTATAGGGGATGAGGTTGCCCAACAGCTTGTAATACGCTTCAGCGGTGAACTTGTACTTGCGGTCGTTCATCTTGAAACGGTAGTCCATGGCGGCCAGCAGCTGCCACGACCGCTGGCTCTTGATGTTTTTGTTGAGCGTTACCACGGTGGTGCCCGTGGTGGTGAGCGAGGTGTCGCGCAGCTCTTTGTAGAAAGGTGCCTGATAGTAGAGGCCTGTGGCCAGACGGTAGGTAATGTCGGTATTGCTGGCAGGCACTATGGCCAGCGATGCACGCGGCGAGAGTATGGTTTCTCGGTTGTAGTTCCAGTGAGCAAAGCGCACGCCATAGGTAAGGGTGAAGAAAGAGCTTCCCTCCTCCTCACTGTCAAGAGTAGTCTGCCATCGCAGCACATCCTGCACATAGCCCTCCATACGGCGTGAGTTAATGTTCTGGGTCGAGGCCAGCGTATAGATGAGGTCGAGCCGGTGTGGGCGATGCGGCACACTATATCCGCTGCTGTCGCGCATCTCGTACTCGCGGCTCTGCTCCTCTATATGCTCCCACTTATAGGTAAGGCCTGCCTCTATGTCGTGGCGGCGCAGGCGACGGTTCACCATGAGCTTCAGGCTTTGCACACGGGCAGTGAGGTAGTTGCGGGCATGCTCAAAGTAGGTGCCCACCCCCAGCTGCTCGGCACTCTGCGTGTCGTCGAGCCAGTATTGCCCCTGTATGTCATAGCGCTCCTGCTCCTTGGTGTGGAAGCCGCTCCACAGCAGTTTCAGACTGAGGCTGTCGCCGAGGTGGCGTGTCACCGATGCTGTGCCAAAGAAGGTGCGGAACACGTCTTTCTCTTGTCCATCGAAGTATACGCGAAAGGACTTCACGTCTTCCATGGTGCCGAAGCTCGTCTCACGGTCCTTGGGGCGAAAGTTGTAGTGGTTTTCCGATATGTTGCCCAGCAGCTCGAGCGTCCACCGCCGGTTGGGCTGCCACGACACGTAGGTCTGGTAGTCGAGCTGATTGGGGCGATATTCACCAGTAGTCTCCAGCGAGCCTAAAAGATAGCGGTTGGTCTTATAGCGCAGGCCCATCGACACGAAAGCCTTTCCGGCTGACGCCGAAGTGATGGGCGCGGCGGCGGCAGTGGAGGCTTTTGTGCTCCCCAGTGATGACGAAAGGGGGCTCCCAACATATACGCTGCCTCCCAGAAGACTGCCAGAGGCTGTGGCTTCAAAGCGTTCGGGCTTCTTGTAAGTAATGTCGAGGGCGCTCGACATCTTGTCACCGTAGCGGGCCGAGAAACCGCCGGTGCTGAAAGCCACGCTCTCCACCATGTCGGGATTGATCACGGAGAGTCCTTCCTGCTGTCCGCTGCGTATGAGCAGGGGGCGATACACCTCTACATTATTTATATACACAAAGTTCTCGTCGAAGCTGCCGCCACGCACATTATACTGGCTGCTCAGCTCGTTGTGGGTAGAGACGCCTGCCTGCTGCTGTATGAGCTCTTCTACGGCGTTGCCCGTCACTGATACGGCCCCACCGCGCAGATCAGTAATGTTCAGACGCTCCATCTGGTCGGTTTGGCGGCGCTGCTCCGTCACCACCACCTCGGCCAGTTCTTCCGAGCGCATCACTATGCGCAGTGTCTGTGTGCCCTTCGGCTTGTAGAGCGTTTTGGTGCGCGCCTTGTAGCCCACCATAGAGAAACGCACCACCACCGAGTCGGCCGTTTGCAGCGTCAGGTGGTATTCACCCTTCAGGTTGGTCATGGCCACCTTGCCTTGCGCCGCGCAGCTTACGGTGGCCAGCTCAAGCGGGCTGCCCTCGTCGTCGGTCACAAGTCCTTTCAGCGTAAATGTCTGGCTACTGCCGCTCAGGGTGAGCAGCAGCAAAAGCAGTGCAACGGCAAAGCGCCGGCACATCATGCTGTGGACAGATGTCTTTCGTTCTCTCACAGTTAGCACTGTTTTCACAGATATTATAACGCGTTAAAGGGTGCATTTATTGTTTACACAGACAGATTATCTGAGAATATGATTATTAGCAAAGAGGTTTATACACACTTGCACCACGCCTCAATATGTAAAACATGGAAAAAGTTTTGTTACTTTTGTTACTTTTGTTACTCTGCAGGTTTTATGGGGGGGGGCAGAGATTTCCCCCTGAGTGTACTACCTAGATAGTACACCTATTGTACACTTGCAGGGAGAGCGTGCAAAAACGAGCACGGAAGGAAACCGTGTCCGTCCGTATGCAAGAATTGCATCGGAAGAACACGGAAGAGCACGGAATATAACCGTGGCCCATCCGTTGCAAAGACTAGCAGCGGAAGAACACGGAAAAGCATGGAAAATTAGCGTGTCCATCAAGTAGGTGGGGGCTGATGGTGTCCCGTAGGCTTGGGGCTGAGGGAGCCCGTAGGCGCTCCCCGCCCCTGTAAGGGGAGGGGCAGGGGTGGGGTGTTGACTGCCTTTAGTGTAATGTCTAACCTGCGCTCCTACAAGCCTTTAGGAGTATTACTGACCCCACCCCTACCCCTCCCCTACATGGGAGGGGAGTGCCTACGGGCTTCCTGCGCTCTCTGTGCGGGACTGTGGCGTCCGTAGGCTTGGGGTTGAGGGTGTTCGTAGGTGTGGGGCTGAGGGAGTCCGTAGGCGCTACCCTCTCCTCTTAGGGGAGTGTCTACGGAGTCCAGGTCAACTGCTATATCATTGCCAACAAAAAACTCCGAACCGCCATGCGATTCGGAGAATAATTTTGAAACAGAACGAAATAAGCTGCGACAGCCAGTACTTCGTTAATGTCACTCAGGCTCGAGGTTTCTCTAATCTTCGTCGTCCATGTCTTCGTCGTCCATGTCGTCATCGTCATCATCGTAGACGTCATCATCGTCATCGTCATCATCGTCTGACGGGTCGGACAGTCCGAGCATGCGCTTGGCGGTGACACTAAGATAGGGCTTCATGTCGTTAAGCGTCACGGCGAACTCTGGCATGCCGGCAGCATAGAACGATATTTCGTAGGGCTGATAGGTGAACACCACGCCTTTTTGAGTGACGTAGGGTGTGTGGTGTGGCATGGGCAGATAGTCTACATCGTCTTCTGAGATGATGTATGTCTTCAACTCCTCATCATCGATGGGTTGAGTGGAGTTTTCGGCGAAGTAGCTGCGCAGCCCTTCCTTTATGAGGCTGTACATGCCCTCAGAGCCAACGTTCATCATCATGTCGGGGCCGAAGCGCCGTCCATCGCTCTTACGGAATGTCTGTCCGTAGTGGTATTGCATTCCATGCGCACCGTTCAGATAGATGTCCTGGTCAACAAGATAAGTGACGAGCAGGTCGGTCTCGTAGTCTTTCTTAATGGTGATATGCTTGTAGAAAGCATTGATGGCATCTTCATCCAGGTCTTGGCTCTGCTCGGCTTTCTCGTTGATGAGTTCCGTCTTTATTTGTCCACCGTAGAAGTCCACCACGGTCCGTCCTTCGTCGAGTTCGCCCTCATAGCTGCCGCCCAGGGTCTCGTTGATGAACTCGCTCAGCGCATCCTTCAAGATTTCGCTGCCGCCATTGGGATAGTCCACCTCTATGCTCACCCCAATCTTATCTTCTTCGTAGGAGTAAGTCTGCTTCTTGGTAGTGAGCTTAGTAGTGAGCTCGGCATCAGCGGCATCATCATCCTTGTTCTTGCGGGAATTCTGGTTGCAGCTCACTGCAACCAGAATACCCATCATAAGAATAAACAGTTTCTTCATTGTTGGCGATTTGGGGTGTTGGTGGTTGTTTATTATTCGCCCTTGATGGCTGCCACACCGGGAAGCACTTTGCCCTCGATGGCCTCAAGCAGAGCACCGCCACCAGTGGAGATATAGCTCACCTGGTCGGCCAGGCCGAACTTATTAACACATGCAACGCTGTCGCCACCGCCAATGAGTGAGAAGGCGCCCTCAGCCGTAGCTTTGGCAATAGCCTCGCCGATGGCACGTGAACCAGCAGTGAAGTTGTCGCATTCAAACACGCCTGCAGGACCGTTCCACAGAATGGTCTTGGCACCGTTGATAGCCTCGGCAAATGCCTTCTGGCTCTCAGGACCTGCATCAACGCCCTCGAAGCCCTCGGGCACGTCGTTAGCAGGGCAGGTAATGATTTCCGATCCTTCCTTCACGGTCATTGTTCCGAAGTCGAGGCCGTTGGTGGCGGTGCAGTCGCTGCCCAGCACCAGCTCCACGCCGTTCTTCTTGGCCAGTTCCTCTACGCCGAGAGCTACATCGAGCTTGTCGAGCTCTACAATCGAGTTGCCAATCTTACCGTCGTGAGCCTTGGCGAAGGTATAGGTCATACCACCGCAGAGGATAAGTTTGTCGACCTTACCGAGCAGGTTCTCAATGATACCAATCTTAGAAGACACCTTCGAACCGCCCATGATGGCAACGAAGGGGCGCTTAATGTTGCTCAGCACATTGTCAACAGCCTGCACCTCTTTCTCCATCAGCAGGCCCAGCATCTTGTTGTCGGCGTCGAAGTAGTCGGCTATGACAGCAGTAGAAGCGTGCTTACGGTGAGCAGTGCCAAAGGCATCCATAACGTAGCAGTCAGCATAGGAGGCCAGTGTCGTAGCAAACTCCTTCTGGCTAGCTTTCATAGCCTTCGGGGCCTCGTCGTATGCGGGAGTGCCCTTCTCCACGCCCACGGGCTTGCCTTCCTCCTCGGGATAGTAGCGCAGGTTCTCAAGCAGCAGCGCCTCGCCCATCTTCAGGGCAGCGGCAGCGTCGGCAGCCTTGGCGCAATCGGGAGCGAAAGCCACGGGCACGCCGAGAGCCTTCTCCACGGCCTCACGAATCTGACCCAAGGAGAGCTTCGGGTTGACCTTGCCCTTGGGCTTGCCCATGTGGCTCATGATGATGACAGCACCACCATCAGCCAGAATCTTCTTCAGGGTGGGCAGAGCACCGCGGATGCGGGTGTCGTCGGTTATTTTACCATTCTCGTCGAGGGGCACGTTGAAGTCAACGCGCACGATTGCCTTCTTACCGGCAAAGTTCATTTCGTTGATTGTCATGATGATTTACAATTTAACTATTTAACTATTAAACTATTTAACCTTCAAATATAGATTTGTGGCGCAAAGTTACACAATTTATTCCATATTACATACGCGCATGGTCATAATTTTAATTTTTTTATTATTACGCCTTTGCGCTGCATCATTTCTCCCGGATTGGAGCCTGGCTGCCCCTCGGGTACGGACATGCCATGGCGATTGTAAAACTCTACCCAAAAGGGGGTGATATGTCCAAGCGAATCGTGAAACGACATGGGCACGGGCAGGAAGAGGGGCTGGCTGCGACGATTTACAAACGAAAGCTGCACCAACTCAGAGCAGTAGATGGCGTCATTGTCTGCTAGGTAAAGCGAATCGTAGGGCAGCCCTATATAAGTGCGTGCCTGCTGTATGCTTTTGTGTGGGCAGGCCTCCCCTACCCTAGCTGCCACATAGTAGCCGTCGCTGCGGTGCAACACCGTACTGAGCGGAGTTTCTGTGACGCCCTTACCTGGGAAGGCTTCCACCACCATGCCTTTGCCCACATAGATAGCCACGTGGTCGGTCATGCCTGGGGTAACGGCAGTGATGGCATTGCCACGGCCAGTGATGTGGAAAAGCAAGTCGCCAGGGCGCAACGACTGGCAGCCCGTTAACAGCACTGAAAACATAGCTGCCGCAACATGTACGAATACTTCCTGAATGCGTGCCCTTCGCGTCATGCGTGTTCGAATGTCCCCTGCTTTCATTTGGTTAAAAGAGATCTAAGAGTTGCCCGAAGTGCTCTATCTGCACCATACGCTCATGCTCGAAATGCTCATGGTGCTCCAACTGCCATGTAACGTGGAAGGGTATGTATACACCCAGACTGCCAATGGTGAGCGCAGGGGCAATGTCGCTCTTCAGCGAATTTCCCACCATGAGCAGCTCATTGGGCTGTACGCCGAGTTTGCGGCAGAGATCAAGAAACTCCTTCTCACCTTTATCGCTGGTTATCTCTACATGGTCGAAGTAATGAAGCAGTCCGGAGCGTTCCAGCTTGTGCTGCTGGTCGAGCAGCTCACCCTTTGTAAAGACAACAATACTTGAGACTTTCGATTGGCGACTGACGATTCGTGATTTCAGTGCCTGCAGTGTCTCTTCCACTTCGGGCAGTGGTGTACAGGGAAACTCAAGCAACGTATAACACTGCTGCAGAATGCTGTTGATGGTGTCGGCAGGCATCTCATGGCGGCTGACACGCATAGCCGTTTCAAGCATGGACAGTGTGAACGCCTTCACGCCGTAGCCTAACAGACGCATGTTCTTGCGTTCTGTAGCAAATAGCTCCAGGGCAGCCGTCTCACGGTCTACCCAAGGGGTCAGCTCATCGTAGAGCCGCTGCATCACCACCTCGAAGTGACCCTGACAGTCCCACAACGTATCATCGGCGTCGAAGGCAATGACCTTAATGTTATTCGTGTTCATAGATGGTGAAAATGGCAGGCAGACCAGACAGCTCTATCTCTTGCCGCCGGTCAGCATCCGTATTGTATTTGATGTACCAGGACGGGGGCAACTCATGCCATTCGTCAGCCTGGCCGTTTGTGGCATTGGTGGGTTGAAGAGTGAGTGTTGCCTCCATATTGGGAAATCCTCCCCCCGTCTGCTTGTTGAATTCTTCTTGCTGCTTGTCGTCGGTACTGTCGTGACCTGCATAATAGAACTTATAGCTCACAGTGTCAGGATAGAACGTACCGTCGCTGCGCACGCCATAGCTCACACGATAGTCGCGTGTCCACGTGTCAATGCGGTAGCCCATGAGCCGTGCAAAATGGTAGAGGAGTGCATCGGTGCGCTCCTGACGGTTGGTCTTTGTGCCCGTATGGCGAATGGCTTTCAGAATGACGCATCGGGCGGTGTCGACCACAATCCATCCATGGTCATCAGCAGGAAGGCTTTTCGAGCGGAAGCGCAACTCTATCTCGCTGGCGCTTCTTCCTTGGTATGAAGGATTCTCTGAAAAGCGGTGGTTGCGAATGAAGGCTGCGTCAAGCTCGGCCACAAAGTCCTCGTAGAGCATGCGGCGCAGGTTCTGTGTGTCGGTAAGCTGTGTACTGTCGGCCGCAACTATGTTCGCCGTGTCAGGCAGCAGGGCATAGCGTTTCTGTGTATGGCTCTTCATGCGAAGCACTCCACCCATGTGCATGCGGTAGAGGCTGTTCGTGCCTATGCTCTGCGTGAAATAGTCGATACGCGAATGGCCATCGTGACTGAAATAGTGCTGCTCTTTTTGCTTCACTACCTGCTTCAGCTTGCGGCGTATCCACTCTGGCTCTTTGTTGGTGATAACCACCTCGGCCTTGGTCTGGAACTTAGGCGTAAGGAATATGGTGTCGGGCAGATGGCTGATGATGCGTTTCTCGTAGTTGAGATGGCTGACGGTGAGCCGCTGAAAGCTGAAGGCTATCACGGCTACGCCCTGTTCGTTGCTCACGGCAGAGTGAAAGCTACCGCCCGCCTCCTTGCTGTAGAGCGATGCACGCACCACTGGCTGGCGGTTAGTGGCATCGGCCACCACCACCTGCCTATTAACGCCTTGAGCCATGCCCACTCCCGCTAAGAGAGTAAGCATGGCTCCGGCAATGCTGCTCCGGCGCAGACCAATGTTCATCTTGTCTTAGTGAATGTCATGACATCTTTGCCCGACTCCACCTTCAGCGTGGTGTTGGTCAGCGAGATGACCGTCATGTCGCCGTCTAAGGGAAGGTCGCCCTTCAGCTCATCTTTTGACTTCTCCATAGCCTTGTCGAGCTCTTCCACAAACAGCTTCTTCAACTGAGGCATTTCCTTGAACATCTGCTCGGTCTCGCTGTTGAACTTCATCTTTGTGAACTTCACATCAGTACGTTGCGTGTTCATGTTCAAGCTGATGGTCTTGTCTTTCATGGTGTAGGTGCCAGGAATGGTAACCGTCAGCTCAAAGACGCCCATATCGTCATCGCTCATGTTTTGAATCAACTTCATGGTCATCTTTTGTCCGGCGCTGAACGTAATGTAGCACTCCATGTCTTCACCATCATCGTCGGCCATGGTGGTCTTCCATGTTCCAAGCAGGCTCTGTGCCTGAACGCCCACCATTGCCATGAGCAACAGGGCGAACATCATCATTCTCTTCTTCATACTCTAAAAGTTTTATTGTTATTATACCAGGTGAAAAAATCTCATCTGAGCAGGTTGAAGAAGAACAACACGGCTGCATGATACTTCGAAACGCCTTTGGCATGGCCAATAGTGCTGTAATTGGAGTCCTGTACGGTGCCGTCGCTCTTGATGTGGCCCACGGTGCGGTAGTTGGAGTCCTGCACGGTGCCGTCGCTCTTCACATGTCCTATGGTTCGGTAGTTGGAGTCCTGCACGGTGCCGTCGCTCTTGATGTGGCCCACGGTGCGGTAGTTGGAATCCTGCACGGTGCCGTCGCTCTTAATGTGCCCCACAGTGCGATAGTTGGCATCCTGCACGGTACCATCGCTCGTCACGTGGCCCAGAGTACGATAATTACTGTCTCTCACGTCCTGTGCGCTGGCCGTGAGGATGCCCAGCAAGAGGGCAATCAATAAGAGTGCTCTTCTCATAGTTAATAATTATTTGTTCACTTGAAAGCGTGTGTCGCCGTCCTTGAAGAAGGCGTTGATCTGCTTGGCGGCAGCTATACCGGCATTGATGTTAGCCTCGGCTGTCTGGGCGCCCATCTTCTTCGGTGTAGAGAAGTAACGGCCCTCGAACTTTGCAAACTCAGCATGAGCATCGGGCATGATGTCGGTGACGAACTTCAGGTCCTGACGCTCCTCCATGAGCTTCAGCAGTTCAGGCTCGTTGATAACCTCCTTGCGGGCAGTGTTCACCAGGATGCCTCCCTTCTTCATCTTGCCCACCAGAGCAGCGTTGATGCTCTGTTTCGTTTCCGGTGTAGCGGGAATGTGGAGGCTCACCACGTCGCACTGCTCGAAGAGTGCGTCCTGATTCTCAACGGCTTGAACACCGGCAGCTTCAATAACATCGGCAGGGCAGTAAGCATCGTAGGCATACACTTCCATGCCGAAGCCCTTGGCTATGCGTGCCACGTTGCGGCCCACGTTGCCGAAGGCGAGGATGCCCAGCTTCTTACCCAGCAGCTCGCTGCCGCTCTTTCCATTGTAGAAACTGCGTACAGCCATCACCAGCAGGCCAAAGACTAGCTCAGCCACGGCGTTGGCATTCTGTCCGGGGGTGTTCTCAGCCACCACGTTATGGGCTGTGGCAGCAGCCAGGTCGATGTTGTCGTAACCGGCACCGGCGCGCACTACAATCTTCAACTGCCTGGCGGCGTCGAGCACCTCGGCGTCCACTTTGTCCGAGCGGATAATCAGTGCATCGGCATCCTTCACTGCGTCGAGCAGCTGTGCCTTCTCTGTATACTTCTCAAGCAGCACCAGCTCATTGCCGGCTGCTTCCACTTCCTTGCGAATGCCCTCAACAGCAGCTGCTGCAAAAGGCTTCTCTGTTGCTACTAATACCTTCATAAAGCATAGCCCCAACCCCTCCTCACATGAGGGGAGCTTGATTACTCTGGGGTCTCCTTTTTTTAAAATATGTAACTAATGTTTAATTAACAGTTTTCTGCCCGCAATCTATTTCCACCTTTGGGGAGAATGGGCTTTAATGGTTAGCTTCAAACTCCTTCATGCAGGCCACGAGGGCGTTGCATCCTTCAATGGTCTGGGCGTTGTAGCAGCTGGCGCGGAATCCACCCACGGAGCGGTGACCCTTTACGCCTACCATTCCCTTCGACACGGCGAAGTCGAGGAACTCCTTCTCTAGCTCCTTATACTCATCGGCCATGACGAAGCAGATGTTCATCAGCGAGCGGTCTTCTTCCTTGGCAGTTCCCACAAAGAGCTTGTTGCGGTCTATCTCGCCATATACTATCTCAGCGCGCTGCTGTGCCAGACGGTCCATAGCCTCTACGCCGCCCTGACGCTTAATCCAGCGCAGGTTCTCCAGGGCGCAATAGATAGGCACCACGGGAGGTGTGTTGAACATGGAGCCTTTCTCCACGTGTGTGCGGTAGTCGAGCATGGTGGGGATGGGGCGTGGAGCCTGTCCCAGCTTCTCGTCCTTCAATATGACGATGGTAACACCAGCCATCGAGAGGTTCTTCTGAGCACCGGCATAGATGGCGTCGTACTTGCTCACATCGACAGGGCGGCTCATAAAGTCGCTCGACATGTCGGCAATGAGGGGTACGCTAACGTCGAGGTCTTTGCGAATCTCAGTACCGTAGATGGTGTTGTTGCTGGTGATGTGCAGATAGTCGCAGTCGGCAGGCACTGTCCAGTCCTTAGGAATGAAGGTGTAGTTGGCATCGGCCGAAGAAGCCACTTCCACCACCTCGCCGAAGAGTTTTGCTTCCTTCATGGCTTTCTTTGCCCATACGCCGGTGTTCAGATAGGCAGCCTTCTTGATAAGGAAGTTGTAGGGAATCATACAGAACTCAAGCGATGCGCCACCGCCGAGGAAGATGACGGAGTAGCCCTCGGGCACCTGGAGCAATTCCTTTACCAGGGCCACTGCCTCGTCGACAACGGGCTGGAAATCTTTTGCGCGGTGGCTAATCTCCATCAGGGAGAGGCCAGAGCCGTTAAAGTCTAAACACTGCTGAGCTGTGGCCTCGATGACCTCGCGTGGAAGCATCGAAGGGCCTGCGTTGAAGTTGTACTTCTTCATAGTAACTTTTATTAATATTTATGTGGTTTGATGTTTTACTAACAAATGAATCGCAAATGCGCTGCAAAATTACACTAATTATTTGACATAACCAATTATTTAGTCATTTTTAATATTGGCGCAATGCCCCCAGCAACTCTGTGTTCTCAGAGCGGGTGCCTATGGTGATGCGCAAACAGTTGTTGCAGAGCTGCACACGGGTGCGGTTTCGCACTATGATGCCCCTCTGCACTAAGTAGTTATATATGGCCTGTGCATCGGTGACACGGGCAAGGAAGAAGTTGGCATCGGTGGGAAATACCTCCTGACAGATAGGCAACTGGCGGAAGGCCTCTATCATGTGTGAGCGCTCCTGCATCACCAACTGCAGCCAGCGCTCCACATCGGTAGTGTCGTGCAGTATTTTCATGGCCTGTTGCTGTGTGAGCTGATTCACGTTGTAGGGATACTTCACCTTGTTGAAGATGCCGATGATGGTGGGCGAGGCAAAAGCCATTCCCAGACGTATGGCAGCGCTGGCCCATGCCTTGCTCATGGTGTTGAGCACCACCAGGTTGGGATGTCGCGCCAGCTCATGGCGCAGCGGCCGCTGGCGGCTGAAGTCGCTATAGGCCTCGTCGACCACCACTATGCCCTGAAAGCTGTCGATGACTTGCAGCACCTCGTCGCGGTCCATGCTGTTGCCCGTGGGGTTGTTGGGGCTGCATATCCAGATAAGCTTGGTATGTTCGTCGCAGGCCTGCAGCAGGTTCTGAGCCTTCATCTGGAAGTGCTCGTCAAGCAGCACGGGCCTGTATTCCACGTCGTTGATGTCGGCGCAGACGCGGTACATGCCGTAGGTGGGCTCTATAGCCACCACATTGTCTCTACCCGGTTCACAGAAGCAGCGGTAGAGCAGGTCGATGGCCTCGTCGCTGCCGTTGCCCAGGAATATGCTGGCAGCAGGCACGCCCTTCAGCTGGCTCAGGCAGTCTTTCAGCTCTCGCTGCAGCGGGTCGGGGTAACGGTTCAGCGGGTTGTTGTAGGGGCTCTCGTTGGCATCGAGAAACACATGGGCTTCGTGGCCCGAATACTCATCGCGCGCACTGCTATAGGGAGCCAGACTCCAGATGTTTGGTCGCACCAGTTGTTGTAGAGGCAGCATGCTTCTTTCTTCTAAACTTATTTGATATTAACTCTTCGTTACTTCATTCAGCCGCACCGTCATCGCGTTTCGGTGGGCATCAAGCTGTTCGGCGGCAGCCATCAGTTCCACGGCATGCCCAATGCTGCGCACTCCTTCAGCGGTGAGATGCTGGAAGGTGACCTTACGGCAGAAGCTGTCCAGATTCACACCGCTGTAGGCCGTAGCATATCCGTGGGTGGGCAGTGTGTGGTTGGTGCCGCTGGCATAGTCGCCTGCACTCTCGCAGGCATAGGGACCCATAAACACACTGCCTGCATTCACCACCTTCAGTGCCAGTTCCTCGTAGTTGCGGGTCTGCAGGATGAGGTGTTCGGGGGCATAGGCATTGCTGAGCGCCATCATCTCGTCGGGCGAACCCACGAGCACACTAAGGCTGTTATCCAGCGCTGCTGAAGCTATCTCGTGGCGGGGCAGCAGAGACAACTGGCGCTTCACCTCGGCCTGCACGCTGTCAAGCAGCTGCTCGCTGGTGGTGATGAGCAGCACCTGCGAGTCGCGTCCGTGCTCAGCCTGCGACAACAGGTCGGCAGCCACGAACACAGCATTGGCACTATCGTCAGCCACGACACACACCTCGCTGGGACCTGCAGGCATGTCAATGGCTACGCCCTCGATGCTCACCTGCTGCTTGGCCTCCATGACGTACTGATTGCCGGGGCCGAATATCTTGTACACCCGGGGCACGCTCTCAGTGCCGTAAGCCATGGCCCCAATGGCCTGTACGCCTCCTATCTTGAAGATGGCGCTGACGCCAGCCACCTGTGCTGCCACGAGTATGGCAGGGTTCACCTTCCCCTTTCGGTCGGGAGGTGTGCAGAGCACTATGTCTCGGCATCCGGCTATCTTGGCTGGAGTGGCCAGCATGAGTACGGTAGAGAAGAGGGGCGCCGTCCCGCCCGGTATGTAAAGACCCACCTTCTCAATGGCTACACTCTTCTGCCAGCACTCTACGCCAGGCTGCGTCATTACGCGCACCTCGTGGAAGCGCTGCGCCTCATGAAACTTATATATATTATGGTGTGCCAGCCTGATGGCGTCCTTCAGGTCGTCGTCCACCAGCAGCCACGCCTCTTCCATTTCCTCGCTGCTCACAGCTGTGTGCTGAAGCCTCACGTGGTCGAATCGCTCCTCATAGTCCATCACGGCCTCGTCGCCTCGGGTCTTCACATCGGCCAGCACGCCGCTCACTGTCTGTTTCAGCTGTGAGTGGTCCAGGTGTGGACGCTGAATGATTTCAGCCCACTGTTCCTGCTTGGGGAATTTTATAATTCTCATTATTATCTATTATCTGCAGTCGCTCTACAGTTTTTTATCTTCAACGGTCAAAGAATCATCTTCTCTATTGGGGTGACGAGTATGCCCTGTGCTCCCAGTTCCTTCAGCTGTCCTATAATCTCCCAGAAGCGTTTCTCGTCGAGCACCGTATGCACCGAGCACCACTCATCGTCGGCAAGGGGTATAACGGTGGGGCTCTTCAGTCCGGGCAGCACGTTGATAATGTCCTGAAGCCGCGACTTTGGGGCATTCATGCGAACATACTTCTTGTCTTCAGCCTCCCTGACAGCCTCAAAGCGAAACAGCATCTGCTGCAGGATGTCGCGCTTGGGCTGCGGCATGCCAGGATAGCCAATGAGCAAGGCCTCGCTCTGCATCACCACCTCCACCTCGCGCAGGTTGTTGCTCACCAGGGTAGACCCCGACGATACAATGTCGAAGATGGCGTCGGCCAGACCGATGCCCGGACTTATCTCCACGCTGCCGGTGATGACGTGTATCTCGGCGTTGATGCCATTCTTGTCGAGGAACCTACGCAGTATCTGGGGATAGCTGGTGGCTATCTTCTTCCCGTTGAACCACGACAGTCCGCGATAGTCAGTATCCTTAGGAATGGCAAGCGACAGTCGGCAGCGGCTGAACCCCAGGCGCGACACGATGTCGGCCTCTTCACCACGCTCCACAAATTCGTTCTCGCCCACCACACCGATGTCGGCCACGCCAGTAGCCACACTCTGCGGAATATCATCATCGCGCAGGTAGAGCACCTCTAAGGGGAAGTTCTCGGCACTCACTAGAAGGGTGCGCTTCGAGCCGCCCACCTTGATGTCGGCCTCGTTCAGCAGGTGCATCGTATCGTCGTAGAGACGTCCTTTCGATTGTACAGCAATTCTTAGTACCATGTTTATCTTGACAATTTGCTACGTTTGATTCGTAAAAACGTGGCAAAGATACACTTTTTTTCTCAATTCTGCAATTAAATGCTATTTTTTCGCACACAATCCCCTGTTTTTTTGCGTCTCATCATTTACACCAGCCAGAAAAACAATGATTATACGCCATTATAGCTGTCGTCTGTTGTCATCAGTTGTCCTTGTTTAACCACAGCCGCAGGCGTGTAAGCCTACGGACTGAGGCACTGCCCTGCTGAAGCCTAGGGGCAGCCCTCGCGCGCGCATTTTATCGCGCGCGTGATTTAGTGGTGCTTGCACCACTTGCACCACGCCTCATTATCAGCACGTTACACACACCTTTAAGTTGCACCTGCTTGCACCACGAAATCCCAGGGCCTGGGACAAATGCAGGAGGGCCTCCCATGAAAAAAAGTGGCCGCCAAAATTTCACAGGAGGCCACCATTTTCGCTCTTTACTATTCTTTCTTCATCCTTTCTGCCTCGTTGACAGTCAGGAAGGGCCACCCTTCTACCAAGGTCAATGGCCACAGTGTGGTGCAAGTGGTGCAAGCACCTGGCAGGCACACGCGCGTATAAAACGCGCGCGAGGGAGCTGACCTGCAAGCTGTGGGGCTCGACAGGCCTTGCAGCATCCTGCACGCTGGCTGCTGCCCGGCGCCGACAAGCAGTGACACTTTTTACTGCGTCCCGACAAAAAAGAGAATGAAATCTTTTGTTTTGCCAAGACTTTTTCGTAACTTTGCCGACGCAAATCTAAAACACCTCATCAACATGCTACAGATACGCTGCAAGAACAATGGCATTACAAAGAGCTTCCCAGAGGGCAGCTCGCTGCTTGACGTCTATCAGGAGTTTGCCGATGACATACAACTGCCCTACCCTGTTGTGTCGGCAAAAGTGAACAACGTGTCACAAGGCCTGAAGTTTCGCCTCTACCAGAACCGCGACGTGGAATTTCTTGATGCTCGCGAAGGCAGCGGCCATCGTGTCTACGTGCGCTCACTCAGCTTTGTGCTCTACAAGGCCACGCAGGATCTCTTTCCCGGTTCGAAGCTCTTCATTGAGCACTCACTGGCACGTGGTTACTACTGCAACTTCAAGAAGAAAGGCGCCAATGGCATTATCAGCGGCGTCACCGACGACGACGTGGCACAGCTGAAACAGCGCATGCAGGAAATAGTAGACCTTGACATGCCCTTCCGCCGCACTGAGGCCACCACCGAAGAGGCTATCAGGGTGTTTGCCGACCGCGGCTTCTCTGACAAGGTGAAGCTGCTGGAGACCAGTGGCCAGATATACAGCGACTATTACACCCTGGGCGACACCGTAGACTATTACTATGGTCCGCTGGTGCCCTCGGCAGGCTATCTGCAGGTTTGGGATTTGGAGCGTTATGAGGACGGCATGCTGCTGCGCGTTCCCGACTGGAACAGCCCCGATCGAGTAGCCGAGAAGGTAGACCAGCCCAAGACTTTCGACATGTTTGCCGAGAAGACACGATGGGACATTATCATGCGCCTGTCGAATGCCGGCGACGTGAACAAGGCCATCATGCGCGGCTATGCCTCGGAACTGATACAAGTGAGTGAGGCACTGCAGGAGAAGAAGATTGTGAAGATAGCCGAGGAAATAGCCCATCGCGTGGAAACAGGAGGGCTGAAGCTGGTGCTCATCACCGGCCCGTCGTCATCGGGAAAGACCACCTTCTGCAAGCGTCTCTCTGTGCAGTTGTTGGCCTGCGGACTGAGGCCCATGTCGTTCTCTACCGACGATTACTTCGTCAACCGCGCCGACACCCCGAAACTGCCCAACGGCGACTATGACTTTGACAACATTGAGGCTGTGGAATACAAGCTCATGGAGGAGCACTTGGTTAAACTGATGAAAGGCGAAACCGTAGAAGTGCCTGAGTACAACTTCAAGACTGGCCTGCGTGAGTATAACGGCAAGCGGCTGCGGCTGCAGCGCGACACGGTGCTCATCATCGAGGGCATACATGCACTGAACCCTCTGCTCACCCGCACCATCAGCGACGAGCAGAAATTCAAGGTCTACATTTCGGCCTTGACCAGCATATCGCTGGACGACCATAACTGGATTCCCACCCGCGACAACCGCCTGCTGCGCCGCATCATTCGTGACTACAACAAGGGAGCCTTCACCGCCCAGCAGACCATCAGCCAGTGGAGGAATGTGTGCGATGCCGAAGACAAATGGATATTCCCCTTCCAAGAGACCGCCGACGTGATGTTTAACTCGGCTCTCAACATCGAGTTCGCCGTGCTACGTACACACGCCGAGCTCATACTCTCGCAGATACCACGCAACTGCGCTGAATACAGCGAGGCTCACCGGCTGCTAAAGTTCATACACTTCTTCCTGCCCGTGAGCGACCAGGAGATACCTCCCACCTCTATCATGCGCGAGTTTGTGGGCGGCAGCAGTTTTAAGTACAAGAGGTGAACTTTTGCTCCATAATAAAGCCACAGAGACACCAAAGGCAACTATACCTTTGGTGTCTCTGCTGTTGAAGAGTATAAACACTATTTCAGCACCACGTCCTGACGGCTGCCATCGTAGCTCACCGTCTGGCTCTTGCCATCGGGGGTGACGATGGTGAACTGCCGCTGCTGCAACATGCCGGGATACTGACCTTCGCGCTGCCCTATGGTCAGCGTGCGGCTGCGCTCGTTCCATGCGAAATGGATGGTGGTGTGGACACCCTTCTCATAGTTGTAGCCGTCGCCCTCGTCCTCGTAGAGGGTGAAGCTGCCGTCAGCACCCGGGTAGATGCGCAATTCGAGGTTGCTCCACGACTTTTCACCCACATACTGCATCTCAGGACCAAGGGGCAGTATGCTGCCGCCACGTACGAACATAGGCACGCGGTCGAAGGCTGTCGCTATCGTCACATCCTTGCCGCCCTGATAGCGCTGGTTAGTCCAGAAATCGTACCACACAGCTCCCTTTGGCAGGTATTTCGTGGCAGTCTTCGTTGCAGTGAAGTCGATGGTGCCAACGGGAGAGCCGTCGGACGCGTTCTGGCGATCCCAGCCTGTCATGGCATTGGTGCGGATGATTTTCTCCTCGGTGTACTGAGGATTTACGATGGGACAGGCGAGGATGCTGTGGCCGAAGAGGAACTCGTCTGTCATGTTCCATACGCGTTTGTCCTGAGCAAAGTCGGCGAAGAGCGGACGCATGTAGCTGTCGTTATTGCTGGTCACCTGCCATGCCATGCTGTAGAGATAAGGTATGAGGCGATAGCGCAGGCGTATCTGCTTTTCAATGGCGTCGTAAACGGGCTCGCCCTTCTGGCCGAACTGCCATATTTCGCGTGGTGCATCGGCACCGTGGCTTCGGAACACAGGACAGAACAGCCCATACTGCATCCAGCGCACATAGAGCTCCTGGAACTGCGGGTTCTTAGGAGCCGAGCCGCTGCCGCGCGTATTGTACGAGCCACAGAAGAATCCGCCGATGTCGGTGTTGAAGTTGGGGTTGCCAGTGAGTGAGAAGCTCAGTCCGGCCGGCACCTGCTTGCGCAGCATATCCCACGAAGAGTTAACGTCGCCGCTCCACATATTGGAGCCATAGTGCTGCTGTCCGGCAAAGCTGGAGCGCGTCATGATGAAGATGCGCTTGCCCCGGTCGTCCTTGCGCTGCGACTGGTAGATGCCGCGTACTGTCTCTAAGGGGAAAGCGTTGCGCTGCGAGCGCCATGTACCTCCATAGACAGGATGAGCATAGTCGCTCTCCTTCGGGTTGAAGAAGTCGGGGTCGGTAGAGTCCATCCACCAGGCGTCGCAGCCGTAGTCGTAGAGTGTCTTCAGATATTTCCAGTAGATGGCGCGAGCCTCGGGATGGAAAGCATCATAGACCTTCACCCCCGACGGGTACTTCATGAGAGGAGGCCATACGTGGGAAATTCCGCTCTGGGGCCATGTCTCGATGGGCAGCAGCAATCCCTTTTCATTCAGTTCGCGGA
>JAEEGL015067055.1_pt1 | contig 24124 bp, 17 predicted proteins | sample 9134231 | NCBI WGS metagenome assembly JAEEGL01 (sample SAMN16246548, study PRJNA631951) | gut metagenome | biome: gut microbiome; feature: rumen; material: fiber-attached | host: Bos | place: Iran: Karaj | collected 2018-10
CTCAATGCGTTTCACTCTCGACATGTTGATACGGTTCAGGTCCACATTGTTGGAGATGTCACCTGACAATTTCTGTCCGTTGATGAGAATGAGTATGTATTTGTTGCCCAATCCGTTCAGACGGAGGAAAGTGCCCATAGAGTTGGGTGCCATTGACACTTGGGGCAGCATCCTTTGGATGGCGGCATCAAAAGATGAGATTCCCTGTTCTTTAATTTCCCTACTGCTCAAGACGTGGACAGGTGTGGAGGTGGATTTCAGTCGTTGGTGATGACCAGAACCTGTGACTACAATTGGGTTGAGGTTATATGAATGGTTCACCGACGATGAGTCGCGGCGGCTGGGTTGGTGTATTTGGGAAAAAGCAGCACTCCCCGTAAGGAGCGCTGCTGTCAGTAGAAATAGTTTCCTATGAATCATGAGAGTTTATTCTTCAGGATTTTTTGAGTGATAGTAGTCGAGAGGTTCTCCACTGATGGCCTGTCCGGTATGTTTCATCCATATCTGACGGATGGAGGGCAGCTCAAGCAAGCCTTTCTCTATCATGGTAGAGTTGTCGCAGGTATAGCCCATGTGATGGAAATACATCTTCCAACTGGTGTCCTCTACTTCTCCTTCCTCATTCTCTTCAAAACCGTTGTTCCAGGCATCATCGTCACCTGCCATATCATTGTGACCGTGGTCACCGTCAATCGACATCAGCGGATGGCAATATACTTTGCCGCTCATGATACCATTAGCCCTCATACGCTGAAGAACATGGGTCTTGAAATTATCCATCATGTCAACGGTTCCTACATAATAGTTTTTGCTGAAGTTCTGAAGAGCATCCTCAAGCTGGGTGTAGCGCACATTGGCTTTGTAGGTGTCGTAAGAGTCGGGGTTGCCATGGCCCATAAATGCCACGACACCTTCTTTTGCCTGATTGGCGTAGAGTTTGTTGAGCTGGAAGGCCACTTCTTGGACATCACTTTCTGCGTCCTGAAGGAGGGGCACACCGAGTCTTAGTGTCACTTTCGACAGGTAGTCATCATCGATGTCACCGTTGGCATTGTTGGCGAAGTCTTTGATATAGTTAATCACGCGGGTGTATTCCTCACCTGGAATGACCTGCAGTGACTGAACCACGATCTCTGAATACTTCACACCGTCCTGTGCAAAGGCATTGAGCCAGAAAGGAGGTGCGTAGAAATTGCGGGGCTGTACGTTCTCACCGGCTGCGGCGCGGTTGATGCAGATAGCTGATGAGAAGGAGAGAAACACATCATAACCGGGGAAACCGGTCTTGTAGGCCTCAACGGTGGTGTCAAAGGCATCGTAGGCTTGCTGCCATGTGGAACCGAAGGCGACAAGCAGGATGACTTTCGAGTTTTTCTTCTGCGATTTCACTGTCTGATTGACAGCATTCTGATAAACGGTGTAGTTGTTGTCGATGCTCTTGTCATCATCGTCATCATCACTACATGAGGTGTAGGTCATTGCCACACACATTGCCATCATGGCAATCATTAATAACTTAATTTTCTTCATTTTCTTTTGTGTTTGAATAGGTTTTATAATTATTTTTGAGTTTCTTTCCTTTGTTGAAACGTACACTTAGCGTCACATAGACAGTACGTCCGGGTGTCGTGGTGCCAAGATGTAGTCCGTGGGGGGTGCGGTCGGCATAGTTGAAGATGTTGTCGACGCCTGCTTCCACATGGTAGGCCATGGTCTTCGAATGTCCGAAATCGTGAGTGGTGGAGAGACGCCATATCTGATAGCCTTTCCCGTTGCCGTCTATTTGATAATATCGTTTGGTGGAAAATCTTCCGTATATGCCGGCGCCTAAGTGGTAGGAGGGTGAGAATGTGTGTGACCAGGTAGCAAACAGGTTGCCCTTGTGATGAGCCATTCCGTCGATGGTCACTTTTGTCATTCTGTCGTGATTTGTGTCATACTGGTTGGCTTTGGTGTCAAGGTAACTGTATCCCAAGCCAAAGGCGAAATCCTTCCATGAATAGCGCACATTCACATCCACTCCATAGGTCTTGGCATCCTCGATATTCTGATACTGACGGGTTTTTACAGGGTCGTATTGGGCGATATACTCATCTGGGGCCTGATAGTTGGGTATGGTAACAAGGGTTATCATTTCGTTTACCTTATTGTAGTAGCCGGAGACGGTCACGCTGAGTCCTTGCCAGGTGTATTCACCGCTCAAACTGTAGTAGTTGCTCGTCTGGGGATTCAGGTCTGGGTTGCCAAGATAGAGATAGGTGCCGCTCATTTGGCGCACATAGCGGTAGAAGAGTTCCTTGGTGGTAGGGGTCTTGAATCCCTGACTCCATGTGGCACGGATGCGCCACGGTTGCCCAATCTTCCACATTGCCGAGATTTTCGGTGTCAGTTTTGTGCCGAATTGCTTGTTCTGGTTCAAACGCAGACCTGCTGTGATGTTGATGTTGGGTATGAGATTAAACTCATCCTGGACATAGAACGCGCCTGTCCAGTCGCTTGCTTTTCTCCCTTCCACACGTGTGGGAGCTTCCAGCCAGTCATATCTGAACTCCAATCCTGCGCTCAGCCGGTTCTCGTAAGGCAGTTCGAATACACCTTTCAGATGGGCCATCGTGCGTTGCTGGTCGCTCTGCAGCTCTCTTTGGTCGGCCAGATAGGGAAAGTAGGGATAATACATCGTACCTTTGCTCTTCTCGTAGTCTTCCACCAAGGTGGTCGCCGTGAAGTAATAGTAATAGGCATGGCGGTTCCAGTCGATGTCGAGCGACAGGTTGTCGGTCTTGTTCAGTTTCCATTTGCCGCCTGCTGAGGCCGATGCGTTACGGTATTCCAGGTCGTATGTCTTCACGTCATAATGGGCATACTTTCCGCTCGGACGATAGATGCGCTTCCAGTAAACACTGCCGTCGGCATACAGTTCCAGGTTTTTTGTCGGTGTGTAGGTAAGACGCTCCGAAACCTGCCAGTTGGTGTGGCGGTTGACTGTCTTGTTGCGCGAGTCAGTAATAGGCGGCTCAGAGCCTTCCGTATGTTCCACGGAGGTATTCTGCCAACCGTCGGAATGCTGAAGTTGAAAATTGGTGTATGAACTCAGCTTGCCGAAGTTGAGACCCAATCCGTTGTGCTGTCTGACATCACCATAGCTGCCTATGCGGCTGCTGTTTTCAAGCAATACACCGGATTGGTCGTGCCGTTTCGTGATGATGTTAACCACTCCGGCTATGGCATCCGAGCCATAGAGGGCGCTCGATGCTCCCTTCACCACCTCTATCTTCTCTATGTTATGGGGGTCGATGAGTGAGAGATCGTTCTGTCCGCCCACATCACCATGAATGCGCTTGCCGTCAATCAGTATAAGGATATAGCTGTTGCCAAGACCATTCATCTGCATCTGTGAACCCATGTCGTCTTCATTGAAGGAGAACGAGGGCAACAAACCAGAGAGAATGTCCTCAAGGCTCTTTCCCGCATAGTTGCGGAGCATACGGCTCGTGATTACCTCGGTCTGCACAGGGGCATCCTTCAATAGGTGCAGTGTGCCGGTTCCGGTCACCACAACCTCTTGCAGGCTGTCTGTGCGCCAAATGTCACTTTGAGCCTCTGCGGCTGCGAAAGTGCATAATGCCAGCAGTGTTGCTGTCAGTTTACGTGTCATTACATATTTGATTTAACACCTACGCATCTTCCTGTACGGGTGTCTTGTCCTTAGGCAGGTCTTCTGACTTTCCCCAGTCTACTTTGCCTTCCCGGCTCTACCAGTGGCGTTATACAAGTAAACCTCCAAAACGGGGATTACAGCAGCAGGAACTGTTCCGGATTCTCACCGGATTCCCTTACATCAAGGTGACATCTGTCGCCTGATTGCCTTATGCGGTTGCAAAGATACTACTTTTTTGAGAAAACATGCATTATCTGACTTTTTTTCTTTTATTTTGCTTGGCCGAAAGAACTGCCGCTCTGGAAAGAAATCAAAAACTTTGTGTTTTGCTTTGCTTTTCGCCCGCTTAATCGTACTTTTGCACCGATGAAATCGAGTTTTATGATAGCGGCTCCCACAAGTGGGGCAGGCAAGACAACCATTGCCCGTGGACTGATGGCCCTTTTCTCTTCAAAAATGAAAAGGGTGCAGCCATTTAAGTGCGGCCCTGACTATATCGACACGAAGTTTCATGAACTGGTCAGTGGACGGCCGAGCATCAATCTCGATACGTTCATGGCATCGCATCAGCATGTACAGTACCTTTTTGCTCATTATGGCGACCAGGCCGATGTATGTATAGTGGAGGGGATGATGGGATTGTTCGACGGTTATGACCGTGACCTCGGTTCCTCATCGGAAATCGCACGGATATTGAGCCTGCCTGTTGTGCTGGTGGTGGATGCCAGACACTCTGCCTACTCTTTGGCGGCATTGCTTTCCGGATTCGTCCTTTTCCGAAAGGATGTGCACATCTGTGGAGTGATATTCAACAGAGTGGGCTCAAAACGGCATGAGGAAATGCTTCGACAGGTATGTGATGACATCAGCCTGAATTGCTATGGATTCCTGCCTTCTCACCTCGACTTGGAACAGGATTCGCGTTATTTGGGACTCGACTATTCGGAAATGCCTGAGTCGCATACTTTGGTCCGCTTGCTGGAGGAAAATGTCGACTGGGAGGGCTTGCTTGCCCTTCACCCTCATTCTCCGATACAATGTCCGTCTGAAAGTGTGCACAGCAATGCCAAGAGACTCGTGGTGGCACGCAATCAAGAGTCTTTCTCGTTTGTCTACCAGGAGACGCTCGATTCCTTTCTTGAAGTGGTGACCTTCGACCCTGAAAGGGAGGCACCATGTCTGGAGGATGACGATTTGCTTTATCTTCCGGGTGGTTATCCGGAAAAGCATCTTGAAGCACTGACAAGGAATGTGGCTGCTCGGGAAACTGTGCGTCGATTCGCAGAGAATGGCGGTCGTGTCTTGGCCGAATGTGGCGGTATGATGTTTCTTTGCAAAAGTATTGTCAGCGATGAGGGCGAGTTTCCCATGTGCGGTGTTTTGCCTTATTCCATCACTGCAAGGAAAAAGGACAGAAAACTCTCGTTAGGATACCGCCGATTTGTTTTGGATGGCGTCGAATACCGTGGACATGAGTTCCATTACACGCAATTCCTCGGGCAAACACCGAAGAGCATAGCACAGGTTTATAATGCCAAGGGTATGCCTGTGGAGACACCCGTCATGAGATACAAGAATGTTTTGGCCAGTTACACTCATCTATACCATATTGATATGGATGAAACAAATAGTCATCAACTCAGGTGACATGAAACGGAGTTGAAGAATGAAGAAAGAGAAGTTGCATCCCATCATGTTTGCCGGCACGGGCAGCGATGTAGGCAAAAGCATCATAGCCGCGGCATTCTGCCGTATTTTCAAACAAGACGGCTATCATCCCGCACCTTTTAAGGCGCAAAACATGGCGCTTAACTCTTATGCCACACCAGATGGATTCGAAATTGGAAGAGCACAGGCCGTTCAGGCAGAGGCGGCGGGAATACCTTGTCACACTGATATGAATCCGTTGCTGCTCAAACCGCAGTCGGACCATACTTCGCAAGTGGTGCTCAATGGTAAACCCATCGGCACCAAAAACGCGTATGACTATTGGAGAAGGGGAAAATCTGACATCGATTTCAGAAAAGAAGTGTGCGATGCGTTCGACCGCCTTGCCGGCATATACAATCCGGTTGTCATGGAGGGAGCGGGAAGTATCTCCGAAATCAATCTCAGGGCAACCGACTTGGTGAATATGCCTATGGCCCGTCATGCCCATGCCGATGTGATCCTTGTCGGTGACATAGACCGTGGTGGTGTTTTCGCCTCCGTCTATGGAAGCATAGCTTTGCAGACTCCCGAGGACAGAAAGCTCATCAAGGGCATCATCATCAACAAGTTTCGTGGTGATATGAGATTGTTCGATGAGGGAAGGAGGATGTTGGAGGATATTTGCCATGTCCCCGTCCTCGGTGTGGTACCTTACTTCAATGATATTCATATCGAAGAGGAGGACAGTGTGGCATTGGCGCAGAAATCCGTATCTGCAATGCAGGGAAAGGTTAACATCGCCGTGGTGATGCTGCGGCATCTGTCCAACTACACCGATTTCGATTCTTTGGAACAACTTCCCTTTGTCCATCTGTTTTATACAAATAATGTGGACGACATCTGCAAGGCCGATATCATTATTCTGCCTGGCACGAAATCCACATTACATGACCTGTATGAACTGCGTCGAAACGGATGTGCTCAGGCTATCGTCAAGGCCAGCCGCAACGGGGCTTCTGTCGTTGGTATTTGCGGCGGTTACCAAATGATGGGTGTTGAGGTATGCGATCCCAATCATGTGGAGGGAGATATCGAACGCCTCCCAGGGTTGGGGCTGCTGCCTGTCACCACCAATATGAGCGGTGAGAAGACAACAAGGCAGGTGTCATGTCAGTATGGCCGTGGATATGAGATTCACATGGGCGAGACGCGTCCCTTTGGTGATGCTAAACCATCGCCTTTGCTCCGTCTCGATGATGGCAGGGAGGATGGATATATGGTAGACAGGAAATGTATGGGCACTTATGTCCATGGTATATTTGACAACGCTGCGTTCGTCGATTTCCTGCTTTCGCCTTACAGAGGAAAAATCGAACAAGCCGACAAACCATTTGATTACTATGCCTTCAAGGATGAACAGTATGACAAACTGGCTCAACATGTACGCCGGCATGTGGATATGGAAAGATTATACCAAATACTGACCGATGACTAATCCCCTGGCTTTGTTCCTAGGCTGGTTGTTAGACCTGATATTGGGCGACCCCCAGCGGTTGCCGCATCCCGTGGTGTGGTTCGGTAAGATGATATCTTTTGGGGAGCACCGTCTCAACAAGGGCGTTCAACGCAAAACAAAAGGCGCGTTGATGGCGGTTGTTCTCATCGTTTTGGTGTTTCTCATCGGATGGGTCATCCGTCATCTTCTCTCATTGATGGGCGCATTTCCTGTCATTGCCTTCGATATCGTTGTGGTGTTCTATTGTCTGGCGGGAACAACACTCATCCGAGAGGTGCGTGCCGTGTTCCTTGCCCTCGACCGTTCATTGGACGAAGGCCGCCGGCAGGTGGCGCGTATCGTGGGGAGAAACACCTCGGAGTTGTCGGCTCAGGAAGTTAGGACTGCTGCCTTGGAAACTCTTGCTGAGAACTTGAGTGACGGGGTGATTGCACCCTTGTTCTGGTTGGCTGTAGCTGGTACACCGGGTATGTTGGCCTACAAGATGGTGAACACGCTCGACTCCATGATTGGCTACCGCACTGAGCGATATATGGATTTCGGATGCTGGGCGGCCCGAATTGACGATGTGGCCAACTATATTCCGGCCCGTCTCACAGCCTTGTTGATGATAGCCGTCTCAGGAAGGTTGAACTTGCTCTCTTTTGTCGCCAAATATGGCCGAAACCATACCAGTCCCAACAGTGGTTATCCTGAAGCCGCTCTTGCCGGCATCTTAGGATGTCGCTTCGGCGGTCCCCATTATTACTTCGGAGAACTGTTCGAAAAGCCTTACATTGGTGAGCAACCCCGGCTTCTTACCACTGCCGACATGGAAAAAGCTGTGCGCGTCAACCGCATGGCAGAGGTGATGATGGTGGCATTGACTGCTCTCGTTTGTTATGTAATTTGAAGAGAATACCATGAAAAAAATTATTGTCGCAGGCATTGGACCCGGCAGTTGTGACGACATCACACCCGCCGTGGTCGAAGCACTCAAACAGGCTGATGCCGTAGTGGGTTATCAGTATTATTTCCAGTTTATTCAGCCGTTATTGCGTGACGACTGTGAATGTGTAGACACAGGCATGAAGAAAGAGCGCCAACGGGCTGAACAGGCTTTTGAGTTGGCGGAACAGGGAAAGACCGTGGTGGTCATCTCTTCAGGCGACGCAGGAATCTACGGTATGACTCCGCTTATTTATGAGATGGGTATCGAACGGGAAGCCGATGTGGTGATAGAATCGCTTCCTGGCATCTCTGCCTTCCAGAAGGCAGCCTCGTTGCTGGGCGCTCCCATCGGACATGATTTGTGCCTCATCTCGTTGAGCGACTTGATGACACCATGGGAGGTGATTGAGCGTAGAATCAAGGCTGCGGCTGTAGGTGATTTTGTCGTGGCAGTATACAACCCTAAGTCACATGGCCGCTATTGGCAGCTATACCGTCTGCAAGAACTTTTCCTGAAATGGCGCTCTTCTGAAACACCCATAGGATATGTGCGTCAGGCAGGTCGTGAGGAACAGGAGATAAAGGTCACCACGCTTGGCAATTTCGACCCGGAGGATGTGGATATGTTCACCGTCATTCTCATAGGAAACTCTCAGTCGTATGTCAGCGGAGACAAAATCATTACTCCTCGCGGTTATTATTCTCGGGAAAAGAAGGAAGATGTTAAAATTGGCCAGCAGATAATGATGGATTCTTTCCGCACCATTGCCGGTGAGCTGCACCGAAAGGATTGGCCTCTCGACCACAAATGGGCACTTCTCCATGCCATCCATACCACAGCCGACTTCGAGATGGAGCGATTGCTGTGGACAGATGACCATGCTGTGGAGAACTTGTTCCAGAAAATAAAAAGAGGTGAACTCGTCACCATTGTCACTGATGTGACGATGGTGACGAGCGGAATTCGCAAGGGTGCTTTGTCACGTCTCGGGATGGAGGCCAAATGCTATCTTGGCGACCCCCGCGTGGCGGAGATGGCTTCTGTTCATGGTATCACGCGCACCCAGGCGGGTATCCGTCTGGCGGTGGAGGAGCATCCGGATGCCTTGTTCGCCTTCGGCAATGCTCCTACGGCGCTGATGGAACTGTGTGGCTTGATAAGAAAAGGCAAGGCACATCCTTCCGGCATTATAGCTGCTCCAGTGGGATTCGTTCATGTGAGAGAGTCGAAACACATGGTAAAACCGTTTAAGGACATTCCCAAACTCATTGTCGAAGGTCGAAAGGGCGGCAGCAACCTCGCGGCAACTCTTTGTAATGCCATTCTGACGCTCGATGATGCAGAACAGCTTAAACCGGGAAGGGATTTATGAAATTCACAGTTATAGGTATCACTGACGCTTCACTTCCTTTCTTCACTCCTGAGGTGATTGATATCATCAGAACAGGCAGTGTTTTTTCCGGGGGTAGGCGTCATCACGAGATTGTGGCTCCGCTCTTGCCTGAAGGGGCAAGATGGATTGACATCACTGTGCCTCTCGACGAGGTTTTCAAGCAATATTTGTGTCTTGATGCCGATGTCATTGTGTTCGCATCAGGCGACCCTCTTTTTTTCGGTTTTGCCAATACCATCAAGCGAAAACTGCCCGAAGCACAAATTGTGCTCTTTCCTTCGTTCAACTCCTTGCAGATGTTGGCTCATCGCTTGGTAATGCCTTATCATGACATGCGTGTGGTGTCGCTCACCGGACGTCCTTGGCCGGCATTCGACCGTTTGTTGATAGAGCGGACCGGGAAAATAGGAGTGCTTACTGACCACGAACACACACCGTCGGCCATTGCCCGGAGAATGCTCGACTATGGCTACGGCTATTATACAATGCACATCGGTGTGCGTCTGGGTAACCCCGTGAAAGAACAGGTTGTGTCTTTGTCGCTTGAGGAGGCGGCGCAAACCACGTTCGATAATCCCAATTGTCTGATACTGTCCATGGGAAAAACGGCACCAGCCAAAGTTTTCGGAATTCCCGACAGTCAGTTTGACTTGCTCGACGGACGGGAGAAGATGATTACGAAGATGCCCATCCGGTTGCTCACCCTGCAAGCCCTTGGACTGACCGATAAAAAGGTCTTTTGGGACATCGGATTCTGTACGGGCAGCGTTTCTATAGAGGCTCGTTTGCAGTTCCCTCATCTGCAAGTTGTGGCATTCGAGATTCGTCCGGAGTGTGAACAGCTGATTCTTCATAACAGCAGGCGTTTCGGCGCGCCGGGGATAGACATTCATATCGGCGACTTCCTGCAAGCCGATACCGATGGTCTGCCACGTCCTGATGCTGTGTTCATAGGCGGGCATGGAGGCAGACTGAGAGATATCATGATCAAAGTGCAGAAAGTGTTGCAGACTGGTGGCTGCATTGTCACCAATAGTGTCTCTTCGCCTGTCGTTCAACGAATGACCGACCGGCCAAGCAGCAAGGATGTTTTTCATGAGGCTTGTCGCGAACTCGGTTTGACTGAGGATACACCAACTCATATCCAACTCAATAATTATAACCCAATAGACATACTGAAATGCATAAAATAGCTATCATCCATATCAGCGATGCAGGAAAAGACATCGCACTTCTGCTTCAGAGCCAATTCAATGGAACGTGTATCAACCGTAGCGAGGTGGGAAAGCGGTGGAAGGATTTCGACGCATTCATCTTTATTGGCGCAATGGGCATTTGTGTACGCACCATTGCTCCTTTGATCAAAGACAAGCACGAAGACCCGGCAGTGGTGTGTGTGGACTCTTTCGGCCTGAATGTCGTTTCTGTGCTGTCGGGTCATATTGGAGGTGCCAATGAACTGACACAAACTGTCGCAGGATTGCTTGGGGCGAATCCTGTCGTAACCACTCAAAGCGACAATTCCGGTCTTTGGGCACTTGACACCTTGGGTAAGCGGTTCAACTGGTCGGTTGTGGGAGATGACAAGATGAACGCCTGTATCTTTGCTTTTGTCGACAAGGTTCCGACCGCATTACTGTTGGAGGTGCGCGATAAGGGTACTGACTATCTGGAGAAAACGATTCCTGGTCATGTCACGCTTATCAATGATATCAGTGAGGCCGACCCGAATCGTTTTAAGTTGATTATCATGGTGACTCCTTTCTGCCGCTGTGTTCCCAAAGGTATGCTTAAGTTGCATTTCGTGCCCAAGGTCGGCACGATTGGTTTTGGACTGGCTCACCATCCTGATGACTACAGGTCTATTTACGGTGAGATGGCCGAGGCTCTACGCAATCAAGGTGTAATGCCTTGTGCATGCCGTTATTGTACAATTGATGTGAAGGCCGACGAGCCGTTTGTCAATGTGTTGAGGGTTGGTCACAAAAAGGAGGTGGTGTTTTTCACCGCTCAGGAACTGGCTGCAGTGGATGTGCCGCATCCGAGTGATGTCGTGGCAAAACATGTGGGTACACCGAGCGTTTGTGAGGCTGCTGCGATATTGGGCTCCAACCATGGACAACTGATTGTCGGAAAAGTGAAGGGCAAGAATTTCACAGCGGCTTTGGCCATCGACAAAAACTATCTGCGCCAAAGACAAGGTCATGTGGAAATCGTGGGAGCCGGTCCCGGCGACCCCGATCTGGTTTCGGTCAGGGGCCGGAGAATGTTGGAGAAAGCCGACCTGATTCTATATGCCGGCAGTTTGGTGCCACGTGAACTGACCACTTGCGCCAAGCCAGGAGCTGTTGTGCGCTCGTCGGCAGCTATGAATCTGGAGGAACAGTGTGCTTTAATGAAGGCGTCATACGACCGTGGCGAGTTCATTGTCAGGCTGCACACCGGCGATCCTTGCATTTTCGGTGCCATTCAGGAGCAGATGGCTTTCTTCGATGCTAACGGCATGTCTTACCACATCACACCGGGCATCTCCTCATTCCTGGCGGCTGCTGCGGAACTGAGAAGCCAGTTTACCATACCAGAGCGCACGCAGACCATCATTCTCACCCGTGGGGAAGGACGCACCCCCATGCCGGAGAAAGAGAAACTACACCTCTTGGCACGAAGCCAAAGCACAATGTGTATCTTCCTCAGTGCCGCCATCGTGGACGACGTGCAACGGGAATTGTTGCAGGAATACCCCGAAGACACCCCCGTTGCGGCATGTTATCACCTGACATGGCCCGACCAAAAAATCTATCGGGGAAAACTTAAGGACCTCGCCCGAATCGTTCACGATAACGGACTCACCCTGACCACAATGCTGGTGGTGGGCGAGGCCATAGACAACCGTCAGGGTCTCTCTGAACTCTACAACAAGCATTTCACACATTTGTTCAGAAAGGGGGAGTAAACATGATTCTTGTTTTCGGAGGAACGACAGAGGGACGAATTGCTGTCGAGGCTCTGGAGGAGGCAGGCTCGCACTACTATTATTCCACACGGGGTGACGGGCAGCAGGTCAGCCTGACAAATGGCATTCGTCTGAAGGGGGGAATGCAGCTGCCGGATATGGTGGCATTCTGTCAGGACAATGATATTAAGCTTATCGTCGATGCCGCTCACCCGTTCGCCGAAAACCTGCATGCCAACTTGCTGTTGCTTGCTGTACGTCTCAATTTGCCGATAGTCAGGTTCGACAGGATTTATCCTCCACACACGGATGATGTCGTATGGTGCAAAGACTATCAGGATGCCATCCGGCAGTTGGATGCGCATGGAATTGAGCGGTTGCTGGCACTGACGGGTGTAAACACGATTGTCAAACTCCAACCGTATTGGCAACATCATGATTGCTGGTTCCGCATCCTTCACCGCGAAGCTTCGATGGGATTGGCAGCACAGGCAGGCTTTCCAGAGGACCGTTTGGCCTTTTATGAGGAAAACGCTACAGACTCACTCATTGGACAACTTCATCCGGATGCCATTCTGACAAAGGAAAGTGGTGTCAGTGGTGGTTTCACCTTGAAATTGGAAACAGCGAAAGCAGCGGGGATAAAGGTTTTTGTCGTTCAACGGCCTCTTTATCCACCAACAGGTGTCATACCGCAAGACAAAATAGTGGAGATTGACTATGTCAACGGACCGCATGGATTGCGACGGATGGTGGAAAAGCGGGTTCCTGATTTCTATCCCCTGCATAGCGGGCTGACCACTGGCACTTGTGCCACGGCAGCGGCTGTTGGCGCCGCTTTTGCCTTGCTGCGGGGAGAAAAACCTGAAGATGTGCCGGTCATTCTGCCCGATGGTGAGACAATTCACGTCCCGGTAGGTTATGGCAACGGTTTCGCATTTGTGACAAAACCAAGCAGCGATGACCCTGATGTAACCCAAGGCCTCGAGATAAGGGCGGCTGTTGCCCGTTTGGAAGGAGATAACAGGCAAGAAGTGGTCATCAAAGGTGGAGTAGGGGTAGGTACCTTCACTTTGCCGGGTTTTGATTATCCTCCAGGCGAGCCGGCAATAAACAAAGGCCCGAGGCAGATGATAAAGACAAATCTGGAGCCTTTCCACACACCGTTGCAGGTAGTAGTCTCTGTGCCTGATGGCGTTGAGATGGCTCGCCGTACTTTCAATCCTCGGCTGGGTATTGAGGGCGGTATCAGTATTATCGGTGTATCAGGCATTGTCATGCCTTTCTCTGAGGATGCATTCATCGAGTCAATCAGAAAATGCTTGGAGGTGGCAAAGGCAAGTGGAACCCCAAGGGTGGTCATCAACAGTGGGGCGAAAAGCGAGCGGTTTGTGCGTGCCCGCTATCCAGAACTGCCGCAGCAGGCTTTTGTGGAGTATGGCAACTATATCGGTGAGACACTGAAGATGGCAGAAGAAATGAAAATAGAAAGGGTGACCTTGGGCGTGATGTTGGGCAAGGCTGTCAAACTGGCTGTCGGACAATTGGATACACACAGTAGGCGAGGAACGATGGACAAGGCGTTTATCTCTCAGATGCTATTAGAAACAGGCTGTCCTACAGATGTTTCAAACCTTACCCTTGCGAGGGATTTGTGGAAAATTATTCCACAAGATAAAATACATGCGTTTTGCAAGGTGGTCATTGGATATTGTCAGAAGCATTGTGCCACAGTAGTGCACAATTGTGAACTTACCATTTTGCTGATAGGGGAAAATGGGGAAATCTATTCCTGAATGTCATTCTTGTTTCTTCTAAACAGCACGCTGGCAATCACAGGGGCACCAACAAGGGCGGTGACGGAGTTGACTGGAAGCGCTCCCTCAAAACCGGGCATGCGGGCAAGCAGATTGCACACCAATGCCAATATTCCACCAGCCAACATCGTGCCGGGCATCAATATGCGGTGGTCGCTGGAGCGGTAGAGGGCACGGGCAAGATGAGGCACGGCAAGACCGATGAACATGATCGGTCCACAATAGGCTGTGACAATGGCCACCAACACTCCCGAACTCATAATGACCAACAGGCGTGAACGCTTGATGTCAAGTCCAAGATTCTTGGCGTATGCATCGCCCAGCAACAACAGGTTCATTGTCTTTACCAGCAACATGCTTAAGGGGAGGAGTATGGCCATCAAAGTGACAAAGAGTATCATTTGGTCGCCGGAAACCCTGCCAAAAGAACCAAGTCCCCAGATGACAAATGCTTTCACATCCTCTTCTGCAGAGAAGAATTTCAACACACCGATGATTGCATTGGCCAGGTATCCTATCATCACACCTATAATGAGCAAGGTGACATTCCCCTTCACTTTTTGTGATATATATGCGATGAGTCCCAATACAGCCAAGGAACCAACGATGGCTGCGATCGACATGGCCACATCGCCAAGATATCCGAGACGGCTGAGTGCCACACCACCCAGTGAGCCTGAAAGTAAAACAACAAATGCGACACCTAAAGAGGCTCCGTTGGATATTCCCAATACCGAGGGGCCGGCAAGAGGATTGCGGAATACCGTCTGCATCTGAAGACCGCTCACGGCAAGTCCAGCGCCAGCCACCATGGCTGTAAGAGCCTGGGGTACACGTGAGTTGAGCACAATGTTACGCCATATCTCATTGTCACCGCCGTCGCCCAATAAGATATTGATGATGCTGCCTGCCGGGATGTGGATAGTGCCAAGCAAAAGATTGAGCACGAACAACACCACCAACAGCAGTAGCTGAAAGAGCGTCAATGCAGCCGGACTTTTCATCAGCCTATTTCAACAATTGATAGAATACGGGTTGATAGTCTGAAGGCATCAACTCGGGATGGAAGATGAATACAAAATCGGACAACACGGCGTCAGGCTTTACAGGAGAGATTTCATAATAGGGGGTCTGCTTCATGTTGCAGTAGATGACGTGACGATCCTTAAAAGCTTTGAACAGGGCATTGCGCGGTTCCGATGATTTCAAAGCATCGTAAGAGAAATCACCTGGAAAACTATTGAGAATGCGCCAATAGTCGGCATTTGCCGCCTCAGCATACATCTTTTCATATTCAATGGGCACTCCGCCTGTATTGTTGTCCTTCAACACATACTCGGCACCGGCATCACGGAATATCTGGGCAAGATAGTTCTTGCCACCTACGGCAAACCAGTTGCCGCCGTGCATCTCACCACTGAAAACGGTGGGACGGGTTGTCGTGGCTGCCACTTTATGTTTCAAATCGAGATAGCGACTTTCTATTCCGGCAAAAATCTTGTCTGCCTCTTTTTCCTTGCCTATAAACATGGCGATATATTTTATCCATTCTGCTTGGCCGAGTGGGTCGAGTTCCTTATAGCCCATGTGGGGAATGAGCGTTATACCGGTATCCTTGATGACATCATATCCCCCACGTTTGAACGGGGAGATGAAAATCACTTCGGGATTGGTGGAGAGAATCAGTTCGGGGTCGAATTCTCCTTCCATGCCTATTTTGACTATCTCGCCTTTTTTCACCCTGTCGAGAATGTCTTTGTCGAAAAGATTCTTTGTGCCGGTGATACCCTTTACGATATCGTGGGCATCAAGGGCGGTGAAGTTTGACAACTGGAGCATGGTCATGACGATGGTACGCTCGATGGGCACTTTAACCTCGGTATATCCTTCTGGTATGGAAACCTCTTTGTCCTTGGGCACCAATGCGAAGTGATAGGATGCGGGCATGCGGTCTTTGTCTTTCTGCGGGTCTGCCACATCCACCAGACGGATACCGTTCGGCATCGTCTTCACCGTATACCCCTTGGCATATTTGGGATTATTCAGAGTGTCAGCGACAACATTTCCCACTTCTCCTGTCTTGCCGTTTTGCTTGCACGACAAACATACCATAACCGCTGCGCTGAGAGCGCAGAATAATAGTGCTTTCTTCATAAAAAAAAATGTTTTACCCTCCATCCTTACTCCGAGAATATCGGGTGTGATACTTGTTTCCAGAGGCTGGTCTTCTGACTTCGACCCTACCATCAAAACCTTCCCGCCATACAATCTCAAAGGCAGTGGCAATATCTTTGGTGGCAATAAAAGGGTCTCACAGCTGCGGGACAGTCGGGGATTTTCACCCCATTCCCATTTCATCGCGACATGCGAACCTCATAATCTTTGCAAAGATAGTGCAAACTGGGCGCATTGCAAAACAAATGGCGTTTTTTTTATTTCAAAAGTGGTGCTGTTTTCCCGTTCCAGCGGACTCTTATCCCCCGACAACTACGTTCAGACCATGACATTTCAGTATTTCAGCACACTGATGAAGGCATGATTCAGAGGGCACGTCCATAGGAATCCTGTTTGGATTGTAGATGCTCCACAGACGGCGGTGCTTGTCTTTTCCCACATCGTGGTAGGGCAGTAGGTTGACGGTTTTTCTCTTCCATGACAATGACTTCAGGAAACATGCTGTCTGCACCATATTCTGCTCATCAGTGTTCACTCCTTCGATAAGGGGAATGCGTATGAAAAAATCATAACCGTTCTCTGCTAAAAAACGAATGTTTTGAAGGATAATCCCATTGCTTTGCCCTGTCAGACACCGGTGTTTCTCTGAGTCCATCATTTTCAGGTCTACAAGCATCAGCTCGCAGGCTTCAGCAACATCGGCCACCACCTTTGTTGGGGCAAAAAGAGTCGTGTCGACAGTCCGGTGAAATCCTCTGCGCCCCAGTTCATGAAGCAATTCCAGGGTATAGAGCGGATGCATCAGTGGCTCGCCTCCGCACAGGGTCACACCGCCATGGCTGTCTTCCATGACTGCACGCTCTTTCTCCACCTCGTCCATCAGTTCCGACATAGGCCATTCCCGTCCGCACATTTCCAATGCCTTTGTGGGACATTCCCCCGTACAGGCGCTGCAAAGTGTGCAGGCATCTGTGTCAAGCCTAATGCCTTGGGATGTCATTGTGAGTGCATGCTGGGGACAGATGTCCACACAACTGCGGCAACCGATGCACTTGCTCCTTTTGTATAGCACTTGTTTGGAGGGTGTCCAACTTTCTGGATTGTGGCACCACACGCACCTCAAGGGGCAGCCTTTGAGGAACAGTGTGGTGCGTATCCCGGGACCATCGTTGATGGCGAAACGTTTTATATCGAAGATGAGAGACATGGGAGAAGTTAGAATTCGCTGTTCTCGGTGCGGGCGATTATCTCATTCTGCAGTTGCTCCGTCATGTCGTTGAAGTAATCTGAATAACCTGCCACCCGCACCAGCAGGTCGCGGTATTCGTCGGGATGCTTTTGCGCATCGCGCAGGGTTTCTGTATCAATGATGTTGAACTGAACATGGTGGCCTCCAAACTTGAAATACGTGCGTATGAGACTTGCCAGTTTGCGCTGGTCGGCATCACGTTTGAGCAGGGAGGGAACAAAGCGGATGTTGAGCAATGTGCCGCCGCTCTTGGTCTGGTCAAGTTTGCCTAAGGATTTGACCACTGCCGTGGGACCGTGGCTGTCGGCGCCATGGGCGGGAGAGGTGCCGTCGCTGATGGCAAAGTGAGCCAACCGGCCGTTGGGAGTGGCGCCACATACTGAGCCGAAATAGTTGTGGCAGGTGGTGCTGAGCATATTCAGGTGGGTAGTGCCGCCCCGGGTGTTGGGTTTTCCTTCGATGGCATCTACCAGGTCGTTGTATACGCGGAGTGCAATGTTGTCAGCCTCATCGTCGTCGTTGCCGAAGAAAGGAGTATGGTTCATAATATATTGGCGCATTTTCTCCTCTCCCTCAAAATTCTTTGAAAGAGCCTCGAGCAACTGGTCCATTGTGAAACGGTGGTCCTGAAACACATGCTTGCGGATGGCGGACAGACTGTCGGTGATGGTGCCAAGTCCTGTGCACTGAATATAGGTGGTGTTGTAGCGTGCGCCCCCACTATAATAGTCCTTGCCCTTGTCGATACAGTCATCTATATACAGGCTCAGAAAGGTGGCTGGCGCATAAAGTGAGAACATCCGTTCTATGTAGTTGTTGACAGCGAGTTTCATGTTCACGAAGTACACCATTTGCTTATGCCAAGCCTGGTATAATTGCTCGTAGTCGGTGAATTTCCTCGGGTCTCCCGTCTCCAGTCCTAATTTCTTTCCCGATTCAGGGTCAATGCCGTTGTTCAGGGTGATTTCCAGTATTTTCGGAGTGTTCAGATAGCCTGTAAGCAGATAGGCTTCTTTTCCGAAGGCACCTACCTCGATACAACCGGAGCAACCGCCTTCGCGTGCGTCTTCTATCGATTTCCCAGCCCTTACAAGTTCTTTCACATAGGTGTCGGGATTGAAAATGGAAGGATAGCCATGACCCTGACGTATCACTTTGATGCCCTCAAGCAAAAAGCGGTCGGGTGTTTTCCCCGCAATGTGTATGCTTAGTCCTGGCTGCAGTTGGTGCAGTTCCTCTTGTATCTCAAGGATGATGTACGACAACTCATTGACGGCATCATTTCCTTCGCGGTCGATACCGCCTATGTTGATGTTGGTGAAATCGTTGTAGGTTCCCGACTCCAAGGCTGTAACACCTACTTTGGGGGGAGCCGGCTGGTTGTTGAACTTCACCCACAGGCAGCTGAGCAGTTCCTTGGCCGACTCCCGTGTCTGGGTGCCGTCGGCCAGTCCCTGCTTGTAAAAAGGGAACAGATGTTGGTCGATGTGTCCTGGATTCATTGAGTCCCAGCCGTTGAGCTCGGTCACTGTACCAAGGTGTACGAACCAATAGGTTTGGATGGCCTCCCAGAAATTGCGTGGTGCATGGGCGGGTACCCAATGGCATACTTCGGCAATCTGTTCCAGTTCTCTTTTCCGTGCCGGGTCGGTCTCCCGTTCGGCCATTTGCCTGGCCAGTTCGGCATGCCGTTCAGCAAAGAGGATGGCGGCATCGCACGAAATTGCCATGGCCTCCAGCTCCTGTTGTTTATCGGTGGCCTCTGGGTCATGGATGTAGTCGAGTGCCGCAATGCGCTTGGTGATGCGCTCTTTTACATCAAGCAGTCCCTCATGATACATCTTGCCGTCCATGGCTGTGTGGCCTGCGGCGCGCTGTTCCATGAACTCGGTGAACACGCCGGCGTGATAGGCATCTTCCCATTCTTTCGATACATGATTGAAAATGCGCTCACGTTGTGTTTTTCCCTTCCAATAGGGAATCACCTCATGCTCATAGGTGTCGATGTCTTCCTGACTGATAGTGTAAGGCTGCAGTTCCCTTTGGTTGAGCGTATGAAGATCTTCAACCGAGTGGCAGGTCAGTTCTGGAAAAGTCGGCACGGCCTTGGGTTTCGGTCCCCGTTCACCTACAATCAGCTCATCGGGGCCGATATAGATGGTTTTCTTCCGGCAAATCTCATAGAAATTACGTGCGCGCAGCACAGGAGTGGGCATTGATCCGTAGTTTTCTTTGTAGAAGGCGGTCTCTATCAGTGCCCGCTCAATGCTCAGGGTGGTGGGGGTGTCCATACTTTCCTGGCGAAGGCGCTTGATGCGGGTGTTCATCCCCTTGTCGTTCTCGGGATGTTTTATGTTGTAGGTCATGGTCTATGCATTTCTTGCTTCGTATACCTCTTTTAGTGTCATGGGCTTACGGAGTGTACCAAGTTGTCTGGCGCCGGTCTCGGTGATCACATAGTTCAACTCATTTCGCAGCCCGGTGAAATTCCTCCAGGCATGGAGACGGTCATAGCGGATAAAGTCGGTGAACATTCCCTCGGCCTCCCATTTGTCCATCAGGTCGGGAATGAAATAAATGCCTGGTTCCACAGTGAACACAAAACCGGGTTCAAGCGGTCTTGCCAGCCGAAGCGATTTGAAACCGAACTGAGTGCTTTTTCGCTCGCCTTTCGCATAACCCACGTATTGCTCACCGAGGTTCTCCATATCGTGCACGTCAAGACCCATCATGTGGCCAAGTCCACAGGGGAAGAACATGGCATAGGCTCCTGTTTCAGCCGCATCGGAAGGATCGCCTTTCATCAGTCCTAACTCCTTCATGCCTTCTGCTATCTTTGTGGCAGCGGCTATGTGTGCGTCGCGGAATGGCACGCCTGGTTTCAGCTTTTCTACTGCAGCGCGAAAACTGGCAAGGTGAATATTGTACACTTGTTCCTGTAGTTCGGTGAATCGCTGGCCGACGGGCATCGACGATGACAAGTCGCCGGCATAGTGGTTGCGTGTCTCGGCTCCCGCATCAAGCAGGAAGATGTCGCTCTCTTGCATCTGATGAATGAAACCATGGTTGTGGAGTACTTGCCCCTGAACGGTGGCAATGGTGGGGAACGCCAATGCTGCTCCCTGCCGGGCGGCTGTCTCCTCAACGGCGGCTGCCACTTGTGCCTCATGCATGCCAGGACGCACCATCCGGTAGGCGGTCAGGTGCATCTGTGTGCTGATGTCCACTGATTCTTCTATCATCTTCAGTTCCTCGGAATCCTTGTGGTTGCGCATGTCAACGATGGCTTTTATGAAATCGACCGAAGCCATTGCGGTCTGCGCTGCGGGTTCCACACCTAAAAGTTCCCACAACCACACATGGTGGTCGCCGCGGTAGGGGGGCAGGAAGTGAATGTGCTGCCCTTTGGCACGTGCCCCGTCAAGATATGGTTTCAGTGATGTCAGCTGACGGGTATCGGTTATGCCAGCCAATCGGCTTCGCTCGCCTACTGTGGGCATTTTGCCTGTCCACACGATGTCATCGATGGTAAGCTCGTTTCCGAAAATAATCTCTCGATCTTCATCGATGTCAATGACAGCGGCCAGTCCGGGTTGGTCAAGGCCGAAGAAATAGAGGAATGAACTGTCTTGTCTGAATGGGTAGGTGTTGTCGGCATAGTTCATGCCTACCTCACCATTACCGAGGAAAAGCAGCAAACCTGTTCGAAGGTTGTCTTTAAGCTGTTTCCTGCGTCTGATAAAAGTATTAGTGTCTATTTTCATTGCATTGGTTGATGGTGGATGTTCGATTTACACGCCACGATTGTTAATGTAGGTTTTATGCAGTTGCCAAATAAATAGTGGTCGCCAATATAGCATTGGCCCTCTTTCGGCTGCTAAATTAGCAAAAATTATGTTTTTGGGCAAAATTATAGTTCAAAAGCGATGTGAGTAGGACTTTATTTCGTAAACCTTTGTTCAATCACGTCCCAATTCACAATTTGCCACATTGCCGCGAGATGGTCAGGACGACGGTTCTGATAATCCACATAGTAGGCGTGTTCCCAAACGTCAAAGGTCAGCAAGGGCTTTAATCCTTTTGTAATGGGATTGTTGGCGTTTTGCTCTTGTGTGATTAATAGTTTTCCGTCCTCGTCGGCAGAAAGCCATACCCATCCGCTTCCGAAGAGTGTGGCTCCTTTTTGGGTAAACTCTTTTTGAAAGGCTTCGAATGAGCCGAACTGGGCATCTATGGCCTCGGAAATCTTCCCTGAGGGATGATTGTCAGAAAGTGGTGCGCGAAGTGATTCAAAATACAAATTGTGGTTTAATATCTGGCCGGCATTGTTGAACACGCCCCCCTCTGAGCGTTTCACAATCTCCTCCAGTGGATACTCTTCCAGTCCGCTGCCGGGAAGTGCCGCATTCAGATTGTTCACGTAGGTTTGCAAGTGTTTCCCATGGTGCAGGGCTATGGTCTCACGGCTTATGACCGGCTCCAGAGCTTCTGGTGCATAAGGAAGCGACATTAATTCAAATTTTCTCATAATTATTGTTTTTTTATAATTGTTATTACTCAATCATGCAATGTTCCGGCCGTTCCCTTTGCTTTTTTCTGAAAATCGTCAAGTTGTTTGAAACAGTGCTTGTTGATGATTTGCTGCAGTTCCCTGTCTGGATTGTTCATGATGCGGCAGTTGTAGTCGAAAAGCATCATTTCACCATTCTTTGCAGTATAAGGTTTCCATTGTGGCAGACCCTGTATGTTTGGATTGCCGTTGTGAGCGAACTGTGCCCATACACTGCTCATAATGTCAGCCAGTTTCAAGTCATTGTCTGTGGGTTGGGGAAGGTCGCGTTTGGAATGGTGCAGGGTGTTGAAGCAGAACATCAGTTCGGCACCGTGCACGGAACCTTTTGAAAGAGGTGAGCGCCAGGTGAACATATACATATAGGTAGGAGCATTCCTCGATTCTGCTATGGCGTCGGCGGTGATCAGTGTCTTGGGGCGGAACAGCCAGTCGATGCTGAGCAGGTCTTGAGGAGTGCTGCCCGGCCATGCCTTGTTCATGGCGTTTATGTAATTCTCTGTATCACCCCCGAAAGTTGGCAGCAGGGCTTCTCTTGCTTCTTGGAGTGTGAGGTTTCGATTGTAGTGCAGTCGCTGCAACTCGTTGAATGTGGTTCCTATCAATATAGGCACATTGTTGGATATGTGGGCGAAATCAGGTTGGAAGGGCTGCTGAACCAGGGTCTCTCCGTCGGGTGTGGGACCGAATCCCCACATCATTGGTGTACCGGGTTTGCGTGTGCCTATGCTGGCTGCCATAGCTCTTTGGCCTGCGGCGTAGAGATCTTCATAAGAGACATCGTTGATGCGTTCTATATGTTCGTCGTCAATATTCAATTCTCTCAGAACAGCTTTGCCTAAGGCCTCACTCATGGCTTTGGTGTTCACATTGAGAATGGTGCCGCTCATGATGATGGCTTTATGGAAAAGCCCTTTGGCTGAGGGCATGCTGAGCAGTGTGCCCACTTTTCCTCCACCACCTGATTCGCCGAATATGGTGACGTTGTTTGGGTCACCACCAAACTGTGCAATGTTGTCGCGTATCCACCGCAAAGCGGCTACAATGTCGAGCATGCCCACATTTGCTGAATATTTGTATTTCTCGGAACATGCTGAAAGGTCGAGAAAACCCAATATGTTCAACCTGTGGTTGAGACTTACTGAAACCACGTCTTTCTTGGCCAGACACATGCCGGGATTCCAGGCTGATGTGCCAGAGTCGAACCCGCCTCCATGAATCCAAAGCATTACGGGTTTACGGGCTTTGCGGTCGGTAGTCCAAACATTGAGCACGCAGGAGTTTTTCTCCGACATCTCCTCTTCACTCAGTATGCGACCATTGGTAAACTGCATCACCTGCGGTCCCCAATGGTCGCAGCGACGGACTCCCTGCCAGGGCTTAACAGGCAGTGGCGGCATGAAGCGTTCCACCTCGGCATAGGGTATTCCGAGGAATGCCTGTGTGCCTTCTTGCTCAATGCCTTCCACAAGGCCTGAGTTGGTTTTCACTGTCAGGTCCTTGTAGTCTTGTGCTTTTGAGTCCGTCACCGTCAGAAGTATGGCCAGCAGAATGATAATCTTTCTCATCTTCAGTGATTGGAGCGGATATTTATCATGACCTTCTTCAACGCACTGTCTTGCGAACTGTTGCCATAAAACACTTCGTAGGTGCCGGGCTTGGTGCGCATGGTGTTGGTATCAGTGTCGAAGAGCTCAAAAGATTCAGGAGTAAGCGTCAACTTCGCTTGAGCGGTCTGTCCGGCTTTCACCGTAACACGCTGGAAGGCACGGAGCGACTTTAATGGGCCCTCGGTATCGCGTGTGTCGCGTACATAAACCTGTACCACTTCCACACCGTCGCGTTTGCCCATGTTGCTCACAGGCACTTCAAGAACAAAATTATCGCCCTGTGGTGTCACCTTCGCCTCGCCTATTTCAAACTGTGTGTAACTCAGACCATAACCGAAGGCGAACAGTGGGTCATTGAAATAACGGTAGGTACGTCCTTTCATCGAATAGTCCTCCTAGTCGGGCACTGGACTGGTAGACTTATAAAAAGTGACTGGCAGTTTGCCGCCTGGGTTATAGTCACCGAATAGTACGTCGGCTACAGCGGTACCGCCTTCCTGTCCGGCATACCATGCCTGCACGATGGCATCACAGCTTTCTGTTTCCGGCTGCAGGGCAATGGCTGAGCCAGAGCAGTTGACAAAGATGACTGTCTTGCCTGC
>JAEEGL010397136.1_pt1 | contig 24122 bp, 21 predicted proteins | sample 9134231 | NCBI WGS metagenome assembly JAEEGL01 (sample SAMN16246548, study PRJNA631951) | gut metagenome | biome: gut microbiome; feature: rumen; material: fiber-attached | host: Bos | place: Iran: Karaj | collected 2018-10
AACTCGGTGTTCTGCCACGTTTTGCCGTAATTCCACTTGGCATAGGTCTTACCCGATACGTCGGAAAACCAGTTGCCCACAATCATTTTGTCGACACCAGGTGCAGGATTGTCATCGTTGTCACTTGTACATGCGGTCAGCACCGCCATTGTTACTGCACAGCAAAGGATGGCTGTGAGTGTCATTAGATACTTTTTAGTCATATTACAATATAGTTAATAAGTTATACTTTTATACTGATGTGTTCCTAATAGAAACACGTTGCAAATATACGCATTTTCTGCGAAATCGGAAAAGAAAAATGAGTTTTTTTGCTTTTCACCTTATTATATTATAGACAATCGACTGTTTCTGAGGCCAGAATGGTTTTCAAATAAATGGCACTAGTTCATCAATAAGCGGCACTTATCGAGAATTATGTGGCACTTATCGCTGGCGAAGCGGGCTACAGCAAGCAAAGAGCTTCCCAACGATTGCCCATCAGGTTGGCTACGGCTATTTATTCCCACGCTGGGAACATTTTAGTAGAATAATTGTGATCGTTTGCGCCAGTATCATTTAATGTGTGTCACGGAGAAGCATACACGCTCTATATAGTTTGCATCATATATAAGTGCATAACCCATGCTTTCAGCGAGTCTGCGGGCAAGTGTCAGGCCAATTCCAAGGGTATGACTGTCTTTGGGGATACGCACGAATGGGTCAAATAGTTTTTCTGCATATTCTGGGGATATGGCTGGACCGTCATTTATAATCGATATGCTGTAGGTTCCGTCGGACGCACTCTGGCAACTCATCTTTACGATGCCGCCAGTGGCGTATCTGTCGACATTAGACAAGAGGCAATTGATGATTTCTTGCATGGCATGTTGATTAGTCAGGATATTTACGCTATCATCAACATCTGTATCAAAAACAAATGTTGTTTCGTGATAATGCCAATCATAACTGTCCAATGTGGTCAGGGCAATCTCATTCAGACTTACCCGATCGTTTTTCTCCATCTTCATTTTCTCATCTGTTAGACATAATTCCAACAGTTCGTGGACAGACGATGCTACATGATGAGCACATTGACTGATTTCAGAGCGCATCAGCATGTACTCTTCTTGAGGTATCTGGTGATTGACGTCGTCAGCAATCATTTCCGAAACTCCAGTCAGTGTTACGAGTGAAGAACGCAAAGCGTTCTGGCAGATTATCCTCTGCTCCTTGATAATACCTGCGTCTCCATGAGCGTATGATACTATGACGGGTTCTATCATTACTTCAATACTACGAGCAGCATTGGCTATGTCTATATAGTGTTTGCTTTGCTCGTCAACAGGCAAGCGGAAAGTAGGGTCATTAAAAACTCGTGCATACTCAAAAAGCACTCTCACCGGAGAGTCTAATTGTTGTTTGAGAGAACCGACGACAGATCTCCTGATACCTCTGAGTTCGGCATTTCGATTCTGTTCCTCCTGCAACTGCTGAAATTGCCTTTTCAGACGAAGATTCTTCCTATGCCAATAAAAAAGCATAGTAATCAGCATGACGAAGATGAAAACACTCAGTCCGCTGATAATCCATAGGTCTCGATGCCATTGTTGCTCGGCGGTGAGCATTACGCCCACCGCCTGCATCAAGACAGCAATTGTTATCCTTATCATCTTTTACCTTAAGTATATATTCGCCTGCAAAGTTACAAACTCTTTCGATGAATCTAAGCCGGCATTGACAGCATCTGATTTCGGCTGGTTCTTCTTCATCATCTCTTCCTGTTCGTCAAGCGAAAATACCTCTTTGGCCACAATGGCCCGATAGTCATTCAACGCATTGAGTATTCGGTGAAGCTGCTCGTTTCGCCGAGTGATAACCCTATTATAATGCAGGCCGAAGCCTCCAAGCACAATAAGCAATATCACAACGAATAACAGTATCGTGATGATGGTATCTGCTTCGGCCAGCGTCAATGTCCGTGCTTGGCAGTATGAAGTTGACAGTAAAAGTAACGAAACGGTCAGTGTGCTTCTTTTAGACTGCATCCATGCTGTCACCGTAACGCCCATATGCTGTCTGAAAGCGGCACTGAAGGTTCGATAAATGCGATATCCGCATTGTTGTGACAATTCCAGCGCTGTAAAGGGACGCGATTGGCTCACAGCTTCATGGTATAACTGTACGAAATGCTCAATACGCAGACGGTTGATATAGGCATTGTAGGTGTCGCCCTGCTGAGAGAAATAGCTGCTCAGATAGGTACGATTCGTTCCGATGGCTGCTGCCAGCTCTGAGAGCGTGAGGTCATGACGAAGATAAAGTTGAGTCGCCTCGCAATGGTTCTGAAGCATCGAACCGATGTCCAAGCCTGTATTTGCTGAGACAGATGGCGTTTGAGTGGTATCTGATGACACCACATCTGTATCTGATGACGACAGCATCTGCAATGTTTCTACTCGCCAACTCAGGAATATAAGGATAATCAGCGTATTCACCTGGGAAAGATATTCATGAAACAGCTCTCCCAAATTTGATGTATAGGCGTAATAGAAAGCCAGAACACCTGCCAAGAACAGCAGGCTTTGCCATACTTCTTTATGCTCCAAGTCAGCGTAGTTCTCGCGAAGCCATCGGTCATACTGTATCAACGCGCGAACATAATATATAATAAAGACAACTATGATGACCACTTGGTAATAATGTATATAATCCTTTGTCTCTGCACTTTGCGTCATTATACCGTAAAGTGCTATCATGATGATTGGAATATGGGCAACGAAGAAAGGCCACAATGGTCGCTTTCTGTCTTGTAGCATACTCAGAAGAACAGCCATCACAAGCGGGACGAGTGTGATATAATCGAGCATGATGGTTACAATATTCCTTGTCAGTCTGTCGTCTTTCAGCCATATGATGCCAAGCACAGCCCACCATAGGTGACTCGCTGCCACTGCCGCAAAAAAAGCGGCAGTCCAGTATCGTAGTCCTCTCGGTGGTACAACATGAGGTGCCAATGTACTTCTGAGAGCCACCAACATATAACAGCACTCTGTCAGTGCCAACATCGTTGCCCCACCGTAGAGCATCAGGAAAAACGGATCCTCGAGACCATATTGTTCATACATACGTTATAACGCATTTTGGCTGCAAAGTTACTTATTTTGTGGCAAATGCAAGCTGTAAAAAGTAAGGCAGAGACGTTTTTTGTAAATTTTTCCACGATTTTTGTAAACACTTCCAGTCAGATAGTGTGCAGAAGTCGGATTTTTATTCAAAAAATTGCGAATTTCGGTTTTTTGTTGTATCTTTGCAATCAGAAAACCTAAAGGAATGAATCAAAGCGGAATATTCAATTTGGAAGAATTCACCGAGCAAAACCATATTGATGGATTGTTTGGTTCGGCTTTGGTGTGCTTTACTGCCGATCGCGACGTGATGCGGTGCGTGGTTCATCCTGGGCTTGGCAGTTTCTATTCCATCAATCTCATCGTAGATGGATGGGAAGACTATCAGATCAACAGTCATCAAGTGCATTTGGAAATGCACGATCTGTTTATGAAGCAGCCTTATGACAACTTCGCCGTTGAGGGCTGTTCTGAAGAGGTCTCATCGATTCATCTGCTGGTGGAAAAGAATTACTTCGACAGTCTGGTTGCCGATCATGAGCATTTTAAAGGTCAGAACCCGATAGAGGTGTTCAGTTCTATGCCAGTGGTTCATCTGGGCGAGTTGCAGGCTGCATCGTTCTATCAGATGATGTTCAACATCCAAAAAACCATCGTGACCCCTCACCTCTATAAGAATGAGATGATTAAATATCAGTTGAACATCTGTCTGTTTATGTTGGCTGAGCTGATTTCTGGCAACGAGATCAATACGCACGACCTGAAGCATAAGGATAATATCCTGAAGATTTTCCTCCATCTGGCCTCGCGGAACTTCAAGAAGGAACGACAGATACAGTTCTATGCCGACCATCTGAACGTATCAGCGGCTTACCTCTCACGTACCATCAAGGAACTCACTGGCAACACCGTTTTCAGCTATCTCTCGAACTTCCTTTATAATGAGATCTACATCCAGCTGAAGACGACGGACAAGACCATCAGCGAGATTGCCTTCGAACTGAACTTCAGCGACCAGAGCGCCCTCACCAATTTCTTCCGCCAGAAATCAGGCATGAGCCCTTTGGCTTACAGAAAGAAGAAAAGAGAAATCAAAAGTTGATTCTCTCTTCTTCGATGACCAAAGGACGGTTCATCATGCGAGTATTAATGCTCATCACATATTCACCCACGAATCCGATGAACAGCAGTTCGACTGCATTGAGGAAGAACAGACCGATAATCAGAGGAGCAAAACCTGCTGAGAAGCGATCCCAATAGAGCAGTTTATACACCAGATAAATCAGTGCCACCAGGATAGACAAGCCCGAGAGCAAGAGTCCTGCCAAGGTGACCAGATGGAGGCCAACCTTTGTGTAGGAGGTGAAACTGAGCATGGCTGCGTCGAAGAGGGTGAAGAAATTGTTATGGGTCTTACCAGCCCTGCGCTTATCCTGGGTATACTCAAGCGTTACTCTCTTAAATCCCAGTTCGGCCACAATGCCGCGCAGGAAAGGTGTCGGGTCTTTCAGGTTGCGCAGCACATCGATGAATGTCTTGTCATAAAGGCCGAAGCCCTGGAAATGCTCAATTTGCTCAACAGAAGACATTTTTTTAATCAGCTTGTAATAGCAGGTGCGGAAGAAGCGCATGATCGGGTTCTCCTTACTTGCCGTCTTCACACACGATACGATTTTTGCCCCCTGTTCCCAAAGCTCCACCATCTTAGGAATGACAGATACCGGATTCTGGAAGTCGCAGTCCATCTCTATCGTGCAGTCACCCGTGGTCTGTAGCATGCCATAATAGGGACTGTTGAACTGTCCGAAGTTCTTGGCATTGAAGATAGCCTTGATCTTAGGGTTACGGGCACAGAGTTCCCTTAACAGGGGTCGGGTATTATCACGGGAGTCGTTATCGATGAACACAAGCTCATAGTCGTACTGACTGAGACTGCGCCCCAATTCCTCCACGATGGCATTGGCGATGGGGACAACGTTTTCTTCCTCGTTATAACACGGGATTAGAATACTGATTTTCTTCATATACTGTTTTTGTTTTAAACGACCAGAATTTATTGATGATAAAGTTGAGAGGAACAGTCACTGCCAGCGTAAGAATCTGAGCAAGATAGGCAGAGATGTGCCATTTATCGACGAATATATACAGGAGGAAACTGGCCAGCACCAGTCCTGTACTTCCATAAGCAAGGTATGTCTTTAGTAATGTTTGCAGGGGTTGGCGTGTCTCTCCTTCTCCTTTCTTGAACACAAACCTGTCACTCCAATAATATGCATTTAAAACGCTGATGAAAAAGCCTATCGCATTGGCGATGAGGTATGGAAGACCCAAAAAGATGCAAAGGGCATAAACGCCGTAGGCAATCAGTGTATTGGAGACTCCGACAACGGCAAATTTCAGAAATTGGACAGGCACATGTTTCATCACGTAGGAAAATGCTTATAGTACCAGTCCAGCCTTATCCTGCAGATAGCGCTGGGATCCTGCTTCATCGAGGAACTCATCGTTGATAGCTATCCGCTTGATTCTTGGATAGACGGGAATCATCTGCTCATTGTAAGCGTCACTCAGCGATTCAATCACAGCAGAGCCGATACCGCCCGACTTCTGGTTTTCCTCAATCACCAGGATCTGCTGGTAACGGGCAGAGAGTTCGCAGAGCTGTTGCTGGTTCAGAGGCTTTACAACGGGAATCGTATAAATATCGTACTGAAGTGACTTCTCTGCGATGCTTTCCATTACACGTGAAAGAATAGAGCCACTGACAAGGACGAGCGTGCTGGATTGATTGACGCTAAGAGGGAGGAGGTCACCCAGATGATAGTCACAGATATCCTTCTGGTGGAACACCTTTTCACCCGCTTTTCCGAGGCGGATATACATGGGTCCCTGATGGGTTACCGACAGACTGACAAGCATCCTCGTTTCAACAGGATCAGAAGGACTGCATACAGTCATACCAGGCAAGGAACGCAACATCGCAACATCTTCCGTGGCCTGATGGGAAACACCCTGACTGCCGTATGCATAGCCGGCACCTACGGAGACAATCCTGACATTGGCGTGGTAATAGGCAATATCATTGCGGATCTGCTCTATACAGCGCAAGGTGGGGAAGTTTCCGATGGAATAGCAATATACTATCCAGCCATTCATAGCCAGACCACCGGCAATGCCTGCCATATTCTGTTCGCAGATACCAACGTTGATGAATCTGTCAGGGAATTCATCAGCAAAGGGTTCAACAACATGGAATCCAAGATCGCCCACCAGCAGGAAGATCCTGCTATTCTGACGAGCTTCTTTCACCAATTGATCTATAAACGCTGTTCTCATACCAATTCCTCCAATGCTTGACTTAGTTGCTCGTCGTTGGGATTGCGATAGTGCCACAACAACTCATTTTCCATATAGCTGACGCCCTTGCCCTTCACTGTATTGGCTATAATGACCGTCGGGCGCAGATTTTTACATGATTCACTCTTAAATGTCAGAAATGCCTTTTCAATCGCCTCATAATCGTGGCCGTCGATTTCCAATACGTTCCATCTGAATGCCTTGAACTTATCTGCCAAAGGACTCAGGTCGCAGATGTCCTTGACATTGCCCAGACTTTGGATCTTGTTATAGTCGACAATCAGACAGAGGTGGCTTAGCTTTTGCTGGGCTGCAAACATAATGGCTTCCCAGCATGATCCTTCATCAAGTTCGCCGTCGCCTGTCAGTACATAGGTGTCATAGTCTTGCTGACGCAGTTTGCCGTTAAGGGCAATACCACAGGCAACAGGAAGTCCGTGTCCCAGACTGCCTGATGACATCTCCACGCCGTTCAGTTTATGGCTGACATGTGAAAAATAGACGGTTCCGTCTTTGCCATAGTTCTCGCAAAGCTCATCTTTATCCAAGAAACCGTGAATGGCTAATGTGGCATATAGTGAAGCACAGCAATGGCCTTTACTTAAAAGGAACCGGTCGCGCTTAGGGTCGTTTACTGTTTCAGGCGAAACTCTGATGATACCGTTATAAAGTACGGCAAGGATATCGGCCATCGACAAAGCCCCACCTGAATGTGAAGACTTTGCATGATGGGCCATAATCAGAGAGATGCGTCTGATTTCCTTGGCCGTTTGTTCGTAATTATTTGTCGTTACCATAATAATCTAAATAGAAATGAATAGTTTCATATAGTCTCTCCGTGAAAGAACTGGTGTCAAGCTGATAGAGATTCGTCTGCAGGGCCTGGGTATTACCTCCCATCAGCATACTTTGCCCATACCGGTAGGGAAGGGCTCCGAAATTCAGTTTGAAATCAGGATTGATGGCATTCTTTATTTTTGTTACCAATTCACGAAGTGGCTGGGCATTATCAGCACAGACATTATAGACACCGCTCCTGGCATCAGCCTTCAGTGGGGAGGAGAGCGCTTTGGCACATTCGCCAACATAAAGGTAAGGCAACTTTTGCTCACCAGGGGTCAGATCCATTGAATCCTTTGTCAGAATGGTCTTGATGAGGCTGGGTATGAGCCAACGGTCTGATTCGTAAGGGCCAAAAAGCGGGAAAACTCTGAACCAATACCACTGAATGTGATTCATTTCACAGAATGCTTTCAGCAAATCGAAGCAGGCAACTTTGACAGCGGCATAGGCTGTTTTGGGATTGACGGGGTATTGCTCATCCACAACTCCCTCGAAATCTCCGTATTCAGATTGTGAGCCGATACCTATGAATTTCTTCACCCCGCAGTCTAAGGATAAATCCAGCAGGGTTTGTTGCAATTCGATGTTAGCTGCTTGTTTTTTCCAGATAACGCGATCAACAGACGAGACACCATCCCATGCTAAATTAAAGACAGCTTCGGGCTTAAAGTCCTTAAACGACTGTTCCCATTGGTTGGATGTATTAACCCAATTGATCTCATGAGCCACTTTCTCCAACCTGAAGAGGTCTGACGTTTCTCTTTTCAGGCATAACAGTTCATGACCTTCCGATAATAGGTTCTTGACAAGATATGAGCCTATAAAGCCTGTTGCACCGGTGACGAATATCTTCATAGTGAAATAAAGGTGCTAATCTGCTCAATGCAGAGGTTATAAACGTCTTCTGTCGGATAGCGCATATACCAATCGGCCACGAGTTTCATGCACTGATTAATATTGGTACGGGGTTCCCAGCCTAATTGGAATTTAGCTTTTGAGATATCCAGCAACAACAGGTTGGCTTCGTGAAGGGCATTGGGATCAGAAACATCTTTCAGTGTGCCTTGCTGATAATCAGCCACTAATTTTGAAGCAACTTCCCATACGGTGGTGATGCTTTCCATGCGTGGCCCGAAGTTCCAGCCTTCACAAAAGCGGGTAGGCTCTTCAAGCATTTTGCAGGCTAACAACAAGTAGCCGCTTAAGGGTTCTAACACATGCTGCCACGGACGAATAGCCTTAGGAGAACGGATTTCGATGGGGCGTCCTGCCTCCAAAGCACGGATGCAATCGGGTACGATACGGTCTTTGGCCCAGTCGCCTCCTCCTACCACATTGCCTGCTCTGACGCTGGCGATGCTGACGTGATGCTTTTTTCCATAATCGGCAGGATTGAAGAAACTTCTCCGCCAAGAGGCAATGGCAATCTCTGCCGCTCCTTTAGAAGAAGAATACGGGTCGTAACCACCCATCGCCTCATCTTCACGGTATCCCCATAATTGTTCGCGATTCTCGTAACACTTGTCAGTGGTTATCATCACTACCACCTTGACACTGTCTGTCATACGAGCAGCTTCCATCACATTAATGCTGCCCATCACATTGGTCTCATAAGTCTCTACAGGAATCTCATAACTGAGACGGACGAGAGGTTGTGCAGCCAAATGAAAGACAATTTCCGGGCGATATGTCTTGAAGATCTCTTCTATCTTCTTTCTATCTCTGATGTCGGCTCTGATGTCAGCCTTGATCTTACTGCCAATACCTGAAAGAACGTAGTTGTCTCTCTCTGAGTATGGATCAAGTCCCACACCAATCACTTCTGCCCCCATTTCATGGAGCCAGATGCTAAGCCATGATCCCTTGAAACCTGTATGACCCGTTACAAGGATTCGCTTGCCTGAAAAGGCGTTGTTGAATATATCTAATTTCATAGGGTAATATGAATCGCTGCAAAGTTACAAAAAAATACGTATATGAAAGAAAAGATAACCCTTTTTTCTTTAAAAAGTAGTGGAAAAAGAAATAATCTTTGTACCTTTGCATCGATTTTACGCCATATAAGAATGATTCGAAATAAATACTTCTGGCTTCTGTTGTTGCTTAGCCTGGTGAATTTATTGGTGATGCATTATAGCATTATCACGACTTGTGAAGTGGAGAATCCGCTCTTACCAGTGGACTATGTGGACAATTTTGGCTTTGTGACGATTGAGGTGATTCTTGCTGCTTCCTTCTTTGGGTTTGTTCTTGGTGGAAGGATGAAAATGGCAGCGTTGTTGACTTTTCTTTCTTCTTGGCTGTGGTCATTCTGTAATATTGTCTATTCCAGATTCTTTTACCAGTATATCCCTTTTTCTGCATTGAGTGAGAGCGATTCCATGCTTGACCCGATTGTCATACATAGTCTGGTAAATGGTTTCCGTTGGGCAGATCTCTATTTTGTCATCAGTCTCCTCTTGGCGCTTTTATTCTTTAGGAAAATGTCTTCCATGAGACTTCATTTCACCTCCTTGAAATATACGGTGGTTGGAATTCTCTCGGTAATTCTGACAGGAATGGTAGCACATTGGGTACTACAGCCAACATTCAGTCCAAGAGTATACTTTGGTGTGTTGAATTATGAGTTATTCCGAACCTGGCGCTATACCTGCAGACCTCTTTATACCAATTTCCAAAGAGGAACATTGAGAAGTATGAGCTATGCTGTGTATGAAGAATTATTAGGGAGTCAGGAATTAACTCCAGAGCAGGAGCAGCAGATAACAAGTGAAGTTGATTCATTAAGAATGAAACAGATCAGCGGGCACCAGTTACCTTCAGATGTGAAGAATATCATTATATTGTTGGTAGAGTCTTATATGTCTCTTACGGTTGATATGAAGGTTAACGGGCAGGAGGTGACACCTTTCCTCAATTCACTTGCCCGTGACTCCAGTGTGTATTTTAATGGGCACATGGCATCGAATATAACATGTGGGGAATCTTCTGACGGACAGTTTATCTATATGACGGGTTTGTTGCCTCTCCGTTCAGAAATAACCATTACCAAAGCAAAACGTAATGTGTTGCCAGCTCTTCCCATATTGCTGAAAAAAGAGAGGGGCATGCATTCACGGATGGTCATTCCGACAGCTGCTGCGATGTGGAGTCAGGATGCGATGTGTAAGGCGTACGGCATTGAGGAACTGCATTCTGTCAATGAATATCTGAAACCTCATGGCTCATGTCTGTCTGACGATCAGGTAGTGGAATTGGCAGACTCTGTTGATCTTCTAAGCAAGCAGCCGTTCTTCTCTACAGTGCTGACTTTCTCTATGCACATGCCCTATACAGAGATGATTGATCCGACTTTCAAGACGGATGGTGTAACTCCTGCAGATTTTGCCTGTTACTTAAATGCCTGTCATTTTACAGATAAGAATATCCGATCCTATTTTGAGAAATTGAAGCGAAACGGGTTGTATGACAAAAGTATGATTGTCATTGTGGCAGATCATCATGTGTCGGAAAATGCCCTAACATTACCTTCAACCATCAAGGAACGTGAAGAATTGCCTGTCTTTATCATTAATGGAGGTATTGACAGGAAGAGTGCCTGGAATGGAAAGTGTAACCAGCTTGATGTTTACACAACGATTCTCGACATTCTTGGTATAAAAGTTCCTTGGCTTGGCTTTGGTCATACACTGCTGACCACCAGTTACCAGAACTCACTTCCTCAGGATTCTCCAAAATGGGATTATTCAGACTGGATTATTCAGAGTGACTGGTTCAGTACGTCCCCACTTTTTCCAGGGAGCATGTCCCTCGCGCAGTAGCTTTTCCAGCATATCCCGTTCACGGGCATTGTCCATACATTGCCAGAATCCCTTGTGGGTATATGACATAAGCTGCCCTTCCTGGACAAGCTGCTCCATTGGTTTTTTCTCAAAGATGGTGGTATCGTCTTCCAGATAATCGAAAATCTTTGGTTCCAGGACCATATAGCCGGCATTGATGGGTGCCCCGTCGGCAAGGTTCTTCTCACGGAAACTCTTGACAGCATTGTCACCACCGATATTAAGGATACCTTTGTCTTGGGCAATCTTTACGGCAGTTAGTGTGGCTATTTTACCATGTCCCTGATGGAATTCCAGAAGCTTGTTGATATCAACATCACAGACACCATCGCCGTATGTCATAAAGAAAGGTTCGTTGCCAATATACTTCTGAATGCGCTTGATGCGTCCACCCGTCATCGTGTTATAGCCTGTGTCAACGACAGTTACCCGCCAAGGTTCGCATTGGCTCTGATGAACTGTCATCTCACTTTTACCATCCCGATAGTCGAAGGTAACATCGCTTTCATGCAGGAAATAGTTGGCAAACCATTCTTTGATATACTCTTGTTTATAGCCAGCACAGATGATAAACTCAGTATGCCCATAATAGGCATACTCTTTCATGATATGCCACAAAATGGGCATCCCCCCGATTTCAATCATGGGTTTAGGCTTGAACTGACTTTCTTCACTAATCCGGGTTCCAAACCCTCCTGCGAGTAATACAACTTTCATAATTATATGTATTTAAAAAAGCAATGTCAGATAGAATGATAGTTCCACGAGGAGGCAGACGGCTCCGCAGCAGTCGCCTGTATAGCCGTGAATCTTCCGCCAGATGAGCAGGTAGAGGAAATACATCACTAGGGCGGGAATGAAGATGACCAACTCCCAGGAAACACCTGTGTACCAGATAAAGAAGGCAAGTGGCAGCAATCCCTGGAAGGCGAGACTGACACCACTGAGGGCTGAAATCTTCCGATAGACAACCTTTGATTTGGCTTCTTCTTCGCGACGGGCGTAGGGCATCATGATAATCAGCTGGCTCGTCACCATCTTGGCATAAGGATCAGCTGCCAATACGGCAAGAGCGGCTGTCTTGGGGCCCAGTGAACTCAGAGAGAAGAAGAGCAGCAACATATAAAGAATCAGCGACAGAACACCGTATGTACCAATATGGGAATCCTTCATGATTTCCAGAATGCGCTGGCGGTTATTGCCTCCGCCTCCGAAACCGTCGAAGAAATCAGCCAATCCGTCTTCATGAAGGGCACCGGTAAGAAGCAGTCGTGATACGACAGCCAACACCACAGTCACTGTCCAAGGTAAAACCATACTGCCAAAGTAAAGCACAGCAGCCATCACACCTCCTGTCAGCCAGCCTACGAGCGGCCAGTGTTCCACAACTGTGGCGAAACACTCCTTTGGTGGCTCATGGAGTCGCCAGAACGGCAGGCGGGTGAAGAAGATCAGAGCAGCCCAGATGCGGTCATACCAGTGTGTACGGTCAATATTGATTTCCATTACGATTGTTGTTCAATTTTCCATTGCCGATATGCTGTAATGGCCTCAACCAGTGCATCGTTCTCTTCTGGAGTCTGTGAAGTTACACGGAAACAGTGGTTGTCGAGCCCTCTGAAGTTCGAGGCATCACGAATCAGGATACCATAGTTCTCAATCAGCCATTTCTTCAACTCCGGGGTATTGCCTTCGTCAATGTTCACCAGCATGAAGTTCGTATCGGTTTTCATCACCATCAATCCCTCTACTGCTGACAAATTATCATGTAGTCGTTGAGCTTCTGCCAGATATTCCTGAAGATCTGGAATCATCTTGGGATCTTTTCGAATCAGATATTTGCCTGCCTCGATAGCCATGGCATTGATGGTCCAAGGCTGGCGGATCTGCTTCAGACGTTCGATGATGATGGGCGAAGCTGCTATATAGCCTAACCGGAGTCCGGGGATGCAATATTTCTTCGAGAGGGAATGAACCAGCATGAGGTTGAACACGTCGCTCATTTCTTTAGGCAGGAGCATCGGACAGAGTGTGTAATCTGCATACGACTGGTCGACGACGTAGAGATATCTGGGATTCTTTCTTACAATATGATTGACAAGGCTTTTCAACAGGACATTGCCTGTTGGGTTATTGGGATTACAGAGCCAGTAAATACGGTCATCGGGCAGGATTTCCAGTTCATCAGCAGAGTCGTATGAAATCAAATGCTCATATTTCTTGCAGGCATCTTCATATTCAGTGAAAGTAGGTTGGGGAATCACGGAGGCCCAGCCTTTATAAAGCTGTGCAATCAGGTAGATGGCCTCGTTGGCACCATTGGTTACCATGATGGTATTATCAGGCACTTCCAGCTGTTCTGCCAGCATACATTCCAGCGTATGGGCATCGGGTTCAGGATAATGACTGACGACATCGAAGTGTGCCATCAGATGTTCCTTGAGTTCCGAATAGTCAGCCCGACTATACACATTCGAGCTGAAATTCATCTTGATTTTATCGCCGTAGCGAAAGATATCATCTCCGTGTCCGTATATCATAGGTTGTTATCGATAGTTGTTCTTAGTCGTTTCTGATGATTCTGATAGCTAGAGTCTCTGGGTCGAAAGAGATGCCGTCGCGTTCTATGAACTTGGCAAGTGCCCCTTTTTGCGCCAACTGCCGGGGAGGGCCAATGGTTACACCGTCTTCACGGCTCATCAGCCAGACAGTATCGGCAAGCTGTAAGGCGAGTTCCACATCGTGGGTGGAAAGGAAGATGGTCTTACTGGCTGTCCGACTGATGCGACGAAGCAGCTGAAGCACTTCCACCTTACTTGGATAGTCGAGGAAAGCTGTCGGCTCATCAAGATAGATAACAGGTGTCTGCTGAGCCAGTGCCTTGGCAATCATCACCTTCTGCCGTTCTCCGTCACTGAGGGTATGGATGGGTCGTCGGCTTAAGTGTTCAATACCTACAAGAGCGATGGATTCGTCGACAATCTGCAGGTCTTCTTTTGAATAGTTCCCCCAGAATCCAGTGTAGGGTGACCGTCCCAGACTGACGAGTTCACGTACCGTCATGTTTCTCACATCAGGCTTTTCCGTTAGTACCACACCTATCCTGCGACTCAGTTCTTTATCTGTGAATGACGATAGCTCACGCCCCTCAATGAAGATTTCTCCTCCTGTTTTCGGCTGGAAGGCAGAGAGTGTACGAAGCAGCGTTGACTTTCCCACACCGTTGGCTCCCAGCAGACAGGTCAGTTCTCCGCTTCGGATCTCCCCGTCGATGCCCTCTGCCACCATTCTCACGCCATGCTTCGTCTGGTAGCCGATGCTGAGTTGCCTAAGTTGTATAGTCTCACTGCTCATATATTATCTGTTCATCCGATATACCGTTTCTGCCTTTTTCTCTGCCTTACCCATCTTAACCATGTCATCCATCAGATGCGATGTGCTATAATGGTTAGAGCCAGCCACAAGATACAGATCACCTTTGAGGAATTTCTTTGACAGGCTGTCAACATCAGTCAATATCTTCTGACAATCTGTGATATCCTCATACATGGGAACACGCCAGAAATGCAGGTCTTGTTTGGAATCTGAAATCGTGAACATATATTCTTCTGGCATATTCTCAATCTGATGGAATTGTTTTTGCTGTTTTACCAATTCGAAGGCTACAGGAGACAAAGTTCCCCACTCAAATGCCAGAATATTCGATGTTGGTGCATTTTGGAGAACTTCTAACTGCTGCCTGCGCCAATCTCCAATGATATTTTTGATGGAATGGATATACCAAGAGTAGAACAAATGGCCTGTCAGCAGCATATTCTCATCAGCAGTGATGATCTGATAGCCAGCACCGATTCCTATAGTGTATTCCGAGGAAGCACGCTGTGTCTGGTAAATGGGAGTCGCTATTCCCACTTGGTGCAGCGGGTTCTCCTTCAGCCAAGGCATATTCAGATTCTGCTTACGGACGGAAACGGTCATGAAAAGCAGAACAAACACGAAACATGCCCATTTCAGGACAGGCTTCTCTTTCAACAGATCCTCCAACCATGAAAGCGCATAAACTCCTGCAATGATGACAAATGGCGAGTTATATAAGAAATGTTTCGAGGCACTTCCCATCGTAAAGTAATGAGACAATAGGATGGGCAATACAATCATCAGTATCAGTTTCCATTGCTTATTGGCAGCAATAATACATAATCCAATGGGCAAGAGAATCAAGTATGCAAGGGAATAATAGCCCAAGACAGACAAGGCTATTTGTGTAAACACCAGACCGTTCTTGAGGTCATATTCATCCATCGTGTGCAATAACTGAGCTCCCACTATCCAGAAAAGGAAGAAAGAAGCAACGATGACAATGACTCCATAGATGGCAGAGATTCCGAAACTGCGTAAAAAAGTATTTCCTTCATACCAAAGAAGAGGTAAAATGACAGGAAATACCATCACGATATCTAGACGGAATAATACGGCAATACACATCAGAACTGCAGCCTGCCAATAACGTTTCTTGGTCAAGAAGACCAAAGCCCAGACGAAACAGGCAGCAGCAGGAATAGCAGTATTGGGATACATGGCTATAGCATACATCTCAGGCAGAAGCATGGCTGCTATCAGGATCCTGGTCTTGCTGGCTTTAGTGATGTGTCTGGCAAATGAAATGGAGCCAAAAAGAAAGAACAAGCTGGCGATGACTGTCAACAGGCAATAGATTTGCTCACATGTTAAGACGGGTATGATGTGCTTGATTCCGACAATCAGGATTGTGCAGAGCGGTTGCATCCAATAGGCATAAGAATAGACAGGAGGAAGCTTCCAGCCTTCGTTATACATAATATCGCACCCCAGTATGATTTCCTGGCCATCCGTTTCATAACATTCCAAAGGGAATATGCCGATGCACATCCACAGAATAAACAGGATTAATAGAATCGGGTACGAATATCTCATATACTTATGTTATTTTGCTGCAAAGATAAACATTTTTTTCTTTTTGTGATATATCTTTCCCTGTTTTTTTACATATTTCTATGCTAACAAGTGGGAAAAGAGTATCTTAACACCTATTAGAATAAGAATAATACCTCCTACAAGTTCGGGTTTGAGCCTGTGGGCGATGGCTCTGCCAAAGCGACAACCGAGTCGGTAACCTATGATGCTGAACAGGAAGGAAACCACTCCGATGATCGTTAAAGGAAACGTGAGCTGGGAAAGATGGTTATAACCCGTACAAGCAAACGAGATGCCGATAGCGAGGGCGTCGATGCTTGTGGCTACTGCCAGAATCAGCTGGGTACGGAGCTTTCGAGGGTTAAAATGCTGTTCTTCCTCTGGTCCGAAAGCCTCACGAATCATATTGCCACCTATTAATAATAATAGTCCGAAGGCAATCCAATGGTCGTATGCCTCTATCATAGCCTGGAAATGGCTGATGCCTAACCAACCTAATAACGGCATCATGGCCTGGAAGAATCCGAAGAAGAAGGCCATGCGAAGAACCCAGGCACAGAGGGTCGTTTCTTTTGTGCCGTCTCTCTGTGTCAGCACACCACTTACGATGGAAACAGCCAGACAGTCCATCGCCAATGCTACGGCTAATAAGATGATATCAAGTAGGTTCATATAGTATTTGTTTGCCTTTTTTGACGCTTACGGCTGCAAAATTACAAAATAATTAGCAATTATCAATTGACAATTGACAATAATTTCGTATCTTTGCAAGCAGAATTCATCAAGTCAATAACTAAATCAGGATTCAAATGAAGAAATTTCTGTTTTTTGCATTTCTCCTCGCCTCGGCTCAGATGGCCAAGGCTGAGACGGTTGTTCTCCAGACCAAAAACACCACGATGGTGCTGAATGTGGAGGACAACAAACAACCCCAGTATGTGTATTATGGTGCCAAGTTGAGCGACAGTGACCTGCAGAACCTGCAGCGTCCTCGTGGTGGACGTATGGATGCCTATCCTGTCTATGGCATGAACTGTCCTGCTGAGGCAGCCCTCGCTATGACGCACGCTGATGGTAACCTCTCATCCGACATGGTGGCTACTGGCGCAGTGAAGAAGGATGGTCAGACCACTCGTATCAGTCTGAAGGATCGTGTTTATCCTGTGACAGTAGACCTCTGTTTCAAGGTCTACCAGAATGAAGACATGATTGAGACTTGGGCAGAGATTACCAATGGTGAGGCCAAGCCCGTCACCTTGACGCAGTTTGCTTCTTGCTCACTGCCCATCCGTCGTGGTAACGTTTGGCTGAGTTCCTTCTACGGCTCTTGGGGCAACGAGGCCATCCTTTGTGAAGAGCCTCTGACACCTGGCGAGAAGATCATCAAGAACAAGGATGGTGTTCGTAATGCCCACACATCGCATGGTGAGGTGATGTTCTCTCTCGATGGCAAAGGTCAGGAGAACAACGGTGATGTGATAGGCGCAGCTATTGTCTATAGTGGCAACTATCTGCTGAAAATAGACACAGACGATACGGATTACCACTATTTCTTTGCTGGTATCAACCCTGACAACTCTGAGTATCATTTGAAGAAGGGAGAGACCTTCGTGACCCCAGCTGTCGCATTGAGCTTCTCGAAGCAGGGTCTCTCAGGTGTCAGCCGCAATTTCCACAAGTGGGGACGTAACTATAAGCTGGCTCATGGCAATAAGGAGCGCAAGATCCTGTTGAACTCTTGGGAGGGTGTTTACTTCGACATCAATCAGGTGGGGATGGACCAGGTGATGGCTGATATTGCCTCGTTGGGTGGCGAGCTCTTCGTGATGGATGATGGTTGTTTTGGTGTGATGTATTCTCGTAAGACGTATAACTGCGCCCTTGGCGATTGGGAAGTAGATAAGTCAAAACTGCCTGAGGGTATCGAGGGCTTGTTGCGTGATGCCAAGAAGCATGGTATCAAGTTTGGTATCTGGATTGAGCCAGAGATGTCGAACACCGTTTCAGAACTCTACGAGGCTCATCCTGATTGGATTGTGAAGGCGCCGAAGCGTGAGCCAGTCTTGGGGCGTGGTGGTACGCAGGTGGTGCTTGATATGTCGAATCCGAAGGTGCAGGACTATGTGTTCTCTATCGTTGATAACCTGATGACGAAGTATCCTGAGATTGATTATATCAAATGGGATGCCAACATGTCGATCATGAATCATGGCTCGCAGTATCTGACGATGAACGACCAGAGTCACCTCTATATCGAGTATCATCGTGGTTTCCAGAAGACTTGCGAGCGTATCCGTGCCAAGTATCCTGACTTGACCATCCAGGCTTGTGCCTCTGGTGGAGGACGTGCCAACTGGGGTGTATTGCCTTACTTCGATGAGTTCTGGGTATCTGATAATACTGATGCCCTCCAGCGTATCTATATGCAGTGGGGAACCTCTTATTTCTTCCCTGCCATCGCTCAGGCTTGCCATATCTCAGCAACACCTAACCACACCGTTCATCGCACCACCTCTCTGAAATATCGCATCGATGTGGCGATGAGTGGACGTCTGGGTATGGAGATTCAGCCCAAGCACATGTCGGATCTTGAGAAGGATATCTGTCGCAAGGCCATCAAGGAATATAAGGAGATTCGTCCTGTCGTACAGTTTGGCGACATCTATCGATTGGTTTCTCCTTACGACAAGAAGGGTCTCGCCTCAATGATGTATGTGAATGAAGAGAAGACAAAGTCCGTCTTCTTCTGGTGGAAGACTGAATCCTTCCAGAATGAGCATCTGCCTCGTGTCAAGATGGCTGGTCTCGATGCCAGGAAGATGTATAAGATCCACGAGTTGAACTGCATCGATGTGCATCCTCTCGAATTCGAGGGCAAGGTGTTCAGTGGCGAGTATCTCATGAACAACGGTCTGGAGATTCCTCGCAGCAACAATCCTAAGTGGAATGAGATGCGTTGCGACTGGAGCAGTCGTGTGCTCAGCCTCGAAGCCCAGTAACTACAAGACGGCACGGATGGGGGATTGGAGGAAGTTCACCAACAGCCAGCCGTTATAGACCAGAAGATAAGCAGTCAGCGCAAGGACCGACAACTGGAGGACCTTGTGCTGATTCTTTTTGGCCTTCTTGAAAGCGTAGGCGATGGCCAGAGGAACGACAAAGAGCCAATGGGGTGCCATGATGAAGATCTCGTTGATGCCGAAGCCCAGAATCAGATGGATGAACATATCGAAGCCAAAGTAGGAGAGACTCATCCAAAGGAAACGTGAGTGCCATCCACAACAAAGGCCGATGACAGCTAACAATAGGATAATGCCCTCAACGACATAGCTCCATATCCAATCATACTTTACGAACACAGGACGGAATACCAGCGTATCTTCCAGGAAATGCTCACGATGGAACTGTATCGTCTCGCCAAAGAGATTCTCGTAGATGGTCTCTGTGCGTGAGGTGGTGATGTCTGTCCATTTCCAGAAGCCATAGTCCTTCATGGGGGTACCTGATTTTGCAGCCTGAGCCTTCAGCCTTGCCTCTTTTCGTTGCTGACGGGCATCGTATTTCGCCTTTTCCTCTGGTGTCATCCTGGCAATCTGTTCCTCAGTCTCCTTCTGCTTGGCAGCCTTTGCCTCCTGACGGGCCAACTCCTTGGGAAGTACAAACGAACGATATTCCCAGACGGCTACGCCCCAAAGTAGAGCAGCAGGCAGAATGACGCCTAAAAACAGATACTTAGGACGGAAGAAATCACGAAGATTCACAAAGAAGCCTGAGAGGAAGATTTTCACACCGTTACTCAATGTAACGCCTGCAGTGATAAAGAAGAGCACAGCCGACTGCCACCAAAGGAACTCTCTGCCCTTCTGGATGCATTTGCCTGATATATAGAGTGTTATCATCAGCAGGAACATCGAGATGGTGAAATGATCAGGCACAATCACAGACAGCATGATATAGGCCATCGAGAAATAGAATGCTGACAGTAGCGTAGCGTCGTAACGACCCAGTTGGATCACCTCACGATGTATCCTATATATAAAGATGTAGGAATAGAGTGAGGCCAGCATCACAAACACAGCCACGATATACTGCACGCAATTAACGCCAAAGATTGCCTCCAGCCCTTGGTTCAGCAGATACAAAGGCCAGATCATAAACGCCAGGAGCGGATGGCGATAGACGTTATAAACCGTATCCCAGTCAGTAACGCCCAGATAGGTCAGCGGATCATATCCAGAGAGATGCAGTTCGCGCTCGAAAACCTTCCAATATGGCCCAAACCCTTCCTGCATGAACAAATCGTGCATGCGCCAGATGAACAGACCATTGAAAACGACAATCACCAGCAGCACCACAGCTGCCTGTAGTCGCTCCTCGGGCTTCAGCTTGAAAATCTTGAATGGGTTCTTCATACGCGAAACGGTTTATAATGCGCCTCATCGGCAAAGGCGAGCAGTTCCTTGTCTCCCTCGCTGTCGCCAAAGGCAATGAGTTTGTATTCCCTTCGATTCGGATAGATGGCGAGAATACGGTTCACCTTCTCCTGCCCGTAGCAGTTCTTGGTGAGGAATCGGCCTGTCAGTAGTCCATTCTCTACTTCCACCTGAGTTCCCACAATCTTCACCTTTGGGAAAAACGGCTGCACCCAATTATCAATGCTCGCACTGACGATGAGCACCTCTGCCCCTTCTTTCTGTGCCTTCTTCACCATTTCAACGCCCTTGGATCTGAGCAGATGGCTTTTATCGATGGCGAAGAGTCGACCTTTTTGGGCGAACTCTTGGTAAGACATACCCTTGAAGAAATGCGAGAACACCTTCTGCTTCACTTTCCAGTTTGGGTACTTTCCCAGTTTCATCATCACCAACTGTGGACTATACTTGAGCATTCCCAGACAAAAGGCCTTGAATCCCCAGACGTAGAGGATAAACTGCAGGAAAGTGTCTTTCTTTGTCAGTGTTCCGTCGAAATCAAAAGCGTATACCCCATTCATTTTTCACTTCTCACTTTTCACTTTTCACTTCCTTTGGTGATGGAATACGGTCAATGATTTGTTTCACAGCCCAGGAGAGGGCAATCGTCACAACGACATAGAGCATCAGTCCGTCGTAGATATCCTGTTTCCAGGCGACGGTGATAAAGAGTTTTCGGACTATTGGATGGGCTACGAACATCGCAGCCGAGATACCTCCGAACCAGACGAACAGCTTCAGCACGCATTCTGGCATCAGTTTCACCAAGGCAATAGTCCCCATGATGATCACCACAGGAATCCAGAGCCAGGAATAGAAATTAAAGCCCATCGCAAACGTTAATCCAATAGCGAGCAAAAGGAGCAGGAACCAAGCGAAATATTCCCAGCCTGGGAACCAAATGTTCCCAGCGTGGGAATCAAATGTTCCCAGCCTGGGAATCCTTGCGGCGATTATTCCTAATCCAAAAGGAAGCATTCCCCCGATGAAGTTATAGCGTAAGCGATTGAGTGTTTCGCCATCTGGCTCACAGAAAACCTGAAGCAGCCAACAGACAGCTATCAGCCCTGCGACGATCCACGAACTCCTGCGATAGAGCAACAGTCGATAGACGATATAAAGCTCCATCATCAGTCCGAAGAACCAATAGATACCTGGCCAGATGATCTTTTCAGGCTCTGGCAGCACATTGATATACATGAGCAATTGTGCGATGACGTTCTCCCAATGGAAGGCAAAACGGCCTGGCGTCACCATATCCACGCAGACAAATATTGAGAATCCCACAATCAGCATCCTCAACAGCTTCAGGTAGTGATACCTCACAAAGTGTCTGATACTTTGTGACGTTGTTGAAACCTCATATTTCTTAACGAGCCCGAAGCCGCTGAGGAAGAGGAAGATAGGCACACCATAATGTCCGAAGAACGAGAGCAGATGAACAGGCAAGAGCTCTGAAGGGTTCGAGAGCACCTGCCACAGACGGTCGTTGTTGAAGCTGATGAATTGATACTCGTTTTCCTGCACAATCTTGCCGTTGAAATGGCAATAATTGTGGAGCATAATGGCCAGGATGGCAATCCCTCGCATCGCAGCACATTCAGTTCGTGTCAGTATCTCCTTCATTTCACTTTTCACTTTTCACTCCTTTACTTTTCACTTCATTATAGTCTGTGACGCCTTTAAGGATTCGAGGACGTTTCGTGTCGTATTCAGGACTGATAACATTCAATTCCTCGCGATAGAGTGGGGTAGAGATGCCTCCCAGATAGAGCAACAGATGAGGCAATACGTCAGTCATCATCGGACGATCCTTCGCATTCAGAATCGCCAGCCAGCCATAGGGATGATTCCACAGATACTGTGGTGAACCCCAGATCCAGAAAGGAATCTCCATCTCGTTGCGAGCCAGTCGATAGTCGATGTTCGCCCCATGCATGCGACCATACATATAAGGTTTGCCATCGAAGATCTCCTCACCATGATCAGGTACATAGATAACCACAGCGTCCTTATCGGCATAACGCTGGGTAATGGCGTAGAGGATAGAGTCGTTGTATCTCAGTGAGTTATCGTATTCTGAGAGGATCCGCTTCTGCTTGTCAGTCAGTTCTGGACGATCATACATCTGAGGCTTGAAATAGGTGTTTGTCTTCTGTGGATAACGAGCTCGATAATCCACGTGGGAACCCATCAGATGGAGAATCACCAGATGGCCCTTTTGGGTCGTATCGTTTGTCAATGTATCCAGCTCCTTCAGCACTCCGTCATCATAGCGATAGGTTTGACTATTACGGACATCAAACTGTGCTTGGCTGATGTCTGGATCGTTCAGGAAGAAACCTCCACTGAAGTCGTAGACAGCCTCTTTTGCCTTAGGCTGGAACTGGTTGGTGATAAACGTCACGTGGTAACCAGCCTTACGGAACACCTCTGGGAAAAGAGGTTTATCGCACCATTCGCCACTATCGCCAACAGCATACATCGAGAGCATGTGTTTAAAGACGAAGCTCGTTAGGTTCCATGAGGCCACGACATCCGTAAAGGGAATGAGCGATCCCTCGTCAGCCATCTTCATCTGATAAGGTGTCGTCAGTTTTTGGTAGCCATAGAGCTGGGAGTGGTGCTTGTTGTAGCTCTCGCCAATCACCAACACGATGTTTGGCACGCGATAGCTGCAACTGTCCACCTGAACCAGTTTGCTGGCAGCTTTCAGTTGTATGATCTGCTTGGACGCCAGATGGTTAGCGTAGATGCCAAAGGCCAGACGATAGACGGGGATATAGAGTTGCGCCTGATCCTTCTTAGTCAGTTCGTGCTCCACTTGTCCGATAGTGTCGTAGGTAAAGAGACGATGCATCGCCATCTTATTCTGCCAAGTCTGACTCACAGTGGTGTAAAGCAACCATGCCACAACGCAGCCCAAGACAACCTTTAGGCCAGTGATGAGGCCATCGTTTACCTTTGGCAAAATCATCCGATGGCGTATCTTGTTGAGTTTCAGCCGGATAAATGTCCAAAGGATATGTGTGAGCATCAGCAACAGGATCCAACCTACATAGGTCTTGACGACATCCCAACTGAGATAGCCAGCCAGAAACTCCTGAGCCTCTTGTCCGTTGGTCTCGCCAAAGAGCATTAGCATCGTGGGGGTCAGCGTCGACTCAAACCTCACGTAGCAGTACATGTCGACGATGGCCAGTCCATACAGGAAGATGTAAAGCAGGGCTTTGACGAAGAGACGGATCTTTCGAGGTATCAGCATCAGAATGGCACAGACCACATAGATGTCAAGGAAGAGTTCTGGTGCAGAGAGTTCGTAGGGTTTGGCACCACGATCCCTTAGGTAGTAAGGCATAATCTCGAGTTGCGTACAAAGCCAACCCAGTGCGAACATAAAGACGAAGAAGGCGCCATTTTTCTCGATCGGACTGAATAGCCAACCTATCCACTTCAAGGGGTTGATATGTTTTTGCTTCTTACGCATAGAGTCCTTTCTCCTTGATATAGTCTGCTACAGCCTTAGGCATCAGTCTACGGATGCCCTT
>JAEEGL010766989.1_pt1 | contig 24122 bp, 15 predicted proteins | sample 9134231 | NCBI WGS metagenome assembly JAEEGL01 (sample SAMN16246548, study PRJNA631951) | gut metagenome | biome: gut microbiome; feature: rumen; material: fiber-attached | host: Bos | place: Iran: Karaj | collected 2018-10
AAATATAAAAAGAAATATTTAGATAAATCAGATGAATTAAATAAACTTAAACAAAATCAATTTTTATCAAAAATGGAATAAAAAAATAATGCTTAACCTAATATAATTAATTATGAAAAATTAAATAAAAAAACTTAAAAATAATATAAAATAAAAAAAAAATGTTTGAAGGAGAATCTGGTTTAACTATTGAAGAAGAATCTAAAATAGAAAACCAAGCAAATATATATTCATTAATAAGAACAATCGATTATGTAGAATGGGCATTTTCTCAATCTCATATAAATCAACAGACCTTAGGTGAAGAAGTAAATATCCTATTAGATTTATATAAAACAGTAACAGAAGCTTGTGATAATTTCCCAGGTTTAGATACTTTTGTAAAACAATATAATTTATCAAATTGTAAATTAGGAATTAATAGAATTAAAAAAGGTTATGTTGGTTCTAATAAAGGTGGTGATTTGAATTTAATTGCAAGTATTACTAATTTGTTTAATGCACTTTCTAATGAATTATTGGTATTTGATAATAGTGATAAAGATATTATGGTTAGTGAAATTAGTTCTTCAATTAATGAATTAGTTTTATTGTTTGATCAAGCTAAAACTTTTATTGATATTAATGATAAGGATATTAAGAAAATATACGATTATAATATTAAATTAAGATCTATGAAAGCTACTGATAAAATTAGTAATTCTGAAATTAAACAAATTCAATCAGATCTTAACTTTGCTTTTCAAAAATATAATACTTTACTTTCTAAAAACAAATAAATTTTTAATTTTTTAATTAAAAATTTTTTTATATGTTTTATTTTTTGTTTTTTGAATCCAAAATAAAAATTATATAATAAAAAAAATTAATTAATTTAAATAAAGAAAAACTAATCTTAATGAAATATTATTAAATAAGAAATAATAAAAAAAAAATATTTAAAAAATACAAAAAAATAATGGAAGACACAAACAAAAAAATGTGTGAAACACTAAAAACAACTCAAAATCCAATAGATTCATATCCGTTAATAACTCAACTTCAAGATTTATTATTTTCAAATCCAAATCAATTAGAATTTCAAAATTGGATAAATTTCACAATAAATTTATTAAAATCAAATGAAATACCTTTAAGTGAATTTATTCCAAGAATAACATTTATATCAAACAATGATCAAGCATCATCAATATTTTATTCAAAATTAAAAAGTTTAGAAATTCCAGAAACAAATGAATTTTTTAAAGAAATAAATACAAATAATATTTTAGGACCAATATGTTTAATTACTCCTGAATTAGGTAAATTTTCTTCGGTTGGTCAATTAGGTTTTTTAGTTGATGAATTTAGTATTTCTTTAGAAAAAATTGGACAAGAAGTTATTGTAATTTCTCCTTATTATGAAAATTTTAAAAATGAAAATGAAGATATTGAAATTCAATTATTTAAAAATATAGAAGTTACATTAGATGAAAATTATACTTTTGAAATATATTATGCTGAAAAAGATAATATTAAATATTTTTTTTTAAAAAATTTTATTCTTTTAGCAAAGCCATATCCAGAAGGTTATTGTTCAGAAACTTTAAGAAGTGTATGTTCATTTTGTAAAGCATCAATTCAATTATTATATGATATAAAATATATTCCAAGTATAATAGTATCAAATGATTGGTTTACAGGATTAATAGCAGCATATGGAAAAATACATTATTCTAATTTTTATCAAGGAACAACATTTATTCATTTAATACATAATTTAGATATCAATTATGAAGGAAGATTATATCCTTCAAATTCAGAAGGAACTTGTGATTTTATACATCAATTAGATAAATATTTATTAATTGATCCTTATTGGGATCAAGTTGTTATTAATCCTTCTAGATGTGCTCTTATTATGTGTGATCAATGGGGTACTTTAAGTAATAATTATAAAGAAGAGTTAATTGAAAAATCACCTTTAAATAAATTATTAATGAAAAAAGATGATCCTTTCTCTTTTCCTAATGGAATTTTAAAAAAAATACATTTTGATAATTTAATTAAAGAATGTGGAAATGATAGAATTGAATGTAAAAAATATATTCAAAAGAAATATTTTGGATATGATGAAATTAATGTTAATGTTCCTATATTTAGTTTTATAGGGAAATTTATTAAACAAAAAGGAATTTTATTATTATTAGATATTTGTGAAGATTTAATTAATAAATATAAAGAACAAATAAATATATTAGTAGGAGGAATTGGGAAAAAAGATGAAAATTATTTTAATGAATGTAATAATAGAATAAGACATTTAAGAGGAAGATTTCCTCATTCTTTTTATTCAAATCCTAATGAAATATTTAATGATGATAAAATATTTTTAGGGAGTGACTTTGGAGTTATTCCTTCTTTAAGTGAACCTTGTGGAATTATTCATCAAAAATTTTTTTTAGGTGGAACTCCTGTTATTGCTTATTCTGTTGGTAGTTTAAAAGATAATGTTATTGAATTTAACTTTCAAAAAGAAAGTGGAAATGGATTTTTATTTGATACTCATGAAAAAGAAAAATTAAAAAATTGCTTTGATAAAGCTATTAATTTATTTAATATTAAAGAAAAATATGTTAAATGTAGAAAAAATGCTTTTAATAGTGTAGTTGATTCTATTGATTTTGCAAGAGCTTGGACAAGAGAATTTTATAGATTAAAAGGAAAAATGTATTTTAATATAAAAGATATTAATAATAATGAAAAAATAAATGTACCAAAAGAATTTTTTAGAATAAGTGATAAAATAGAACCAGTAGAAGAAAAAATATATTTAAATAAGAAAATAATGTCTAATTCAAATTTAAGAACAATTGATAAAAATAATAATACTAATACTAATACTAATACTAATAATAATAATAATAATGAATTAATTATTAACGGTTTTGCTTATAAAACTTTTGTTTTTAGTGGAGAATGTTTTGATAAGAAACCAGAATCTATACAAGTTTGTGGTTCTTTTAGTAATTGGAGAATTAGACATCCTATGATTTATGATGAAATGAGAAATTATTGGTTTTGTAAAGTTAATGTTGGAAAAGGAAAAATTTATTATAAATATGTTGTTGATGGAGAATGGAGAATTAATCCTAAAGAAGCTACTGAAACTGCAAATGATGGTATGATTAATAATGTTGCTGAAATTTTATAAAAACCTTTCATTATTTTTTAACTCTTATTTAATTTAACTTTTATTTAAATTTCCATAGAGAATAATATTTAACTTAAATTAAAAAATAACTTATTTAAATAAATTATATATATATTAAAATATCATCCATTCTCAAAGAACAAAATACAATAAAAAAAAAAAATTTTTTATTACAAACATTAATAAAATAATAATAAAAAAAAAAAATATTTAAAAATGCCTCGTAAATCAATAGTAATCCAAACACGTCAACTGGATATTCCCTTAGATAAAATCGAAGAATATAGAGAAGCATTTAATATGTTTGATTTAAATAAAGATGGATTATTATCAGCAGAAGAAATTTTTAAAATGTTAAAAAATTATGGTTATCCAATGCCAAAAGATGAAATAAGAAGATTAATAGCAAAAATAGATTCTGATGGTGATGAACAAATAAATTTTGAAGAATTTATTACTTTAATGAGAAGTCAAACTATATTTATTGATGAAACTGATGATGATGCTCTTTTAAGAGCTTTTAAATCTTTTGATATTAATCATGATGGGAAAATTCCTAATAAGGAATTTAAATATATTATTAGTCATTTAGGAAATAAATTTACTAAAGAAGAAACTGATTCTGTCTTTGAAATTGGGAAACTTAAAGAAAATGAAGAAATGGATTTTGTTAAATTTATTGAGTATTGGAAAAAATATAGGAAGTTACATTAAATGGATTATTTAATTATCTTATTTATTTATCAATTTATTTTTTTTTATTATTTTTTATTATTCTTTTTTAGAGAGATTTTTAAAAAAAAGAGTTATTATTGAGTTTATATATTATATTATTTATTTATTAAATTTTTATTATTTAGATTTTTTTTTTTATAATTATTATATTTATTTAATAATTTAATTATAAATAAAATATTAAGATGATAAAAATATAATTGATTAAAAATTTATTATCAATGTATTTTGAACCACAATCAAAATATCCTTTTAATTTAATATCAATTGGAAGAACAACATTAACATTTCCTTTTGAATTTTTACTATTTCTACTTAAAGGAAGACATAAAGTTGTATTATCAGGATATGTCATATTATAATAACAGCAAGAAATACTTTTAAATTTATCATTTAAGTAAGTACAATTTTGATGATTTTCAGGAAATAAAATATTATAACATATTTCAAATTCAGTATCATTTAATTCTCCATAACAAAATATATAATTGAATTGAATTATTATTAAAAATAGTAAAATGAAAATTAAATTTTTATCTCTCATTTCAAAATAATTAAAATTTAAGAAGAAAAAATCTTAATTCATAAAAAAAAATATTTAAAAAAATGTGATTTTGAATTTAATCATAATATAATTCAATAATTAATATATAAATTTATTTAAAAATCTCCATTATAATGTTGTATTTTTTGTTTTATAAGGAAACTATTTTCAGCCTTTGTTACATAATTTTCTCCTTTTGCTTCCCAATAAATTTCTCCTAATTTAATCATTGCTCCAGAAACTAATTCAAAATCTCCAATACACGTATTTGTTATATCTTTTTTTTCTTTTAATTTTTCAATTTGAGAATTTAAATCTTTTATTTTTTCTTCAAATTCTTTTATTTTTACATCATTAATATCAGCATTATTTTTAAATAATGAAATTATTTTTTTTTGTTTTTTTAATCTTTCTTTCACTATTTCTATTTTTTTTTTTAATTCTTCTTGATTTTCTATAGATTTTTTTATTTTATCTTCAGCTTCTTTTATATTTACGTCTTTATCCATATTACATTTAATTGAATTATCCAATTGTTCTCTTAATTCTTTTTCAGTGTTTACTTTTTTATTTTCTTTTGAATAGTTTTCATTTTGATTTGTTGTTGATGGTCGATTGCTTGATTCAGGAGATTTTTCTTCTTTTTTTAATATTTTTATTTTTTTATTTGAAATTTTATCATTTTTTAAAGGACTTTTTGATAAATATTTATCTTTTGATCTATTTCTCATTAAAATTTTATGTTTTAGATTGTTTAAATAAATAAATGTTTAATTTTTTAAAATTTATTTTCACTTATTTTTTTAAAATAAAAATCAATTTTTTATTTTGATAATGAAAAAGATAAATGACTGTTATTCTATGATGCAAAAAATTAAAAAAAATAATTTAAAAAATACAAAATCAAATAATAATAATGTAAATTCAAAATTAAGTAAATCAAATATATATTATATTAGAAAGCAAAATATTTCAAATCCTTATTCAGATATAAAAAATAGTATAACATATAATCGTAATAAATCAAAACAAAAAAAATCAAGATGTAACACAGAATATTCAAAATCAACATCAAAAGTGAAATATAATAAAAATCAAATATTAATTAATTCATATGAAAAAAGTTTAATATCCCTTTTTGGGACATTAAAAAATATTGTTGAAAAATCTCAATATGAAACTTTAAAATTTAACTTTGAACATAATTTTCAATCAAATTTAAATCAAATAAATAAAGAAGAAAAGAAATCATCTTCATTTATAAATAATTCAAATTCAATAAAAAAAATAATTGATGAAAGTATAAAAAAATGTCAAAGTAATAATGATTCATCAATAAATAATAATACTAATACTAAAAATTCAAATGTTGTTTTAAATATTACTCCATCATTAAATATTAATAAAACTCATAAATCTCTTTATTCTCTTTCTCGTTATGGAAGAAGAATAATAACTCAATCTCCAAATAAATTTAATCAAAATTCAAATAGTATAATTAAAAAATATTATACTGTTGCTAATACAAATAAAAATAAAAATTCAAAATCAACTCAAAATGGTTCTAGTTATTTATCTGGAAATAAAAATTCTAATTCTAAACAAAATATAAGTAAAGAATTATCTTTTCCCAAATTTAATAATAATAACATTAATAATAATACAATTAATAATAATAAAAATTATATTAAAAATACTAATAATAATTATAATACAATTCAAAAGAGTATTAATAATAATAGTTTACCTAATAAAATAAATGAAGATAATTCTAATTTAACTAGTAATATAAATAAAACTGTTGATGATTCTCATGCAAATAATGAATTATTAAATAAAATAAAAAATAGTTTAGATGACAGTTTAAAAGGAATATTTGCTTTTTCTTATGAAGACTTTTTAAATAAATCAAGTGATAGGATAGAAATAATAAATAAATAAATAAAATTATATTTAATTAAAATAATTAAAAAATACACTGTTAAAAATTATTTTAAAAAAAATGGTAAAATTAGAAAAAGTTTTAAAATGTGATATTTGTCATAATGATTTTGATATGAATACACATCGTCCTTTAGTTGCTAAATGCGGTCATACTTTTTGTAAACATTGTATTTTATGTAATCATAATGATTCAAATTTTAGTTCTTGTCCTATTGATAATATACAATATGTTTTAAATATTGAATCTTGTATTCCTAATATTAAATTAGAAGAAGTAATAACAATATTTTTTAATTTTGATTCTGTTAAATATAATAAAAAAAATATTGTATATTCTAAACCTGAAGTTATTAGAAATAAAGCTAAATCAAAAAATAAAATAATTAACTTTAATGAAGAAAGCTTTCAAGATAAAGTTATTTCTTTAGATAAAAATCAATTAAGAATATCAAGTCCTAATAAATTAAATGATGAAATTAAATATATTCAAACTGAACCAATATTATTTGGAAATGCAATTTCAAATATGAAAAGTCAAATACTTGATTTTGATAAAGGAACAATTAATAATATAAATAATAATAATACTACATTTAATAATAATAATAAGAAGAATATTAGTGATCAGAAAAAAAATAATAATGTAACTTTAGATGATATTCCTATTAATGATGAAAAAAGTGTTTTAAATTGTTCTTTTAAAGATGAAATGAATAGTCTTTTTAAAAAAAATTCTGAGAAAAAAAATTCTTTAAAAATTTCAAGAAATTTTCAATCTAAAGAATCTTTAAAAGAAGACAATGAATTAAATGATTCTTTGGATAAAATATCTAAAATTGATGATGAAATATTAACAGTTAATAATAATGATTTTTCTCTTATTTCAAATAAAAATATAGTAAATGCTTTATATACAAAAACAAATCCAAATGATAATAATGATAATAATTATGAAAAGGACAAAATGGAAAAATATAAGAAATATACAAAAAATATTAATTTAGTTAATTTAAAAAGAAATAATTCTTCACAAGATAATTTAAAAAAATATAATTCTAATAGTGATAAAGATACTGATTGTAATAGTAATGGAATTAAAGAAAAAATAGATATTTCTTCTAATAATAAAATATATAATAATAAAAACTTTTTAATTAACAGTAATGAAAATATAAAAAATGAATTATATAGTAGTAAAACAGTTGATATTTATCATACTCCAAAAATGGAAAAAAATATATTTAAATCTCAATTAATAAGTAATGAAAAAGATAATGATAGATTAAATATAAGTGAAAAAGAAGGAAAAAAAGTGATAATTACAACTCAAAAAATAAATCCAATAAATACATTATATAAACCTAGATTAATTAATTCTAAATCTTCAAAGACAGGGAATTTATTAACTCGATCTTATATTTCTGATAAAAATTGTCCTATAATAAATTATAATAAGAATAATAATTTATGTAAATATAGTACTAATACATTAACTCATAAAACAAATTATTTGATTGAAAACGAAAATGAAAATGAGAATGAGAATGAAGATATTTATAATAAAACTTTAGATAATAAAAAAATTAATTATTCAATATCTTCAATAAGAGTAAAACCAAAAATTTCACTGATGAAAAAACCAAACATCAATGAAATAGAAAATCCAGATAAAAGTTTAACTGAAAAATATATAAATCAAAATCAAAATGAGTCAAAAACAAACAATAATATAAATAATAATAAATATAACAATAATAATAATAATAATAATATTAATAATACTAATAATAATAATAATAATAATTTCAATAATAATAATAATACTAATAATAATAATAATAATAATAATTTCAATAATAATAATAATACTAATAATAATAATAATAATAATAATAGTAATATGAATACAAATAATAATATATTATATTTTGGAAATTCAAAAAATCAAAAGAAAAATCCAATAGAAGAACAAAAAGAAAAACTTTTATTAGAATGTTTAAATTATTATGGTTACAACGGGACATTAATATCAAGGAGAAAAATAGAAGAAACAATCAATTATAAAAAATTAAAAGAATACATAACAACATCATTAAAAAACAAAATTTTTTCAGAAACAATAGAAAAAATAAGAATAAGAATATATCCAAACAATGATTTTTTCATAGGATATTTAAATGCAACTTTCTTACCACAAAAAGGAATATTTTACTATAATAATGGAGATTATTATGAAGGAGATTTATTAAATGGAATAAAAGAAGGTTTTGGATATTTAAAATTAAAAAATGGAACAATATACGAAGGAGACTTTAAAAATAATAAACAAGAAGGTTATGGTAAATTAACTCAAATAGATGGAGAAATTTTTAATGGAGAATGGAAAGAAGGAAAAATTGAAGGTAAAGGAATAAGAAATTATAATAATGGAGATAAATATATTGGTAATTATAAGAATAATTTAAAAGAAGGAAATGGAAAATATTTTTTCTCAAATGGAAATTTTTATGAAGGAAATTGGGAAAATGGAAAAGCAAATGGAATCGGTAAATTTATTTTTAATGATGGAAATATTTATGAAGGAGAATTTAAAGATAATATTATTTGTGGAAATGGAATTTTTTACATGAAGAATGGAGATAAGTATATAGGAACTTTTAAAAATGGATTTATTTATGGAAGAGGAATTTGTGAAAATAATAAAGGAGAAAAATATTCTGGTTTTTTTAGTAATGGAAAAAAAAATGGAATGGGAAAAATTACTGATGTTAATGGAAATGTTATTGCTTCTGGTTTTTGGAATAATGATGTTTTTATTGGGAAAATTAATAATATGTAAATTTTTTTAGACTATTTTATTTATTTGTTTTTTTGTTTTAGGTTTTATTTATTTTCTCATTATGATTTTTAGGATTTTTCTTTGGTATTAATTTTAAAGATTTTTAATGTAAAAAATATATATTTTATATTAAATTAGGATTATTAAATAGATATATTTAAAATAAATTATTTATAATAAAAAAAATAAAAGTTTTAACTCTTGTTAAATGTTATTACAATAAAATTATATTTGGAAATAAATTAAACATAAATTTATAAAATTTTGATATAAATCATTTTAATTATTTGAATATATAAAAAATAATTTAAATTAAAATAATTAAATTTAAATTTAAAAAATGAGACATTATACCCCAAATAAAAAAAGTCAAAATGAAAATAGAAAAGTATTATCTCAAAAACTAAGTACATCATTAAAAGAAATATATCATCAAACAAATATGAAATTAAGTAAATTAAACTCAAAAATAATAAAAGCAAAAGAAGAACCCTTAGAAGAATTTTATAATTCAATAACTAAAGAAAATTTAATAATAAAGAAATTGATTGAAGAAGTAGAAAATGAGAAAAATAAATTAATTTCATTTCAAAAATTTCAAGAAAAAGATTTTACTTTATTGAATGAAACAAAGGAAAAAATATTATCAACAAATTTAGAGAAAGAAAAAGAAAATGAAGAAAAATTAAAAAAGTATAAAGAACAAAGTTTAAAATCTCATAAAGAATCAAATGAATTAAGGCAAAAAATATATTCAATTGTTCAAGAATATCACAATGAATTATTAAAAAAAAATGAATTAAAAAGAGATTATGATTTATATGAATCATTAAATCAAAAAATCGATAAAGAAATAAAAGAAATAGAATTAAAATCAAATAAAAAGAAAGAAGAATTAAAAAATAAAATAAATATAATAAAAGAAAAAGAGAAAGAATTAAATTTATTAAAAATTCAAAGTGAATCATCAAATGAAGAAAAAAGAAATATAAATAATAATTATCAAACAGCAAAAGGGAATATAAGAGTATTTTGTAGAGTACGTCCTAAATTAGAAAAAGAAAAAAATTTAGAAATGTGTTTATTTGATTTTTCAGAAAAAAATATAACAATATATGGTCCTCATCATAAAAGTAATACAGGTAAAAGAGAAGAAAATAGAATAAAAGAACAATATAAATTTGATAAAATATTTACTCCTAATGATGATCAAGAAAATATATTTGAAGAAATATATCACATGATTCAAAGTAGTTTAGATGGATTTAATGTTTGTATTTTTGCTTATGGACAAACTGGAAGTGGAAAAACATATACAATGGAAGGAGAAAATAATAATAAAAGAGGTTTAATTCCAAGAGCTTTGGAATTAATATTTTATAATATTAATAATTTGGAGAAATTAGGTTATATATTTTCTGTTAATTTATCATGTTTAGAAATATATTTAGATCAAATAAGAGATTTATTAAAAGATAATAAAGGAAAAAATAATAATAATATAATAAATAAAGATGATAATTTAATTAAATTAGAATTAAAAGATATGAATGATTGGATTAAATATTATGAAAGTGCTAAAGAAAAAAGAAAAGTAGCAGAAACACAATGTAATGAAAAATCATCAAGATCACATTGTATATTTCAAATATTAATAAATTGTTTTAATAAAGAAAAAAATATTAAAAGAGAAGGTTCTTTAAATTTAATTGATTTAGCAGGAAGTGAAAGAACAAATAAATCAGGAGTTATTGGTGATAGATTAAAAGAAACTATTTCTATTAATAAAAGTTTAACTGCGTTAAAAAGTGTTATTAATGCTTTAGTTGCTGTTGATAATAAAAATTCTAATTTTGTTCCTTATAAAGATTCTGTTTTAACTAATTACTTACAACCTTATTTAGGAGGAGATTCCAAAACTTTAATGTTTGTTAATATTTCTCCTATTTTAAATAGTTTTAATGAAACTTCTTGTTCTTTGAGATTTGCGACTGATGTTAATTCATGTATTATTGATAGGGATAAAAGTGAATTTGATTAATAAAATGTTTTTCTTTTTTTTTGTATATTGTACTTTAGTTTTTTTTATTTTTTTTAAGTGAAAATTTTTTTTATTATTAGTGCTTATATATTTTTTTTGGTTTAATTAAACAAATTTTTAATAAGAATTTATTTTAATTTTTGTTTGATAACGAAAAAAAAAATCATAAATAATATTATATATATATTATAAAATTTTTTCTTTTTTTATTAATTGAAAATTTTAAAAGTGTTAATTTCGTTATTATCACTAATTCTTAATTTTTGATTTTTTGATAAAGGTTTTAATTCTTTTCTTTGATTTAAAAAAAGACCATTAGTATCATAAAGACTAGGAACATTTTTTAAAGAACTAATAAAATATCTTTTCATAGGTTTATAATCTTTAAAAATAGATAAATTATTATCAACATTTTTATAATTACTAAAAAGATTAGTATTAGCATTGTTTTTATAATTAAAAAGTGAATTATTTTTATTATATTTATTAACAGAAGTTGGTTTTGAATAAGTAAAAGAAGGATATGATTTTAATAAATTATTTCTATTATATAAAGTATTGTTAAATGAAAAAGCAGTTTCAAAATTATTTAAACCATTTTGATTACGAGAGTTATAACTTTTTATTAAATTATTTTGTGATTTTTTTGGTGTTTCTCCTAAAGTAGAATAAAAACTTTCTCTATTTCTTTCTGTATATAGATTTCCAAATGTATTATAATTTTCTCTTTTAAAACCTTTCATTTTTAATAAAAAACAATATATACTTTTAACTTAATTATTTTATTTATATTTTATATAAATTATTGTATCTATAGAATAATGGATTAATAAAAAATAAAAAGACTGAAAATTTTTATTTTAAAAATAATCAAATTTAAATGATTTTCACATTCAAAAATTTGACATCTCTTTAAAATTAAATTATCTTTCATAAGTTAAAATCTTTTGTTTAGATTTTTTTTACATAACCATTTAATTATATTAATATAATTATCAAGTGATTTCATTAAAAAAAAATATAAAAATTCATATTTTATATTAATAATTTTGTTTTCAAAATATTTTAAAACCTAAGATATAGATTAAATCATTTTCAAAATAAATAAAAATAACTCCTATACAAAGAAAAAATAATAAAAAACATAAAAAAAAAATGTATGTCCCATTATACACTCCAAAACAAATCCATGACTTCACAATAAATAACTCTACCTCCAAAGAACAATATACCTTTGGAAAAAGCGAGCGTTTCCCTAGAATTCGTTTAACATCAGATGTATTCTACAACATCCCAGAGACTAAAATGAATAGGACATCTGGTTTCGGGTATGGAACTAGAAGTGACTTCACTAAAAAGCCAGCAGGTAAACGTGGAATGACTGCAGAGTTCTACCATCATCCAAGAGACTATGACGATTACCCAACTCATATCCGTGGCCTCTCCTTCAAATTCGGTCCAGGTCGTGATACAGTTCGTATTAATGGTATGGTATACAATAGGAAGACTCCAGGTCCTGGTACGTATCCCATAGCCAATAGATTCAAATTCGGTAATGGAGGACCTTCCTTTGCTTTAAAGGGGAAAATTCATTATGACTATAATGTAAAGAGAAATAAAGGAATGCCTGGTCCTGGAACTTATAATTCAGTTACTGAAATAAATAAGGATGGGAAGTATGCAAATAGTAAAATTAGAAATATGAATGTTTATTCTTTTGGGAAACCTACTGATAGATTTAAGGTTAAAGATGAAAGAGTTCCTGGTCCTTGTTATAATATTCCCAGTGGTATTGGATATCAATATAATAGTAAATATGGTAATGATAGGAATACTGTTTTAACTGGAAGAATTCATTATTATAAATCTAAGGATAATTTCCCTGGTCCTGGATCTTATTTACCATTTAGTGAATTTGGAGTTTTAGTTTATAAATATGCTGATAAGAGTAGGAAACAAAAAGAAAAATTGAAGAAAGAAAAAGAAAGGAAAGAAAAGGAAAAAAAGAAAAGTGTTGAAATTGGAGAAGATACCAAAGAAAATACTGAAGGAAATAGATATTATACTGAAGGGAATGATATTAGGAATCATAATGAACCAGAAGAAGAAAATAAAGAAGAGAAAAATAATGACAATAACAACAAAAATGATTATAATAATTCAGATAATGATAATCATGAAGTAGAAAGTGAAATTCCTCATAATGATAATAATGAAAAAAATGATTTTGATAATAATAATAAAGAAGAAATGAATGAAATTAATAATGAAGAAGTAAATGAAAATAATAATGAAGAAGTAAATGAAAATAATAAAGAAGAAGTAAATGAAAATAATAATGAAGAAGTAAATGAAAATAATAATGAAGAAGTAAATGAAAATAATAATGAAGAAGTAAATGAAAATAATAAAGAAGAAGTAAATGAAAATAATGCTGAAGAAGTAAATGAAAATAATAATGAAGAAGTAAATGAAAATAATAAAGAAGAAGTAAATGAAATTAATAATGAAGAAGCAAATGAAAATAATGCTGAAGAAGTAAATGAAAATAATGCTGAAGAAGTAAATGAAAATAATGGTGAAGAAATAAATGAAGAAGAATAATGAAGAAATAAATGAAGAAGAATAAAAGATATTTAATTTTTTATTTTTTAATTAATCATTGAAAATAATATGAATTAAAGTTTTTTTAAAAGAAAAATAGAAATAAAAATGAAAAAAATATTTATTGTTTTTTAAATTTCATATTATATTTTTTATTTTTAAAATAAATTATTTGCTTCTTTTTTTTCCTTTATTAAAAATCCCTTTATACATTTTTTATAACATTTAAGGGTATCAATTCATAATATTAAAAATTAATGGTTTTGTAATTTAATTTATTACTTTTTTAAAGATTAAATATTTAAATAATATTTTTTATAAAAAATAAAATATATATGGAAAATTTTACAGAATCAGGAACATGTATTAACAATAATTTAAATGAATATAAAGGAATATTTTATAATGAAAATGAAGAAGAAGAACAGAAATTTTATGAAGGAGGAGCTCATTTTAAATATGATGATTTATATGAAATATTAGAAGAAATAGTAAAAAAAGAAGAAAAACAAAAAAATAAAATAATAACAGAATATAATCAAAATTTAGAAAATACAATTTTTAATTTTATTCCAAAAGGTAAATCAAGAAATAACCGAGATAATATTAATAATAAAAAAGAAGAAAGAAAAGAAAATGGAACAGAAATAAATAAAAATAAAGATAATTGTATTATTGGAGGAAAAAATAAATTAAAGAAAATATTTGGTATTTCTACTTTTACTTTATTTGATAAAAAACTTAAATTATTATTAAAAATGAATTTACCGAAAAAAAAATTAAAAAAGAAAAAAAATTCTCCTATTAAACCTATTAAAAATATAAGACCTACATCTTCAACTATTCAAAATAAACAAATAAATAAAAGAAAAGAAATATTAATTTTAGGAAATAATTTTCAAAATACTTCTTATCCAAAAGGAAGAAATGTTATTAATAATAAAAGTAAACTTAATTCTTTAAAAAAATTAAGTTTTTCTTCTCAAAATTTAAGAAAAATTTTTTCTCCTTTAAATAGATTTAATATAATATTATCAAAGAATCAAAAAAATAAATCTTTAAATAAAGGAAATAATAATAAACAACAGATTAAAAATATTATTCCTACTAAAACACCAATTTCAAAAATAAATACAGTAATATCTAATAAAAGTAGAAATATGAATATAATAAATGAATATAATAACTTTTTACAAAATTTAAATGAAGAAAAAATTTCAAGAACTTTTCATAACAATAATAATAATAATAATATAAATAAAGAAGAAATAAGTTATTATCAAATAAAAGAAAAACCACATTCATTAGGAAAAATAAATTCAGATTCAGATAATACAATAAATATTAATTCTTCATTAAAAAAAAATAATGATAAAATTCCTTCTAATTTAGTTTCAAAAACAAATCAAAAATTATTTAATCATAAAAACCGTCATATTCATTTAATAAATAATTTATTTAGAAATAATAAAGATATAATAAATAATACTAATTTATTAGAAATATCTATTAAATCAAATATAAGTTCTACTCATAATTTAAATATTCAAATTCCTTCAAGAAATAAGAAATATAAAACTACAAATGTAAATAAGACTTCAAATAATTTTATCATTAATTCAAATATTAATATTATTAATCATTTAAAAAATCAAAAAAATAACTCAGCCCAAAAAAATAATGTAAATAAAGGTTTAATAAATAATAAAAATAAAGTAAGTGAAAAAATTTCTGATTCTTTAAGTAAATTAAAAACAAAATGTAGTTCAGTTAATTCTACAGGAAATAAAACTAATTCTATTATTGGGAAAAAATTATTATAAGTAAACACAAAATAATTATAATATTAACTTAACTATATAAATTATTAATATTTTAAATCAAATATATAAAAAATAATAAAATGAATATTATAACAAGTCATATATTATAATTAAAAATTTAAAAACTTAATTTACAACATACAATATATATATTTAATGTATAATTAACATTTTTTATTTGAATTAAGACTTTCATTTAATTTAGAATATATTTTTTTTGCTTTATTTAAACTAATAATAAATTTTTTTTCTTTACTATTTTTATAAGGAGAATTAATTATTGAATTAAAAGTATTATTTGATAATTTTTTAATTGGATTAAAAACATTAGTATGATAATGTACATTATTATTTTTTTTTTCATTTTTTTCAAGAAATCTTTTCTTTAAATTTTTAGGAGTTAATAAAGGAGAAAAATTTTCAGTTTTAATAGAAAGATTTTTACTTTTTGATTTTATTATTTTTTTTGATTTTCCAAATATATCATAATATTGTTTTATTGGAATTTTATCTTTTATATAATTTTTTGTCTGATTCATATATTTTGATTCATTACTCAATTTTGAATTATAATAAGTTGAAAAAGATTGAGTTTTATAAGATAAATTTATTTTCATTTTTTCTCTTGATTTATATTCTGATAAATTAAAATTTAATGATTTTAATAAATAAAGTTTAGAATATGAATTCTGTCTTTTTAAAAGATTAATTGAATTTGTTCTTCTTCTTATAGGTTGTTTAGATAATAATTTTCTTTCTTTTTCTGATTCCATTGATATATTATTATTAAATGTATTTTTAGTTGAATATATTTTTTTTGGATTCATTTTTGCTTTTTGAATTTTTACTTTAGATAATTCTAAATTATTCTTTTCTTTATTTGAATTTAAATTTATTATTTTCTTGTTATTATTATTTATGTTAATATTATTATCATTATTATTATTTGTTTTATATAATTCATTTATTATATTTAATATTGTTTTATCAATTGAGTTTTTTTCTCTTATAAAATTAATCTTTTTTTTCAGAAATTGGAAATCATAATTTTTATTGATTCTTAAATCTATACTAATTGTTATATCATCATTAACATTTATATTATCTATTGTTGTTTCTGAATTTAAAGTTTCGAAATTAGAAAATTCAATAATAGTTGAAGTTGAATTTAATTTATTTAAAATATTAGAAAAATCTTTATTTATATTTTCTTGATTTTCATTTTTTGTTATTATTAAAAGTCTTTTTTTATGCTTTTGATTATTTAACATTATTTTCATTATATTTTTATCTAGAAAACAAGGATATATAATTTGTTTATTATTAAATAAAAAATTATTAAAAAAAATATAAATTACATTTATTTTATAATATTTCAATAAAAATTCAGATAAATCATCAACAAATAAAAAATCTTTAAACTTGGAAACATAATGTGATTTTTTATTATAAATAATTGTATTTATTTTCATTATATAAAATTTAGATTCACTAATATTATATTTCATTAAGTTATTCTTTATAATAACATTGTTAATAAAAGACATAACTAAACAATCAATTTTATTAATTATTGAAATAATAATAATTAATATATATGAATTTTATGGATAAATGATTATTTTTATAGGAATTTAAAAAAAAATTTTTTTTCATTCATATTATAGTTCTTAAAAAGAAATTATTTTTTATAATAAGAAAATAATAATAATATATCCTTTTCTTCTTAAATAGAATTGAACATAATAATTAAACATTTTTTATTCTACAAAACATAGATTTCAAAATAATTAAAATAATATATATCTTAATAATATAATAATTAGGGTTATTCTTTTTATAATTTACAATTTATTTTTAATTTTCTTTAACCACTGTATTAACAAATTCACCTTAATTTATAATATTATTTATCATTTGAAAAAAATATTTTTTTTCATTAAATACATAAAATTAAATTATTTAAATTAAAATAAAAATGAACAATTTCCCAAATGAAGATATTGACCAAGTAAATTTATTATCATCAAAAAGTGATTTAAGTGATAATTACTTTAATAATAAATATATAATGTCAGATTATGAAGAAAATAAGGATATAAGAATAAATAAATTTTCAGAAATAAAAGAAGAAGAAGAAGAATCATCAACAAAAAGAAAATTAAATTCAGAAATGACAAAAAATGAGAATTTACCTTTGCAAATAGATCCAAATAGAAAATCAATATATAATTTTTTAATTAATTCATCAAATTCAGAAATAAATGTAAATACATCAAAAGATGAATCATATAATAATTCAATTGATCATCTTAAAATGGAAAATTTATATCTTGAAGATGGAAGTATAACAACCAATTTAATGAATCCATATATTAAAAACAATAATAATGATAATGATAATAATAATAATAATAATAATAATAACAATTTAGAAAAAGAAAAAATAGAACAATTAAAAAATGAAATTCAAAAAGTTATTGATGAAAAAGAAAAAGAAAATATAGATTTAGAAAGTTCAAAAGAAATTGATTATCATTTATTATGTAGTATTTCTTCTCAAAGAATGAAATATGAAAATATTGAAAATTTAGAAAATAATGAAATTGATTTTGAATTAAATGAAAAAAAAAGAAATGAAAAAGAATTAAAATTTAAAGAACAAATTACTAATGAATTAAAACCTAAAATTTATGATGAAATTTATAAAAATGAATATAATAAAATATACGATGTTATTAAATTTGAAATTGAAAATGAATTAAGAAATAATTTAGAAAAAGATTATAATGAAGAAATAAATTATATAAAAAAAAATTTAGATATTTTTCAAAAAAATAAAAAAGAAGAAATTGAAAGAGAAATTCATGATAAATGTTATAATGAAATGGAAGAAGAAATTATTAAAGTTTGTGAAATAAAAGATAAAGAATTTAAATTAAAAAACATTCAAAAATTAGAAAAATTTAAAAAAAAATTAGAAAACGATTTAAATGAAGAATATGAAAAGAAAAAAAATGATTTACAAAAAGAAATAAACAAATTAAAAACTAAAATTTTCCAAAGTCATTATAAAGAAAAAATAAAAATGAATAAGATAAATTCTTTAAGGAAAAATATAGAAAAATATAATATAGAAAATATAAAAGGAATAGAAACAATAGATAAAATGATTAATTCAAAAGATATAGAAGAAACAGAATTAAATGCAGATGATGAAAATTCATCAATAAATAATAATAAGAAAATAAAATATCAAAAATATGCAGAAGATATTTTAGATAATAATATAGAAAATACTCCAAATGTTAAAAAAAAAAGTATATCTAAAGTTAATAGTAAAAAAAGTATTCATTCTAATTATAATACTATTATTAATAGACCTAAATTAGATGATATTATTATTAATGATGATAATAATAATAAAAGTAAATTAACTAGAAATGATAATAATAATAATAATAATGATATTGATTGTTTTGATAATAAAAGTAATATTATTGATAATTCTATTAATTTAATTGAAATAAATAAAAGAATTAAAAATAGAAGAAATTCAAAAAGTGTAAATAAAACTTTTAACTTTATTGAACCTAAAATAAGTTCTAATTCTTCTTATTATGGTTATAATTCTAATAATCAAATGTCAAACAACAATTCTTTTTATAGTCAGAAAATAAATTTAAATAAAAATTTTTTCCCAATGTCTCCTATTTATTCATATAAAAATATTGGAGCTTATAATAATATAAAAACAAATTATAATTCAAATCAAACTTCTAATTTAAATACTAAAACAAATATTGATTTTAATCAAAATGAAATAGAAAATAAGAAAAAAGAATTAAAATTAAATTTACAAAAACAAAATGAAAACTTAATAAATAAAAGTAAAATAGATATTCCATATAATTATAATATTAATAATAGTAATATAAATAGTAGTAAAAATATGAAAAGAAAAGCAATTTTTTATTCAGTTCAAATAAATAAAAATATTCCAATTTCAATTTCGGAATTTGGAAAATATTTAATAACACATATTGAAAAAGAAGAAAAATATAAAATATTATTTTTTAACGAAATAAAAAAATTTAAACAAGAAATTCAAAAAATATTTAAACAATCAAAAAGAACAGATCATTTTTTAACAGAATGTTTATTTGATCTTTGGAATAAAGTAAATACATCTTATTATACAAGATATCAAATTTTAAAACAAATAATTAAATTTCCAGCTGATAAATTATATGAATTTTTAGATATTGAAACTGAATTTTTATCTAATTATTATCATATTTCAAAAAATATTTTTAAAGAAATTGAAAAAAGAGAAAATTTAAAATCAAAATTACAAACTAAAGCAAATAGAAATGAGTTAAATTTAAATGATAAAGAAAATTTGGATGATATAACTAAAAATTTAGAAATTTTAATTCAAAATTTTCAAAATAAATTTAAGAAACTTGATATTATTTGGAAAGGATTAAGATATAGTTGGTTTATGAATTATGAAAATTGGTTTTATGATATGGAAAAAAAACAAAATAATAATCATAATTTAAAAATATAAATCATTTATTTTTTAAATATTAATTAATATTTTAAATAAAAATAAAATTAAATTGATTTATTTAATTATCCTATTAAATAAATTTTATATTCTTTTATCAAAAGAGAATAAAAATGTTAAGTAAAAAAGAAAAAAAAGAAAAACAAAAAACAAAAGAATTAAAAATGAAAGAAATGGAAAATGAAGAAGAAATAGAATATGAAGAAGAAAAAGAATTAGAAAGTATAGAAGAAGAAGAAGAAGATAATGAAATAAATACATCAAAATCAAAGAAAAAAAAATTAAAACCTGAAAAAGAAAATATAAATTCAGAAGAATCTGAAGAATCAATAGAATCAATAAATAAAATAGAAGAAATTCCTTTAGAAAAACAAAATATAGATATATCAGAAATAAAAATTAGAATACAAACATTATTATCAATTTTATCAGATTTTAATAAAAAGAGAGATCCTTCAAAAACTCGTTCTTTCTATATAAACGAATTAAAAAATCTCTCAATGCAATATTACGATTACAATTCAGATATATGTGATTTAATATTTAATCTTTTTGCTCCAAATGAAGCAATTGATTTTATGGAATCGAATCAAAATCAAAAAATAATAACAATACGTTCTAATTCTTTAAAAATAAAAAGACGTGAATTAGCCAAGAATTTAATACAAAGGGGAATAAATTTAGATCCAATAGGTGAATGGACTAAAGTAGGTTTAAAAATATATTCAAGTCAAGTTCCAATAGGAGCAACACCAGAATATTTAAGTGGACAATATATGTTACAAAGTGCATCTTCATTTTTACCTGTTTTAGCTTTAAATCCACAACCCAATGAAAAAATTTTAGATATGTGTGCTTCACCTGGTGGAAAAAGCACTTATATATCTCAATTAATGAAAAATACTGGTTTATTAGTTGCTAATGATTTAAAAAAAGAAAGATTAAAAAGTTTATTTTTCAATGTTCATCGATTAGGAATTAAAAATTGTATTATTACTAATTATGATGGAAGATATTTCCCTAAATTATATAATAAATTTGATCGTGTTTTATTAGATGCTCCTTGTTCTGGATTAGGTATTATTAATAAAGATCAAAGTATAAAAGTTAATAGAACTTATAAGGAAATATTAAATAATTCTAAATTACAAAAAGAATTAATTTTATCTGCTATTGATTCTGTAAATTTAAAAGGTACTTCTAAAGGAATTATTGTTTATTCTACTTGTTCTATTTCAGTTGAAGAAAATGAATGGGTTGTTGATTATGCTTTGAAACATAGATATATTAAAGTTATTGATACTGGAATTAATTTAGGTGAAAATGGATTTGTTTCTTTTAGAGAAAAACACTTTCATCCTAGTTTAAAAAATACTAAAAGAATATATCCTCATATTCATGGAATGGATGGTTTCTTCATTGCTAAATTACAAAAATATGCTGATGGAATTAAAGAGAAAAAAGAGAAGACTGAAGAGAAAAAAATGAAAAAGGAAAAGAAAAAAAATAAAAAAGAAAATAAAAATAAAAAAGTTGAAGATGTGGAAAATAATTTAAGTTTAGAAGAAGAACCTGAAGATATTCAAAATGATAATGATAATTTTGAAAAGAATGATGAAAGTGTTAATGAGGAGTCTTCTCATGATTCTATTTTAGAGTCTGTTGAAGGAAGTGATGATGAAAATGAAAAGAGAAAGAAAGTTAGAAAAAAGGATTATAATAAGAAAAAAAAAATGGAAAAAGAAAAAAAGAAAAAAAATGTGGATACAAAGGAAAAAAAAAATGTTAAGAATGATAAGGAAGATAATAATGATAAAAATGAGAAAAAAGAGAAAAAAAATATTGTGAAAAAAAAGAAAAAAAATGAGAAGGATGAGGATAATGAAAAACTTTTAGAAAAAAAAAGAAAGAAAAATAAATAAATAAATAATAAATAATTTAATTTTTTATATTAAAATAATATTTACTTTTAATGAAAATAATAAATTTAAATAAAATTTAAAAAATTGAAACTATAATGAAATTAAAAATGTTAGTTTTCAAAAAACAAAGAAGTAATATATTACATTCAAATTTATATTCCTATAATTCAAATCTAAATGTATATAATAAATATAAAATAAATGATTTGATTTATAATAAGAAAAAAAGATTTGTTTCAATATTTAAAGACCATTTAATTTTAGATGACAAAACAGAATTTTTAAATTTTTATTATTTAAAATCAATATCAGAAACTTATTTTAAAATCTTTTTAACTTCAAAAGAATTTCAATATAAAAACTATATAAACGGAAAAATAAATAAAATAATGATAAATAATATCGAATCAAAGTTAAATATAAAAAAAAGAAAAAATATAAAAAAGAACAAATTAACATATAATTCAATAAATATAAAAAAAAATATTGAAGAACAATCACAATCAACAACATTAAAGAATTCATTATATTATCCTTCAAAAGAAAATTCAAAAACACTTGACTTAGAATATAAAGGTGATTATAATAAAGAATTATATTTATCTAATAATGGAAGTAAAGTTCAAAAAGAAGATATTATATTATCTTTTTATGAAGAGAATTTATTTGAAAAACAAAATGAAATTAAAATAATAAAAATTTCAACTTCTTCTTCTCAAAGAAATGATAATAATAATAATAAAACTATGAATAAATTAAATATAGGAAATAATTTTGTTCAAGATTATTTTAATAAAGCTTTATCCAAAAATAATCCAAGTATAAAATATTGTTTTCCTATTAAACTTCAATTAAAAAATGAAAACGATTCTCATACAAATTATTCTTCTCAAAATACACAAAAATCTTCTTTTTTAACTAAAAATTCAATTAAAAATTTAATTAAGAATAAAGCAGAAAGCAAAAATAGAAAAAATAATTATTCTCATTATATTAATAAAAAGAAACAATATAATTTAAATAATAATAGTAAAGACATTAAAAAAAAGAATAAAATTAAACCTTTAAACATTTTTAATAATAATAATTATAGTCATTGTATGAGAAATTTTTCTTTGAAAAAAATTTGTAAAACTGAATGTTCAAAAGAAAAAATTCAAAATAAAGATATTATAAATAATATTAATTATAAGAATAATAATGTAAATAATAAAACTGAAAAAAATTTAAAAAATATAAAAAATAAAAGTATTGATTCATTACAATCTATTACTCAAAAAAAGAAAACTTATAATTATTCAAAATTGAAGAAAGACAAAAGAAATTATTGTTCTTTAAATGAAAAAAAATATGATAAAACTAACAAATTAAATTTTTTATTCCCTGAAATTTTTAGTGAAAGAATTAAAGTAAGTAATAAAATTATAAAAAAGTAATATAAATATGTGAAATTTTTAATATCAATTAAATGAATTATAAAATTTTTTTCAAATTATGAAGAAATAACTACGATGAATTTTTGTAAATCTAATTTCTTAATTATTAATAATATTAATTAAATAAATAAATCAATTTTTATACATTAATTAATAATAAATTATATTAAATAAATAAACAAACTAAATATATAAATAAACCAATAAAAAAAATAATAAAATTTAAAAAAAAAAAATACAAAATTCAAAATTCATATCTAAAATACTCAAAAACAGAAAAAAATTTAAAAATATTTAAAAAAATAAAATGAACATGCTAAACCCAAACATCCTAGTATTAAAAGAAGGAACAGAAAACCGTCAAGGAAAGGAACAAATAATAAGTAACATAAACGCATGTGAAGCATCAGTGGAAGTGATTAGAAGTACTCTGGGTCCTCGAGGTATGGACAAAATGATAATAACAGA
>JAEEGL011870893.1_pt1 | contig 24122 bp, 2 predicted proteins | sample 9134231 | NCBI WGS metagenome assembly JAEEGL01 (sample SAMN16246548, study PRJNA631951) | gut metagenome | biome: gut microbiome; feature: rumen; material: fiber-attached | host: Bos | place: Iran: Karaj | collected 2018-10
ATCGTTCCCTGGTATACGGACCCGTAGCACATTCCGCCGCCCCGCTGCCCCGCCTCGTTTCCAATGATCAGGCAGTCATACGCCGATCCAGAGTTCAATCCGCCGCCCTCATATTGCGCATAGTTCCCGACCACCCGACACCGTCTCAGAATGCTATTGTACGCGCCGCCGCCGTACTGCGCCTCGTTTCCTTCAATCACGCAATCTTCCAGCTGCCCGCACAGCGCGCCGCCGCCTTGGTAGCCCGCGCTCCCGTTCTCGCTGCTGTTGGTCGCCACGCCGTTGCGTAGCGTGAACCCGACCACCGTCGTGTTCGTGTCGGACCAGCTGTAGCCGGTCAGGCTCCGGCTCAGCCGCGCGCACCGCCCCGTCCCGCCGCCGTCCACGATCGTCACCGCCGCCCCGTCCGTGCTCTCGATCCGCACCTTCCGGTTCGTGCTGCAGAACGGCGCATACGTCCCCGGATGCACATAGATCACCTCGACCGGCTCGGTCCAGCGGATGGCGCGCTGGATTGTCGCCAGAGGATGCTCCTCGCTTCCGTCGTTCGCATCGTCACCGGCCGCCGCGTCCACATGCACGCTCCACGTGCCGAACACTGCCGTCAGATGCCCCGCCGCCGTCACCTCGCCCCACTCGTACGTCAGCCCCGTCCCGACCTCCTCCCCGTCGATCTCCCAACGCAAGAACGGATGATGCGCGTCCGCAGGTACCGCCGTGAACGTCCCCGTCGCCCCTTCCTCCGCATACATCGGCGTCACGCTGCCCGTTCCCACGATACTCACGCTCACCCCGGGGAACGTCCCTTCGTACGCCCCGATGTCCGGCCCTTCGCCCTGCACCCGAGGCGCTCCATCAATATCCGTCCCGCCCGTTGTCACATAGGCCTGGCTTCCCGCATCCACGCACGGGGAACCCGCCAGCAGACGGTAATCGCCGCCGGCGACATTCACCAGGCGCGGGTCCTCCCGGATGCCGCCAGCCCCGCCACTCCCCTGGTCCACGCAGCAGAACAGCATGTTCCCGGAGTTGTAGTTCAGAGACCCGTTCCCCCAGACGATGCTGTTCCGCACGTTCGGGTAATACACCCCGTAACGGGTATTGCCCACGATCGTACAATGGGTCGCCGTCCCGTAGTACACCCCGTCTCGCTCGTTATTGGCCACCACGCAGTTTTCCAGCGTCGCCTGATACGTCCCGCCGCCGTAGTTCGTCGCCACGTTCCCGATCACCCTTACCCCACGCAGCGTCCCGTTGAAGCATCCGCCGCCCTGTCGCGCACGGTTTCCGCTGATTTCGCATTCCACGATAAGCCCGTCGCACGTACCGCCGCCGTACTGCACCGCTCCGTTCCCTCTCACCACGCAGTTCGTCATGCTCACGCCTTGCACCCCACCGCCATTCAGCCCTGACGTGTTCCCTTCCACCGCGCAATCCCTCATGAACCCGCCATACATCCCGCCACCGTTACTCCCAGCAGCGTTTCCTTTCACCTCCACCCCCTCCAGATAACCGTAGTACGCGCCACCACCGGTGGATTGGACCGTGTTCGTCGAAACCGAACCACCCAGCACCGTCGAGTTGTACGTCCCACCACCATACGACCGGGCTTGGTTCTCCGTCACCACACAGTTCTCCAGAGTTCCGTATGCTGCACCGCCACCATTATTTTGCGCCGTGTTCCCCTTCACCACGCAATTCCGCAGCACGCTGTAATACGTGCCACCACCGTTGTTCGCCGTGTTCCCGCTGATCACGCAATCCTCCAGCGTTCCATACATCGCGCCGCCGCCGTTATCGTACCCAGACATCAGTCCGTTCGTCAGCGTCAGCCCCCGTAGCACCGTCTGCGTGTCATAGGTGTTGTTCCCCAACGTCGCGCAACGCACCCCGCTGCTGCCCATCACAATCGTCTCTGCGGCCCCCGCCGTCCCCACCACGGTGACAGCCTTGTTTGACGTCGCAAACGGCGCATACGTCCCCGGCGCCACCCGCACTTCGTCCCACTTCCCAGCCAGATTCACACCGCGCTGGATCGTCGCCACGGGATGCTCCTCGCTCCCGTCGTTCGCATCGTTCCCCGTCGTCGCATTCACGTACACAATGCCCGGACCGAACCGCGCGACGAGCAACCCCGATTCCCCGGTGTTCGCCCACGCATACGTCGCATCCGTCCCGACCACCTCCCCGTCGATCTCCCAGCCCAGGAACGGACGGCCGTCAATCCCATCCGCCGTGAACACGATCTCATCGCCGGCCCCTTCCAGCACGCCGGCCGCAGGCGTCACCGTCCCCTGCCCGATGATCTCCACCCGGACCGCCCGGACTCCGCCCTCGCACGCCCCCATGTCCGGCCCATTCCCCTGCACCCGCGCCGCACCCAGCAGGTCCGTCCCCGCCGCATCCGAATACGACGCATTCCCCGCGTCCACGCACGGTGACCCCTCCAGCAACCGCCAGTCCCCGCCTTGCGGCGCCAGGAACAGCGGATTGTTCGTGATGCACCCCACGCCGCCCTGCGGGCCGCCTTGCAGGCAGCTGTTCACGACGCTCCCGGTGTTGTAGGAATTCGTCGCGTTCCCCCAGAGGATGCTGTTCCGTATCGTCGAGCTGCTCACGCCCCGCCCGCTGTTCCCCACGATCGTGCAATGCGTCAGCGTCCCGCCGCTCACCCCGTTCCCCTCGTTGTTCGCCACCACGCAGTTGGTGAGCGTCATCCCACCGCTCACCACCCAGCCGTTGGGGCCCGTCGTGTTGCCCTCGATCCGGCAGCGCATCGCCGCTCTGTAAGAATCACCCTGCACCAGCGTCGAGTTCGTCACCGTGTTCCCCACGATGGTGCAATCCCACATCGTCGTTCTGTACATCAGATAGCTGCCGGACGCATTCCCCGTCACCACGCAGTTGCTCATCGTCCCGTAGTAGCTCACACCATATTGATACAGCGCCGAATTGTCTGAAATCGTACAATTTCTCATGTTCCCGTAATAAGTTCCCCCACCGTAATTCGCGGTATTTCCATGGATTTCGCACCCCTCCAGCATCCCCTCGGATGCCCCGCCACCGTAATACGCGCGGTTCTCCCGCACTTCGCAGTCTTCCAGCGTGGCAGAATAGGTCGCACCGCCATAATACCCCTCGTTCCCCGACAACATGCAGTTCCGTAGCACGCTGTAATATGCGCCACCGCCGTAAAACGCAGAGTTCCCGCGGATCACACAATTCTCCAGCGTCCCATAGTACGCACCACCACCGCGGAAATTGGAGTTGTTGATGTCCAGCACCCCATTTGTCAGGGTCAGACCGCGTACCAGCGTGTTCGTCTCCCCGTAGTTGTTCCCCAGCGTCGCGCACCGTTCTCCGATGCCGCCCATCACGATCGTCTCCGCCGCCCCGCTCGACCCCTCGATCACGATGGCCTTGTTCATCGTCGAGAACGGCTCGTAGGTTCCCGGTGCCACCACCACCCGGTCTCCGTCCGCTGTCAGGTCCACGCCACGCTGGATGGTCTTCACCGGGGCCGTGCTTGTCCCATCGTTCGCATCGTCACCGCTCGTGACGTCCACATAGATCGTTCCCGGCCCGAACATCGCCGTCAGAATCCCGGATACGCCCGTGTTCTGCCACACGTACGTCTGCTCGGTGCTCACCACCTCCCCGTCCACCTTCCACCCCAGGAACTCACGGTCGCCGCTCGCAGTAAACGTCAGCTCCTCGCCCGCCCCATCCAGCAGCACCGTCCCCGGTGTCACCGTTCCAGACCCCACCTTCACGACGCTCACCGCGCGCACCCCGCCCTCGAACGCCCCCATGTCCGGCCCCTCGCCCTGCACCCGGTCCGCCCCCGCCAGGTCCTTCAGCTCCGCGTTCCCCGTCCCCGCATAGTTCGGACTCGCCGCATCCACGCACGGCGAAATGTCCAGCAGCCGCCAGTCCCCCGCCGCCGCATCCACGAACAGCGGATCCGAGGTCACCCCATACGCCCCGCCATCTCCCGTGTCCACGCAGCTGTACACCATCGAGCTGTAATAGTTCGTCGTGTTCCCCCACACGATGCTGTTCTTCACCGACGTCCCGTTCACCCCGTACCCCGCGTTCCCCACGATCGTGCAATGCACCGCCTCTCCGCTGCTAATCCCGCCGCATTGGTTGTTCGCCACCAGGCAGTCGTACAGCCAGCAGGAGTTATACGCCGCATAGCTGCCGGACGATGCCTCGTTCCCCTCGATCCGGCAATGGTACGCGGACAGGTTGTAGAGAACACCGCCGCCCATCGCCCTGTTGCCAGTCACCACGCAGTTTCGCAGCGTCGCCTGATACGCCGCGCCGCCATAGTTCGTCGACACGTTTCCGCTCAGCGTCACACCCGTCAGCCCCCCTGAATAGCTCCCGCCGCCCTGGTACGCCCGGTTCCCGCTGATCTCGCCTCCCACGATTGTCCCGTTGTACGTCCCGCCGCCATAGCTCCTCGCCCCGTTGCCCCGGATCACGCAGTTCGTCATGCTCACGCTCATCGTCGCGCCGCCGCTTCCCGCAGACTCGTTCCCCTCGACCACGCAATCCCGCATGAACCCGCAGTTCATCGCGCCGCCGTCGCTCCCCGCCGTGTTCCCCTTCACCTCGACCCCTTCCAGATAGCCATTAAATGCGCCTCCGCCCCAGGTCTGAGCCCTGTTGGTCGAGACCGAACCGCCAAACACCGTGGAATAGTACGTCCCGCCGCCGTGCTGCTGGGCAAGGTTCTCCGTCACCACGCAATTCATCAGCTCCCCGTAATATGCGCCACCGCCCAGGGCCGAAGCCGTGTTCCCCTTCACCACGCAGTTCCGCAACACGCTGTAATACGCGCCACCACCGTTGTTCGCCGTATTCCCGCTGATCACGCAGTTCTCCAGCGTCCCGTACATCGCGCCGCCGCCGTCCGCGCTCGCCCCCAGCAGCCCGTTCGTCAGGGTCAGCCCCCGTACCAGCGTGTTCGTGTGCGTGCTGTCGCTGCCGAGCGTCGCGCAACGCACCCCATCACTACCAACCACCAGCGTATCCGCCGCCCCCGACGTCCCTTCAATCACGATGGCCTTGTTCGCCGTCGAGAACGGCGCGTACGTCCCCGCCGCCACCACCACGCGGTCCCCTGCGACCGCCAGGTCCACGCCGCGCTGGATCGTCTTCACCGGCGCCTCGCTCGTTCCGGCGTTCGCATCGTCGCCCGTCTCGGCGTCCACATAGATCGTTCCGCTTCCGAACACCGCCGTCAGCACGCCCGACACCCCGGTGTTCTGCCACACGTACGTCAGCTCCGTCCCCACCGTCTCCCCGTCCACCTGCCACCCCAGGAACTCGCGCTCGCCCGCTGTGGCCGCCGTCGCCGTGAAGGTCACCGATTCCGTCCCCGCCGCCAACGTCGCCAGCATCGGACTCACCGTCCCGGCCCCCTCCACAACGACCTTCACTCCGGCCACGACGCCTTCATACGCGCCCATGTCCGGCCCATCCCCTTGCACACGGGCCGCACCGCGCACGTCCGTCGCAGAATTTGTCGCATAGGATGCGCTCCCCGCATCCACGCACGGCGACAGGCCCAGCAGCTGGTAGTCACCGCCCGCCGCATCCACGAACAGCGGATCAGCCGAATCACGCCCTTGAATCCATGTCCATCCCCCATCCGTGTAGCCCCCCGCCGACCCGTTCCCCCACACGATGCTGTTCGCCACCATGACCCCGCTCATTCCCCACCCCGTGTTGTCCGCGATCGTGCTCTGCACCGCGCTGCCGCCGCGCACCCCGTTCCCCGTGTTCTTCGCCACCACGCAGTTGTCCAGCCCCACGTCCGCCGTCACCCCGTAGCCGCCGTCGGTGTTCCGCAGATACTGGCAGCGGACCGCCGTCCCCCCGCTGTGCATCGCGTCGGTCTCCGTCAGCACCTGGTTCTCGGTCACCACGCAGTCCGTCAGCGCCACGTTCTTCAGCACGCTGTTCGTGCCGATGTTGCCCGTCACCGGGCTCCACGCCAGCACCGACTCCGCCGCAGCAGCCCCGACCTCCGCCTGGTTCCCCGTCACTTCGCCCGCCGTCAGCGTCACGCCCCACGCGCCGCCGCCGGTCGTCGAGGAGTTCCCCGTCACCACGCAATGGTCCAGCTTGGCGCACCAGGCACCGCCACCGGTCGCCGCCGTGTTCCCCGTCAGCTTGCTCCACCGCACCAGGCCGCCCAGCACGCCACCGCCCGCGCCCGCAGTAACCACGCCGTTCGTCAGCGTCCACCCCGCCAGCATCGTCGCCGAGCCCGTCGTCGCAAGGTTCGTCCCGGCCACATCGCCCAGCGTCGCGCACCGACCCGTCCCCTGACCATCGATCACGCACGCATCCGCCCCGTCCCAGCCGACCACGGCAATCGCGCGATTCCCCGTCGTGACCGCCCCATACGTCCCCGTCACCGCCAGCACGGCCCCGCCATCCGCCACTGCGTCAACGCCCGCCTGCAACGTCGCCTTCGGAGCTTCGCGCGTCCCTGCGTTCTCGTCAGATGCCCCTTCTCCGCCCACCCAGATCGCCCCGAAGTACGCCTCCACCCGACCGCGCTTCTCCGGCACCGCCCCATACGTCCACGTCGTCGTGTCACCCGTCTCCGACGCCCCCAGCTGACTAGTCCACCCATCGAACGCCACCGCCCCGGTCGTGTCGGCCACGAAGCTTGCCGTCTGGCCCTCGCCCACCACCGCCCAGCGCGGCGTCACAGCCCCATCGCCCCAGACCACCGCCTCCACCACGTCCAGCGGCGCACCTTCGAACGCACCTTCCCCGATGAATTCCACCCCGGCCCCCAGCACCACGTTCGTCAGACCCGTGCACCCCGCAAACGCTCCCGCTCCGATGCTCGTCACACCATTCCCGAACACCAGCTCTGTCAATTCCGTGCAATTCGCGCACGCCCCGTCCGCGATTCCCGTCACCGTCAGGCCATTTACCTGCGTCGGAATCGTCACCGAGCCGCTCATCGGAATCAGCCCCGTCAGCACCGCACCGCCGTTTCCGTCCGACACGTACGTGCACGTCACCCCATCCTCCTCGACGAGCGTGTCCGTCCCCTCCCGCATCACGATCCATTCCTTCGCCCCGCCCTTCACGCGCAGGTCCGCATCCGTCAGCGTCGAACCCGCCGCCAGCCAGATGATTCCTCCATGCGTGCAACCAGCAAACGCATTTTCCCCAATGCTCGTCACACTCGCCGGCAGCCAGATGCCCTCCAGCCCCGAGCAGCCCTTGAAGGCCTGCACCCCGACGACCGTCACCCCGGACGGCACCCGCAACTCTGCCAGCCCGACACAGCCCGCAAATGCACCACGGTCGATCGCCTGCAAGCCCGTTCCCCACACGATCTCCGTCAGATGGGCGCAATCTGTGAACGCCCCGGTGTCCAGATTCGTCACGCTGTTCGGCAACACAAGTCTCTCGATGGCCGTTCTGCTGAAAGCCGCGTTGTTGATGACCTCAATCCCCTCATGGAGCTCAACATCCTTCAGCTTCGACATCCCGCTGAACGCGCTGTTGCTCACAGTCTTGACGCCACCCCCAACAACCACGCGCTCCACATTCGTGCACCCTCCAAAAGGATTGGTGTTCAGGTCTGGCACCCCTTCCCCGACCACGATGTTCGTAAGCCCGACGCACCCGCTGAATGCGCCCCCAGACAGATTCGTCACCGTATCCGGAATAATCAGATCGGTCAGCCCCACGCACCCCAAAAATGCATTGTTCTGCACCGTCCCGATGCCGCTCCCCCACGCAATCTCTGTCAGATTGCTACAACACTCGAATGCCCCTTCTCCGATGTACGTCACGCTGTCTGGCAGCTCAAGTCGCTCAATCGCATTTGACTTGAACGCATTGTTCTGGATTCTGACCAGCCCCTCCTTCAACACCACCTCTTTCAGCTTGCTCATCCCGCTGAACTCGTCTGCGCACAGCGCCGTGATGCCTGACCCCACCACCACGCGCTCCAGATTCGTGCACCCGCTGAAAATTCCTTGCGTGATGGTGCCCGTCACCCCGTCACCGATCACCACGTTCGTCAGCCCGGAACAACCGCCGAACGCACCGCCCTCCAGATTGGTCACACTGTCCGCAATCACCAGATCCGTCAGCCCCACGCACCCCGAGAACGCCCCACCCCTCACCGTCAGACTCCCACTCCCCCACACGATGTTCGTCAGCGACCGGCAACCCGAGAACGCACTCCCATCCAACAACGTCACGGTGTCCGGCAATACCAGCTGCTCGACACCCGCCCCCGAAAACGCCCCCGACCAGATGGTCTCAAGCCCCTCCGGGAACTCCACATCCCGTAACTGTGAACACCCGCTGAAAAGGCCACAGCCCAGCTCCTTCACAGGCCCCCGGAACGCCACATGCCGCAGGCTCGTCAGGCCGCTCAACGCCCCGCACACATTCGTCACGCCGCTACCAATCACCAGATTGGTCACGGATGAGCTTCCACTAAACACACCGCAGCACAAATTCGTCACACTGTCCGGGATGATAATCTCTTGCAACGACACGCAGGGCGAAAACGCCCCGTTCATGATCTGCTCCACGCCCTCAGGAATCGCGATCTCCTTCAAGGAAGCGCAATTGTTGAACGCGCTGTTCGAAATAATCTTCAGAGTGCTCGGCAGCCCCACCCGTTCCAGCTTCGAATACCCCGAAAATGCACTGTCGGTAATCGCCTGCACCCCCTCCCGGATCACCACCTCGCGAAGTTCCGGGAAATAGATCCCATTGCTGACAAAATTCGTGATGCCGCCCCCCACCACCAGGCTCTTCACCCCGTTCAACCCGCAGGTGAACACCCCGTTCGTCAGATATTCCACCCCATCCCCGATCACCAGACGCTCGATCTGCGAATCTCCGCAGAAAATACAGCTGCCCAGTCTCTTCACGCTGTCCGGGATCACAACCTCCTTCAGCGGATAGGAAGAACAAAACGCGCTATCCCCGATGTTCGTCACGCTGTTTCCGATGACCAGGTGCTGCAAGTTGGTCATACCTTGGAAGGAATAGTTCGCGATGTTCAGCACCCCATCCCCGATCACCAGGTTCGTCACCGCAGTGCACCGCGAGAACGGATCTCCGTCCACGTTCGTCACCGTGTTCGGCAGCACAATCTCCTGCAAGCTGGAGCAACCGGAAAACGCCCCATTGCGGATATTCTCAATGCCATTCCCCCACACAATCGTCGTCAGGTTCGAGCACTCATAGAACGCGCTCTCTCCGATATATTTCATGGTATCCGGCAGCACCAGACGCTCAATCGCCGTCCGCTGGAACGAGCTGTCCGTGATCTTTTCCAACCCCTCGGAAAGCACCAGCTCCTTCAACGCATAAAATTGCCAGAATGCGCTACATTGAATGTTCCTCACCCCGGAGCCGATCACCAGGCGTTCGATGTTCGTGCAATTGCTGAACCAGGCCCCCCTGCACATGTCCCGCACCCCGTCGCCCACGACGACGTTCGTCAGCCCCACGCAATTGTCGAAAGGACCGCCCTCGATGTTCGTCACCGTGTTCGGAATCACCAAGTCCGTCAGCAGAGGGCAGCCACCAAACGCCCCGTTCCGCACAATCTGAATGCCGCTCCCCCACACAATCTCCGTCAGATTGCTGCAATTCGCCACCCCGTTTTCGCCAATGTAGGTCACGCTGTCCGGCAGCTCCAACCGCTCAATCGCCGTCCCTTGGAGCGCACCATTATTGATGACCTCGAGTCCCTCGCTCAGGACAACGGTCTTCAGCTTCGAGCAATACTGGAATGCAGCGTTTGTCAATGTCTTCACCCCGCTTCCGACGGCAACCCGCTCCAGATTCGTGCAGCCGCTGAAAGCATTGACGCTGATGTTCGTCACGCCGTTCCCAATCACGATGTTCGCCAGCTGGCCGCAATCCTCGAACGCCCGCGCCCCAAGGATCGTCACGCTGTCCGGGATTACCATGTCCGTGATGGGCAGGCCGGCAAAGCCCCTGTCGCCGATATCCTCAAGCCCGTCGTTCAATTCCACGTCCGTCAGCGACGCGCAGCCCGCAAACGCCCCCCACCGCACCGTCCTCATGCTGGCCGGGAATTCGATGCTTTCCAGGCTCGAACAGCCGTAGAATGCCCGGTTTTCAAGAACCGCGACCGAGGCCCCCAGCACCACGTTCGTCAGGTTCGCATTCCCCTCGAAGGCCCGGTCCGTGATCTCCGTCACGCCATCCCCGACCACCACATTCTCGAGATTCGTCCCGAACTGCATCCCGTACAGCCGCGTCACCCCGTCGCCGATCACCAGGTCCTTCAGGGCCGTGAACAGGTTGACGCCCAGCTCCGTCACCGTATCCGGGATGACGATGCTCTCGATGACCGTCCCCGCGAACGCCCCGTCGCCGATGCTCAGCAGCCCCTCGTTCAGCTCCACATTCGTCAGCGCCTGGCAGTTCTGGAAGGCGAAGATGCCGATCTCGGTCAGGCTCGCGGGCATGGCGAGCGTCGTCAGCCCTGCGCTCCCGACAAACGTGTAGTCCCCGATGCGGACAATCCCCTCGCCCAGCGTGATCGCCGGCGCATTTTCCCGGCTCTGATACCAAGGCGTAGAGGGATAGGTCTCTTCCGTGTAATCCACTCCGATGCCCGTCTGCCCAGCCGTCAGCGTCACCCGCGTCAGCCCCGTGCAGCCCGCAAACAGGCTCTCATCCGTGATGTCCAGATCGATCGGTAGCACCAGCTCGGACAGGTTCGAGCACCCCGCAAAGGCGCTCTCCCCGATTCCGCGAACCGAGTCCGGAATCGTCAGGGAGGTCATCATCGTATCCCCTGCGAACGCCGAAGCTGCGATGTTCGTCACGCCTGCGGGGATGATGACCTGCTCGTGGCCGCCCAGGTAGATGAACTCCGTCCCGTCTTCGCTCAGAATCATTCCCGTCGTGAAATCCATGCCGGCCAGCATGGCCTGGATGCGTTCGTCCGTCCCCAGATAGGTGAGCGATTCCAGATTCGGGCACCCTTGGATGGCACTGTAATCAAACTCCGTCAGCGACGCGCCCAGCACGATGTTCGTCAGGCCCGTGCACCCCATGAACGCCCGCTCGCCGATGCGCTCCACCGTATCCGGCAGCACAAGCTCCGTCAGACCCGTGCAGTTGGCAAATGCTTCGACCCCGATCGTCGTCAGCGTCGAATTCTCCGCGAAACGGACCTCTTCCAGGTCTTCGTAGCCCGCGAACACACCATCCGAAAGCGTCTTCACACCCGCACCGATCTCCACCTCGCGAAGATTTGGGAAGGAGATGGAGCCGCTCGTCAGGTTCGTGACCCCGTCGCCGATCACCAAGCTCGTCACCCCCGTCAGACCGCATGTGAACGTGCCTTCCGCAAGATTCTCCACCCCGTCACCGATCACCAGACGCTCGATCTGGTCATCCCCGCAGAACACACAGCTCCCGATTGTCTTCACACTGTCGGGAATCACGACCTCCTTCAGCGGATACGTCGCGCAGAACGCCGAATCCCCGATGTTCGTCACGCTGTTCCCGATCTCCAGATTCTCCAGGTTGGTCAGATTCTGGAAGGCATAGCCCTGGATGTTCAGAACCCCATCCCCGATTACGAGATTCGTCACCGCGGTGCATCCAGCGAACGGATTTCCGTCAATATTCGTCACCGTGTTCGGCAACACCACCTCCGTCAGCATGGAGCACCCGGAAAACGCCCCGTTCCGAACGGTCTCAATGCCGCTTCCCCAGACAATCTCCGTCAGATTGCTGCAATGCGCAATCCCATTTTCGCCAATGTATTTCACGCTATCCGGCAGCTCCAGCCGCGCAATGCCGGTCCCTTCGAGCGCGCAATTATTGATGACCTCAAGCCCTTCGGAAAGGACAAGCTCATTCAGCTGCGGCAGCCACTGGAACACGCTGTTACTCAAAGACTTCACGCCGCTTCCGATGACTGCCCGCCTTACGTTGGTGCACCCCCGGAACGGGTTCGTGTTCAGGGCCGTCACCCCGTTCCCGACTACGATGTTCGTCACCCCGACACACCCATCGAACGGACTTCCGGCCAGCGTCGTCACGCTGTCCGGCAAAATGATCTCAGTAATCCCCACGCAACCCGCATACGCACCGCCGCCAATCTCTTCGAGCGCGTCGTTCCACCCCATGTCCGTCAGACTCGTGCAGCCAGAGAACGCACTCTCTCCGACCCTTCTCACGCTGTCCGGGAACTCGATGCTCTCCAGCCCCGAACACCCTGCAAAGGAACGGGGTCCGATGGTCTCAACCGAGGTCCCCAATACGACATTCGTCAGACTCGCATTCTCCGCAAAGGCCCCTCCCGTGATCTCCGTCACCCCATCCCCGACCACCACGTTTTCAAGGTTCGTCCCGAAGTGCCTGCCGTTCAGCTGCGTCACTCCATCGCCGATGACGACCTCCTTGAGAGACGTGAAAAGGTTGGTGCCCAGGACGGTCACCGAATCTGGAATGAGAACCGTCTCGATGGTCGTATCCGCGAAGGCCCCGGCGCCAATGCTCAGAAGCCCCTCGTTCAGGGTAGCATTCGTCAGCGCGACACATCCACTGAAGGCATTAGGAGCGATGTTCGTCACGCTAGTCCCCATCTCAATCTCGTCCAGCGCCGCGCACCCCTGGAATGCAGAAACACCAATCTCGGCGAGACACATCGGCAAATCGATAGCGGCCACCCCATCGCTCCCGGCAAAGGTGTAGTCCCCGATGCGAACAATCCCCTCCCCCAGCGTGATTGTCGGCGCATTTTCCCGGCTCTGATACCAAGGCGTATTCGTATAGGTGACGGACGTGTAGTCCGCTCCGATCCCCGTCTGCCCTGCTGTAAGGGTCACCCGCGAAAGATTCGTGCAGCCCGCAAACAGGCTTCCATCCGTGATGGCAAAGTCGATCGGCAGTTCCAGCTCCGACAGATTCGAGCACCCCGCAAAGGCGCTGGCGCCCATGGCCGTCACGCAGGATGGGATCGAAACCGAGGTCAGCCCCGTCGCCCCCTCGAACGCCCCGCTCTCGATGCGCGTCACCGGGCAACCGCCCAACGTTTCAGGCACCTGCAACACCCCATTCGCCCCCGTTCCGCCCATGATGATCGCTTTCCCGCCGACCTTGTAGTAGGTCCACTCCGCCCCGTCGATGGTCTCCGTGAACTCCTCCGGGTCTTCGACCGTCAACGTCATGTCCCGCCAGGCCGATCGCCCGGACGCGTCAATCGCCAGCACGCGGAACGAGTATTCACCGGCCGCCGGCGGAGTCCCCCGCAACACCCCGTCCTCCGTCAGTTCCAGCCAGTCCGGCAACCCGTTCGGCGGCGTGAAAATGATGTCATCTGCATTTGCCATGCTGCCTGTTCCGCACTTCGGCGACACAACCGCCGTCTCCCCATCCCCCGCACTCATTCCAATGAACCAGGTCCCAGAATTCCCAGAGCCGTAGGAAAGTACGACTTTGCCGTCCGCATGCAATTTGGCAGAAAAATACCCATAACCGCTACTACTGCCCTGTGTGTACCACCGAACCGTTAATGGGCCCGCCCCATACTCTGCATAGACATACCTCCAGCTCGTCAGGCTCTCCGTCCGCCAAAACGCCGAAATCACAGGATTCTCGTAGAAATAGTTGTTCGTAGTGCTATTGGAAGCGGTGCTTGTGGTGCTTCTCTCCCCAAGCCAAATCGTTCCAGAGGAAGCGATTTTTACGTTTGTGATCATATTACCAAAATAGGGAAACTCAAATGGCAACGGGTAATTCCTGGGATAATCGGAGGAATCCCCGGTTGTCGAGTAGAACTCCGCTCCAGCAGCAGTATACGTGGAAGGACCGCTCGTTTCTTCGTAGGTATCCGTAGCTCCCCAGACCACAGGCAACGAACTCCAGCGATAGGGCCCTGCCCCACCCGCCGCCTTCAGTTGAACCTCGTACGCCATATGTGTCGCCGCCGTGTCCAACCCTGTCGTCGTCATGGACAACGGCGATATGCCCCTGAACGTCACCTCAATGTCCGGCCTCACTCCGGCCCACGACAGATTTGCCGTCCCGTACCAGCTGCCAGGGACTTCCATGGTCTGCATCTTCGTGCATGACCCGAATGCGGACTGACCTACAGTCGTCACGCTGTCCGGAATCACCAGCGAAACCAGATTGCTACACCCGTAGAACGCCCGATAACCAATGTTTGTCACGCCATCGGCAATGGCCACTGTCTGCAAATTGCTGCACCAGAAGAAGGCCCAGTCTCCTATCTTCTGCACGCTGGCTGGAATGGATGCGCTGCTCAGATTGGTACAAGTGTGGAATGCGCTCTGCCCGATGTTTGTCACTCCGTTCGGTATGCTCACCTCGGACAACTGGTACTGTTGCCGGAACGAACTCTCGCCGATGGCCGTCACGGGGGCTCCTCCCAAGGTATCAGGAATGGTCAGCGCACCTATCGCCGGGCTCGCTCCCACCGCCGTCGCCATCCCGTTAGTCACCGTATAGCCCCAAATCCGGTCATCAACAATCTCCATATTCCCATACACCACCTGATAAGTCGAGGGAATGCCGGAGTTCGAGAACATGTTCTTGGATTTCCACTCGACCGGCGCGAAAATCACCAGATTCTTGCAACCTGAGAAAGCGTAATTCCCGATGTTCGTCACGTTGTTCCCGATGACCAGCGTATTCAACTGGGCCCAAGCAAAAGAATAATTACTGATGACCGTCACTCCAGTGGGGATATAGTACGTTCCCGTCTGAGCGCCAGGCCATTGCACCAGGATTGTCATGTCCTTGGTGAACACAGCCCCGTCTTCGCCCGCGTAGTTGTCGTTCTCCTCGGAAACGGAATAGTTGCTCACCTGGGAACACCCGTAAAACGCTGCGCTCCCGATGTTCGTCACCCCCGCGCCAATGGATACGAAGGTCATGTTTGTGCAATTCTGAAAAGCACAGCCCCCAATGTTCTCTACGCTGTCAGGAATTGTCACCCCCGTCAAGCTTCTGCAGGAGTCGAATGCATAGTTGGCAATGTTTTTCAAACTGTCAGGAAACACCATTGATGTCAGGTTGGTTCGGCTGGAAAACGCCGAATACCCGATTTCCCCCACAGGCAAGCCGCCAAGCGTCCCCGGGACAACGAGGTCTCCCGTCGCCGGACTCGTCCCTGTCACCACGGCCACCCCGTTGCTCGGCGTATACCACCAGAACCGTCCGTCGATCTCCTCGAACTGCCCGTAGGTCACCCGGGAACCATAGGGCAAATTGCTCAACTGCCCTTTGCACGCCATAGGGGCCAAGATTTCCAGGGAGCTGCTACAATTTTGGAAAGCGGAACTTCCGACGCTCGTCACCCCAGTCCCCAACCGCACAAATGACAACTTAGCACAATTATAGAACGCGGACGATCCCACACTTGTCACGTTGTCTGGCACCACCACCGAAACCAGATTGCTGCAACCGGAAAACGCAGAAGAATTAATGGTCGTCAGACTATTCGGCAACGTCACCTCTGTCAAGCCCACGCAACCGCTGAACGCCGACGAGTCGATAGTCGTCACCCCGTTGGGCACGACGTACGCCCCCGTCTTGGCCGAAGGGTACAACAGCAACGTTCTCTTGTCCTTGCTGAACAAAACGCCGTCTTCGCTGGCGTAGGTCTGGTTCGCGCCGGAAACCTGGATTTCTTCCAAGGCGGTGCAACTTCGGAAGCCGGCTTTCATGATGTTTGTCGCACCCGATCCCACCGTAATCGATGTGATGTTTGTGCAACCGTAAAACGCAGAGTTTGCTATGTTTCTCAATGAATCTGGAAGTGTCAGTTCCGTCAAGGAAGAGCACCATACAAATGCCCATGCTTCAATATTCGTGACACCCGTCCCAAGAGACAGCGTGGACATGGATTTGCATGCGTAAAACGTGTTGGTCCTGATGAGGGATACCGAATCGGGAATCGCAACCGACACCAAATTCGTGCAATATTCAAATGCGTTGAGCCCGATGTTCGTGACGCTGTTGGGAATTGTCGCCGATACCAGGTTGGTACATCCGTAAAAAGCGGAATTTCCAATATTCTTCACACCCTCAGGCATGGCCACATTCGTCAGGGAACTGCATGCATAAAAAGCCTGTTCCCCCACCCCCGCAACATTGTTTCCAATCGTCACCGTCGTCAAATTGGTACACATGCTAAACACTCCCCAAGGTATGTTAGTCACGCTATTGCCAATCAGGACTGACACCAAGTTGCTACACCCATAAAATGACGAACTTCCTAGACTTGACACACTGTCTGGGATGGTCACCTCGGTCAAGGAGCCACAACCAGAAAATGCTGAACTTCCCAGGTTTGACACACTGTCTGGGATGGTCACCTCGGTCAAGGAGCTACACTGATAGAACGCAGAGCTACCAATGTTCGTCACACTGTCGGGAATGGTCACACCGGTCAAGAAGCTACAATTTGCACACGCATAGTTCGAGATGCTCAACACTCCCTCAGGAATGTCGAACACACCAGTCGTCCCTGGAGGGCATAGGAGCAAGATCCCCTTATCTTGATTGTAAAGGACCCCACCCTCCGAGGAATAAGTGGTATTCCCAGCGTCAACGACAAATTCCTCCAGGGAGTCGCAGCCCCAGAAAGCTTCATAGGAAACATTATTCACGCTGCTCGGCAATTCGATTGATGTCAGAGATTTGCAATTGCGAAATGCATAGTAATTGATTGTTGTCACGCCTTCGGGGATTGTCACCGTCGTAAGATTGGTACAGGCGGCAAATGCATAACTACCAATGCTGCCTACGCTTCCGGGAATGACATACTCTCCGGCCTTGGCTGGTGGTACCCGAACCAATTGAGTCTTGTTATTGCGGAAAAGAACCCCATTCTCGCTAGCAAAGGTGCTGTTATCGGATGCGACGTTGATTGAAGCAAGGGAGGCGCAATAATCAAACGCCCAAGAACTAATATATGTCACACTGCTGGGAATGGTCAGGGAGGTCAGCCCGCTGCTGTAAACATATTTGTATCCATTTTCATAATCATAATATCTGGTGGTGCAATATAGGTAGGAGATGCTCGTCACCGGATATCCGCCCAAGGTCGATGGCATGGACAGCACACCATCTTCGTACGTGTTGGTCCCGGAAAGCTTCCCGTACGTCCCCCACTTCGTAGACCAGACATTCGTCACCGTGGCCTTCTGACTGCTCACGCTGTAATACCACGTTACGTCGCCGACCGTTTGTGAATTTCCCCATGCGGCCGTCGCACACATCGCGACCGCCACGCACGACCACCGAAGCACATTCGCCATCACCGCATTCGTCCAGTTTTTCATGGTCTTCATCTCCAACATCTCCCTACCGTGCCATGCTCAAGCAAGCATTCCGTAGCGTAGTTCTCGAAAATCCGTCCCTGCTCCCCAACATCCCCGCCATCCCCAGCGTCTCTGCCCTCTCTGTCGACTCGGTCGTCTCTGTCGATTCTTTCGTCATTTTCAAATCAGCGTTCATCTTTCAGCTTTCAGCGTTTCGCGCACGCGCGCGCGCCCACCCGCGCGCTTCCATAATATATATATGCGTCTTGGGCGACTCTATCCTCATCCCGCTTTCCTCGGTCCCAATTGTGCATTGTGAATTGTGAATTGTGCATTTCCCATTCCGCATTCCCAATTATGCATTGTGCATTGTGAATTGTGCATTCATCATTCCGCCTCCGGCGCGCCCAGCCGGAAGAATCCGGTGGGCGAGCCTGCGGGAACGGTCACCGTGACCGATGTTTCGCCGTCCTCCTCTGCGGTCCAAGTCTTCAGCGTCACCCATTCCCCGCCCAGTTCCGGCGTCCACTGCACCTCGTAGGTCACCCCGGCCTCCGTCTCGAACGAGAGCGTGTACTCATCGGCATCGAACTTGGCATCCCGTGCGAGAGTTCCGGCACGCACCGACCTCGAGAAGCCCGAGATGGACAGGGTTCCGGCGCTCTCCTTCCAGTGCGCATACAGCGTCCGTTCGGCGTCGGCGGTCACCTCATCGCCAATCCGGACACGGGTTCCGCCTTCCTTGGCGTCGTACCAGCCCAGGAACTTGTGGCCTTCCCATGTGGCCGTCGCAAGCGACGAGTAGGTCTCGCCGACGAAGCACTTCATCGACTTCTTCTTGGCCGTCCCGCCGTTCGGATCGAAGTAGACCATCTGGCTGGGGCCTTCCCAGTGCGCGTACAACGTCCGTTCGGAAGCATCGGTCACCTCATCGCCGATCCGGACGCGGCGCCCGTCTTCGTCGTCGGCGTACCAGCCCAGGAACTTGTGCTCGGCCCACGCAGGAATCACGAAGCCCGAATAGGTCTCGCCCACGTAGCACTTCACGGACGCCTTCGAGCACGTGGCGCCAGCGCCGTTGTCATTGACATTGAAGATAACGGTCTGCAGGCGTGACCAGTGCGCGTACAATGTCAGTTCTGCCTGTTCGGATACGACATCGCCGATCCGGACACGGTTTCCGCCGACCTGGGCGTCGTACCAGCCGAGGAACTTGTAGCCTTCGCGGCTGGCCGATGTGAGCGCCTTGTAGGTCTCGCCCACGACAGCCTTCCTCGAACTCAGCTTGCACGTGCCACCGTTCGGATCGAACCGCAGGATCTGTCCCCAGTGCGCGTACAGCGTCCGTTCGTACTCTTGCGTCACCGGATCGCCCATGAGAACACGGGTACCGCCGACCAGGGTATCGTACCAGCCGAGGAACTCGAAGTCGCCACGGACAGGCACCTTGAAGCCTGAATAGTTCGCGTCCAGGAAGCAATGGCCGACCAGCTTCGAGCACGTTCCGCCGTTCGGATCGAACGTGATCGTCTGGCGAGGTCCGTTCCAGCGCGCCCACAGCGTCAGCAGAGGTTCGGCCGTGACTTCCATGCCCATCTTGATGCGATGCCCGCCCTCCTGAGCGTCATACCACCCGGCGAATGTGTGCTCCAGGCCCCATGTGGCCGGCAGGAAGTTCGTGTAGGTGTCGCCCACTTCGAACCACAACGTCTCGACCGGGCATTCCGCGCCTTCGCCATTCGGGATGAACACCACCGTCTGACCGGCGACCGTCCAGTCGGCCACCAGCTCGATGTCCGCCGTCACCGGCGTGGCGAAGTCGTAGTCCGCACCGTCCAGCTGCCAGGCGCGGAGGACGCAATTCGTCATCGCGGGCGCAGGGTCGGGCGCGAGCACGGGCTCGCCGTCCGCGACAACCACCGCCTCGACCGCCGTCCCGCCGTTGGCGTCGAACGTCACCGTATGCGCGGTGCGGACCCCATACTTGCCGTTTTCGTCGGGGAGACGGGTCGGCGTGAGACCGTCGCCCACGAACTCCGCCGGCACCGGCCGATCGAACGTGCCACCATGGATGACGATGGCGCTGTTTTCGTCGGCATCCACGCCGAGCTCGCCGGAGATGTCGCCCGCTTCGAGGGTCACCAACCCGGCTTCTTCCGCGAAGAGCGCCTTGTCCGTGGCCACGATGCTCGTTTCGTCGCCGTCGACGGTCACATCCGCCGCATCCGCCCAGACGCCGATGCCATCAAAGTCGATGTCCACGTCAACGAGCGTGGCGGATGCCTGCGGGAAGACAACGACAGCTCCACCGGAGTAGCCCACGTTGGACCCGCCGCCGCTGATCGTCACATCCTCAATGGTGGCGGTGCCGCCACGGACTTCGATGGGCTGCTGGAAGTAATCGGACCCGGAATCGACTCCCTTGCCCTCGGCGTTGGCCGAAATCGTGCCGCCGGTCACCGTCAGGGTGCCACCGAACACGCAGATCGCCTGCCGGTTGAACTGGTCGATGTCCACGTTCTCCAGCACGAGATCGCCGCTGTAGTCGGTCGAGGTCAGAACCGGCACGAACCCGAACTTGTTGAGGTAGTCCGTGTCGCCGAACTCGGTGAGCGCGACATTCCGGATCGTGACATCGCCGGCCGTGACATAGAACCCGTGCACGTTGTCGCTGCTGATGTCGGCAGGCGTCGCGACATTGGCCGATCCGTCTTCCGAAATGCCCCTGATCGTGTGGCCGTCTCCATCGATGACGATGTCCTTGTCGATCACGATCCCACCCTCGGCGAAGGAGATCTCGTCGTCCGCCAGCAGCGTCACGGTCCCGCCTGCGGGGGCGCCTTCGATCGCCTCGCGCAGCGAGCCGTAGTACACGCCCTCGCTGTCCATCGCGATGGCGCCCGTGATGGTGAGGATGCCCGCCACGTAGGTGACTTCGTAGTTGCCCTGGAACTGCTCACCCTGAGGCGTGATGGCGTAGGTGCCGACCGCCTCGCCTTCTTCGCGAGCGAACGAGTAGGCGATGGAGTCGCTGGCATCCAGCAGCCCCGTCACCGTGGCCGTGAACGCAGGATCGGCATTGCCCGCTGTCTTCGTGGCGTCATCCGCCGTCACCGTGACCGCGGCAGGCGTGATCGTGAAGTCGCCAGCGACAATCGCCACGGTGTAGTTGTTGTTCGCCGTGTAGCTCGCTGTTAGCACGTCGTCGTATGTCCCGACGTCCTCGTCGTTGCCCGTCCGGCTGTACGTGATCTCGCCCAGGTCATTCGCATTCACCAAGCCTTCCACCGTCCCGGTGAAGACCGGATCGGTTGCGCCGTACACCTTCGAAGCGTCCGCTACCGTAATCGTCGCCGCCTTCGCCGTAATCGCGAAGTCGCCAGGAACAACCGTCACCGCGTAGTTCGCGTTCGCCGTGTAGCTCGCCGTCAGCACGTCGTCATAGGTCCCGACATCTTCGTCGGCACCCGTACGGCTGTACGCGATTTCGCCCAGGTCATTCGCATTCACCAGGCCTTCCACCGTCCCAGTGAACGCCGGGTCGGCTTCGCCGTACACCTTCGAGGCGTCCGCAACCGTGATCGTCGCCGCCTTCGCCGTGATGGCGAAGTCGCCAGGGACCACCGTCACCGCGTAGTTCGCGTTCGCCGTGTAGCTCGCCGTCAGCACGTCGTCATAGGTCCCGACGTCTTCCTCGCTGCCCGTGCGGCTGTAGGTGATCTCGCCCAGGTCATTCGCATTCACCAGGCCGTCGACCGTGCCCGTGAACGCCGGGTCGGCTTCGTTGTACACCTTCGACGCATCCGCCACCGTGATTGTCACGGGCTTCTGCGCAATCGAGAACGTCGCGGCCGTCGTGCCCTTGTAGAGGCCGATGCCGGTGAGGGTCGCGGTCGCCAAGCCGTCGCCGGCGGCGATGTTGTCCGCGTACTCGACCGTGTAGTCGGTGTCAGCCACGAGCTCCGTACCGGCGTAGGTGACGGACGCGACGCCCGCCTTCTCCGCCCCGTCGTAGACCAGGTCGTCGGCCACCATGACCGTCGCCCCGGCGATGTCGATACGCTCAACGACCTTCCAAGCGCCATTCTCTTCGACCGACCAGTAATCCGCATCCACGAAGCTCATCGCGCCCTCGGCGGCGGAGTCGTCGCCCAGCTTCGGATCCACCTGCGAGAACGATCCGCCCGTGATTGTGATCAGCGTTTCCGCCACATTCGCCTGGTTGACCGCCATGCCCATCCAACCATCCTTATAGTCGTAAGGCTGGTCGGTGATGTTCGCATACGTTCCACTCCCGATAGCCAGCGTGGCCCCCGCAAACGGATAGGCGCAAGCGCCGTTCTTGCTGTCCACCGTGACATCGAGGTCGGCCAGCGTGACATTCGCACCGCCGCGCACGGTGATCGCGTAGACACCGTCCGCCACGATCGCCGTGTCGTCCTGAGTGCAGTCGATGACGCCGTTCGTGATGACAACGTCGCCGCTCTTCACGTCAAACACGCTACCGTTGCCACTGGTGCCGGCGCGGGCGAGCGTATGTTCGTTCAGGTCGATCACGAGCGATGTGTCCGCGCCCAGGTTCGGCTCGATCCGGGTGTCAAGCGTCTGATCCGCCAGCAGCACCACCGTCGCGCCGTCCTCCGCCGCAGCGACCGCCTCCGCCAGGCTCGGATACACCTCACCGCCGGCAATCTGCGCGACGACCGCCGCCTCGTCATACGTCGCCGTGTAAGTGGCATCGTCCGTCACCGCCGACACCGCCGGGGTCCACCCCGCAAACGTGTGGATCACCCCGCTCTCGACATACCGCCGCCCCTCCTCCGGCACCTCCGGCTGCTCCGGAACCGCCCCATACTCCCATTCCTTTTCGCTGCTCCCCTCGTGCCACACAAACGTCACCGTGAAGATATCCCGGGTCACAACCGCCCCATCCTTCGCCCGATAGAACCCCTCCACCTCGTAACGCTGCGCCCCCATCCCCCGGCGGCACACCTGCACCTCCACCTCCTGGAACTGACGCAGGTCCTGCTCGAAATCTTCCTCCGTGCGTCCCCCGCCGCCCCAGCCGCCTTCCTCCAGCCCCTCCAAGGAGAACGAACAGTCCACCCAGTTCCCCACCGTCGCCCCAGACAGGTCCAGGCGCTGAAAATAGTAATGCTCCCCACCCTTCCAGCGGATCACCGCCGACGACGGCAGCACGTCATCCGCCTTGAACCGCACCCCGATCTCGTCAATCCCCCGCGACACCATGTCCCATTCCACGCTGTTTGTCGCCGTCAGCACACCAATTTCCGGCACCGGCGCACCCTCCTGCTCCGCAAAATCCAGCGGCGAGGATCCCAACGCGACCCCTCCGATCGCGAAAATGCCTAAAAAAGCCCAATAAATCAGCATTTTTTGTTTCATGACACTCTCCGCCTTTGCGCCTTGATTCTCCCCTATTACCCTCCTGTCTGCAAGCAAATAATGCCACCAACACCAGATTTTCTTCCCTTTCAAAGAAGTGACATGGACAAACGGATATTTTTTCCACACTCAGCCAGTTTTCTTAGGCAAACTCGATCCTTTCTTCTGCCCCGCCCCCCCAAAAACCTCCTCGGTTTCACTTTCCTTTACCCGACCGAAAAAGAGGATAATGATTGTTTCCAATCTATTCTGATTTTATTTAACAAAAGTTGGACAAATAATGCACAACTCATTTATTTTTCATATTTTAGCATTTTTGCAATCCAACAATATGTTCGCTTGAAACTGCCAAACGCGGCGAGGAATCGTAGTGTCCAGCCATATCAGCTGTCCATCCGAATAAGCATTTTTGAAACTTTTATATGTATTGTGTGTAGCTAATATCGTCCGTTCAACCATATTTATGTTAACCATCACAAAACTTCCATACATTAGTTTTCGCGAAGAATGCGGATTGAAGCTGGAATGTCTGTCTGGGTTGTGGTAGTATTAGGCGGAGCAACGGAGTCTCTTTTGCCACATGATACCGTCCCATTCACGCCCCTATGGAGTTACTATCCGCCGATATTTCATAGAAACCCACCTGAGGGGTGGATTCGTTGGGGGTGATGCGGTGGCGAGGGGCAGATTTCGGCGTGCGGGGGGAGCGGAAGAGCGAATATGAGCGGAAGGGGAAACAAGCGGATAACAAGAGAAGCGACGAGAGGAGCACAAAATGACGAGCAAATGCAGGCATTGCGGGTCGACAAGCTACGGTTCGGGGTGTCCATATAGTCCGACGAGGAAGCACGAGCATCGCGAGGACGAGGAGCGGTGCGAGTGGTGCGGATCGAGAAGTTATGGGTCGGGATGTCCCTACAGCCCGACCGGGAAACACCGCCACGGGCCGGGAGACAAGTGTATCTGGTGCGGGTCGAGGAGCACGGGGTCTGGGTGTCCGTACAGCCCGACGGGACGGCACGAAAGGTAGACGTGGGAGCGCAGGCATCTTGCCCGCGAGCCAGGACAAAAACCTCGCAGGCTGGGAGTCTGCGCTCCGGCATGGGGCGCGAAAACGTGCCATAGTCACGCAACAAAACAAAATTCGCGCCCTGAATGGGGAAAACCGGGTTGACTTTCGGGTGGCGCGCCATGAGAATGGCGACGAACACGGCCACGGGCGAGCCCGCGGCGCACCACCCCCAACCCAGGAGTCCATCATGGCATACCGCATCAACCTCAACGGCGTCTCCTTCCACGGCAAGGGCGCCATCGCCGAAATTCCCGCGCAGATCAAGGAGCATGGCTTCAAGAAGGCGTTCGTCG
>JAEEGL012357990.1_pt1 | contig 24122 bp, 13 predicted proteins | sample 9134231 | NCBI WGS metagenome assembly JAEEGL01 (sample SAMN16246548, study PRJNA631951) | gut metagenome | biome: gut microbiome; feature: rumen; material: fiber-attached | host: Bos | place: Iran: Karaj | collected 2018-10
CCCAACGGCATCACGAAGAAACCTACCCGCAAGGACATCCACATCTACACCATCGAAGGTGCTCAGCTTGCCTCCGACATGGGTAACAGCAAGGTGTTCAACATGATCATCCTCGGCGCTTTCCTGAAACTGCGTCCCATCATCGACAACAAGAACGTCGAAGAGGGTCTGCGTCACTCTCTGCCGGAACGCGCCCACAAACTCATCCCGCTGAACATGCAGGCCGTCCAAGTCGGTATGGACAACGTGAAGAAAGAGAACTAAGCTTCGGTTCTACCGAACATCAAAAAAGCCGCCCCGAACGGGGCGGCTTTTTTTGTCGAACAACGGAAACGTTTACTTCAGTCCCGGCCAAGTGCCTTGGATATTTTTGCACATCGTGTAAACGGCAGGGCATTGGAACACCTTGTGATATTCAGAGCCATCTTCCTTGAAGATGTCCACTGCACGTTGGAAGGTATCCCAGCCACCAGGAGCTAAGATATAAACGTAATAGACCGTGCCATAAGCATCAAAAGTATATGGGCCAGGGGCGTTAGCCGAACGGCACATCTCGACCGTGTAAGGCTCGGTCGGCGTATAGGCGTTGTTGTAGGCTGCACCTTTCAAGGTAACGGCCGGCAAGAAACGCTGGACATACAGATCGTTTTCAGGGCTGTAAGGCGAATAGTTGAACTTGGTTCTCAGGATACGGACAATCTCGGAAACCGTAGCCGGACCCTTACAAAGCAAGTTGAAGCAGCGCTCACCAACCGCGGCATCGCGAGCGAAGATCTCCATAGCCATGGGAATCATGGCTGCCGTGCCCTGGATCGACTTACCAAGGAGATTGTTGTAAACAGCCTCAAACTCAGTATAGCCAGAAGGAACATTGGTGAACGAAACAAAGGCGGTCGGAGTGTTGAAAACCGTGCCATTAAGTTCAATTTCGCCATTCACAGTGTAGACATGGTCACCATAGGTTAAGGTGTTGCCATTGAGTTGCACCTCATGAGGGGTCTCGTTGATCAGATAAGCCCATGTGTCACCTGAGGTGGATCCACCGTCATCTGGAGGTGTGGGAGTGTCAGGTGTGGGAACGTCAGGCGTTGGAGTGTCTGGAGTGGGTTCTGGTGTGGGTTCTGGTGTGCATGACACGAAAGCCATGAATGCAACGCTCACCAAAGCCACCATGAGGGTCTTACCCCAATTTCTCTTTGAGTTTTCTCTTTTCATGGTATGATGATTTAAAACGTTAATAATCCATTGCAATGATACAACTTTTTTTTCAGCAATGCAATGAAAACGATCCCGATTTTTTCAAGGCTTGTGGTAAACGGTCTCCGCCGTCACCACCGAAGCGGCATAGAACCAGCCAACCGCCTCTCCCTCAGGAAGGATATTCGTCGGCACATTGGTCGGAGGACCTAACAAAGGATTGCTGCCCAGCGAGGTCTTCACCGCCACCGTGAAAAACATATAGTCGATGGGGATGCTCAGCAACCTCAGACGGAACACCTCTCCGTCATGCAAGTCGCTGCCCAACACCATACCCACCGGGATCTCGACATTCTGCTCAAGCATCTCGGGACCATTGACATAGTAACCGGCATAACCCGCCATGGGGATGGACATCACATGATACAGGGTATCCGACTTCGGTATGCTGTCCTCGAAGAGATGCACCATATAGACGATGGTGGGGTCAGGCAGACTCTGGAAATAGGGATAAAGCATATAAATCGTGTCCCTCAGGGGAACCCCTTCGAACAAGGGGCTCATCTTCAACACCAACGAGTCGATCTGCTCCACGTTGTCCTTCATGAAACTCTCTGCCGAGAGGTGCTTATAGCCGTCAGGCTCAGCGACGTCAGGCACATCGACCAACAGACGATAAAGGGTGTTCTTCCTCCCGGCGACGGAATCGGTCAGATAATGCCCCGGACGGTCCACCTGTTCAAGAAAAGCGATGGTGTCGACGCCATCGGTGACGCGCACCACAGCGTCGGAGATCATCCGCACATGGTTGCCTGAATAGAAGTCGGCGCTGTAACTCAGGATCACCTCATGACGCCTCAACTCATCGGTGAACGAACCCTCCACCCCGATCATCGGCTCGCCTTCCTCCACGTCGATCACGATATCCTCGGTGCAGGAAAACAGCATCACCAAAAGGAACAAAGGAACAAAACGATACAAGGACTTCATGGCGATCTAGAATTTAAATTGATATGAAATGGAAGGCACCGCGGAGAACAGATACATCCGCTCCGTCTTCACGCCTCCGTTCTCATCCTGGGTGAAGGTGATGGCCCAAGTGTTGTGATGGGCATAGGCGTTGTAAACCGAGACATTCAACTCGCTGTCCCAATGTTTCCACTTCCGGTGAGGCAACTCCCAGGTGAGCGAAAGGTCCATGCGATGATAGGAAGGATAACGGCTCTCGTTGCGATGACCGTTATAGATGGCGTAGGTGGTATTCGCGAAAGTATATTGTCCATAGGGGAAGGTCACCGGCTGTCCCGTGTTGTAGATCCAGTTGGCCGACACGTTGAGCCTCGGCGTGATCTCGTAGTTGGCCACGATGACGAAGTTATGCGGACGGTCAAAAGGCGAGCGGTATTCCTGTCCGAAGTTGATGCCTTCGATGGTCCTCAGGGTACGCGAATAGGTGTAGGAGATCCATCCGGTGAGTTTGCCCTTGTTTTTCCTGACCAGAAGCTCCAGCCCATAAGAGCGTCCTTTACCAATGCGCAACTCACCATCAATCAGTACATTGCCATATGTCAAGGCATTATCCTTGAAGTCAATGACATCATGCAAGTCCTTATAATACACCTCTACGGAGGTCTCGATGGCATCATGGTCGAAGTTCCGGAAATAACCCAGCGCGAACTGGTCGGAACGCTGTGGCTTGACATTAGGGCTGATGGGGAACCACACGTCGAACGGCAGTCCACCGGTGGCGACCGAGGCGACCTGCACATATTGATAGGTACGGGAATAGGAGGCTTTCACGGACGACACTTCGTCGATACGGAACATCCCAGCGACACGCGGCTCGGGATGGATCTCGGTGTTGAAGATCTCCCCTTTACCGTAATGCAGGGTGTCTGCCACCTGGTAGTTCTCGTTGAAGACATAGAAGTCCTCGGCGCCGATGTTCTGGAAGGCCGACAGTCGCATGCCGTAACGCATCGAGAACCGGGGGGTGATGGTATGGTCATGGGTAAAATACAGCGCATGCTCCAGCCCTTTCCGTTTCACCACCACCATGCTATCCACACTCAGATACTGGGCGATGGCTCCACCACGGTCTTCCAGTTGTCCTTGTTCGAGGGAGAGGAATCCTGTCGTGGCGCCCCAATGCGAGGTGTGGTTCTCATTCCACAGCATGGCGAAGTCGTAATGCAACTCGGCGCTTTGCGATCCCGCCTTCAGGGTGAAGTCATACGGGTCGAACCAGATGTCGATCGCATAGTTGTATTTCGTGCCAATCAAGGTAAGATTCGAGGTCAGCCGATCGCTCAGGATATGGTTCCAACGCAAGGTGGCGCTGGAGTTGCCGTAACCCAAGCCCATCATCTCCTGCACCTGAAAACGGTCACGGCCATGATAGACAGAGAAGAAAAGCCGGTTGTTGTCGTTGATGCGCTGGGTGACCTTGGCGTTTAAGTCGTAGAAATAGATGTCGGATCCCTTCACACGCTCGCCCATGAAAGGGATGACCAGCCCCGCATAGGTTGTCCTTCCGGCAAGCAGCAAGGAGGTCTGGTGCTCAAAGGCAGGGGTCTCGATGGTGAGGCGGCTTGTGACGAGTCCTATGCCTCCACGTCCGGTGAGTTTCTTGGGCATCTCGTCCTTGATCTTAACGTCAAGCACCGAGGAGAGACGGCCGCCGTAGTTGGACGGGATGTCGCCCTTATACAAGGTAGCCTCCTTGACAGCGTCGTTGTTGAACACAGAGAAGAAGCCCAGGAAATGGGAGGCGTTGTAGATCGGCGCCTCATCCAGCAAGATGAGGTTCTGGTCGGTGCCTCCACCGCGCACGCTGAACCCCGAAGAGCCTTCGGAGGCCGCCTGCACGCCCGGAAGCAGCTGTATGGTCTTGATGACATCGACCTCGCCCATCAGGGCAGGGATCTTCTTGATGGTGATCATGTCGAGACTTTGGACGCTCATCGCCATCTGCGACACGTTCTTGTCACTCTTCTCGCTGGTCACCTCCACCTCCGACAGCTTGGTCACATCCTGTTCCAGCCTCACGTTCAGCGTCTGTGGCTTCGGCCCGATGGTCACGGTCTTCTCCACCGTCTGGTAACCCACATAGGAGATCTGGAGCGCATGGGCTCCATAGGGAAGCTCCAACGCGAACTTGCCTTTCTCGTCGGTTGTGGCGCCCACCTTGAGATGCGGCTCATAGACAGCCACGCCGATCAGGGTCTCGTTCGTCTCGGCATCACGGATGACGCCAGACACAAGCCCTTTCTGTTGTGCCATCACCCCTTGAAAGAGCAACAGCACAAAAACGAGCAACGACAAGGATTTCTTCATCTTGACGACGGTCACTTCACTGAGGGCGCATTCACCACCAAGGTTCCCTCAGAATACACTACGCTGTCGTCGGTCAACTTGACATAGGCACGACAGATATAACGGGTTTCGCCATCCAAGGCGTCCAGCAGGGCGACATAATCGGTAGCATCGACGCCCAGTAATGGGAGCATCCAAGCATATTCATCGGGGATGTCGGCGTCACCCGCCCTGAAACTCGTGACAGAGCCATCACAGTTGTCGAAAGAGACAATAACTAAGCCCTCGCCTGAGTTGGCTTTCCACAGATAGCCGCATTCTTTCACCAGACTCTCATCGCCCTCCACGGAAGAGGTCAGCACATGTAACCCCGCGGCGGAGATCATAGGATTCTCCACCTCATGTCCCACGACGACACTCACGGCGTCCGGCACATCGGGATCATCCGGATCATCGGGATCATCGCCGCCACCCGTGAAGAAAGAGCCGCAACTGCTGTAATAGACCTCACCATCACCATCGTTCACTTGAATGAAGGCGCGATAATAGTAGGTCTTCTCCGGCTCCAGATCGGACAAGGTATAGGTAAACGGGCCCCATGCCGGAGAAGGAGTCGTCACAACGAGATCAGCCATCGACGGATCTTCTTCAAATCCGTAGCAGAAGCCACATTGATACAAGGTGACATTTTCGATGCCGGGCACTGCCTTTCCATACAGCGTCACCGATCCGTTTTCTCCATACTGGTTCAAGGGATCGCCATTGAGCATCACCGCCGGTTTGCTGTTCAATCCGTATGGTTCGCTGATGGCCACGTTGCCCCACGAGTCATGAACCACTGCCTTAAACCAGACATCGACATTGGCACCATAACTCACGGTACTGGCTATACCAACGATGTGTATGCTCAAGGAATCGGGGGATATCGTGTCCTTGACCGTCTGCGTCTCGTCGATAGGCACGTCATTGACTATTTCGTCCGGCGAATAGCCCCAGAGCAGCTGGAAGGAATGCGGAGGCTCTGTCAGCAGTGCCTTGGTATAGGCATTGATGGTGGCTCTGCAAGTGTACACTCCGTTGTATGCGGTGACCGTGTCGACACGCACGTCAGGTGTCGGGTCAAGGGTCTTGAACTGACCGGCAATGGTGTCATGAAGCATGAACCCGTCGCTCAAGGCCAATTGATATGAAAAGAATCTATTCGGCTGCAAGGACTCCAAAGTGTCACTGAAACGGAGGACGGAGTCCTGCTTGACCAGGACAAGATCCTTGGCTACATGGATGGGAGTGATGACGGATGACTGCATGCCGTTTTCCCAATAGGTGAAATCCAGCGTCTCCAGCGTCAGGACATCCTCCGACACCTTGTTAAGGTTAATCTCAATGGTGTAGATGGCATTGTCCACGCCGCCCTTGACGGAACAGGACACGAGCGTATCGTCCAGCACCTCCTCCCACGGGTCAATGATCTCCCCTTCCGGCTTCTGGCAGGAGAACAGCATCAGGGAACAAATCAGGATTCCGAATAACGATCTTGCGATTTTCATATGAATTCAATTTTGATACAAAATGCAAAGATACTACTTTTTTTCTATTAGGTGGCGACGGCTCTTGATTTATACGGCATCCTCGCCATTTTTTCCACTTCGAGGCTGGCTTGTCCGAACTCTTCCGTGACTTTTCCCAAAAGGAGATAGACGCCGTCGCCTTGGAAGGGATAGCTCTTCAGCGTCTGCGGAAAATGCACGGTGTCGAAGGCCTCGCCTGTGGCATCGACGAAGGTCCCCAGCACCATCGTGTCTCCCCTGCTGGTACGTACATACTTCATCGTCACCAGCTTGCCCAGCATCCGGTAACGCCGTCCGACAAAACGGAGCATCTGCGTGGCCATCAGTTCGCCGCGGAACGAGGTCTGCAACAAGTCGAACCAGGTCATGGACACGGGGAAGCCGTAAAGCTCAATCTCGTCATAGGCACAATCCAGGATATCGGTCTTGAAGGAAGGAAACGCATAGTGCTGGTTCTCAGGCCTAAAAAGGGTCTCCGTCTGTTCCTTCTGCCCGTCGCTCTTCTGCAGATGCGCATTCCACAGCAGTTCCGCCTTGCTCTTCCCCGTGAAGCTGAAGGCGCCGCCGCGGATCAGCAGGACCAACTGCTCCAACGTAAAGGGCACACGGGCGATGAAATCCTCCAGGTCGGCGAACGGCCCATGTGCGTTGCGCTCGGCGAGGAAACGCTCCACAAAATGATGCTCGATGCCTTGCAGGTGGACGAATCCCATGTAGATGGTCTCGCCGTTCAAACTAGTGAGGTACTCGCTCCGGTTGACGCAGGGCAGATGGATCTTCGCCCCCATGCGCCGCGCCTCGTTGAAGTAAAACCAGGTCTGGTAGAACCCGCCGAAGTTGTTGATGACCGCCACCTGGAACTCCAGGGGATAATGGCTCTTCAGATAGAGGCTCTGGTAGCTCTCCACCGCATAGGACGCCGAATGGGCCTTGGAGAAGGAATAGCCCGAGAACGACTCGATCTGCCGCCACAGCTCCATCACCAGGGCGTCGGGATAGCCCTTGGCCTTGCAGTTGTCGAAGAAGCGTTGAGTGACCTCCTCGAAGTCGGACCTGTCGCGCATCTTATGGCCCATCATGCGGCGCAGCACATCGGCATCGGCGAGGTCGAGACCGGCGAAGTAATGGCACACCTTGAGCACGTCCTCCTGGTAGATCATCACGCCGTAGGTCTCCTGCAAGAGTTCCTTCAGGATGGGATGCTTATAGTCCACGCTCTCAGGATGATGGAAACGATGGATATATTCGCGCATCATCCCCGACTTAGCCACGCCGGGACGGATGATGGAGCTGGCCGCCACCAGGGTCTTGTAGTCGGAGCAACGCAACTTCCGCAGCAGGCCACGCATCGCCGGACTCTCGATGTAGAAGCAGCCGCAGGTCTCGGCCTTCAGCAGCTGTCGCTGGATCAGTTCGTCTTGCTTGAACCGCTCCACCTGATGGATGTCGATCTGCACGCCACGGGTGCGTTCCACCAACTCCACCGCCTCACGGATGTGGGCGATGCCCCGTTGGCTGAGGACGTCGATCTTCTCGAAGCCCAGTCGCTCCGCGGTGTACATGTCAAACTGCGTGGTGGGAAACCCCTTCGGGGGCAGGTCCAAGGCGGCGTAGTCGGTGATGGGCGATTCCGAGATCAGCACGCCTCCGGCATGGATGGAGCGCTGGGAAGGAAAGTCCTTGATATGCTCCGCCACCTGTAGGATATGCCTCCCCAACTCGCTCTGCTGGGCGAAGGCCTCGGGGTTGCGCACCAGCCGGTCGATCTCTCCCTTCGGCAAGCCATGGACCTTGCCCAGTTCCCGGCATACCGCTCGGTCCTGGAAGGTGATCGTCGCGCCCAGCAAGGCGGCGTGCTGTCTCCCATGCCGCTTGAGGATATAGTCCAGGACGACATCGCGTTCCTTCCACGAGAAGTCCAGGTCGAAGTCCGGGGCACTCGTCCGCTTGGGATTCAGGAAACGTTCGAAGTAAAGGTCCAACTCGATGGGGTCCACGTCGGTGATCTTCAGGCAGTAAGCCACCACGCTGTTGGCGCCACTGCCGCGACCCACATGGTAGAAGCCCTGCGACATGGAGTAGCGGACGATGTCCCAGGCGATGAGGAAATAGGCGCAGAAGTCCATCCGCTCGATGATATCCAACTCCTTCTCCACCCTACGATAGGCCTCTTTGTTGGACCTCCCGTAGCGGTAGGCCATCCCATCGAAGGCCAACTTACGCAGCAACTCACGGTCGTCATAGACGTTGCCCGTGAAGCAACGTTTGTTCTTCACCTTGCCGTCGAAGTCGATGTCGCAGGCCTCCAGCAGGCGTTCTGCGTTCTCAAACAGTTGTGGATATAAGGCGAAGGTCGTCTTGAGTCTTTCGACCGGGAGCAGGATCTCATCGGGTGAGGCGCATGACCGAGGATCCAGCCGCGACAGGAGGCAGTTCCCGTCGATGGCCCTAAGGTTCTGATGCACATAGAATTCCTCGGCGGAGGCGAAAGTCACCGGCTGCATTGCCACCAGCCTATCAAACGAGTCGCAGCCAAACAGCTTAGTCAACTGCGAGAAGCGGACACCGAGGTATTCGTTTTCCTTCAGTTGGGCTGGCTTCCGGCTTCCGAAAGGATAAACGACAAAGACGTCCTCCCATTCAGGAGCGTCCTCGGGATAAGGCAGTCCGTTGAAGTTATGACGGCTCAGGAAGGTGTTCAGTTCCCCGAAACCGTGGTTGTTCTTCGCTAGGGCCACATACAGCAGCCGGTCACCGTTACGCACCTCCACGCCAGCTACGGGACGGACGCCGTTCTTCTTGCACTCGAAGACGAAGTCGGGGATTCCCATCGTGGTGTTGATGTCCGTCAACGGCAAGGTGGCATAACCCAACGCCGCGACCTTACCCACAAGGTCAGCGATGGGCATCATGCCGTAGCACAGGCTGTTATAGGAATGGACGGCGATCACTTTAGGTGGTTTGATTAGTTTTTAATCAAATTTATCGCCGTAAATATAATCAATAATTATTAACTACGCCCGCCAAATAAGAACAACATTTTAAAAAGCATAAACGTATCTCCAATACATCGACAAACTGGGATACGAGAACTTCCTCATCGAGATGATGTAGGTTATTTGCTTTCGGGATATTTCAGTCGCACGTTGTGCGTGATGAATTGCGCCACTTGCTCCGTCGTGTAGTTCGAAACATTGATCGTGAAATCATAATTTCGCGCATCATAGCGGGATACGTTGGCGAAGGTTTTGGTGTAGTTCTCACGGGCCGTGTCGATTTCCGCCAGCTTCTTGACCGCCTCCTTTTCGTCAAGGTTGAGCTTCTGCATTATCCGTCTCTTGCGCACCTCTGGGTCCGCGATGATGAAGATGCGGATGGCGTTGGGATAATCCTTGAAGATGTGGAATCCCGCACGGCCGACGATGACACATGACTCTTGATCCGCCAGCCCTTTCAGGATTTTCGCCTCTTCATGATACAGTTGCAGCGAATTCACTTCGGAAGTCTCTCTTGAGCTTCTGGCCACGGCGTCGAACTGTCTGTAGAACTGGCAGAACTCTGTCCACCAATTGATTTTCTTCGCCTTGATCTGCTCGATCTGCTCGTCGGAGAGGTTATACTGTTCTCGGATGCCGGAAAGGATTTCCTTGTCGTAAACCTTTACGCCGAGCAACTGGCCTATCCTCTTTGCGATATCCTTGCCTCCAGAATAGGCTTCGCGATTGACCGTGAGGATGAATTTTTCGTTTTCCATATCTTGATATTTTAGGTAAGAATCCTACGAGATGGCAAAGGTAAAACTTTTTTGTGAATACTTGAAACGACAAAAAACGTTCATCTATCTAGAGGCACATCTAACACCTCCCAATAGCATGTTTCCCAAACCGCCTCCTGATCTTATCCATCGCAGCATAGAGATTCGATAGTTCGATGTTGTCGTCAAACAAGGCGAGTTGAGGCGCTCCACTGACGAGTTCGCTGAGACGCACGCCGATCAACCGGATCATCATGCGGCGGTTGTAAAGCCGGTCGAAGATGTCGTTCACGGTCTGGCGCAACACATGGTCGAAGGCGGTGTAAGGGATGCGCTGCTGCATGTCGTGGGTGTCAAAATTGGAATAGCGGATCTTCACCGTCACACAGCCTGCCAACTTGCCTTGCGTGCGCAGATCGAAGCCGAGGCTCTCCACCATCCGACCCAAGCACTGCCTGATGGCCGTCACGTCGATGGTGTCCTGCTCGAAGGTGCGTTCCTTGCTCATCGATTTCTGCTCCTGATAGGGACATACGGGGGTGTTGTCCTCCCCATTGGCTTTCTTCCAGATGATGAGCCCGCTCTTTCCCATGACCTGCGTCATCGCCGTGGGTGGCAGCCGGCGCAGCACCCCGATGGTGTCCACGCCCATGGAATGTAGCAAGGCACAGGTCTTCTCCCCCGCCATCGGGATCTTGCTTACGGAAAGCGGGTCAAGGAACTCATGGACCACCGGCGGCTTCACCTGCAACTCCCCGTTGGGCTTGGCCTCCCCCGTGGCGATCTTCGACACGGTCTTGTTCTCCGATAGGCCGAACGAGATGGGCAGCCCCGACTCACGGATGATTTTCTGCCTCAACTCATGCGACCACTGATAACATCCGTAGAAACGGTCCATGCCAGTGAGGTCGAGGTAATGCTCATCGATGGACATCTTCTCATAGACCGGCGCGCTGTCGGCGATGATCTGCGTCACTAGACGGGAATAACGGCTATACAATTCCATATCGCCACGGATGAAGACGGCCTGCGAGCAGAGCTGCCTCGCCATCCGCATGGGCATCGCCGAATGCACCCCGAAACGACGGGCCTCGTAACTGCAAGTCGAGACCACGCCACGGTCCGACATCCCGCCGACGATGACGGGCTTCCCCTCCAACGACGGGTTGATCAACCGCTCCACCGACACGAAAAAAGTGTCCAGATCCAAATGCAAAATCGTCTTTTCCATAAAAATCTCTCCTTTTCACTTGACAATTCAAAAAATCGCTGTATCTTTGACGAGTTTTTAATCAAAATATTCGCCGTAAATCTAATCATTTTTTTCATATGTATATCAATTCGAACATAAAATTTTTGCGCAAGCACCGTAACCGCACCCAGGACGATGTGGCTTTCGCCCTCAACATGAAACGCTCCACCCTGAGCGGCTACGAGAATGGCGTCGCCGAGCCTAACCTCGAGGCATTGGTGGCTTTCTCGAAATATTTCGGCATCGCCATCGACACCCTCGTGAAAGTCGATCTGAGCACCATCAGTCCCAGCCAACTCTCACAACTGGAACGGGGATACGACGTACATCTCAAAGGCAGTAACCTACGCGTGCTGGCTACCACCGTCAACCAGAGCAACGACGAGAACATCGAACTGGTTACCGAACGCGCCAAAGCCGGTTATGCCACAGGCTTCGCCGACCCGGAATATATTAAGGTGTTGCCGACCTTCTCCATGCCTTTCCTCTCCCGCGACCGGAAATACCGCACCTTCCAGATCAGCGGCGACTCCATGCTGCCCATCCCCGACGGATCATACGTCACCGGCGAGTATGTCATCGACTGGACCTACATCCGCAGCGGACAGCCTTACATCATCCTCACCCAGGACGACGGCATCGTCTTCAAGATTGTCGAGAACAAGATCGAAGAAGACGGCAAACTCATCCTGAGTTCCCTCAACCCCTTGTACCACCCCTATAGCATCGCCGGCGCCGACATCAAGGAAGTGTGGAAATTTGTCCATTACATCAGTGTGGAAATGCCACAACCCAACGAGAACACCCTACGTGAGGAACAACTGGTCAAAGCAGTCCAAGATCTACAGCAGAAGGTGCAAGAAATACAATTAAAGCTGAATCTGTAAGACTGACACGGCACATTTTTTGTTCATCTTTTTTCTTTTGTGTTTGAAATTCTTAAATCAAATGATCATGAAAAAGATTTTTTTGTGCATGATGCTTTTCTGTGGCTTAGCCATGATCAGCACGAGTTGTAACGACAACCCCACCCCGGTACCTACGGATCTTGACAACGGCAAGATGGTCATCGCCGACCAGACCATGAACATCAACACCGCCAACGACGTCACCTTCGGCCAAAAGAACGCCATCGTCCTCACCGCCAAAGAGATGTCGGAAAACGACAACCAAGGCGTCGCCATCGTCTTCAACGGCAACATCACCCCTGGCACCTACGAACTAGGCGATAGCAAAGCCAACAACCCCCAAGTCATCGGATTAAAGGCTTTCAACATGGCTGAGTTGCCCTTCGTCATTGGCAACGACACTATCTATTATGGAGAAGTGTATGTTTGGATCAGCGGACAGCTCTCCATCATCGAGGAGAACGGCACCTATACCGTCATCCTGTCCAACTGCATCGCCACCAACAACGGAGGCGCCAGCATCAACCTCTCCCTGCACTACAGCGGCAACCTGACTCCTTATGTCTATGACACGGAGAACAAGTTCACCATCGGCAACGTCACCAGCCCCATCGGCTTGGCAGGCCTCACCTCCCTCGGCGTCACGGATCAGAACAACACCTTCTTCGGCGCCAGATCCATGCTATTCATGTCAGCTGACCGCCAGCGTTTCTTCATCGTCAGCTACCTCGGTGGTGACACGGCGGATGGCGAGTACAACCTGGGCTATCTGATCACCCCTTATTTGCCCACCTTCCCTTGCGTCCACGTGGCTCTCGACGCTGACTTCTGGACTTTCCAGCCCCAGACCGGATACGTCGCCAAGAGCGGCAAGCTGAAAGTCGTCTCCAACCCCGACGGCACCAAGACCGTCACCATGACGAACCTCGTGCTGACCAACGTGGAACACCCCGACAGCATCTTCTTCCCCGATCTCCAAGGCTCGCTGTACTACCACGGCCACATGTATCAGATCGGCCAAGACTAACCGTTCCGGCGTAAAACCCGTTCGGTCGTAACCCAACCCATTCGGCCGCATTTGCAATGCGGCCGTAACAAAAAAAGGAGTATCTTTGTCCCATGAACAAGATACTCCTTTTCTTTTTGTGCCTGCTCGCCATCCCCGTCACCGCACAAAACACCCACATCCTCCCCACCCCACAACAGGTGGACTGGCAAAAAGGCACTTTCCTCTGGGATGAGTCCAAGATCGACACCCTCATCGTCCGCCATCTCGACGTCCCGAGAAACGAAGACCAAGCCTATCGACTCACCGTCCGCAAGTCTTCCATCCTCCTGGAAGCTACCACGGAGACAGGCGTGTTCTACGCCTCTCAGAGCCTCAAGCAGCTATACCGTCACGCCTCCCTCACCAACACCGACGGCAAGATACGGATCCCCTGCATGACCGTCACCGACTGGCCCGACTACCAACTGCGCGGATGGCAAGACGACATCAGCAGAGGCCCCATCGTCTCCATGGATTACCTCAAGCGACTGATCCCCCAACTGGCAGAGTGCAAACTCAACGCCTTCTCGCTCTATACCGAACACACTTTCCGCACCGAGAGCCACCCCGACATCGCCCCCACCGACGCCTTCACCGCCGAGGAGATCCGCGAACTGGATGCTTTCTGCAAGCAATATCATATCCAACTGATTGGCAACCAGCAGTGTTTCGCTCATTTTGAAGAGATCCTCAAGAACCCCTTCTACGAATATCTCGCCGACGCCAGCGACAACCTCAACCCAGGTATCGAAGACACCTACACCTTCCTGGAAGACCTCATCCGTGAAGAAGCGCAGGCCTATTCCTCTCCGTTGTTCAACATCAACTGCGACGAGACGGAAAGCCTCGGCAGCGGGAAAGCCAAGGCCTATGTGGATTCCGTGGGCAAGGAGAGAGCCTATTACCAGCACATCAACCGCGTGAACGACATCGTGAAACGACACGGCAAAACGGCCATGATGTGGGGCGACATCGCCGACCAACACGACGAGATCCTGCAAAACCTCGACAAGGACATCATCTTCCTGGCGTGGAGCTATGCCGCCGACGACCATTTTGACGCTTTTCTGCAACCTTACGTGGAGTCCGGACACCAGTTCATCGTGGCGCCCGGTGTCAGCCTGTCGAGCCGCGTCTGGCCTTACCGGAACGACTATGCCTCCAACATCCCCCATCTCTGCCGCGACGGCTTCCGCAAAGGCGCTTTCGGCGTGCTCAACACCTGCTGGGACGACTTCGGCGAATCCTTGGTCAACAGCGCCTTATACGGACTGGCCTTAGGCGCCGAGATGAGTTGGCATCCCCTCACAAACACGGATCCCGACAAGGCCGCCATCGAGGAACAGCAACGGGAGATCCCCCTGAACTTCTGCACGCATTTCTTTGACGATGCCGACCCGTCGCTCTCGCTCTTCCAGACACTGGAATCCGTCGCACACCTCTCCGAAACAGATGACATCGGTCGTTTCAGCACCCTGTGGGAACCCTTGACGCCCTTCTATCCATCCTTAGTGGGTGACAGCGCCGAAGCCCGCTATCAGCGATTGTTGAATGAAGATTGCCGCGTTGAATCCGACGGAAAGCACGGAATTTTCGACAATGCCCTGTATGCGCTTCATCGTATCCGCCTCAGCCTCAAACGGAACATCGCTCGCTGCCAGTTCTACAAGACCTACCAAAACCCATCCGAGGAGAACATCGCTGAATCCAAACGACAAATTGACACCCTGTTGGTCGGTCTGCATCAACTAAAACAAGAGTATATTAAGGTGTGGGAACAAGAGTGCCGCCCCTATTGGCTGGAGGTCAACCTCAAGAAATACGACCAGGCGGCCCGCGAGTTGCAGACGCTTCCCTACCTGCCTTTCATCGAATCGGAGAGCGACACCGATGGCCATGTCCTGGTCCGTTTGCGCACCCTTTTCAATGACAAGCCTATCCATTACACCCTCGACGGCAAGACCGTGACACCATCGGATCCCATCTACGAAAAGCCCTTCTTTCTGGAGCAATCGGGTCTGGTGAAGGCCACCTGTTACGACGCAACGGGCCATGCGGTCAGCGCGGAGCGTTACTTGCTCTACCACAAGGGCATGGGCAAGTTGAAGGCTCTCAACAGCCCGGCAGGCAATTACCGGCCCGAGTATTCCGGTGGTGGCGACAACGCCCTCGTGGACGGACAGCAGGGCGGCAACAACTACATGGATGGCCATTGGCAAGGCTTCTACGGAGTGGACGCCGACCTCGAACTGGACTTCAAGAAAGAGGAGGCGATCGACAACCTCTCCATCGGCTTTCTCGTCAACCCCCACGACTGGATCCTGCAAGCCAAGCAAGTGGAACTCTACACCTCCAAGGATGGCACACATTATCAATTATACAAGATCCACGACGTCCAAACCGACATCTCCTCCACGGGCAATGTCGTCTTCAGGGAAAGCATCCCCACCGATGGACTTAAGACCAGATACCTCCGTGTGGTGGTGAAAAACCCAGGCCTGATCCCCGAAGGACTCCCCGGCCACGGCTATGACTCCTGGATTTTCATGGATGAAATCCTCATCCACTGAAATCACAACACATTGTATGATAGATATCTACATTAATTTATAGCATTTTTTTATATTTTTCTGCAATATTTTCTTGACATTTCAAATTAATGTTGTATTTTTGTCAACGATTACGTAATCCAAAAATTAGCAAATCGTTCAAAAATCAACATCATGAAAACCCACCGCATCCAATTCGCCGCCTTTTGCAGTTGCTTCCTATTGCTCACCTCCTGCAACAAGGATGACTCCACCCCACCAGCCTCGACTCAAAAGAACCCCATTGAGCAATTGAGGGCTTTCCGACAGCAAATCGAGACCTTCAAGGGAAACCCCAACCTGCGTAGCCAGGAGACCATGCCGCTCGATGAGGCCCTATGGGACATCGAGAACCACTTCAACCTTACCTATAGCGATCCGGAACAGTACTACGCACAAACCAACAAACACAAGTTCACCCTGTCCCTACCCCTGAACGCCGAAAATCAAGTCCTGGTCAACCAAGCCGTGGATCTCTACGGAAAGGTCATCCAAAAAGCAAGACAGGCGCTATCCTCCGATGATTTTGAATCCAAAGGGATGATCTCCCTGCACATCGACGAGATCACGCAGGAAGACGAAGGCATCGCGCTCAAGTTCGAGGCCAAGACCGGAGAGCGAAGCGCCTATAACCCACCTGTCAACCTCATCGACGGACCGTTCGGGCCTGAGGACAACTGGATGTTCGCCTCACCCATGGGAAAATGCGACGATCCCGACATCCCCTCAGGAGCGGACATTGAACTGCAAGAAAAACTGTTCGACAACCTGATCGGAATCCTTCCCGACGAAAACCCAAGGGAGAGGAACATCTTCGTGAACCGGAAGACCTTCATCTTCGACGGACATGACTATGCCGGAGTCTACATCAACTACGACGATGAAGACCTGTGCATACCCTACACCCAGATGAATCAGCTCTATAGCACGGAGAAACACATCATTACGCACACCATCCCCGAGCAATACCACCTCTACGACTACCAGCCCATCTCCATCATCATCTGCGGCACCTACCTTGAAGATTATCGGACGCACCTGAATGAGATTGAATATGGGCAGCTTTACCGAGTAAGCGTAGAGGAATTCGGGACCGTGGAAGACCTGCTTCAACCTTAGTAAACCCCGCTATGTGACACCTCTAAAATCAAGATACCATGATAAAGCACTATATCACCCTCATATTAGTCCTAATCTGCAGCGATCTTGAAGCACAAAACTGGACCTTTGACTATCATGACGGCTATCCTGCGGGACGAACCAGTCTGATCACGGGATTCGTTGACGAAGATGGTGTCACATTCCTTGCGGGGCGACAAGGACCGGACAGATTCAGCCCACAGACCCTGCTCATGAGAATAGAACCCGACGGAACCCATGCCGAAACAATCTATCAAAAGGATGGTTTCTTCTCGGAAGCGACTTCCATCCTCGAGACCGACGACCATCATCTCTTCGTCGCAGGCAGATCCTTCAACGACCAAGGTGACTCCTTGATGATCCTTCTCTACGACAAAGACCTCAACCTCCTGAGAGACCGACGATTCGACATCGAGATCGAAAGACGCAAGATCATGGATTGCCGCACCGTCCTGGATCCCCACGGCAACATCATCCTCACCACGGCGGCCGAACAGGAGAACCAATACGGAGGCTATTTCGATTATGGGGCATTCTACAAATTCAACCGACAGGGCGAGCTGATCTGCCACCGATGCCTTTTGGGAGAGGAACCCGAACCTGAGTCTTATCTGACCGACTTCATCGTTAGACAGCTATGGTACCAAGAAGAAGATGAGACCATCCTCTGTCTGGTACCCGGCTATGGGCAGATCATGTCTTTCATCACTTTCGACTCGGCCTTCAACTACCTTCAGGAATATCCCATCTATAATGACGAGAGATTCGAGAACACCCCGCATAGGGACTGTTACATCGATTACTGGTATAACCCTGAGGAGGCGCTGCTGTTCAGCAGCGAGGGTTGGGAGGACCACAACCATCTCAGGATCTCTCGAATCAACACCCACGGAGCATACCTGGATTACATCCATTTCCATGAACATCCCGACTCCCTCGACAATGCCGCATGGTACCGCTGCATGGCCGTGCCCAACGACACCACCTTCTATTTCAACAGTTACAGACATACGGTGCCATACCTACCTGGGATCTCCATCGTCTATCTGCTCAACGAACGACTGGAACTCATCGGCAACTATGTCGACGACCAACATGACCGCTTCCGGACACGATTGGTCCTGCCCACACCCGACGGGGGATGCATCACCGTCAACGACTCCTGCGACCGCCAGGATCAAGTTGTCCGCACCAGCCAACCAAGAATCACCAAGATAAAAAGAGAGGATTTCACCATGGCAAACCTGAGCGTCAGCCAAGACAGCCAGGGTCAGGCTCCTCCCTACCCTAACCCCACGGAGCATCTGCTCTTCATCCCCTTATCCGACTTGGACTTCACGACAGGCCGGCTGCGAGTCTTCGACCAACGAGGCTTGCCCGTCATGGACCGAATCATCCACAGAACCGATGAAATGCTGCAGTTGGATGTCTCAAACCTCAAGAAGAGCCTCTATTATTACCAGATCTATACGGACGACAGAACACTCCTCACGGAGCGATTCATCAAAAACTAAACACGCTATTATCCTTCCATAAACCGGACTTGAGCCAGTCCTAGTTCTCGCGAATCATGGACTGGCTTCAAGCCCTACCCGAATTAAAACCCAAACACCATGAAAAAGCCCATCGTATTAGCCATAACCATCGGCATCCTCTTCCTTGGAATGGGAGCCCAAGCCTTAGCCCAAGATACCGACTGCGTCCAATGCGACGGATGCACGACGACCGGAACCAATGCCTCCGCCATCGGGAAGAACACCACCGCTTCAGGAAACAATGCCTTCGCGGGCGGCTACAACACCATCGCCTCCGGGAGCAACAGCTTCTCCTTCGGCTATGGGAGCAAGGCAACGCAATCCACCAACATCGCATTGGGAAAAACAGCCCTGGCCACAGGATCAGGCGCCATGGCCATCGGAGCCTATGTCAAGGCCAGCGCCCAAAACGCCTACGCCATCGGCTCCGGAGCCACCTCAAGCACGCCACTCACCAACAGCACCGCAAACAGTATCGCACTGGGAATCAATAGCAACAAACCCACTATCCTGATTACCAAAGCATTAAATAACAACTATACCGGAAAAGTCGCCATCGGTCAGGTCACTGCACCACAAGCCAAACTGCATCTCAAATCAGACACCAACGAAGATGCCGGTGTCTTCATTGAAACCAGCAACAAAAGCATAAAGAAAGCCTACATCAATCTCTTTGACAAGGACCACAACCTGACCGTCGACCCCACCGGTGCCATGACCGTCAACGCCGGAGGCGGCATGTTGAATCTCGTCGGAGACCATTACTGCTTCGGCAACAACAAAGAGCCGCGAACAAGATTCTATACCCATAAGAGAAACGCCATCTACGTCAACGCCAGCCGTGTCAATGACATCGAATTCAGAGACGAGGAAGCCCCCTCCTATGCCATCGACTTCAACGATGACGCCATCTGCTTCCGCACCGCCCTGAGCCAAGCCCCGAGAGGAACAGAGATCACCAACTGGAACAACGCACTCTTCATCGGCACCAACGGACGGATAGGCATCGGATCCAAGGACTCCTTCATCCAGAACAAAGACGACAAGCAACTCGCCATCCAATGCCCAAAACAATTGGACCTCAACTCCACCAACATCACGCTCAACGGCAAGATTGGCATCAACACCACCAACACCTTGGAAGACTATGCCCTGGCTGTCAACGGAGGCATGATCGCCACCAAGGTGTTTATTAAAGAGGCGAAACATTGGCCCGATTATGTGTTCTCAAACGACTATCCCCTGTTAGGCCTTGACGACCTGAAAGGCTATCTGGAGGAACATCATCATCTTCCGGGGATGCCCTCTGAAGCGCAGCTTGACGACGAAGGCTACGACCTCCACCAAATGCAATGCCTGCTGATGGAGAAGATCGAGGAGATGACCCGATACATCCTCGTGCTGAAAGAGGAACTCGACAGCCTGAAAGAGGCGACAAAGACCAACACCTTCGTGCAATTTGAATACGACCCATGCGGAAACCGCATCTCCCGCCAACTGACCATCGAACGGATCCCGCAACAAGACGAATCCCCCAACAGCACAAATGACCTCAGTTATGAAGTCTTCCCCAACCCCACACGAGGCAGTTTCACCATCCTTTGCAAAGACCCCGATGGGCATCTGCCGCTACAAGCGACCCTGCTCTCCCCCATGGGAGTCTTAATCGAGAAACGAATGATCCGTGGTTCCCAGACCCAATTCGACCTCTCCTCACAAGCCAACGGGATCTATATCCTAATGATCGACAACCCCGAAGGAGCTCAGACCTGGAAAGTCATCAAACAATAACAACGGGAAGGAGCCTATCATGAAAAAACAACTACTTCTTCTTGGGTTGGCATTATGGTGCTCAACGACTTTCGCGGAGCACAGCCAGAACCTGTCGCAGGAGATCCCTCCCGGACAAAGCCGACACATCACAGCCTCCGACCATATCACCTTGTCTCCAGGCTTCCTGGCCATGCCCAGCGACAGCAACGAGATCCTCCTCGAGATCGACGACTTCGACACCTCCCCTCCCGAAGCAGGCATCACGGGAGGGCCGAACCCCGGGGACGACGGCGTCGTGGGAGCGCTGAACGGCTCCATCGACGTCTGCGCCCTCGGAGCCGCCACCTATTCCATCCCGATCCAGTTGCCTCAAGGTCTCGGAGGACTGACTCCACAACTCTCCCTCTATTACAACAACCAGCAACGAAACGGGGTCTTGGGATGGGACTGGGACATCAGCGGCATCTCCACCATCACCAGGATCGGAGGCACGCTGTATCACGACGGCTATGTCAGCGCCGTCAACTACACCACCGACCGCTTCTGCCTCGATGGACAAAGACTATTGAGAGTGCGTGGTGGCGCCTATGGCGAAAACTATACCAGCTACCGTACCGAACAGGACCAGATGAGCAAAATCATCTCGTTCTGGGACAAAGGCATCAACGGACCAGCTTATTTCAAGGTGTGGACCGCCGACGGTAAAATCCTCCTGTACGGCAGCTCTGACGACTCCAAAGCCTTGGTCAGCGCGGATCACCATGTGAACAGTTGGCTACTCAAAAGCATCGAAGACCTTTACGGCAACAAGATCACCTACCACTATCAGAACGACGCCGAGGCATACCGACTAAGCCGTATCGAGTATTCAGGCAATGACAATGACGACCTCGATCCCGCCTTCACCATCCTCTTCAGCTATGGAAGCCGCGACGACATCGACCTCTCCTATCACGGTGACTGTCTGTTGAAGAAAGACGCTCTCCTCTATCACATCAGTGTGAAAAACGGGAACCACACGATGTACACCTATGACTTCGACTACCACCAGCCCGACCCTCAACACGGATACCCCTACCCCCGCCTGAAAAGCATCGGCTTCTCCGTCAGCGACAAGCACTTCAACCCAACGACCATCGAATGGGGAGAAAACAACTACGAGACCGCTATCAGCAGCAGCTCCATCTACGTTCACACAAGCACCTACAACAGCGCTTTCGCCAACGCCGTCAAGTTCAGTGGAGACTTCAATGGTGACGGCTATACGGATGTGCTGGCCATCCGACCCAATCCCGACGGGACCTATAACGCTCAAGCCAGGCTTTTTCTCAACAAAGGCCTCTCCGGCGAACTGGACTTTGACTATGTCCGATCCTTCACCCTGAACGACCTCATCAACTGGGTGTATGTGGCGGACTTCAACGGCGATGGACGCGATGACATCTTGCTGACCTACAGGGAACGACGCTCCTTCCCCGTACCCGACAAGATCAACCTTACCGCCTATCTGAGTCAGGAAAACAACTCCAACAACCTGATTTTCAATCCTCAGGAACTACCTCCCTTTTATATCCACAACGATCTCTTGGAATCCCTACTCATCGGAGATTTCCTCGGGGAAGGCAGACAAGCCATCCTGATCCAAGCACTGGAAAACAACAAAAGCCAGCAAGAGCAATCCGTGATCATCCGTTACGATGATACGGAAAACCAATTCCAACAGAACATCTTCAATGACCATCTGGACGGCACCGTCTTCTATCCCGCGGACTATGACGGCGACGGCGTGACCGAGATCTTGTACAAACACAATGAAGTCACGGTACTTGAAAAGCTATCCATCACCGATGGCACCCCTCATTTTATTGAGTTGTTCCACGGATTGCCTCGGGAATGGGACGACTGCTTCCCTGGCGACTTCAACGGCGATGGCGTCACCGATGTCCTGCTCTATAATCCCAACCGCACCCCGCACTGGTCCATCACCCTCTTTGCCCAGAAAGGTATCGGAGCGATCCAATATCATCTACCCTCCTTTCCTTATGACAGCCCCGGAGATTATCATTTCACGCTGGACAATCCCCACGAGACCGACCACTTCATCAAAGTCGGCGACTTCGACGGCAACGGCTGCGCCGACCTCATCCTGAAAGAAGGAATCACCACCCATCTCTACCTTGGCCCCCTCCACACCGACCCCTCGGGGATGCCTTTCACAGACCACAGACAGTTCTCGGACCAGGTTTTTCATTTCTTCAGCAACATGGACCTCTGCATAGGCAATTTCCTGGGCGAAGACAACCTATCCTTCCTGGGCAACTATACCCTGTCGCACCTACCCTCCATATCACCGCGGTATGAAGTGAAACGCATCACGGACGGTATGGACCGATCCGTCTGTTTCCAATACGACTACCTGATGGGCAACCCGAGAAACCCTTCCGAGGATGACTTCTACTACCTTCACAGCTATGTCTCCCAACCTTCGCAGCAGATCTTCACCGCTGCCCTCCCCCTGCGAGCCTTGAAAAGAGTCACCACCTACAATATCCAGGACAAGCCTGTGACTGTCGAATGTCACTACGAAGGCGCCCTCCTCCACAAGCAAGGAAAAGGATTCCTGGGATTCAGCCAGACCGCCCAAAAAGACTATTGCGACAACCAACTGCAAAAAAGATCCGTACGCCATTTCGACGTTGACCTCTACAACAATCACGTCATCAACCCCGTGCTGCTCTATGAGGAACTCTTCAACAAAGACGGCCAACGTATCGGAGAGACCTGGTACGCCAACAAGATCTATTTCAACGAGGACAACGAGAAGGTGTATGTGCCCATCGCCGACAAGACCATCAGCGAATATGACTTCGACCACCCGGAAAACCTGATCAAAAAGGAAATCCATGAGACGGTCGTCAGCACCCACAACGAGGATAACTACCGATACGAAAACATCCTCAGTGTCATGATGACCAAGAAAGGCGTCACCGACAATCCCAACGTGACACTCGCTGACGCTTGCGACTTTCGATCCACAACCGAATACACTTATGAGGACGACGCCACCGGCTACTGGTTGGTCAATAGGCCCAAGACCATCACCGAAACCCTCCAACGCCAAGGCGACTACGACGACATCATCCATCACCGGATCATTAACTACAACCCACAGAAACCATTTCAGGTGAAGACCGTGACCGAGATGCCCAACGATGGAAGCGATGACAACGACCGACTCACCAAAAAGACCGAGTACCTCTATGACCTCACCGGGAACATCACCAGGCAAACCGTGAGCGCTCCCCATGACGAGTTGCCTCCCCGCATGGAGTCTTTCGACTACGGAAGGGCCTATGGACGACGTCTGCTGACAACACATACCAATGCCGCCGGACAAGAGACCACCTTTGAATACGATCCCGTCTATGGCCATCGCACCCTCATGACCGACTGCAACGGCCAAGAAACCCGTTATGAACAGGATCCCTTAGGGGTCACCATCAACACCGTGTATCCCGATGGCTCAACCTCATGCCAAGCCGTCCGATGGGGCCACGGAGGCTACTACACCTGGGAAAAGAGATCCGGCCAGGCCACCAAAATCACCGACCATGCCCTGACAGGCGAGGTCACCGCCCAAAAACGATACAGCCTTAATGGCGAAGTCGTGGAATCAACCATGGAGTATGACCACTACGGAAGGAAAAAGAAAGAAACCAGGCCATCCATGAACGGCCGAGCCAACCAAAGCATCACGTTCAGCTATGACATGTACCATAGAGTCAACGCCATAAGCCACTCAGACGGCACTTATGAAACGATTAGCTATGACGGGCCACGGTCGACAGCCTCTTTCATCGGCCAAGACGGCAGCAGGCAGACCGAATCCAAGACCGTCAATGCCATGGGATGGGTCGTAAGAAGCACCGATGCCGACAGCGTCAGCGTCATCTACGACTACTACCCCGACGGCAAGCCAAGATGGACCCAAATCGAAGCCATGGAAGAAACCAAGATCGAGATGGCCTACGACGGCCTCGGCAA
>JAEEGL012734348.1_pt1 | contig 24122 bp, 26 predicted proteins | sample 9134231 | NCBI WGS metagenome assembly JAEEGL01 (sample SAMN16246548, study PRJNA631951) | gut metagenome | biome: gut microbiome; feature: rumen; material: fiber-attached | host: Bos | place: Iran: Karaj | collected 2018-10
GATATGTATAAAAGTAAAAGAAAAGAATTACCAGAAATATGGACAGGAGATAATTATTTAGATATAGCTAATATAGTAAGATTTACTCCTAGTGCATGTAATACACAGCCTTGGAAAGTAGAAGCAAGTGAAAATGAAATTAAAGTATATAGATATCGTAAAGAGGGTAAAAGAGGAATAATGCCTAAAGATAGAGTAATCTATTATAATCAAATAGATATGGGTATATTTTTATGTTTCTTAGAATTATGTTTAGAACATGATAACATTAATTATAATAAAGAATTGTTTACTGAAGAAAATCATGAAAATGAACTAAATTTAACAGCTATATATCATTTATAGATTTTTTAGGTATTTATTTGATTTTTTTGCCATTTTGTGGTATAATGTAAACACATTTTGAGGGGGGAATAAAAAATGGAAAATAAAACAAAGGTAAAAGTATTAAGTGGATTAGCTGCTTTAGCTCTTGCTGCAAGTTATGTAGCTAATGCTCCAAAAAAAGATAATCGCGTACCAGAAATAACAGTAAAAGATGTAGTTACATCTATTTATGGAAAAGAAATAGAAGTAGATAATCAATTTGTTAATGCTTATATTGAAACATTAAGTAATGCTGCTAAAGAAAATGGTGTTATTATGAGTAGAGAATATGAACCAAATAGTCTTGTATTAAATAATAATGAAATGTTTGAATTAACTGAATGGATTCCAACATTAGAAGAAGTAAAAGAAAACTTAGGTAAAGTTAAAAACTTATAATTTAAACTATTTATAAAAAGTAATGTCTAACATTACTTTTTTTATTTCATATAAATAAAATTATGATAAGATTTTATTATAGAGATATGGTGATAATATGAAAAAAGAAATAGACAAAAAAGATCATTTTATTCATTTTGTAGAGAAGTGGTTTATTATAGGAATCATTCTTTTTATTGCTATTCAGATTACCGGTGGAATGATTTTAAAAGCAACTGTACCTAAAGGACAAGAAAAAACATATGAAGAATATAATGATGATTACATAGGACACTGGTATGATGGGACCTTTTTTATTAATATGACTGTAGATGAGAATTATGAAAGTATGGAAGAGTATCAAAAAATGTTAGTTGATTATCATAGTAATCCAAGACAAAATTTTTATTATTATGCAGGTAGTACTTTTTCAATTGTTGCTTTAGTATTTATTGGAATATCTATATATAACGATAGAAAGAAAAAGTTGCTAGTTGGTAAAGCCCCAATATTCGTTTCACTAGCAGGTTTATTTTATTTAATATTTGCACTTTTTGAACAAGCAGATTATCATGTGATGGTACATACTGAAGCAGCTTATGCTAAAGGATTTTTGAGTACTGCGATATGGTATCCTCAAGTACATAATATATTTATACTTCCTTGTTTATTGATATTAATGGGATTAGTATTTAGACAAATACAAAGAAAAGATTTAAAAGAAAGTACTAAAAATAATGAAAAATTAATTAAAGTAGTTATTGGATTAATAATTGCTATTGGTTTTTCTTTTATAGCATGGCGTCTAGGAGAAAGAGTATATGAATTAATTATGTTACTAATTGGTAATGATATTAATATCAAGTTACCATTCTATTACTATTTTTTAGAATTGCCTAAAGAATTTGCTATTAGTAATGCTTCTTATTTAAAATTAGTAATACTAAGATTTTTTAAAGACTTACCAGTATTTATTGCTTCAATAATATCAATAATAATGTTTGTTAAGATACTTATTTCTTATACTAAAAATAAGATTATTTCTAAAGAAAATAAAAAAAGATATATGACTATATTTATATCATTAGCTATATCTTCTTTAATTCTAAATGTAGTAGGTTTATTTGAAGTTAATCTATATCATAATGAATTCTTATATCAATATAAAGAAGCGGTATATACTATAGCAATTAGAAGTTTAAGTGAACCACTTTTATATGCATTCTTTATATATTTATTTAAATATTATATTGAGTCTACATTTAGTAAAAAATCTTAATAGGTGAAATATGTTTAAAGAATTAATTGATGATACATTTTATAAAGAATATAAAAAATATGATGAATGTGTATTAGATTATTTCATTATAGAAAGTGATACTAATCATAAAGAAGTATTATTGTATGCCATGAATAAAATAAAAGAAGAAGATGATTATATTACAATAGATGAAAATAATATGAGTTATGAAATAATTAGCTCTAAAGATTTTTTTAAGTTACCTATAGATTATGAAAAAGAAAGATGTAATATTGAAGATGGATACAAAAGACCATATTGGTATTTATTCTTAGATCCACCAACTAATACACACTACAATATAGATGATTTTATTAAAATAAATAATATATTATTTCCTAAAGGAAAAGATAATTTAGAAATATATGACTGGAGTGTTAATTGGTCTAATTACTTTGATGATGGACTAGAGTGGTGGGGAGCAAGTGCAATATCTATTTATGATAAATTATTAAATAGATATGTAATTATACTAGCTTCATCTACAGATTAGTAAAGATATGTTAAATAATTAGTATTATTCTTTAATTATTAATTAAGAAATTTTATAATGATATTAGAATTGAGAGGGATGTTTATGAAAAAAGTTTATAAATTATTAGTTTTAACTTTATTAATATTTTTTATGGGAATAGTAGATACTCATGCTGATAAATATGTGATAGATACAATTAATGGGTATGGTCTAAGTGTAGATAAAAATGCAATTCAGGCTAAAAAAGCTGCAATCGGAACAAATGTTTTATCATATTTACCAAACTATATTCGTTATAATCAAGAGTATATATCTGAAAACAATTGTGATGTTACTGCTTATTTTAACACTATGGAGGATCATTTTGTTAAAGCAAAAATAATTAAAAACCATATAAAAATTACTGATGATTTTAAATCTGGAAGAATATATGATTTATATAAATTAGATATAAATTGTGGTGGAATAGAAGATACTATTGATTTATATAAATATAGTCATGTGAAAAATACATCTATTTTTATTCAAAAACAATCACCATTTTTAGATTATTATTTTACTACTACATCTTATTCAAATGGCATTTATAATAATTATTATCGTATTGATGATAAAATTCCTATTAAAATAGTTGATTCTAGATATAATATTAATAGTAATAGTGTTAAATTATATGAACAATCTATGGTAGCATTTTTTAAAAATAGTGATGGTAGTAGTGAGTTTTCAGTACCTGTAAGTAATCTTTCTGTAGGAGATTATGAGATGGATTTAAAAAAGGCAACTGGAAATATAAAAAATAACCAAGACTATATTCTATATAAATTAGAAGTTACTAAAACAGGAGAAAAATTTATTTATATGGGTAATGAAAACAATACAGATTATTCTGTATATGCATTACCAAATCTTAATTTTTCAATAAAAATATATGATGATTTATTAGATACTATTTCAATAGATAAAAAAAATGTAAAATATAATGAAACTGTTTATTTAAATTTGAAATTTAATAAAAAACCACTTAGTGGAACTATTAAATTTAAGAATATTAATACTAACGAATATTTTACAAGTACTATAAGAGATTTAGATAGTAAGCCTTATTTTGTAATACCATTTTCTGTTCCAACAGGGGACTATGAGTTAGATTATCTTTCTTTAAAATCTGAAGGAGACTTAATTGGATATATTGATAAGTACAATAAAGAATACACTACTTATAATTATTTCTTTAATATAGATTCATATAAACAAGAATATTTAAAGAAATATGTTGATTATAATCATAGAATGACTATTGAAAAAGATGATGGTTCTATTAGAGTGGAACTATTAGAACTTGAAAATGATAGAATCAATGATGAAATTTTATCTGATATTAAAAAAATTGATGGAAATATAAAAATTAATATAGATGCTTCTAATGATTCTATAATTAGTAAGAAATTATTTGATGCTATTAAAGGATCAGATAAAACATTATATATTAAATTTAATGATAATGAATGGATAGTTAAAGGAAAAGATATAAAAAATGTTAAAGATGTTAATGTAAGAACTACTATAGATGATGCATCAATGCATAAGAAAATATCTAAAATGGTAAAAGATGCAGTTATAATTAATTTCTCTGATAATGGTATTCTTCCAGGCAAGATGAATGTAAGAATATTTAACGATAAAGATGTATCTACTATTATTAAAAACAAAGATATTAATTTATATTTTTATAATGAAAAAGCTAATAAGTTTGAACTTGTAAAAGAAAAAATTAAATTAACTGAAGATAATTATTATGAATTGGAATTATCACATAATTCTAAATATGTTATTACTAATAATGTTATTAAAGATAAATATTTAGTTGGAAATAATAGTAATCTAGTACTAATAATTGTTGTAGTATCTATAGTTTGTTTATTAGCAACTGGTTTGATAGTTTTCTTAGTATTAAAGAATAAGAAGAAAAAGAATAAAGAAGAATCTTTTGAAACTCCTTTAGAAGAGAAAACTATAGAAGAAAACAGTGATGATAATACTATAGAAGAAGAAATAAAAGAAGAAAATACAATAGATGAAAGTCAAATTGAAGAAAATATAGAAAATAAAGAATAGTTCCAAAGAGAACTATTCTTTTTTTTGTAAAATTATATTTTAATAGTCAATTATTGTTTTAATAAAAATATAATTGTGATACTATTTATAATAGGAGATGAGAAAATGGAAGAGAATAAAAATGAGTTAGAAAATGATGTTAATACGCCTGAACAAACAAGTGTACAAACTCCAGAAGTAACTACAGAGGTTACTTCAGAAGTACCTGTAGAAGTTCCTACAGAAATATCTGCAGAAGTACCAACTGAAGCTGTAACTGAAGTACCTACAGAAGGAACTGAAGCTGTTACAACACCTGAAACAGAAAAACCTAAAAAGAAGAAAACAGGATTAATTATTTGTTTAATAATATTATTACTTCTTATTGCAGCAGCAGTTTGTTATTTTGTTTTAGGTATAGGTAATAACAAAGAAAGTGGTAAGAAAAATAATAAAGAAAATAATGGAGGATCAACTGTTACTGAAAATCAAAAGAAGAATTCACCATATAGAATGAGTGGTAATGGTTTAGAAGATTTCGATATACAATTTTTAAAATTAGTAGGAACACAAGAAAATGTTATATATAGTCCAATATCTATTAAGTATGCTCTTGCTATGTTAAATGAAGGAACTAAAGGAGAATCACATGAACAAATTAGAGGTTTAATTGGTGATTATAAAGCTTCTAAATATTCTAATAGTTCAAACTTAGCCTTTGGTAATGCATTCTTTGTTAGAGAGGGGTTCGCTGATAATATTAATCAAGATACTGTTGGTATTTTACAAGATAAATATAGTGCTGAAGTTAAGACTGGTTCGTTTGATGATCCTGCTCTTGTAAATAATTGGGTTAATGAAAAGACTCTTGGAATGATTAAAGAATTAGTTGCTAAAGAAGATATTCAAGAATTAGATTTTATTATAGCTAATGCTCTAGGAATTGATATGGAATGGACAAGTAATTTCCTTCCTAAAAAGAATCCAAGTGAATTAAGAAATTTATATACTTCATATGTTTTATATCCTAGTACAGATTTTAGTTGGAATAGTTGGGATAATGTAGTACCAAAAGAGTTTAACGGTTCCGATAAAAAATATGCAACATTAAAATTTGATGCTTCTTATAACAATTATGATGTTGTTAAAGAACATGGCGGCGAAGATAATTATAAAAATGAAATAAAAGAATTCGCTATGAAAGAATGTAATTTTAGTGAAGGAGAAGCAAAAGAATTTGCTGAAACTACTTATGATAATATTACATCTAGTTATAAAAAATTAGATAAATCAACAGATTTCTATTTTTATAGTGATGATACTATTAGAGTATTTGCTAAAGACTTAAAAGAATATGATGGTGTTCAATTACAATATGTAGGATTTGAACCACAAGTACAAAATTTAGATTCTTTTGTAAAGAATACTGATGCTGCTAAATTAAATCAATATATTAGTAAATTAAAAGAATTAAAGCCTGAATCATTTGAAGAAGGATATGTTACTCATGTAAGTGGAACATTGCCTAAATTTAAATATGATTTTAATATGGATTTAAAAGAAAAATTAAAATCTCTTGGTGTTACTGATGTATTTGATCCTTCAAAAGCTGATTTATCTAAATTAGTTAATGGATCAGCTTATCTTCAAATTGCACTTCATTCAGCTAATATTGATTTTTCAGAAGATGGTATTAAGGCGTCAGCAACTACTATGGGTGGTGGGCTTGGTAATGCTGCTTTTTGTCCTTATGTTGAAAAGATGAAAGTTAAAGATATTGATGTTACTTTTGATAAACCATATATGTATATCGTTAGAAATAAGAATACTGGAGAAGTATGGTTTGCTGGTAGTGTTACTGAACCACTTGAATATCAAGGAGAATTTTAAAAAGCTCATTTTGAGCTTTTTTTATGTATAATGAAGTTATATAATTTTGTTAATGGAGTATATTGTTATGAATAAGTTAATTGAAGAATTAAAAAAAATTAATACAAAATATGAATTTAAAGATAATAAGATAATTATTCATAATGAAATAAATAATAATTGTATAGAAGTATTAGAAGAAACAAATAACGAATATATTGTTATCTTTTCTACACAACATGCTCATTATGAAGATATAGATGATGTTTTAGATTATATTAACGATATTATTAATGAACAAGTATTACCAATTGAATTTTATTTAGATAATAAAAACATATTTGGCGGAGATATTCCTCTTGATTTGTTTAATAGTCTTACTATTAAATCTTTAGCTAATTATTTTGGGTTTAGTGAAGATTATATATCTAATTTAGATTATCAAATTACTAGCTGGAATGGTAATTATGATGTAGATAGAGTACCTGTTTCAAGTATATCTGAATAGTAAAATAGAAGGAGATATTTCATTATGATTAAGATAAATAAAGAAATATATTATCATGCTAATAGTGGAGATGAATTAAAAATAGGTGATATATTAGTATTTAATGAAAATACTAATAATAGAATGTATGATTCTCTTTATAACAGCGAGTATAGCCTAAATAATATGGATGCTAATAGTATTTTATGTACTAAGAAAAATAATAAAGATTTAACTAATGAAGAATATAACTTAGTATTAAATACAGTTAATAATGATGCTTTTGTTATGAGAGAACTTGCTCTTGAAGAAGTTAGAAAAGAAAGATTTAGTAATTATCCATCTAGATTAAAATGCTTATATGTAACTAAAGAAAAAGATGATGCTTTTAACTGGGCTAAAATATTAAAAAGAAATAATAAAATATGTAAACAAATTATTACTTTTGAATTATCTGGAGATTTATTTATCGGTGATGGCAACTTAATGAAAAGACAAAATCTTTCTTATAGCAAACATTTAGATAATGCTTTAAATTACTGGAGTAATTCTACAAAAGAAGAAAATGAATATCTATTTTATGGAACTGCTAAAGTAATAAGTATTGATGATTATAAAGAATAAAACTAAGAAATACTTCTTAGTTTTTTATTTATATTATTTCATATTTATCTATCTTTTGATATAATCATAATAGGGTAAAAATATATGAAAGATGTAATTAATAAAAAGAATATTATTATATTATTATTAATTGTTATTATTCTTATAATAATAGTTTTTGTTATGCAGTCTTTATTAGTAGATAATACTAGTTATATAGTATTAGATGATTATATTATTGAATATAAAAATAATACTTTTGATAGTGTTAATTATGAAGATTTAATGGGTCATAAATTTAGAATGCTTCATAATGATGAATATATTGGGGATTATACTTTTGATCATATAGATGATATTACTGAAAGATTATTCTTTAAAAATGAAGACGGAGTTAATAGTTTTAATCTTCCGGTACTTGGTCTTGATAATAATATTAATATAGCAGATTACAAACTTGAAAATATGACTGAAAAAGATTTTGAAATATATAAATCTTTATCAGAAAATGAAGTTAAATATAAATTAAAAGATTTAACTATAGCTACTAAAATAACTGTAGATTATAAGGGTAAAACTATTAATGTTTGTTCTATTAAATACGAAGGTATTAGACAAGATGATGATCACTCTATGTTATTTGTTTATGTAGGTGATGATAAATTTATATTAGATGAAGATTTTCCTATACATGATAAAGGTGGTTATACTTTATATTCTTTTGAAGGAATGTATGTAGTTGATTTTAATAATGATAATAAATATGAATTAATCGTAGCTAAAAATCATTTAGATATTACTGATTATAGTATCTATGAATTAGATGGTAGATTTTTAGAACTATATTATACTGGAAAGTAGGTAAGTTATGAATTTGATTTTTATATTAGCTAAAACTAAAAGTTCATGTAATAATATCTTTACTCCAGATGGATTAAATATTGTAAGAGAAATATTGTCTTATTTTCGTATTATTGCACCTGCTTTATTAATAGTTCTTATTTCTATGGATTTAGTAAGTATTATGGTATCTAAAAATACTCCTTCAGAAAAACAACATTTAAAATATATTGCTAGGATTAGAAATAGAACAATAGCAACTATTTTGCTCTTGTTTGTTCCTACAATTGTAACTATTATATTAGGTACTGATGCAGTAAAAGAAAATTTAGTATCTGATCCACTTTGCTTAAAAGCTACTGGATCTAATCCTAAAAATGAAGAATTATATGAATCACTTGGAATACATTATGAAATGCCTAGTTCACATAATCCTGCGGAATCTGGTGGTAGTGGTAATGGAGGATCAGGTGGCTCTGGAAACTCCAATACAGCTGTTTACGGAAATTGTGATCCTAAGAAGAGATGTCGTAAGACGATTACAATAAATGGAAGAACTTACGATATGTATATACAGTTAGATTTTCCTGATGTTGGATTTACTGGATCTAATGTTTCTCAGGCAGGATGTTCAGCAGTTGGCTTTTTACAAGCAGCTAGTGGCTTTAATAGAAATTTAACAATTTATGACGCCGTTAGTCTTGTTAAAGAAAGATCATTTACAGGAATAACAAGAGCCTTAAGAAGCGTTGGTATTCCATACTCAGATAAAATTATTTACTATAATTCAAACGACTATAATAAAGCAGCTGAAGCTAGAGTATGTCAACAAGTTAGAGAGCATTTAAAAAAAGGTAAACCAGCGATAGCCATCCTAAATGGGGCACCTTATGCTGGAGATAACCATTTTGTTACTTTATTTGGAGAAGATGAACAAGGTCGCTTAATTACAGGTAATTGTAGAAAAGAAGTAGGAAGTTTAGAAGAAATGGTAGCTCTTTCTATGAGAGGTGGAAGAAAAGGATTTCTATTAGTAGGTTAAAGGAGATTAAACTATGTCTAAAGAAGTATTTGCATGTGTACTATCTACGAATGATTATTTAGAAGGTGTACTAGTTTTAAATGAAAATTTAAAATTTTTAAAAACTCAATACGATTTAATATGTTTAATTAATGAAACTATTTCTGAAGAAACAAAGAAAGTATTAGATTACTTTAATATTAAATATGTATCATTTCCTAAGATAGAATATAATAACTATGATGAGTTTAATTCTCACTGGGTTAATACTTTTGATAAATTTAATGTATTTAGATTAATAGATTATGAAAAAGTAGTATATCTAGATTCTGATTTATTGATACTAAAAAATATAGATCATTTATTTTTAGAACCAATAATAACTATGGCTAGAGATATTCCTTTTAATAAAGATAAAGCTAATTCTTGTATTATGGTTATAAAACCTAATATGAAGGATTTTAATAACTTAGTAGAACTTGCTAAGAAAAGAAATGATGAAGGTAAAAAGATTGGTGATCAAGATATTATTAATGAATATTTTGATGATATTAGATTATTACCTGATAAATATAACGATATTAGATCGATAGCACCATATGAATCAGAAATGTATTTAGATATAAAAAAAGAAATAGTAATGTGTAATGGTGTATTTCCTTTTCATAAAGGTATAGATGATCCAACTGTTGTTCATTATATAGGAAAAACTAAACCATTTATGGTAGAACATGATTTTGTAGATAAATATAAATATTTTTATTTACATTATTTAAGTATTGTTCGTAGAAAAGAAGCAGAATATGAAATATTTAATAAAAATTTAATATCTATAATTATGCCTTTATATAATAAAGAAGAATTTATCAAAGATACTATTAATAGTATCTTAGAACAGACATATACTAATTTTGAATTAATAATAGTAGATGATAATTCAACTGATAATAGTAAAGAAATAATAGAAAAAATTAATGATAAGAGAATTAAATTAATTAAATTAAAAGAAAATATGGGTGTATCCCATGCTAGAAATGTTGGAATAGATAATGCTAAAGGAAAATATATTACTTTTATTGATGCTGATGATATGGTAGCTAAAAACTTCTTAGAAGAGATGCATATTAAAATAGAATTATATAAAGCAGATGTATCGCAGTGTCAGATTACTATAGATGATAAAATAGTTGGTAATATAAATGAATATGAAGTATTATTTCCAAATAACAGTAGATGCTTTATAGAATTCTTTTATGATAGGATACCTACTAAAGTATTTGGTAAATTAATAAAAAAAGAATTATTTGATGATAAATTAAGATTTGATGAAAATTATAAGAAAAATGAAGATTATTTATTTATATTAAATCTATTAAATAAAACTAATAGATATCTAGCTATTTGTGATTCTTTATATTTTTATAAACCTAATGATATTAATAAAGAATTTAATTATAATTTAGATAAAAATCTATTAGATATATATAAATATCTAGATAATATTTCTAAAGATAAATATCTAACTGATAATAAATCTATATATTCATATAAGATATCTTTTTTAAAGAATTTTTATAAAACATTATTAGATAATAATGTATCTAAAGAAGAAGTATTAAAAGATATTAATTATATAGATATAGTTAAAGATATAAATAAATTAAATAAATATCCTGAATTAGAAAATAATTATAATGAAATGATTAAATTAAAGGAGAAGTATGAAAAATAAAAAAATAATTATATTAGTTATTGTTGCTTTATTAATTCTTGTACTTGCTATTTTATCTATATTTAGATTAGTTAGTTATAATAGATTAGTTAATCAAGATATATTAAAGATTAATTATAGTAGGTGTGGAGGACTACTTTCTTATGAACAGTATTTAGCTTGTCCTAATGTAGAAATAACTAATGATTTAAAAGTTACTTTAAAACCTGGTTCAGGAGATGTTAAAGATCATGAATTTTATACTTATTCAATTAGTGAAGATAAATATAATAATTTAGTAAAAATAATTAAAGATTCTAAATTCTTATTACTTCCAGATAAAATAGAAGATAAATCTTGTATGGATGGTGGAAGTTCTACGATTAAAGTTACTTTTAAAGATAAAGTAAAAGAAACTCATATTTATTGTAGAAATAATAAAACTTATTATAGAGTAGAAGAAGCTATAATAGATAGTATTTTTTCTGAAGATTATTCAAATTACTATGATTCTATATTAAAGGGAGAATAATAATTATGAAATATATAGCTAAAGAAAATTCTTTAAAAGGTACTGATATAGATAATTGTAAGGTAGATGAATATTCTTTTGGAGATAAAGATATTGATGTTGGAGTAGTTCATTTAAATGGTAGATATCCTAAGGAAGGGTACTGTTTAAATGAAATCTCTAAAGAAGTTATTTATATATTAGAGGGTACTGGTAAAATTTGTTTTGAAAGTGATGAAGTTTATTTTAAAAAAGATGATGCTATTTTAATAGAACCTAATACTAAATATTACTGGGTAGGAGAGTGTGTAGCTACAATGACATGTACTCCTGCTTTTTCTCCTAAACAGTATAAACTAGTTAAATAGGGTTATTTATGATAAAAGTAGTAAAAGGTGATATAACAGATTTAGACGTAGATATCATCGTTAATGCGGCTAATAAGACACTTTTAGGAGGTTCTGGAGTTGACGGAGCAATTCATCGTAAAGCAGGAATAGAGCTTCTAGAAGAATGTAGAAAACTAAATGGCTGTAATACTGGAGAAGCTAAAATGACTGATGCATATAATCTGCCATCTAAAAAGATAATACATACAGTAGGACCAATATATAATGTCGATGATAATAATCTATTAAAAAATTGTTATTTAAATTCTATGCTTTTAGCAGAATCATATAGATTAGATAATAATCTAGATAAAATAACAATTGCTTTTCCTTGCATATCAACAGGTATCTATGGTTACCCAAAAAAAGACGCAGCTAAAATAGCTCTTAATACAATAAAAGAAATAGATAATAAGAATATAGATGTACTATTTGTTTGTTATGAAGATAAAGACTATAGTATTTATCAAGATTTAATGGAAGACTTATGAAAAGAAAGATAATTATAACAATTTTATTAAGTATTATTTATTCTACTAGTATTATTATCGGAATATCATTTAATTTAACTAGTAGTTTTAAGTATATATATGATAATCTACTGTTTAATATTATTTTATATATAGGACTAATACTAATAATATATTTAATACTAAATAAATTATTTAATATATTAGATAGTATAAAGATAAATAATAAATCTAATAAACTTAGTAATTCTAAATTACTAAAACTATTTAACAAAAGACCAATGTTATTTAGTTTTATATTTATAATTATATGTTGGTTACCATATATAATATCTTTTTATCCTGCGATATTATCTCCTGATCCATCATTTCAAATAAGACAGTTCTTTGGCATACCTAATAAATATTCAGAATATTCTATTATGATAGATCCAAATGTAACTATTACTAATCATCATCCAGTAGTGCACACACTACTTCTTGGAACATGTGTTAAGATAGGACAGTTAATTAATAATATTAATCTAGGATTATTTATTTATAGTATTATACAAATAACAATACTTGCATTAACACTTAGTTATACTATTAAATTTTTAAAAGATTTAAAAATAAATAAAAAATATTTAATAGCAATGCTTCTTATATATAGTTTTATTCCTATATATCCATTTTATAGTATGTCTTGTGTTAAAGATGTTATATTTGGAAGTTTAATAATTCTATATATAATGTGTTTATATAAATTAATTAAAACTAATGATATTAATAATAAAAATATATTTAAAGTAATTATATTATCAGTATTAATTATATTATTTAGACATAATGGTATACATACATTAATACTATCTTTTCCATTTTTATTATTTATGAAGAAAAGAAAAAAATATAAATTTAAATTATTAATAATACTTATATGTATATTAGTATTTAATATTTCTTATAATAAAGTAATATTACCTTTCTTTAAAATAACACCAACTAGTATTAGAGAAACATTATCTATACCATTTCAGCAAACAGCAAGATATGTTAAATATCATGATGAAGAAGTAACCAAGGAAGAGAGAGAAGTAATAGATAAAATATTAGAATATGATACTTTAAAAGATAGATATGATGGTGTTTTTGCTGATCCAGTAAAAAATAAATATAATAGATATGCTACTAAAGAAGATTTAAATAAATATTTTAAAGTATGGTTTGAAGAGTTTAAAAAGCATCCGGATACATATTTAGAAGCTACGATTAATAATAATTATGGTTATTTTTTTCCTAAGAAAAATAGATTATTTATTTATTATAAATTTGATAGTAGAATAACTAATGATGGATTTGATTACCATTATAATAATTTAGATAGTATGAGAAAACTATTATCTGGTTATGCTTATAGTATACAAAAAATACCAATAATAAATATATTTGTTAATATAGGATTAAATGTATATATATTAATGTTTATGTTTAGTTATTTATTCTATAAAAAGAAATATCAAGAGTTAATATATTTACTACCATCGTTTGTAATCTTTTTAGTATGTTTAGCATCACCAGTAAATGCTTATTTTAGATATGCTTTACCATTTGTGTTTGCTCTTATGTTAAACTTTGGTATCTTTTGGAAAGAGGGAGTTTTAAATGAAAAATAAAGAAGTAGCTGTTTTAATACCTTGTTATAATGAATCTAAAACTATTGAGAAAGTAGTTAAAGATTATAAAAAAGTATTACCTAATGCTAAGATATATGTTTATGATAATAATTCTAGTGATGGTACTGATAAAATAGCAGAAAAAGCAGGAGCTATCGTTAGATATGAACATAAACAAGGAAAAGGTAATGTTATAAGAACAATGTTTAAAGAAATTGAAGCTGATTGTTATCTAATGATTGATGGAGATGATACATATCCAGCTGAAAATGCTAAAGAAATGTGTGACTATGTATTAAATGAAGGAGTAGATATGGTAATCGGAGATAGATTATCATCTACATACTTTACTGAAAATAAAAGACCTTTTCATAACTTTGGTAATGTCTTAGTAAGATCACTTATCAATACATTATTTAAAAGTAATATTAAAGATATTATGACAGGTTATAGAGCATTTAGTTATGAGTTTGTAAAAACCTTTCCAATACTATCACAAGGCTTTGAAATAGAAACAGAAATGACTATACATGCTTTAGATAAAAATTTATTTTTAAAAGAAATACCAATTGAATATAGAGATAGACCAAATGGTAGTGAATCTAAATTAAATACTTATAAAGATGGATTTAAAGTATTAAAAACAATATTTAGATTATTTAAAGAATATAAACCTATGATATTCTTTGGACTTGTTAGCTTATTATTCTTTATAATATCTTTAGTATTTGGAGTACCAGTATTTGTTGAATACTTTAAAACAGGTTTAGTACCTAGATATCCAACATTAATATTTTCTGGATTTATGTTAATGATATCTATTTTAATGCTTGTATGTGGTATAATATTAGAAGTAGTAGTAAAGAAACATAGACAACTATTTGAATTAATATTAATAGAAAGAAAAAGGGAGAAATAAATATATGAATAAAAAAATAATATTTATAATTTTATTAGTATTAACTATTTCTTTAGGATTTAAAGTTAATGCTAAAGAAATAAAAAAAGTTCCTGAAGAAAAAGCACTTAAAGATATTATTAAATTATTTAATAATAATGATAAAGAATTTTATAAAAGAATAGATCCTAGTTTAAAAGATAGTTTTGATGAATATTTTGGTAATTCTAAAATTAAAATAACTAAAGTAAATTCTAGTGAAAGAGTAGGAGCTAATAAGTATAAAATAAAAGTTAGTTTTGATGCAGAGTCTAATAAAAATAATAGTAGTTGGAGTGTAAGTGGATTTACTTGTTATTTTACTATTAAATATGATTCTGAATTAGAAAGCTATGTAATTGTAGATACAGATATATTTAACTTAATAGGTACAGAAAATGTAACTAAGTTTGTTACTAGAATATTTGCTATTGTATTTATTGTACTAGGTATTATATTTGGTGGTATCGGCTTAATAGTTATAATAGTAGGAATAGTATTAATAATAGTAAATAGTAGTAAAAAGAAGAAAAAAACAGTGTTAAATGAGTAAAGATTGCTAAAGCAATCTTTTTTCATTTATGATATACTTATTAAGTAAGAAGGTATTTATGATAATAGGAATTATTTTAGCAATAGTAGTAGCAATATTATGGTCTATTGGAGAAATAGAATATTCTAAAGTATCTAAAAAAGAAGATAGTAGTAATGTATATTTTTATCAGTATTTTTTAAGAACTGTAGTATATCTATCAGTAGCATTAATATTTAATTTTAGTATATTTGGAACTTTTAAGATAAATGATTTTTTAGTATTTTTACCTATAATATTATGTGATTTATTTGGTACTTATATATTAAATAAGTCTGTAAAAAATGGAGAACTATCAACAGTTAGTCCAATAATGGCAGCATATCCAGTAGTAGATATACTATTAGGAATGTTTATTCTTGGAGAAAAAGCTACAGTAGTAGAATTAATACTATTATTTATAATATCTTTATCAATAATAGTACTAGCTACAGATACAGAGAAAACAAAATATGCTCCTCATCCTAAATTAGGTATTTTATTTGCAGTAGTTTATATGTTTCTAGTAGCATTTTCTACATTCTTTGAAAAGAATGCTTATGTAAATAATTTATCAGTGTATGATCTATATTATTACAAAGGAATTGTTTATTTTTTAACTAGTTTAATATTCTTAATAGTAATATTAATTAAGAAAGTAAAATTTAAAAAGATCGATTTTAGTATTTTAAAGGGTTCTATGATAACACCAATTGGTAATGTAATAAACTCTGTAGCACTTACTTATGGATCTATTATGGTGGTAACTCCAATTAGCTCTATATACTCAGTAATTACAAGTATAGTAAGTAGAAATGTATTAAAAGAAAAAGTAACACTTAAAGAAGGAATATGTATAAGTCTAATACTAGTTTCTACATTAACTCTTTTAATGTTAAAATTAATCTAGGAGGTTTTTATGGGTAGAAGTATAAATGTTGATAATTTAGATGATACTAGTACTTTAAGTAATAATCTTGGATCAAAAGATAGTACTAGTGCTGCAGTTACGCACTCTAAAACAATGGTTAATAGTGCAAGTGATGCTTCAAGAACAAATAGTGCCTCTATTGATACATGTAGTAATACAGAACAAAATTATGGATATGGAGCACAGGCTTCACTTTCTTATTTAAATAATATATCTACAGCTTTAACAACTTTAACAACAAATTTAAAAACTACTGAGGATGCTGCAGTCCATATTAATGAACTAAATGATTATGTTAAAGAATTAAATACTAAATATTTAGCAAAAGAAGAATTAGAAGCAGAAAAAGAAACTAAAGAAGAATTACTCTCAGTTACTAATCCTAAAAAAACTATTACTAATGAAGATGGGACAAAAAGTACAGTAGATAATCAAGAATATTTAAATATTCTATCAGAAATAACTAGATTAGATGGAGAAATAGCGTTAATAGATGCTGATATAGAAGATTTAATTACTAAAATACAAGATAAATATTTTCTTATTCAATCTAAATATGGTGATTTAATACAGTTTGATTTTAGTAGTATAACTTATGATGGAAATAAATTAAGTACTGGTATATTCTTTGATTCAGATGATGATATTAAAGAATATATGTTAGAAAATAATTTAGAATATTTTGAATATAATAATATTATTTATAATATTCCATCTCCATATTCTCCATTTAAAAATAAAACTTTTGAACTTGAAGAAAAATATTTGATTAAGTATGATTTAAATAAATTAGAAAGTCTTGTAGAAGAAGGAAATCTTTATGCAGAAGAAGCAATTGCTTTTTTAAGAGGGAAAGCTAGCGGAGAGATACCTGCTAGTCAAAGAAATTATTTTTATGGTGATGAACAAGGTTTTTATCGTCATTATTACTATAGTGAAGAAAAAGGTAAATGGATTGCTCCACAAATTAATGGAAAAGAACTTAAAGAATCTGATATGGCAATTATAATGGATTGTGTTTTAGATGACACTTATAGAGCAAATCACTGTGATACGGCAACTGATTATGCTGTTGTATCAATGATGACAGTTTCCGCAGGAATATTTAATGGAAAGTATAGTAATTGTGAGAGTGTTATGGCTGAAGGTATTACTGGAATAATACATAGTTCAGATTGTATAGGGGCGGTTAATTGGTCAGTTTACCAAGCTTTTTGTATGACAGATAATTTTTCTAGTAAAAGTTCTACGGAATTTGATATACCATTAAGGTTTGCTTTACATGATAAATATAGTAGTAAAATAAATTATAAAGAAAATGATGGAATATTACCAGTTGGTACAATTGTAAGTTCAAAAGAGCATGTAGCTATGGTAGTAGGTCATACTACTGTTGATGGAAAAAGATGTAATGTAGTTGCTCAAACAGGTAATAAGAAATATGGATATAATGTAAATCCTATTACGAAACCGAAAACTTTTGATAGACAAGTTAGTGTTGATGATCTTTTAACGAAATGGAAAGAAAAGCATCCGGAAACTTCCGAAGCTTCTCCTAATAATGTATAGGTGATAATATGTTTAGCTATAATGATAATTTAATGAATGATATGATATCTTCGATAAATGATAATATTATCGAAATGGAAAATATGGAAAATGGTTATACCAATAAAATGGGTTCTATATCTAATAGTGGTTTGTATGGTAATGGTATTGAACTTGTTGATTCACAAATGTTATCTATAAAAAATGGATTAACTGATTTTAAAAATACTACAGTTAATAATTGTAGAGAAATAGAGGACTTAGAAAATAAGTTAACTGAAGATGTAGAGAGTATTGAATTACCAAAAGATTTTGATGCAACAGAAGTTGGTATAAGTATAGATAAAGAAGAAGTATCACTTTCTAAAGAAGATGGAGATAAAGTAAAAACTGGTGTAACAGAAAAAGAAGAATTAGAAGATAACTATTTTGAAGAAAAAGAAAAAGTAGAAGATATAACTACAAATGAAGTAGAAAAATCAGAATTAGAAGATTATAAAGATAGAGATTATATTGATTTAAATGAAATTAATAATAATGAAGTAGAAGAGAGTAATCTAGAAGATTATAAAGATACTAAGTATGTTGATTTAAATGAATTAAATGATAGTAAATTAGAAGAAAATAAATTAGAAGATTATAAAGCAACAGAAGATATAGATTTAGATAGTATAACTACTAATGAATTAGAAGAAACTAAATCAGAAGATATAGATGATTTTGATAAAGTTTCATTAAAAGAAATTAATGAGTTAGATATACCAGATAATTCTCTAGAAGACATTTATAATTGGGGTGATGAAGATGATAATAAAAGCTAATTATGTAGAAATGTCTAATACTTCTAATAAGTTAAAAGAACAAAAAGATCTATTAAATGAAGAAGTAGATAATCTACTAGATTTATTAGAAAAAGTAAAAGAAAACTGGGAAGGTACTGATAGAGATATTTTTGTAGGAAAAGCAGAAGCATATTTTAAGAATATAAAACAGATTTCAGGAAGTATAGATAATTTTGCAACATTTATGAAACATTCTGGTGATTCATACGAAGAGAAAGATATAAACTGGAAAAGCTCAGTAGATAAGGTAGGTGATAACTTTGGAAGCGAAGAACTCAAGCTTGAAGATGAATAGTGTAGCTATCAAAGAAATCGCTGATAATATGCAAAATACAAAAGATAGAATAAAAGATATTTTTGATAATATAGATGAATTAATGATGAATGTTAATGATAATGATAACTGGAAAGGTAATACTAATGAAGCATTTATTAATAGATATAAAGAACTTAAAGAATACTTTCCAAAGATTATCGAAGGCATTAATACTTATGGTATATTCTTAGATAATGTAAGTACTAACTATGAATATAAAGAAAATGATATTAAAAATAATATAGAAAATAACGATATTAATTTAGATGTTAATTAGTAAAAAATAGCCAATAATTAGTTGAATAAATGTTCGAACTTATTACTGGCTTTTTTATTGACTTTTTAGTATTATATGATATAATATCTTTCGGTTCCAAAAAAAAGTATTACTTAATATTTTAGGGGGTATACAACATGCAAGATAGTCTTAGTTTAATAATGCAAGATGAAAAAAAAGTTGACATGGAAAAAGTAAATGCAAGAAGAAATTTCGTTTACTTATTCGTTAAAAGATTATTTGATATTTTTTGTTCTATAATTGGATTGATTTTTTTAATACCAATTACGATTATAGTAAAACTTATTTATGTTTTGAATGGTGACTTTAAACCTATTTTTTATTCTCATACAAGAGTTGGAAAAGATGGAACAAAGTTTAATATGTATAAATTTAGAACTATGGTTCCAAATGCAAGTGAAAAACTAGAAGAATTACTAAAAGATCCTAAATTAAAAAAAGAGTGGGATGAAAATCAAAAACTAGAAAATGATCCAAGAATAACTAAAGCTGGAAAAATATTAAGAAAAACTAGTTTAGACGAATTACCACAAATGTTTAATGTTTTAGATGGTACAATGAGTTTAATAGGACCAAGACCACTTGTAATTGGAGAATTAGATAAACATAATGGAAATCATAGAATATATGAGAAAGTAAAGCCAGGAGTTACTTCTTGGTGGGCTGCTCATGGAAGAAGTGCTACTACTTATGATGATAGATTAGCCTTAGAATATTATTATGTAGAAAATAGATCATTAAAATTAGATCTTAGATGTTTATTAGATACTGTAAAAGCAGTAGTTAAAAGAACTGGTGCTAAATAAAATAAAAGAATAAAGAATAAAATAAGAATAAAAAGGGATTAAATAATAATACTAGAATACATCACTTTATGATCCCATAACGTGATGTATTTTTTGTATAGGGGGTTAAGTATTATGAAATATGATTATTTGATTGTAGGTTCAGGTTTATTTGGTTCTACATTTGCTAATCTAGCAAAAAGGGATGGAAAAAAAGTATTAGTTATTGAAAGAAGAAATCATATTGGTGGAAACATTTATACTGAAAATATTGAAGGAATAAATGTTCATAAGTATGGAGCACATATTTTTCATACAGATTATAAAGATGTATGGGATTATGTAAATTCTTTTGTTGAGTTTAATAGATATACTAATTCTCCAATAGCTAGAATTGGTGATGAAATATATAATATGCCATTCAATATGAATACATTTTCTAAAATATGGAATGACGTATTTACTCCAGAAGATGCCTTAAGACATATTAATGAAGAAAAGAAAGAAATAACTGAAGAACCTAAGAATTTAGAAGAGCAAGCAATTTCTTTAGTAGGTAGATCTATCTATGAAAAATTAATTAAAGGTTATACTGAAAAACAATGGAATAGAGATTGCAAAGATTTACCTGCATTTATTATAAAAAGATTACCAGTAAGATTAATATATGATAATAATTATTTTAATGATAGATATCAAGGTATACCTATTGGTGGATATACTAAATTAATTGAAGGTATGCTAGAAGGTATTGAAGTTAAATTAAATACAAATTTCTTTGATGATATAGATTATTATAAATCTATAGCAGATAAGATAGTTTATACTGGACCAATTGATGAATACTTTAATTATTCTTTAGGAACACTTGAATGGCGTAGTTTAAAATTTGATACTAAAGTATTAGATCAAGAAAATTACCAAGGTAATGCTGTTGTTAACTATACTGGTCATGAAGTAGATTATACAAGAGTAATAGAACATAAACATTTTGAGTTTGATTCAACTAGTCCTAAAACTGTAGTTACTTTTGAATATCCAAGTGATTATAAAGAGGGAATGGAAAAATATTATACAGTTAATGATGATAAGAATAATGAGTTAGCTGAAAAATATAGAGAATTAGCAAATAAAGAAAATGTAATCTTTGGTGGAAGACTTGCAGAATACAAATATTATGATATGGATGATGTAATTAAATCAGCATTTGATATATATAATAATTCTAAGTAGGTGAAAGATATGAAGAATATAAAGGTAATAATAGCTACTCATAAGAAATATGAAATGCCTGAAGATGAAATGTATCTTCCTTTACATGTGGGTGCTGAAGGAAAAGATGATTTAGGTTATCAAAAAGATAATATTGGTGATAATATTTCACAAAAAAATCCATATTTTTGTGAATTAACTGGATTATATTGGGCTTGGAAAAACTTAGATGCTGATTATATAGGTTTAGCTCATTATAGAAGACATTTTTCTTTGAAAACTAAATCTAATAATAAATTTGATAATATATTAACTTATAAAGAAACTGATAAAGTTTTAAATAAAACTGATGTAATTCTTCCTAAAAAAAGGAACTATGTAATAGAGACTTTATATAATCATTATAAACATACTATGTATGTTGAACCATTAGATGAAACTAGAAATGTTATTAAAAAACTTTATCCTGATTACTTAGATGAATTTGATAAGTTAAAAACTAGAAGAAGTGCTCATATGTTTAATATGTTCATTATGAAGAAAGAAATATTTGATGGTTACTGTAAGTGGTTATTTGATATTTTGTTTGAACTTGAAAAGAATGTAGATAATTCAAAATATGATCAATTTCATTCTAGATTTTATGGAAGAATATCTGAGTTGTTATTGGATGTTTATCTAAGAAAAAATAATATTTCATATAAAGAAGTTGGTTTTATTTATATGGAAAAAATTAATAAAATAGCTAAAGTGGTAGGATTCTTAAAAGCAAAATTTGGGGGTAAAAAATATGGCAAAAGTTTCTAAGAATGATTATCCAATAGATTTTGTTATAACTTGGGTTGATGGTAGTGATAAAAAGTGGCAGGAAGAAAAAAAGAAATATAAAGAAGAAAAAAGTGACGATAAAGCAAATAGATATAGAGATTGGGATTTATTACGTTACTGGTTTAGAGGAGTAGAAAAGTTTGCTCCATGGGTTAATAAAATATATTTTGTAACATGTGGTCAAACTCCAGATTGGTTAAATACTAAAAATTATAAACTTGTATTAGTTAATCATAAAGATTATATTCCAAAGGAATATTTACCAACATTTAGTTCACACCCAATAGAGTTAAATTTTCATAGAATAAAAGGATTAAGTGAACATTTTTCATATTTTAATGATGATATGTTTATTATTGATAGAGTTAATAGAGAAGATTTCTTTAAAAATGGTCTTCCATGTGATCAGGCTATTTTGAATGTCAATTGTGAAAAACAATCATGGCAAATTCAAAAAATTAATAATAATAATATTGGTATTATTAATGAAGAATTTGATAAAACAAAGGTAATAAAGCATAACCTATTTAAGTGGTTTAATTTTAAGTATGGAAAAAATAATTTAAGAAATATATGGTTAATGCCTTGTCCAAGATTTCCTGGTATAATGCATAGTCACGCTAATGGAAATTATTTAAAAAGTACATATGAGGAAGTTTGGAATAAATATAACGAGATATTATCTAATACTTCTTTACATAAATTTAGAATACCTGAGTTTGATGTAAATCAATGGCTATTTAAAGATTGGCAAATTGCAAAAGGTATTTTTATACCATCAAAAATAATTAGTTATTTTTGTGATCTAAAATTTAGAGATAAATTTTATGAATACAATAAGGTTATTAAAAATCAAAAGGCAAAAATAGTTTGTCTTAATGATGCTGATGATATGAATGAAAAAGAATATATAGAGAAGAAAAAAATGTTATTATCATCTTTTGATAGCATTCTTCCAGACAAGAGCTCGTTTGAAAGGTAGTGTTTTTTATGAAAAAAGTATTGATTATATCATCTGGATTTCTTCCGTTTACTAATTCAAATGGAGCAATTGAAAATCTAGTGAATATATATCTTAAATATAATGATAAGATATCTAATCATGATGAGATTTATTTGTATACACCACAAAGATTTAAGAATAATTGTGAAATTGATAATTATAATAATTCGACTTTCATTGTTATTCAATTATATAAAAAATATCAAAAGGTAATTAATAAAATAATGCGTTTTTTTTATAAATGTTTTAAAATTGGAGCTCCAAATCTATTTATTTATAAAGTTGTAAGAGATTTTAGTAAACATTATAATGGATTCTTTGATATTATTATTTTTGAAAACGGACATAATTATATAGAGTATTTTAATAGAAAAATAAATGATAAATCAAAAAAAGTTTTACACTTACATAATGATTACTTAAATAAATATACAAAAAATGCTAATGAAATATTACAAGGATTTGATGAAGTTTGGACAGTTAGTAAGTATCTTGAAAAACAGGTAAGAAGTATAAGCAATACTGCTAAAATATATACTGTTTATAATACAATAGATTTTTCCAATTTTGTTAATAGAAAAGAATCTTATATAAGGAACAAATATTTTATAAATTTATAAAATATTTGTTCCTTATATAAGATTCTTTTCTATTAACAAAATTGGAAAAATCTATTGTA
>JAEEGL014615329.1_pt1 | contig 24122 bp, 23 predicted proteins | sample 9134231 | NCBI WGS metagenome assembly JAEEGL01 (sample SAMN16246548, study PRJNA631951) | gut metagenome | biome: gut microbiome; feature: rumen; material: fiber-attached | host: Bos | place: Iran: Karaj | collected 2018-10
AGCCAGTCTACAGCAGCCCCTCCGGGAAGGGGTGGGTAGTTTTGTCGGATTTGGAGATGTGGTCGCCGACCTGGACTTCGATGACTCGCATGTCGGTGTCGGCGATGAGGGTGTGCTTCTGGCCGCGGCCAAGGCGGATCACGTCGCCGGGGCCGACAGTGCGGACCTCGCCGTCCACGATGGTGCGGCCGGTACCCTCCACCACCGTCCAGACCTCGTCGCGATACTCGTGACAGTGATACTTCATCCGGTTCCCGGCGTTCAACACCACCTTGATGGTCAGAGAGCCGCCAAGGGCATCGATGACCGTGTAAGTGCCCCAGCTCTTCTCGGCGAACTTCGCCTCTTCACTGATGGCCTCCACGTAAGACTTCATATAACTGCTCTGGTTCTTGTCCGCCACCAGAATTCCATCACTGCTGGCAGCCACGATCATATCCCGACATCCCATGCACAGGATCGGGATATCCAGCTCGTTTACCACATTCGTATTGACGCAGGTGTCATCGATCAGGGCATTTCCCTTCACCAGATCCGCCATCACCTCGGACATAGTGTTCCAGGTTCCCACATCCTTCCAGTCTCCCGCATAACGCATCACACGGATGCTGGGCTCATGCTCCGCCACCGCATAATCAAAGCTGATCTTTTCGCAATCCTCGTACCGGGCCAGCAGATCCTCGTAGTCTTTGAAATCCATGAGCTCATGAGCGCGGTCGATGAGGTAGCCCAGACGGAACGCGAAGACACCGGCGTTCCAGAGAGCGCCCCTGGCGATATACCGCTCTGCCGTGGCGGCGTCCGGCTTTTCCTTGAACTCGTCCACCATGCTCACCGCATCCGGGGACTTGGGAATGATATATCCGTACTTCTCGCTGGGATATGTGGGCTCGATGCCCATCAGTGTCAAGTTCGCCCCCTCCTGCTTTGCCAGTTCGGAGAGCTTGCAGACAGCCTGATAATAGGTGGTGTCCACGTAAGGATCCACCGGACAAATGACAACACTGTCATTTAAGTCCACTTTTTTTCGGTCTGCCAGATACATGCAGGCCAGTGCGATGGCCGGGAAGGTGTCCCTTCTGCAGGGTTCCACACAGATATCCACCTGATCTCCCAGCTGATTGCGGATAGCACTGATCTGAGAATGGCTGGTGGCGATGGTCACCCGCGCCACCGGATTTGCCGCCTTGATCTGGCGGTACACCCGCTGCACCATGGACTCGTATCCGTCTTCCTCCCCCTTGAACAGAGGGATGAACTGTTTGCTGCGAATATCATTGCTCAGCGGCCAGAGGCGTTTTCCGCTTCCGCCGGATAAAAGGATCACATTCATACAGATTTCCAGACCTTTCTTTTGCAGTCGTTACTCTTCATCATTCCGACGATGCAAAAAGGCATATTTCTGCTCTGCCAGAGCCCAGTCCGTGAGATTGTCAATGTCCTGGACCTCCAGCTCGGAGAGCTCCATGGGCAGGATGTCTCCCACCATCAGCTTCCGGTTCTTCTGGAAAGGCTCGGTGCGGAAGACATAGAACTGTCCCGCATCGTGATAATGCTTCTCCAGATCCTGGGACCGAGTGTCCAGATATTCCGGCTGGGCGAAGACCAGACGCTCATCCCGGATCACCATGGAGCGCTGAATGGGATAGGAAAAGCACACCACAGGGATCAGTGTCTGTGCGGTGGAATCCTCCAGAAGCTTGACTGCCTCCGCCACCCGCTCCGGGGTCACAAAGGGAGCCGTGGGATAGAGACAGCAGGCCGTATCAAATTTCTGACCGCGGTACTCGTACTCTCCCAGCACCTCCAGCAGTACATCGTTTGTGGTGGCATAATCGCCGGAGGTGTAGCTGCTGCGGAAGAAAGGAACCTCCGCACCGTACTTCCGGGCGATCTCCGCGATCTCCTCATCATCCGTGGACACCATGACAGTGTCAAACATTCCGGATTTCAAAGCCGCCTCGATGGAATAAGCGAGAATGGGCTTTCCGCAGAATTCTTTGATGTTTTTCCGGGGGATGCGCTTGCTTCCGCCCCGGGCTGTAATGATGGCTACTCGTTTCATAATGAGATTCCCCTCATGGCATTCTTTCGGATCCGATTCTCCTGCATAGGTTCTTCCGGAGAGCACGGTTCCTCAATGAAATCATCTGTTATTTTGACAGTTCCGTCAGTTTTATTGCCATGGCAATTTGAATTAGATAACGTGCGGTTTGTATTCTTATGTGCCTGATCTGCGCCGTCTTTGCCAAGCGTCTCTTCTTTCGCGTCCTCCGCCTCAGCTCCCATCAGTTCTTTCATGAGCCCCAGCAGGTTTTCCGCGGCATGTTCCGGGTTCCATTTCTCTGCAATGGTGGCATAGGCGTTCCGGGCCAGGTATTCCCGGGTCTTGCGGTCCGTGGCCAGCTTCTCCAGCCACTCCTCATACAGAGACCGGCGGCGGCGTCCAAAGCCCCAGCGATCCCTGCTGTACACCGCACCGTTCCAGCCGCTGCGGAGCAGATAGGGCACGGCACCGATCATGGCATCCGCCAGCACGGCGCAGCCGCTGTTCATGGCCTCGTTGGCTACAGCGCCCCAGCCCTCCCGGCGGTCACTGGTAAAGAGGAACACATCGCTCTTTCGCATTTCCTCCCGGACCTTCGCAGGCTCCCGGAATCCCAGGAAGCTCACATCCTCTGTGAGGCCGTATTCCGTCACCAGCTTCCGCAAGGTCTCCTCCATGGGACCTCCGCCGATGAGGTTCAGATGGAAGGGGATGTTCTGATTCTTCAAAAACCGGGCACCATCGATGGCTTTCTCCGGATGTTTCCAGTCGATCATGCGGCCGGCCCAGAGAATCTGCACCGGGCCGTCTCCACACTTGGAATCCATCAGTTTATCCACATCCTCCGGCACAAATTCCGGGAAATATCCCCAGCGGTACATCTTTCCAGGGTATGAACGGAAGATCCCGAAGTCCGATGCCACATAACCGCCGGAGCAAAGGAGGTACACCGGCTGCTTCCGGAAGGCAGTGTGGTCATGATATTTCTTCTTCAGGCCTCTGGGAGTAATGCATTTCCATTGGCCGTCCTTGTAGACCCGCTCGCTGTAGCGCATAGTAAAAGCGCCCGTCTCCAGGCGCAGGCGGATCCAGCTTTCATCCTCCGTGCCCCCGAAGATCACCGCATCGCTTTCCAGCACCAGACGGCGGCACTCCGCTTCCTCCTCCGGGGAGGTGTAGGGCAGGCGGACATAGGCGGGGAGTTCCGCGCCTCCCCATCCCATATTTTTACGCTCTTCCTCCATGGGTTCCGTCTGCAGGAAGGTATAATTTCCCTCCCCCAGCAGCCGCACCATGGCTTCCGAAAAGGGGATCTGATGATGGTTGATGTAGTTGGATACAAAGACAACCTGCATTATTTTGCCATCTCCCCGTAGATTTCCAGCAGTTCCCGGGTGTTGTTCTCCCGGTCATGATTTCTTCTGGCGCGGAACGCTGCCAGATTGGTTCTCCGCTCCATTTCCTCCGGATGCTCCCAGGCATCCCGGATGGCCATTTCAAGGGCTTTGCTCACTTCCTCAAGGCTGTCCTCCGGCTCACAGCGGTACAGATAGCCGTCCTCCTCATCAAAGATGGAAGACACGCCTCCCACTGCCGCAGCCACACAGGGCACTCCCAGGATCATGGCTTCCCCGAGGGAATTGGGGGAATTCTCACATGCCGAGCAGCACACATAGGTGTTGCACTTCAGATATTCTTCCTTCATCTGATCCGCGGAAAGGCGGCCCAGCATATGAACCCGCTCCTCCAGTCCGTTCTCCCGGATCAGTTCCCGCAGATACTTGCCGTATGCGGGGATCTTCAGCTGCTCTTTCCAGGTCTCATAAGCGATCACGGACTGTCCTGCCGACACGATCTCCAGATCCGGATAATCCTGCACCAGACGTCCCGCTGCCATGAGCAGATAATGGAAGCCCTTCAGGGGATAGTCCGCCTGGGACACGAAAATCCGATGGGGCAAGGCTTTCGCAGAATCCCAACGTCCCTCGTAAAAGGCGCTGCGCAGGCTCTCTCCCGCGTGATGATAAATTGCCTTTGGATTCCACTGCTCCGCCAGCCGCCGGTCAAATTCCGTGCGGCCGGCAATGTGTCCGGCGCCGGCGATGGCTTCCCGTTCGTAGTTCCCGCGGATGGTATATTTCTCCTGCTGCTGGCGGATGCTGTCCCGTCGCACAATATCCCGGAAAGTCCGGGCTTTCTGCACCTTCTCCGGGAGCTGGGCCATATAGCGCTCCGCATAAATGCTGATGGGACCCTGAATCGAGATCAGGAAACGTCCCGGATCCCACACGGTCCGGGCCATGGCCAGGGCATGAGGATACTCCGATCCAAAGCAATGTACCACCTGCGGGGCGAACTTCGTCAGGATCGCCTTCATGGATTCCTCGTACCGCTGATGATAGACCTCCGGGTGAACTGTGTCCTCATAGAATCCGTAATAGCTCACCTTCACACCGGGATGAGCCTTCAGTTCCACCTCACCGGTGCATCCGTCGGCATTTTCCGCCACAGGGAAAGCCAGGATCATCTCCGGCCGCTGCTCTTCCGGGCTGCTGAGGATCCCGTCCAGAAGTCCCGCTACCCAGCCTTCCTTGGGAATATGATTCATCCCCAGCTGCTCTGCGATCTCCGGCAATATTAAATTGCAAATCCAAAGTACCCGCACGCTTTTCTCCCGGTTCTTATTTTTCTTCCGTTCCTCCGATCCGATAATAGTTCCGGACCAGTTTTTCGTCTGCTTCCCACAATACTGCTGCCGTCACGGGGATCTCCTGAGTCTCCAGGAATTCCAGCACCCGCTCCAGGGGCTTTCCCGCATGGCTTCCCGCAGGGATTGCCAGCAGGATGCCGTCCATCTTCCGCATGGCTTCTGCGGCTTCCTGACACAGAAGGGGCGCCGGCATGGCCGTCATCCGCTCTCCCGCAGGAGCTTTTCCATCCAGGATCCGCACCAGTTCCTCCCGAACCTCCACCGGATCCAGATCCTCCGTGGCAGGGACGATACCGATCCGCTCCTTATCCCGGAACAGATACTCCAGATGGGCTGCCAGCACATCGCTTTCCTCTGTGCCGATGGCAGGCAGTCCGTAGCGTCTTCTCAAAGTCTTCGGCAGATAAATGCTGTCCGCGGAAACCTCCCGGATCAGCCAGATCACAAAGGTGAAAAAGGCCATCAGCAGAGCCGACAGCACAAAGGCTCTCACAGGACGCACATCCGGATGCTCCTCGCTGAGCTTGGCGGAATCGATGAGTTCCAGTTCCCGGACACCGTCGTTGATGCCCCGGAAATTCTCCGCCATCTCCGCCTGCAGCGCCGTCTCGATGGTCATGGCTTCCTCCGCATCATAAGAAGATGCATGAAGAGTCAGCACCGAAAGATCCGACTCCATTTCAGCTTCGGTCTTGGCGATGAGCTGCTCCTTGGTGAGAGTGGTTCCCGCCGCCTGCAGCCGCTCCAGCACCGGATCCGTCACCGTGTCAGAGTGGATATAGATATTCCAGGTATAGTCGTTGAGATAATAATCCGATTCGGACAAAGGGATCTCGTAATGGATCTGAAAATAAGAAGTCGCTTTATAAGTCACCGGGTCTCCGAAGGCCAGGTACCGGAGGCAGTAAGCCCCCATGAGGATCCCGGTTCCCAGGACGATGATCAGGCAGAGGACCGGCAGCTTTTTCAGGAAAAGCAGCAGCAGGAGCCTCTCATCCGCAGGCTCCGAGCCCGCATATACGGTTTGTTCTCTCCGAAGCTCCATTTAATCGTCCTTTCCGCTCTCTGCCCGCTCTTCCACAACCTTCTTCAGTGCGGTGATCTGATCCGCCTCCACACCCTCGGTGCTGTCGGGCCAGAGAAGTACCTTCAGGGTCAGGAGCATCAGTTTCATATCCAGCAGAACACTGTAATTTTCAATATAAGTCAGATCCAGCTTCAGCTTGTCGTAAGGGGTGGTGTTGTACTTACCGTACACCTGGGCAAAGCCTGCAAGGCCGGCCTTCACCTTCATGCGATACTCGAACTCCGGCATCACTTCCATATACTGGGCGATGATCTCCGGGCGCTCGGGTCTGGGACCGATGAAGGACATCTCGCCCTTCAGGATGTTGAACAGCTGGGGCAGCTCATCCAGTCTGCACTTGCGGATAAACTTACCCACAGGCGTGATGCGGCTGTCACCCTTGCTGGCCAGTCTTGCCACACCGTCCTTCTCCGCGTCCACCCGCATGGAGCGGAACTTCAGGATCCGGAATTCCTTCCGGTCACGGGTGCAGCGCACCTGCTTATACAGCACGGGGCCTCCGTCATACAGCTTTACGGCAAGGGCCGTCAGCAACATGAAGGGAGATGCGAGAACGATGAGGATCAGGGAGCAGACAATGTCGATGGTGCGCTTTGCAAAGCGTTGCTCCATGGTCAGACTGTACTCTCTGGTCAGCAGGATGGGGGAGTCAAATACATGCAGCTCTTCCGCACCCATAAGGATAACATCTGTGATCTTAGGCAGCAGATAGAACCGGATGCCCTCGGAATAGCAGAACTTGATGAGGGGCTTCCGCTCTCTGACGGTCATGTCACCGATGATCACAGCGTTGCACAGGCCGGAGTCATAGGTGGTACGGATCCGCTCTTTCAGCGCTTCCTCCCCCTCCCGGACACAGATGCGGTCTGTGATCTTATACTTGTCCTTCCGGGTCTCAAACTTGCTCACCAGATCCTCAGGATTCCGGTCCCCGTAGATCAGCAGAAGCTTCCGAGGCGGGAAGATGTTCATATAGACCTTGTTGATGATGAGGATATAGACAAAAGCCACGGCGAACTGCTCTGCGAACATGATCAGCATATACTTCACGTTGAACAACCGCAGCGCCATGACGGAAAGCTCTGCGTAGATCAGAATGTCTGCGATCAAAGTGGCGAAGATCTGGGAAAAGATCAGCTCCGCATTTTTCAGATAGCCAAGACGCATGCCGCCGTACATATTGGAAAAGGCGATGAGGATCACGGCATAGATCGCGATCTCCAGCGCGTGACCTCTGAACCAGAACACACCACGGGGGGTGAAGAGACTGCCGGCCACTTCCCACTGGAAATGTGTCAGCCAATGATATCCGAAGAGAACCACTTCCAGAATGATACATCCCATCACAAGAAGGAAATTGATCAGGTGCTTAAAGGATTCCATCTTCTGCAGTTTATTGTAATTGGAACGTGCCATATTCGTCATCCTTTATGGAAAAATGAATGTACCCGGGCTCCGCAGGCCGCAGAAACCCATAGTCACATAGAATTATAGCACTTTTGGTCAAAAGATGCTACCGCAGGCGCTTTGAAGCCCTCGCACGGCTCCTCGCTTTATGTTATAATGATGCAAGTGAAAAGCCGTATTCCGGCGGAAGGGAGACACTGTGGAAATAAGTTCACTGGTTTATATCGGACTGACCGTCATCACTCTGGTGCTGGCTTATTTCGTGGACAACCGCGAGTACGCTTACTCCACCTGCCGTCCCTCTTTCACGGACCGCACCCTCTTCCGGAACCGGGTGGCCATGTTCGCCATCTTCGTCCTTCTCACCGGAGTGTCTGCCTGCCGCATCGCAGTGGGCAACGACTACTGGGTGTATCGTTTCAACTTCCGCCTCATCGCCCAGGAGCGTCACGTCTCCTCTGAGGCCGGCTTCAACGCCATCGTCCGGGGCATGCAGGATCTGTTCGGTTATGACAATTATCTGCCCATCTTTGCCCTGTTCTCATTTCTGACGGTACTGTTCTTCATGCTGGCTCTGCGGGACCAGGGACAGTATTACCTGTTCTCCGTCTTCCTGCTCCTCACCGGCGGATACTATTTCAACAGTCTGAATTCCGTTCGCTACTATCTGGCTCTGGCCATCGCCCTGTATTCCATGAAGTTCGTTCTGCGGGGCGATTACCTGCGGTTCCTGTTCTGGATCCTCGTCGGGGTGAACTTCCACATGTCCATTCTGCTGGCGATCCCGGTTTATCTCATCGCGAAGCTTCTGTCGAAGATCCGCATCCGCCCCTGGATGTGGGCGGCGGTGGTGCTCTTCCTGCTGAGCCTCATCTTCCTGCAGGATGTGTACCGGCGCATCTTCTTTTTCTTCTACCCCTATTATGAGGGCTCCGCTTTCGACAACGGAAACATCTCCTGGGTGAATCTTGCGAAGGTAGGTGCGGTGCTGGTCCTCTGTGCCATCTGCTATCGCAGCGTGTTACAGGAAGACCGGGTCCTGAAGTTTTACTTCTTCCTGAATCTCATCGGATTTGTGGTGTACTGCTGCGGCTCCTTCCTGCCGGAAAGCTCCCGCATCGGCTACTACCTGATCATCTCCCAGATCTTCCTGCTGCCGGGTCTTCTGGCAAAGCTGAAGGAAGGCTTGTTCCGAAACCTGTGCTACATCGGCGTCATCAGCGCCTTTACCGCGTACTTTGCTTTTGAGCTCATCAAAATGTACGACGTCAACATCCGGCTCCTGCCCTACCGGAACTGGATATTCCAATAACACCGAGGTCACTCATGAACGCAATCCTCTTATGTGGTTTTCTGGCCCTCATGCCCTTCGTGCTGGGTCAGGGGGTACTGTCCCTGACAGATGCCCTCACACATCGCAATACCGCAGCTGATACCCGCTACCTGGCAGGTGTTCTTCTGCTGCTCTTTTCCGCAGGTCCCATCAACGCATACGGTGCCTTGACTGACGCTCCCCTCTCCCGGCTCATCTGGATCTGGGGCGTCCTTCTTCTGGGCTTTGCCACGCTTTGCTATCTGGCCACCGTCGTCCATAAGATCCAGACCTTCCGGGCTTCCGGCAATGCCCCCCTTTCCGAGCGGGCGGAAAAGCATCTGCCCTCCACCCCTGTCCTGCTGCTGACCCTTCCGGCGGGACTTCTGATCCTGGGGCAGCTCCTGTATGTACTCCTGTCCGGACATGTCTCCCTCACCGGAGACATCACTCCGGAAACCGTGAATTCCTTCCTGCAGACCGGCGGGCTCTACCGCATCAATCCTCTGACAGGAAGTGCCTATACTGCAGGTGTTCCCAACCGCCTCCGCTTTATGGCGCTGCCCACCTTTTACGCCATGCTCTGCCGGGTTTTTGATCTGCCGGTGGACACAGTGGTCTGCCATATCATCCCTGCTTATTTCCTGCTGTGCGGCTATCTGGCATTTCATGTGCTGGCAAAGGGACTCTTCCCCGGGGGCGAGCCTTCCATGGCCCTCCGCAGAGGCCTGTTCTCTGTGATCCTCGCTCTGCTGATCTTCGCCACAGATACCGGTCTCGGGCTGACGGGCTACGATCTGCTCCACGCGGGCTACCGGGAGACCACCCTCCAGGTCTGGATCCTGATGCCTGCTCTCATCGTTTTTCTGTCCCGACGCAAATGGGGCCTTGCCCTGCTGGTACTGATGACGGAAGCCATGACCCTCTGGACCTTCTTCGGCACCGGTGCCGGTGCTGTCATCGCTGTGGGGCTGTTCCTGTGTGACCGCTTCCTGCACTCCCGCAAGAGAGAGGAGGTGGCCGCATGACACTTCGTACCACCTGGCTCAGTCAGCTGAATTACCTGCAGGATGCGAAGATCCTGGGCATCTTCTTTGCCCTGATCCTTCTGTCCTTCCTGCCGGTCCGCGCCTTCCGGAAAGCGAAAGTCAGCAGATCCCTTCGGACATTGCATCTTTACGGAGCCATCTCGGGCATCCTGTGCCTATTTGTTCCCACTGCCTGGATCCTGCATCAATACATCACCGGGCATTATCCCTATTCCCGGATCTGGGCTCTCGTTCCCATATTACCCCTCACCGCCGCCCTGCTGACGGAGGGGATCCTCTCCATCGGAAGGGAACAGGCAGACGCTCCCAAGGCGCAGAAAAAACGTTACACCGCCGCTGCGGTCATCGGCTGCTGCTTCCTGCTCCTGTGCGGCAATGTAGGCACCACCGCTGTGGAAGAGATCACTTTCTCCTCCGATCCCGCAGAATTTGAAGAAGTGGAGCGGGTCATCGATTCCCTTGCCGATGCGGATGCCATCATCTATGCACCTGCCGCTCTCACGGAATACCTGCACCGCACTGAGGCGCCACATCGCACACTTTACGGCCGGGACATGTGGGACTATACCCTGCAGGGTTTCCGCTATGACACTTATTCCGAGGAGGTCTCCGCGCTATATCAGACCATGACCGAAGTGGAGCTTTACACCGTCGCCGAGATCACCGGTGACTACAAAGAAAAAGGCATCCTCTGCTTCGAAGAAGCAAAAGATGCCGATGTGTCGGTCCTGGTATTTCCCAGGGATGATGCTTCCCTGGACGGATACATGCAAGAGATGGCGGAAGAAGAGTCTCTGAACGTGACTGTCTCCGATTCCGCGAGCAGCGATTCCTTCGGATTCTATGTTCTGACGCGCTGATCCGAAGAAGCGATGACGAAGCTCAGATCCTGCGAGCAACCGCTCTCCAGGCCCAGAAGCAAAAATAATAACAACTGCGAAAAACATTCAGGCCCTCTGCCTTCCGGTACAGATACCAGATTCGGCGGATGGCCTCTATTTTGTTGGAAGAAAGGGACTTCCCGGGGCGTCTGTACCGCACCAGATTTTCATCCAGTCCGTAAGCCACATATCCCTTCCGCAGGATGCTCCACCACAGAGCGGTATCCTCACTCTTGATCCGGGGCATCTCCAGTAATTCCTTATCGATCCGGGCAGTATCAAACATGACCGTGGTGGTGAAGATGGTGGTGTTTTTCAAAGCCTGGCGATACGTCAGCCGCTCCGGCACGTGGACCACCTTGCCGTTCCCAACACCCTCGGCATTGGCGAATTCATAGCTTGTGAAAGCAAATGCTGCCTTCTTCTCCTGCAGAAAAGCTAGCTCATGCTCCAGCTTCTCCGGCTCCCAGATATCATCCCCGTCGAGGTAAGCGATATATCTTCCCACAGACTCGCGGACACCCCGGTTCCGGGCCTCTGCAGCCCCAAGGTTCTCTTCCTGACGGATGAGACGGATCCTCGGATCCGGATGCTCCGTGAGGTACTCTGTGATCACCCGGTCGGTGTTATCCCTGCTGCAATCCTCCACCAACAGGAGTTCCCAATCCGTGTAGGTCTGAGCCTGAACACAGCGGATGGTCTGCAGGATGAACTTTTCCAATTGATAGACCGGCACGATGATGCTGACGGTCTGATTGTTCTCTTTCATGCGCATTCTCGCCATAGAAAAAAGCCCATCCCAAAGGAACAGGCTTCCTTTTATTTCTGTCTGCGGTGTGGGTATTATTCTCCCAGCCCGTTCTCAACTGCTGCTACAAGAGCTTGAAGAGCTTCCTCTTCATCTTCACCTTCGCAAACGAATTCAATCTCGTCTCCACACTTTACGCATGCACCCAACACGCTGAGAACGCTCTTTGCATTCGCGGTATTGTCGCGGAACTTAAAGGTGATCAGGGACTTATATTGCATTGCTTCTTTGCAAAGGATTCCAGCCGGTCTCAGGTGGAGTCCTGTAGGGTTTTTGATGACAACCTTCTGACTTACCATTTAAGCTGCCCTCCTATTCTTTCGATTTCATTCTATCAGATAAAACCAAAACTAACAAGGGGATTTTGCCCCCCTCTAGATTGCTTCCGTGTCTTGCGGAACCGTGAAAATCAGAACATTACATCCTGGATCAGAGCAGCCAGTTTCTCAGCTTCTCTCTGGATCTCCGCCTGATCCTTACCCTCTATCATGACACGGACCAGAGGCTCGGTACCGGAGGGACGGATGAGGACGCGGCCTTCTCCGGCGAACTTCTTCTCCAGCTCTTCGATGGCTGAGCGGATCTCCGGATATTCCAGATACTTCTCTTTCTTATGGTTTGCAACAGGGGTGTTCACCAGGGCCTGAGGAAGCACCTCCATCACCTCTGCCAGCTCGGAGAGGGGCTTGTCGGTCTCCACCATAACCTGCAGCAGATGCAGTGCGGTCAGAAGTCCGTCTCCCGTGGTATTCTCATCCAGGAAGATGATGTGTCCGGACTGCTCGCCGCCCAGAGATGCGCCGATCTCCCGCATACGCTCCATGACATACCGGTCACCCACCGCAGTGCGTTCCAGATTGATGCCGTGTGCTTCGCAGCTCAGGGTGAATCCCAGGTTACTCATGACAGTCGCCACGATGGTATCCTTCTTCAGGGTACCCTTCTTCTTCATATAGGTTCCGATGATGGCCATGATCTGGTCACCATCCACGATCTTACCGTTCTCATCCACTGCCAGCAGACGATCCGCATCACCGTCGAATGCCAGACCGATGGCAGCCTTCTCATACACCACTCTCGCCTGAAGCTCATCCATATGAGTGGAACCACAGTTTGCATTGATGTTGGTTCCGTCGGGATGATTGTGGATCGCAACCACCTCAGCGCCTGCCATAGTCAGAGCTTCCACGGAAGTGTAGTGAGCTGCGCCTTCCGCGGTGTCCACCACGATCTTCATGCCCTTCAGATCCACATCCACGCTGCGGACCGCATGATTGATATACTGCTCTCTCGCCTCGGTGCGATACTTTACCTTGCCGATACCCGCTCCGATGGGGAACTTGATATCCGCCATATTGCTGTGGATCATTTCCTCGATCTCATCCTCCAGAGCATCGGGAAGCTTAAATCCGTTGCCGTCGAAGAACTTGATGCCGTTGAATTCCACCGGGTTGTGAGACGCGGAGATCACGACTCCGGCATCCACCATATACTTCCGGGTCAGGTACGCCACTGCAGGGGTGGGAACCACGCCCACATAGATGCAGTTTGCACCCACACTGCAGGCACCTGCCATTAGGGCATTTGCCAGCATATCACCGGAGATTCTCGTATCACATCCTACCATGATGGTGGGCTTGTGATTCTTTTCCTTGGTCAGTACATAAGCGCCTGCCTGGCCCAGCTGCATGGCAAGCTGAGGGGTAAGCTCTTCGTTTGCGACTCCGCGGACACCGTCCGTTCCGAACATTCTACTCATACGTCAATTTCCATCCTGTCTCTTATTCTTCCTCTGTCACCGGCTCTGCCACTTCCACGGTCACCAGGAGTTCCTGTACCAGGGTTGCAGATCCGCCCAGGGAAATCGTTGCGGGGACCAGATGAGTTCCGGGAGTCAGTTCCTCCAGCTCCTCATCCTTCATCCATTCATCCACCTTCACCGATCCGGTGATGGTGGTATCTTTCAAGGTTTCCAGTTCCGATGCAAGGCCGCTGACATAGATCACATAGGATCCGCCGGCCAGCTTTGCATCCACGCCCTCGGGCACGCCCGTCAGCTCCAGGTTCTCAGCATCTACAGTGAGGGTGGTGCTGACTGCCGCTTCCACAGGTACGGTCACCGTAGCAACACCGCTGAAATCCGAATCCGCCAGGCTCGTACCCACCGGCAGATAATTCTTCAGCTCGAAATCCTGCTGCACATCGGCGGTGGCTCCGGAGATGTCCACAGGGTCCGTGATGGTCAGGCGGCTCACCGTGTTCATGACCTGAGAGGATCCGGCCAGAAGCACAGTCTCGGGCGATACGGAAAGCTGTCCGTTATACAGATATCCGCTGGCCGGAGAACCGGTGCGGGTAGCGTAGATCGGCACCGACTTGGTGGTGAGGATCTCCACGGACACCTTTACGTAATTGGTCTGTTTTTTGATATTGGAGAGATTCAGCTCGTTCCCCTCCGCATCATAGAGCACGATCTCCATGTTGGCGGAAAGGCTGCTGCTCACATCCGTGACATCGATGTTGACTCTCGCATTGCGAACCTGGCTCACAGAAGACTGAGGGCCGGAGATCTCGATCATGTTCTGATCCAGGGAGACTGCACCAACCATACGATCCTCGGCAGGCTCACCCTCGATGTTTGCGGAAAGGGAAATGTATCTGCTTGCCTTATCCTCCACACTGAGGCGTACGGAATCGTGATCACCGCTGACAGACTCCACGGAGCCGTCGGTGGAAATGTAGTAGGAAATGGCAATGGTGTTGATGTCCGTCAGCTTGCTGACATCCGCCTCCGCCACAATATCGGAGTTCTGGATCCGCTCCAGCACGCTCTGGGGAGCACGCACCGTGACACGCACCGTGTCGGTATTGTCCAGGATCTCATAAACCTTGTTCTCCTGGTCCAGCAGATCCGTATTGATCAGAGTCACTTCCACACCGCTGAAGGATTTGGAACGGGTGGGGTCATTTACCTGCGCCACCACCAGCCACAGCAGCACGGCCAGGATCACGGAAACGATCTTCAGCAGTAAATTGTTCAGGATCAGAGACTTGAGTTTTTTCATCCTTTACGTCTCCTCCTTCCGATCTTTCGTCCGGCATTCTCCGCTTCCTCCCGGTTCAGGATGGTGTGGAGCCGCAGACGGAGCTTGTCTCCGTCCAGTCCGGTCTCAAGCTTGCCTTCGGTGGCAAGAGAAATACCACCGGTCTCCTCGGAGACGATGATGGTATAGCAATCGTAGGCCTCGGACACACCCAGACCCGCGCGATGCCGGGTACCCAGATCCTTGCTCAGGGTCATACTGTCCGTCAGGGGCAGGTAACAGGTGGCGGCCGCCACGCGGTTCCCTCGCACAATAACAGCTCCGTCGTGAAGCGGAGTGTTCTTTTCGAATATGTTGATCAAAAGCTGACTGCTGACGACACCGTCCACAGCGATACCCGTCTCTTCGATCTGAGACAGGGATTCAGAATTTTCGATGACGATCAATGCACCCGTCTTTACCTTCGCCATCTCTGCACAGGCTTTTACAAGTTCATTGATGGTGCGGTCCGACAGTTCATCATCCGCGCGTCTGTTATCGAAGCCGATGAAGCCTCCGATAAAATTCTTCTTACCAAGATCCTCCAGTGCTTTCCGCAGTTCAGGCTGCAGCACAATGATCAGAGCCGTGACGGCAAAGCTGAGGACATTGCTGGAGAGCCACAGGATGGTTGTCATCCCCATGATGTTGGCAATGAGCAGAAATGCAGCAATGACAATGAGTCCACGCATCAGAGACCAGGCACGGGTATTCTTCATCCAGCGGAGAATATAATACAGCAAAAAGGCGATGATGATAATCTCCACCCAATCGCCCCATTTGATCGTCCCTGTGTAAATGCCCAGGTTCCTGACGTATTCCGTTACCTGATCAAACCATTGCATTTGCCTTAAAACAGCTCCTCGTAGTCATCGGGATTTCCATTTCCCTCATAATTACCGTCTTCCGTATTTTCATCCCCGGAATAATCCTCGGAATATCCTTCCTCATATCCTTCCGAGTAACTGTCAAAGCCGTAATCATCCTCGGAGTTCTCATAGCCGTCGGTGCTCCCGGTGACCATGGTACCTCTTCTGGTCTGATTGATCTTTTTCACTTTCTTGGTAGACTGTGCCAGGAAGATCTTGGGAACAGCCTTCACGTAATAATAGTACTCGTCGTCCTCAAACTGAACCCGCTCTGTGCGGCTGTAGTCCACACAGAACCGGAAGAACTCCAGAACCTTACCCACCAGGATCGCCAGGAAGCTTCCCAGGAAGATCTCACCCACAGAGAAGCCCACCTCGTACACCAGGTCGCCCACCAACAGGATCATGGCATCCAGGAATACTCCGGAGAGCATGGCGATGGTCCATGCGTGTTCGATGGAAAGGCGGCGCAGTACATACACCACGATGGTGGTGATGGTGAAGGCAACGATCAGAACCAGCATCGCCTTGTTGCCCAGAAGAGCATCCACCACCAGCTTCAGCTTGGCGATGGCTTCGTCGTCCGACATAGCGTTGATGTTGGTAGCATTTCCGGTGACGGTGCTGAGAAGATAGTACGCGATGATACCGCATGCCACGGAAACAGCGGATGCGGGGCTGCCCACCAGACCCATCACGATGGGTACCACATAGGGGATCCGAAGGCTCAGGAGCAGCGCGGTGGCCACCACCACAAATCCCTCGGAGGGAGCAAATCGCAGATACAGCAGATAGACGAGCAGATAGACCACCAGCGCAACGATGGACACCTCCAGCGAGAGGGTGTAGATGTGCAGCATGGTGAACAGTGCTCCAAAGAACAGGATGGCTCCGGAAGGGAGGAAGGAACACATCAGCGCAACGATCAGTACCACAGCCGTGCTGTCGATCCTTGTCATGTAACCCATCCGGGAGTTGATGCGACTCAGTACGATCAGTGCCGCCAGGAAGCGGACCACCGGTACGATCACCGCATCGAACTTACCGTAAAACCGTTTGATATTTTCGCGTAATTCCAATAAAACAGCCATTTCAACTCCGGCCGAACTAATCCTCGTGGTACAGTTTGTTCAGCTTCTTCAGATTTTTGTAGTAGCGCCTGAGGTTCTTTCGAGCGCCCATATATTTCAGAGTACACACCACATAAGAGATCACGAGATAGATCCCGATGAACCAGACATACTTCCGAAGGATCCCTCCCACATAGTCCAGCAGATCCATATCGTACATCTCTGCCATGAGTGTCTCGAAATTATAATAAGCATACAGGGCAACTACCAGCGCGAAGGAAATGGTCCCGCTGATGAAGGATTTCAATACCTGAATGGAGACATAGTCGCTGCGGAAATACTTTCCCACAGCCATGTTCTTCTTTCCCTCTCCGCCCTCGTAAGCCGCCATCCTCGTCATGAGGATCACACGGTCCTGGTTGAGCATAGTTCCTCCAAGTTATTGGTTATCCAGGAAGCGCATCTTGGGCGCATCCTTGGTATTTTTCTTCATGACCGGAGCCGCAGGCTTGTTGGCATTGACGATAGCGTTGAGCCCCTTGGTCAGGCTGTTCTTGCAGTTTTCGCAATATCTGCCGGACCGGATGGTGGCACCACAGCTCTCGCACTGCAGGGTCACTGCGGAATCCTCCGTAACCTCGAGACGATCTTCACGAAGCCACTGGGTGATCTGCTGCGGATCGACATCGCATGCCTCTGCGACCTCATTGATACCGACGCCCTTGTGCTCCCGGATGTAGGCCTTTACTTCCTGGAATTTTGCTTCCAGTTCTTCGCGGCAGGCCATACAGATCGGCTGGCCGCCGGCATAGTTGAAAAGCTTACCGCATCTTCTGCAATTTCTAACATTCATAAAAGGAACTCCTTTCCCAATGTGGTGTCAGATCCCGGCTCCGCCGGCCAGAGTGATGAAGTAGACATCCTTCACGCCTGCTGCCCTCAAAGCCCTTGTTGCTTCGTCAACGGTGGTACCCGTTGTGTAGATGTCATCGATAATTATAATCGTCTTTAATTTTACATCATTTCGGGGCACAATAAAAGCCCTTTTCACATTATTTTGGCGCTCCGAGCCTTGTAAATTCTTCATGGGAAGGGTGTTTCGTGTTCGCCGGAGATACCCGCTCCGGACCGGGATCCCCGTTTCCTTCGAAAGGGCTCTGGCAAAGCATTCCGCCTGGTTATAGCCCCGCTTTGCGTACCGTTTCGGGTGCAGGGGAACAGGCACCAGCGCGTCCGGTTTCACATCCCGGATGAAATCCTTCAGAAGTCTGGCAGTCACCTGGCCGTAATAGCCTGCATATTCCTGTCTTCCGGAATACTTGAACCGGTAGATGGACCGGGCCGCTCCCTCGTATTCATAGACGGATCTCCCCCGGCGGAAAGCATGGGGTCGCTCCAGGCAGTCCCGGCAATAGGCTCCCTCCCGGAGGATCTTTCTTCCGCACTTCATGCACACCGGTCCGGACAAAACCGGCATCTGCGGGATGCAATCCGTGCAGATCTTCTCCCCGAAAGGCTTCACCGGGCGGTCGCACACGGGACACCTTCTGGGAAACAACAGGTCGATCAAAATCATAAAGCTTCCATTTCCGTAATCTGCTTCCGGAAGGAAGAATAGCGCCGGTTCTCTCCTTCGTTGTCGATCATGCCGCGGATGACGGCACTGCTCCCCAACAGCACCAGGCAGTTTCTGGCTCTGGTGATGCCGGTGTAAAGAAGGTTCCGGTATTGCAGCATCCGGGGCGGATCCAGGATAGGCATCACCACCGCAGGGTACTCACTTCCCTGGGATTTGTGGATGGTGACAGCGTATGCCAGTTCCAGCTCATCCAGTCCGTTCATGGGATAATCCACTTCCCGGCCGTCTTCGAACACCACCGTCAGGCCTCCGCCCGCCTCATCGATCTCCTTGATCCGGCCCATATCCCCGTTGAAGACTCCCACTCCGGAGTCCACCGGGATCCGGTATGCGCCGTACACATTCCATTCCAGTTTGTAATTGTTCCTGATCTGCATGACCTTGTCGCCTTCGCGGAAGATCATGTCTCCGACAGCATGCTCCCGTTTGAACCGGTCGGGGGGATTCAGTTCTCCCTGCAGGAACCGGTTCAGTTCCACGCATCCCAGAGTTCCCTTTCGCATGGGAGTCAGCACCTGGATCTCTCCGGTGGAACACTTGCAATACTCCGGCAGCTTCTCCCGGATCATCCACACCATGTGCTGGCGAATGACACTCTCGTCATTTCTCTCCAGGAACAGGAAATCCCTGGACGCCGTATCCAGTCGGATCTGCTCCCCGTGATTGATGCGGTGAGCATTCACCACAATATCGCTGTCCATGGCCTGACGGAAGATCTTCTCCAGCCGGATGCCGGGATAGCATCCGCTCTCCAGGATATCCCGCAGGACCTGTCCCGGGGAAACACTGGGCAGCTGATCCACATCTCCCACCAGGATCAGTCTCGTCCCGGGGACAATGGCTTTCATCAGCGCATGGAACAGCAGGATATCCACCATGGACATCTCGTCGATGATGACCACATCCGCCTCCAGAGGCGCATCTTCGTTTCGCTGAAACACAGGGCGTCCGCCGTCCATGCCTCCGCCCACTTCCAGCAGGCGGTGAATGGTCTTCGCCTCAAAGCCGGTGGCTTCCGTCATGCGCTTGGCCGCGCGGCCTGTGGGTGCCGCCAGGAGCAGGTCCATTCCCTGCTGCAGGAAATAGCGGATGATCAGGTTTATGGTGGTGGTCTTACCGGTGCCGGGACCTCCGGAAAGCACGAAGACGCCGTTGCAGACACACTCCTTCACCGCTTCGATCTGAAGGGGATCCAGTTCCATTTCCAGAGAGGCTGCCAGTCCTTCCAGCTGGGTCACCAGCCGGGTCTCCTCTGCAGGAGTCAGATGCTTCAATTCCAGATTGCACTCTTTCAAAAGCCGGGCGCTGTTCACCTCGGCATAATAAAACACGGGCAGATAGACATTTCCGTCCCGGATGATGATCCTGCGGTCGATGAGAAGCGCATCCGTCTCCCGAAGCACATCCTCCGCCGGAACTCCCAGAAGCTCCGATGCCCGTTGTCCCAGTTCCTCCGCCGGCAGGTAGCAATGGCCCTCGGTGGCGGACTGCTGCAATGCATAGGTGATGCCGCAGCGGATCCGGAATTCCGAATCCGGCCGCATTCCCATCTCGGCGGCAATGCGATCCGCCGTCTGAAATCCCACACCGCTGATATCCTCTGCCAGCCGGTAAGGATTCTCCTTCAGCACATCATACACATCCGTGCCGTACTCTTCGAAGATCTTTACGGACAGGGCCTGGGAAATATGATATCCTGCAAGGAAGACCATGGCATCCCGCAGGTCCCGCTTCTCCTCCAGTTGAATGGCGATCTCCATGGCTTTCCGGTTGCTGATACCCTTGATCTCCGCCAGCCGCTCCGGCTCGTCTTCGATGATGCGGAAGGTGTCCGCGCCGAACTTTGCCACAATGCGGGCGGCCAGCGCCTGTCCCACGCCCTTGACGGCTCCGGATCCCAGATAGCGTTCCATGGACTCCGCATCTGCGGGAGGTACCACCCGGTAGCTTTGGATCTTAAACTGCCGTCCGTAAGAGGGATTCTGCACATACTCCCCCTGTAATTCCGCGCTTTCCCCGGCTTCCAGATCCCTGCAGTTACCCACGCAGGTGATCTCCTTGCCTCCGGAGATCAGGACGAAAACGGAATAGCCGTTTTCCTCATTGCGATATATAAAATGCTCCACGTAACCCTTCAGAGTCTCCGGGAGATTTTCCTGTCTCTCTGTTCCATCCATGTGTATTGATCTGTCTCCTGATCTTTGGAAAAAATGATGGGAACCCATCAATAAGATAACGTGCCACACTCACACTCCTGCGAGCATAGCACGTTTCCTGTTTTGGTTCAAGTCTTATTCTTCCGTGTCGGTGCTCACTGCTCCGGACTCTGCTGTAGTCTCGGAGATCTGGTCCAATGTGAGTCCCATGTTGACTTTCATGTTCTCGTACAGCATCTGAGCGATGCCGAGACCCTGGCGCTCCGTGGTGTCGGATGCAAGAGCCTGAATGGTCTGATCCTTGAAGTAATCCACCAGATTTTCGGTGGAGGCGTCCTTTTCCTCGTCGCTGAAGACGTGGGCCGTGGACTCCATACTCTTCATCAGCTGTTCCACCAGATAGGCTTCGAACTGTTTACAGACATCCATCAGTTCGTCATCGGTGGCGGCATTCTGTGCAGCGGAAGACAGCTTGCTCACATTCTCACTGGTTTCCGCAGAGCTCTTCAATTGGGAATAATAATCGGAATATGCTCCGGTCAATGCAGATAATTCCATTGGGGATCCTCCATTCGGAGTGCGCAAGCTAGCTTGCCGTTACGGCACCGACGACTCGGAGTGCACATTCGCATTTCGCCCTTCGGGCTCATGCTCATGCGTCCTGTCGGACTATCGTAGCTTCGCAAATTCTTCCCGCTGGCAAGCGAGCTTGCCGCGGTCATCTTTGCTCGCTACGGCACTCCTCGTTACCTACGCAGGTTATTAGCCTCCTCAAGCATGGTGTCAGATGTTGTGATGGCTCTGGAGTTGAGCTCGTATGCTCTCTGGGTGGTGATCATGTTCACCATCTCGTCTGCCACCTGTACATTGGAACCCTCCAGATAATACTGGTGGACCTTACTCTTCTGCACATTGGTGGAAGTTGCTTCGTTGATGGCTGCGCCGCTGGCTGCGGTGACACTGTAAAGGCTCTCGCCCTCACGATACAGTCCGTTGGCATTGTTGAACTGCCACAGACCGATCTTGAATCCGATGGGGGTGGCATTGTTCTGATCATCAGGATAAGTCAGGGTACCGTCACTCTCCACGCGCACCAGGCTGGTGGAATAAGTGTTAGCCAGAATGATGGGATTGCCGGCGGTGTCCAACACGGGATTGCCGTCACTGTTGCAGAGCATCATCCGGCCGGTGGTATCTGCCACGGACCACTGGAAGTTACCGTTGCGGGTGTAGTAATTCTGACCGTCCGCGCCCCGGATCCCAAAGAAGCCGAGACCCTCGATGGCGAAGGAGGTATCATGCTCCGATGCCAGCAGGGCACCCTGGGAGAAATTGGTGTTGATGGAAGCATTCCGAACACCCAGACCCACCTGTGCGGAACTGGGCTTTGTCTCTCCGTTGGCGGAGGTGGTCTCCGTCTGGAGATTCTGATACAACAGGCTCTTGAACTCCATGCTCTGGGACTTATAACCCGTGGTGTTCACGTTGGCCAGATTGTTGGCGATGTTGTCGAGGCTGGTCTGCTGGGCCAGCATTCCGGTAGCGGCGGTCCATAAGCTTCTAACCATGTTGATTCCCTCCGATCGTTCGTGTCATATCAAAGGCAGAGCCGTTATCGCATTACAGCTTTCCGATCTGATTTACGGCCACATCCAGAGTGTTGTCGATGGTCTGGATGATCTTCTGATTGCTCTCGTACTGTCTGGAGATGCTGATGAGGTTCACCATTTCGGATACGCTGGAAACATTTGCCATCTCCAGATATCCCTGATAGATCTTGGTATCCAGTGCCTTGGTGACCGTAGCGCCCTCAACAGGAGTGAAGTACACTTCACCGTACCGCTCCAGATAATTGTAATCCGAGAAATCCACCAGCTGAAGGGTGGTGATCAGGGTGCCGTCCTGATAGATGTTGCCCTGCTGATCGATGGTGGTGTCCCGAAGGGGATCCAGATTGATCTTGCGGCTGTTGGCATCCAGCAGGTAGTCGCCGTCATGGGTGACCATGTAACCCTGTGCGTTCAGTTCAAATTCACCGGCTCTCGTGTAGAGGACCGAAGTCTCGCCATTTTTGTTGGTAAACTCCACCGGGAAGAATCCGTCTCCCCCGATGGCCAGATCGTATTTCTGCTCCGTGATCCGGAAGGAACCCTGGGACCAGTCGATATAATTCTCACCAATCTTGACACCGCGGCTCTCGGTACCCACCCGCTGAGCCAGATTGTAGCCTACGGTGGAGTCCTTGATCTTTCGTGTCAGGACCTCGTCAAAAGCCTGGCTGGTGGTGCCCTCCTTCTTGAATCCCACAGTAGTGACATTCGCAAGGTTGTTACTCAGGACATCCATTCGATTCTGCTCGTTGATCATTCCCGTGTATGCGGTGTAGAGGCCTTTAACCATTGGTGATCCTTTCTCCCGGTGGGGAAGGTATTAATCGCGGTCTCCGCGGTAGGTGGACATGAACTCCACATACTTACCGGTTCCGATGGCCACTGCGGTCATGGGATCCTCGGCGGTCATGGTGTTGATGCCGGTGCGGTCAAAGATCAGATCCTCCAGTCCTCTCAGAAGGCTTCCGCCGCCGGTGAGGACGATTCCTCTGTCTGCGATATCGGCGGACAGCTCGGGAAGGGTCTTCTCCAGCACGCTGTGGATCGCTTCCACGATCTGAGCGGTGGTCTCCGCCAGAGCCTCTCTGGTCTCCTCAGAGGAGACAGTGATGGTCTTGGGAAGACCGGTGACCAGGTTCCGTCCGCGGACATCCATGGTCTCGTTCTCGGGGCGCTTGAAGCAGCAGCCCACGCGGATCTTAACATCCTCAGCGGTTCTCTCACCGATGAGGAGATTGTGCTTCTTTCTCATGTAACGGACGATGGCTTCGTCGAAGTCATCACCTGCCACCTTGATGGAGGTGCTGACAACGGTGCCGCCCAGGGAGATGACTGCGATATCGGTGGTACCACCGCCGATGTCCACGATCATGTTTCCGCAGGGTCTTCCGATGTCGATGCCTGCTCCGATGGCTGCTGCGATGGGCTCCTCGATGATGATGGCTTCTCTTGCGCCTACTTCGTAGGTAGCATCCTCAACGGCCTTCTTCTCCACCTCGGTGACGCCGCTGGGTACACATACGGCGATGCGGGGCTTCCGGAGCATTCTGTGGCCGACAGCCTTCTGGATGAAGTACTTCATCATTTTCTGGGTTACCTGGTAATCAGAGATGACACCCTGACGCAGGGGGCGGACTGCCACGATGTTGCCGGGAGTTCTTCCCAGCATCAGGCGGGCATCCTCGCCGATGGCCTTGATCTTGTTGGTGTCGCGGTCGAAGGCAACCACGCTGGGCTCCTTCAGGACAACTCCTTTTCCCTTGATGTATACCAATACACTGGCGGTTCCCAGATCGATACCGATGTCTGTAGTCTGCATTTCAATTCCCCTTTCTTACGGAACTCTATCAGGTCATGGGGCACATAAGCCCACTTTTAATCACATCACATGATTATAACCCATTTTCATCCGTTTTCATAGGGGAAGCCATTAAACTTTTCTTAAAATCGAGGACTACAAAAAGGACGCACCGGCATCAACCGTAGCGTCCCTGCTTCATCACTCAATCCATTGCCCATATGGTCTGGCACTTCATGATATATATCGGCAAGTTCAACTAAAACTTTACCCCCCTACGAGTCTTTTCCACCCCGCGGTCGCCGGCCCTGAGCATTCCCTACCACGGCGCCGTTGCGGATGAGTCAGTCATGCTGTCTCCGGCACCTGAATTGATAGCTCCGCGTAAAGTCACCCGGAAAATGTTGCCATTCGTAGAGTATTTCAGAGGACGCCAACCCTTTCCTCAAACTTTCCTGATATTTCAAAAGCATCGATCTTCACTTTTGAGCCAAAAGAAAAGATTTGAGGAGCTTGGCAACTAGTCCCCAAGGAGGTACTAGTTGCCAGTCCCTGATTTTGTGTAAGAATGGCTCAAGAATCTCTCGTACAAGCCC
>JAEEGL011022920.1_pt1 | contig 24121 bp, 19 predicted proteins | sample 9134231 | NCBI WGS metagenome assembly JAEEGL01 (sample SAMN16246548, study PRJNA631951) | gut metagenome | biome: gut microbiome; feature: rumen; material: fiber-attached | host: Bos | place: Iran: Karaj | collected 2018-10
ATGCAGGCTGAGAAGAAAAAAACCGCTCTAGCCTGCATTCTGTTTAGGATTTCCCTTTCAAGACCGGCGGGTCACTTTCCATCGGAAAGGTGGATCACTTTCGTAAGGGACAAGGTGGATCACTTTCCGTCGGAATTTCCAGTTGGCCTCCAGAAAAGCATCGAAGTCTGAACGCTTCACATATATCTTGCGCCCTTTTTGAATAAAAGGTATTCGATACTCATCACGGTAGCGTTGGAAAGTTCTTGCGCTGATTCCGAGTTCCTGACATACCTGTTTGCATCCCAAATATTCTTCTTTGGGGGTGCCATGGATTTCAGCAACTATCTCCCGACGATAATCTTCCAGGAGTAGTTTGGCCAGCTCTTTTAGCTGGGGCTCGTTGAGAACATAAATCTTTTCCATAACCCGTCAATTTTAAAAAGCGGGGCAAATGTAAATCCCTGAAAATTAATAAGAAAGAAGGGGGAGAAAGGGGAAGAAAAGGGAAGAAAAGAGTGTAAAGGAGGTGTATATAATGCAAGAAGTGACACAAAAAAAAGAGACTCACCGAGGTGAGTCTCCTTATGAGAACGGATATCTATAGGATTACTATTTTCCCTTTTGTTTGCGATACATATTTAAAAGCATTGATAAGTCTTCTTCCGGGATTTCTGCCAATTGTTCGGCAACAGATTTATGCCCAGTCGATTCTGTTATGGGCTTGAAGATATCCTTTAGCGCCTCGTCTTTAGACTCCGTATCAAAACGCCGCAGATAACGTTCCGTGGTCCTGAGGCTACTATGCTGGAGAAGTCCTTGGAGAACTCTATTGTCAGTATGGATATCTTTAGCAAGACCGGCAAATGTATGGCGACTGATATGAGAAGTAAGAGGTTTAGTTATCCCAACTAAGCCTTTTATAATGCGTAGCCCTTTGTTCACCAGCGAAACTTTAGCACTAATAATCTTCTTGTATGTAAGTCGCTGCTCTGGAGGCAACTCATCAATTGCCCGTTGTGTGACGAGCCCTCTCCAGCGTTTATAATCTTTGGTTCCGGCCATATAAGGGAAAATGAAGTCCTCCGGCTCAGGTTCTTTCCCATACTGTTGAGAAAAACGGTTACGATAAATCGTAAGAATATCGAGTGCTGGCTCTACCAAGATGATGATTTGCTCTTTGTGATTCTTCCCCATCTCATACCGAAGATGTCCATCACTTGTTATGTTCATCCACCTTAATGCAAGGAGGTCTGCGATTCGAATACCGGCACAGAACATCGCAAAGAGGAAAAAGTTCCTGCTATGCCACTCCATTGAACCCTCGCGGAGTTCTAAGTTAATAATTGTCAGAACTTCTTCCTTCGTAAGTTCTTCTCTGTGGGTGGGGACTGTTTTAATCTTGTATACACGGAAGGGATTTTCATCTTCCTTAATATATCCCAATTTAACAGCCTTCCCCATAATAGCGCGGAAGATTTGTAGAGTCTTGGCAATAGAGTTCTGATGAAGTTTTGTAACATTCGGCTCAACTTTTATTCCTGGCTTGCGTTTCCGTGCTAACTGTTCTTCGGGCTTTCTATTAAACTGTTGGTTTGGAACGGTATGAAGGTAGGTTTCAAACTTATTGATAAACTCAGGGGTGATCTCCTTAAACTTGAAGCCTTCCGGGGTGCGGTTACGGGTTTTCGCATAGTCTCTAAACTTATTGCAAAAACCGTTGTATTTCAAGTAGGTCTCAGGTGCTCCTCCAGTATAAATATCCACAGTACATTGCTGCGCGAAGATATAAAAGGAAGGAGATTTCTCGCCGCCTTCCAATACCTCAATAATTTTTTCCGGGCTAGCGATACCGTCCTCGTCTAAATCGCGGTATATATCCTTTGCTCTTTCAAGGAGGTGCTGTAGCTCGTTGTTCCACTTCTTATAATTACTCTCAGAGGTGCGAACTTCCTGAGAAGAGGAGTTCCAGTCAATACGTCTTGCAAGTTCAATAGATGATTTATAGCGTCTGTGAATCCTATCCTCGGTAACACGAAGGTATATCGGGAACGCGCCACGTTTATTTGCGTCTCTAACTTCCAGGTTAAAGGATATTTTCTTCCGCCGTTGTTCCCGAACGATGCCTTCTGGATTATCTGTTGGAGCTTTTGTTATTCTTTTGCGAGTAGCCATAGTGTTATCCTCCGATGCAAAGATAAGAAATGTTTCCCAATTTTAGGGAAACATTTAGGAAACATTTTTGTCTTTCTGTGGCAGTTTGTGCCTTTTTATGTCTTCACTGAAATGCCATTTAAAGATAGTCTATGGCGCATTAGACGGAAAAAGGATGTCATAGAATGACATCCTTAGTGCCTCGGGCGGGAATCGAACCCGCACGGCCGTTTCGGGCCAAGGGATTTTAAGTCCCTCGTGTCTACCATTCCACCACCAAGGCATTTCCCGCAGGGGAGCGGGACTGCAAAGATAACAAAATATTTTCCATTCGGGAAATTCTTTGTATATTTAACCCGATATTTAAACCCTCATTATTATGGCTTCTCTCAAAGAAATGATCTCCGCCCAGGTTTCTTCCCTCGGCACCAATGCAAACATCCCTGCAGGCCTTAAGGACAAGGTCCTCGGCGGCCTCTCCGACTCCGTGCTCGGCAGCCTGACGCAGACCGTCGGCAAGCCCGGCGGCGTCGAGCAGATCAAGGCGCTGGTGACGGGCAAGGTCAAACCGGCGGATTCGCCCGTGACCGCCCTGGCCGGCAACATCTTCGACAACGACATCCTCAAGAAGCTCAACCTGGGCGCGGCCGGAGACAAGCTCAAAGGTCTCGTCCCGCTTGCGATGGGCAAGCTCAGCGGTATCATCAAGGATCAGGACGGCGACGGCGACATCGATCTCGATGACCTCATCCTCACCCTCAAGGGCGGCGGTGACGGCATCCTCGGCGTAGCCAAGGGCATCCTCGGCTCCTTCTTCAACAGGAAATAGCGCTTAGTAATACTTCTTCTCTTCGCGGTAGAGCGCGATGAAGATAAAGATGAGCACGGTGAACGCCCATAGGGATGATCCACCGTAGCTCAGCAGTGGCAACGGGATCCCGATCACGGGCATGATGCCGATGGTCATGCCCACGTTGATGAACAGGTGCATGAAGATGCACGCTGCTACGCAATATCCGTATGTCGCGGTGAACGGGTCGCGACATCGCTCGGCGTCGATGATCAGCCGGGCAATCATAAGCACATAGAGCAGGATGACGATGAAGCATCCGATGAAGCCCCATTCCTCCCCGACGGTGCAGAATATGAAGTCCGTACTCTGCTCCGGGACGAATCCGTAAGACGTCTGGGTCCCCTGCAGGAAGCCTTTCCCCGTAAACCCGCCGGATCCGATGGCAATCATGCTCTGGTTGACATTGTAGCCGACGCCGGAGGGGTCTTCTTTCATGCCCAGGAGCACTTCGATGCGCCGCTGCTGGTGCGGCTGGAGAACCTTGTCGAAGATAAACTGCGTCGAAAACACCAGGATCATGCCGGCGACAAAGGCGGCGACCGAAAGATATCCGGCCGCATCCCGGCTGCGGAAGGCCTTGATGATGAAGTGCGGGAGTGCGCACACGCTCATGGCCAGCAGGAGGTAGATCGGCTTGACGGCTTTGAGGAATCCGAAAGGTACGTGCGGTTCCTTCCCCGGGAGCGTGACGGTGTACGTGCTGTCGATCCGGCTCTGGGCCGCGGTAACGGCCTCGCTGATCAATCCGTGGATCCAGGGCAGCAGCGAGAGCACCAGCACCGAGCCGGCGAGGATCCAGAACCACTTCCAGAAATATTTCTGGCCCAGCGCATTGATAAACGAGATGAGGGTGATCAGAATCAGGAGGGAAGTGTAAGGGGAAGCCGTCAGCGTCACGATGAAGAGCAGGATGGTCACGCCGGCGAAGCCCAGGACCCATCCGGACATCCCATACCGGTACAGCACAAAGATAAAGCCGACATACACCAGCGCGGAGCCGGTCTCCCGCTCGGCCAGGATGATCAGCATCGGGAGGATGATGATGGCAGCTACCGAGGCCAGGGTTTTGGGCGCGCTCAATCTGAGGTTGGGCTGTGCCAGGAAGGACGACAGCAGTAGCGCCGTCGAAATCTTCGATATCTCGGCGGGCTGGAAACTGACCGGCCCGAACTGGAACCAGGAGTGGGACCCCTTGACTTCGCTTCCAAGGAAGATGACGGCCACAAGCAGCAGGACTACGCCGCCGTAGATGGGCAGCGAAACCCGCTGCCAGATCTGCGGCGGGATGATAAACAGGATCAGGGCAGCCAGTCCCAGGCCCGAAAGGATCCAGACAAACTGTTTGCCGGCCCTGAAGTCGAAGTCAAAGATCGAAGACGGATTCGCCGACTGGGTGGATGCATAAATGTTGATCCAGCCGATCAGAACCAGGAGCAGGTAGTACAGCACCAGCGACCAGTCCAGCGACTGGCGAAGCCCTCTCTCGTGAATGTTCCCCTGCATCGCCTAATTCTTCTTGACTTTGTAAAGGATATTGCCGCCTCTCATCCGGCCTTCCAGGTCCTGCCGCTCGCCCGGTGCTATCTCGCCGTTGAGATATTTCTCCACCATCAGGGAAGCGATGGGCGCCGCCCAGGCTGCACCGAATCCGCCATTCTCCACATAAGCGGCGACGGCAATCCTGGGATTGTCCATCGGAGCGAAACACATGAAGACGGAATGGTCGGCTCCGCGCGGATTCTGGGCCGTGCCGGTCTTGCCGCAGATGTTGAGGCCGTTGACGTGCGCAATCGAAGCCGTCCCGCCGGACCCCGCCCCGCTGTTGACGGCGCGCCACATGCCCCGGATTACTTTCTGGAAATGCGTCGTATCCACCATCGTGTACTGCTTCTCATAATATTTCGGGTCGATTTCGACCCCCTCGGAGGCCTTTATCACGTGGGGAATGTAGTAATAGCCCCGGTTCGCCACCGTGGCGCAGAAATTGGCCAGGTGCAGGGGCGTCACGCCGATTTCTCCCTGGCCGATCGACAGCGAGATGACCGTAAGGGCATTCCAGCGCCCCTTGTACATCTTCTCGTAGTGCTTGGCCGTCGGGATGAATCCGCTGAGCTCGGCGGGGAAATCGCTGCCGAGCTTGCGGCCGAAGCCGAAACTCTCGACGTAGTCGTGCCAGGTGTCGAACGCTTCGCCGAGGGAAGCGTATTTCTTGTTCTCCAGGATGTTCTTCAGGACGTAGCAGTAGTAGGCATTGCAGGACATCATGATCGACTCCTCCATGTTGAGGGGAGACTTGTGGAGGTGGCATCCGAGTACGCGGTCGCCGTAGTGATAGCCTTTGTAGCAGGGATAGACGTAATTCGGCTTCAGGACGCCTTCCTGCAGGCCGATCAGGCCATTGACGATCTTGAAGCAGGACCCCGGCGGGTACGAAGCCTGAACGGCCCTGTTGAACATCGGTTTGTACGGATTGGACGAGATCTCGTTCCAGTATTTGCCGATGTCGGCCAGCATCTTGACATCGATGCCCGGGCTCGAGACCATGGCCAGGATTTCGCCTGTGGAGGGCTCGATGGCGACGATACTGCCGACCTTGCCCCGCATCAGCGACTGCCCGTAACGCTGGAGTTCGGCGTCGATGGTCGTCACGATATCCTTTCCGGGAACGGCTTCCTTGTCCATTTCGCCGTCCTTGTAGCTGCCCTCGATCTGACCACGGGAATTGCGGAGGAAGATGTTGTGGCCCTTCTCCCCGCGAAGTTCCCGCTCGCGGGCAGCCTCGATGCCTGTCCGCCCCGCATAGTCGCCGGGCCGGTATTCGTCACCATGCCGCTTCAGGAAGTCGGCGTCGACTTCTGAAACATAGCCGAGCAGGTTGCCGCCGGCGTTGATGGGGTACTCGCGTACACTGCGCGCCTGTCCCCGGAATCCCGGGAATTTGTAGATCTTCTCGCTGAAGCGGTAGTAGGTCTCTACCGGTACCTGCCGCAGCATCACGACGGAGTTGTAGCCGATCTTCTTCCTGTCCCGGCTGTATTCTTCCATCTTCTCGACGATGAAGGACGGCTCCACATCCAGCAGGGAGGCCAGTTCCAACGTGTCAAAAGGCTGTACCTCCTGCGGGGTGACCAGGATGTCATAGGCGGCCTTGTTGCCGACCAGGATTTTCCCGTTCCGGTCATAGATGACCCCGCGCGTCGGATAGACGATTTCGTAGTACATCGAGTTCTTGGTGGCGTCCCGCTTGAAGCGCGGATTGAGAATCTGGATGTAGAAGATACGTCCGAGCAGGATGGCCGCCACCACCCCCAGACCAATCAGCAGTTTGGTGGGGCGGTTGCTTTTCATTTCCGGGAAGTGTCTGGCGCGAGGGTGTCGACCAGCAGGATGGACACCGCATATCCGGCGGCCAGCGAGAGGACGAAACGGAGCAGGTTGAAGGAGAAAGGACGCGTCCCGGCACCGTCGGCGAGGATGTAGATCAATAGGAACAGGCCCTGTGCGATCAGCAGGGCGATCGTCACCTTCCCGAGTCCGCTCTTCTTGATGGAGAAGTCCTCGTTGCGGGCAAAGACCTCCTCGCCGAATACCAGTTGGATGATGACTTTCCGGAGGAAGGCCACCGGGACGATCGAAAGGGTGTTGATCCCCAGGAGCCCTTCCGACAGCAGGTCAACCAGGAAGCCGGTCGCAAAAGCGATGAACAGGGCCGCCGGCGTGGAGATGCGGATCGGGATGCAGAGCACCATTACGGGAAGGATGCTCAGGAGGACATAGGACGACAGATGGAAATAATTGCATATTACCATCTGGATGATGACGAGCAGCGCGTAGGTCAGGAAGAAATTGTATTGTTTCATTGGCCCAGCGCGTTGATTTCGTTCCGGGACAAGTTGTTAACGACCGTCACGTACCGGAGGGCCGTGAAGTCCTGGAACAGTTCGACTTTGACTTCGTTGGAAGAGCCGTTCACCACCCGCGACTTGCCGGCCGTTCCGAGCGGGATGTCGGGCGGGAAGATCGCGGAGAATCCGCTTGTATAGACGGTGTCGCCTTCTTCATAGTTGAAGTGAAGCGGTATGTCGCGGACGACGCCGCGTGAAGAGCCTGAGCCGGTCCACATCAGCGAGCCTGCCGCCCCGTTCTCGCCGAGCCGGGCGCTGACGCTGATATCGGAATTCAGCACGGAGAGGGCATAGGAGTGATGTTTGCCGACGACGTCGACGATGCCGACGACGCCCTGCCCCGTAATGATGCCGGAGTTCTCGACGACCCCGTCCTCGGAACCCTTGTTGATGATGAGATAGTTATGCTGCTTGTTGCGGCTGTATTTCACGACTTCGGCCGGCAGATAACTGTATCCGCGGATATCCTTGAGGTATGTAATGCTCTTGGAGATGGAATCGATCCGGGCTTCATGCCGCTCGCCTTCGAGGCGGAGCAGTTCGCAGCGGAGGTTGTAGTTCTCCAGGGCCAGGGCCTCGTTCTCCTTGCCAAGGGAGAAATAGTGCTTGATGCTTTCGGATCCGCCCCAAACCGCGGCCATGAAACGGTGGGCGCCGCGGGCGAACCAGATGTCCTGGAGGGTGTCATTGCGTCGGAGCATATGGATAGCAGCAACCTCCATCAAGATGAAGATTGCTGCGCTGATGACGATGGGGACAACCTTTCGCTCCTTGGGCATTATCTCATCAGGAATGAATAATTGTCGGTGTTCTTCAGGGCGAGGCAGGTACCCCTGGCCACGGCGTGAAGCGGGTCCTCACTGACGTGGAACGGGATGTTGACCTTCTCGGAGAGGCGCTTGTCGAGGCCCCGGAGAAGGGCGCCGCCGCCCGAAAGGAAGATGCCGTTGTTGACAATGTCGGAGTAGAGCTCCGGCGGCGTCTGCTCGAGCACGTGCAGGATGGCCGCCTCGATACGGGCGATGGATTTGTCCAGGCAGTGGGCGATCTCGGGATAGGTGATGGTCGCCTCGACCGGATGGGCCGTCATCATGTTCGGACCCTTGGCCCGGAACGGCTCCGGCTCCACCTCCAGTTCGGGAATGACACTGCCGACGGCGATCTTGATCTTTTCGGCCGTCGTCTCGCCGACGCGGATATTGTGCTGCTGGCGGAGGTAGTTCTGGATGTCGCTCGTGAAGACGTCGCCTGCGACGCGGATGCTGTCCTGGACGACCACGCCGCCGAGGGAGATGACGGCGATCTCGGTGGTGCCGCCTCCGATATCGACGACCATGTTGCCCTTCGGAGCCTCGACGTCGAGACCGATACCGAGGGCCGCGGCCATCGGCTCAAAGATCAGGTAGACATCCCTTCCGCCGGCATGCTCCGCGGAGTCACGGACGGCCCTGATCTCGACTTCCGTCGAGCCGGAAGGAATACCGACGACGAGCTTGAGGTTCGGGGCGAAGAGCGTCTTGCGCCGGTTGTTGACCTGTTTGATGAATCCGCGGATCATCAGTTCCGCGGCGTTGAAGTCTGCGATGACGCCGTCCCGGAGCGGCCGTACCGTCTTGATGCCGGGGTTGGTGCGCTCGTTCATCAGCTTGGCCGTCTGGCCGAGCGCCTTGAGCTTGCCGGTCGCATTGTCGATGGCGACGATGCTCGGCTCGTCCAGCACGATTTCGTCATTCTGGAAGATGACGGTGTTGGCGGTGCCAAGGTCCATGGCGAGCTCCTGCGTCAGGAATGAAAAGAAAGAAAATGCCATATAGTTTGCATTAAAAGTCCCAAAAACGTATTATCGGCCAAAATTACGAAAACTTTTTCATAGAAAAAAATCTTATCTTTGTACCCATGCCCGATCGGAAGAAATACTTGATCGTCCTCGGCGGCGAGGCAGAAATGGAGCTGTCCGGGAAGGACATGCTGCAGGTATCGATAGAGCGCTTTACGGCAGTATGTCCCGACATCCGGGTCATTACCGTCCTGCCGGCGGCGCGGATTTCCGCCTGGCGGAGCTATTGCTCGGTCCGCAATTTCCATTATCCGCAGGCGCTTGTTCCGGCGGGATTTACCTTGTTCCACTCCGTCCGGAAGGCGCTGGAGAAGGTCCCGGACGGAGCCCTGGTCATCATCCACGAAGGAGACCGCCCGCTGGTCAGCCACCGGCTGATTGAGGAGATGCTGCGCCGTATGGCCGGAGGCGTCCGCGCGCTGGTGCCGGTCATCGTTTCCCCGGATGCCGTCAAACGTGCCGGGGCAGAGGGTGGTGCCCTGGAGGACATTCCCTCCGGGGAATACCCGCTGTTCCTGGCCCAGACCCCTCAGATGTATCTGTCGGAAGATGTACGCGCCGCCTATGCGGAGGCTTACGATTTCTCGCTTTCGGACCCTTCGTCCGTCGTCGGCAGGAAACAAATACCTCTCACCCCGGTGGAGGGCGAGAGGCTGAATTTCAGGGTCATGACCCGCGAGGAACTCGCCCTCGCGCAGGCCGTTATTGACGGGAATAGCTGACTTTCTTGAAATCTTTGACCCAGACCTGACGCTCGATGGCTTCATCCAGCGAGATCATGGTCTCCGTGGACTGGATGTAAGGGATTTTCTGGATGGTATTCAGGAGAATCTCCATCAGGTGGTCGTTGTCAAGGCAATAAGCCTTTGCCAGAATCCCGTATTTGCCGGTTACGAAATGACATTCCACAATCTCGGGGATCTTCTTGAGGTTGGAGATGACTTCGGGATACTTGTTGGCTTCGGAAAGGCTGATGCTGATGAATGCGCAGACATTCAGCCCGAGCGCCTGCGGCTTCACAAGAAGCCGAGAGCCGGTGATAACCCCGTTGGCTTCCAGGCGTTTGACCCGCTGATGGATGGCCGCACCGGATACGCCGCATTCTCTGGCGATCTCAAGGAAAGGCATACGGGCGTTCTTGACGAGGAAGGACAGGATTTTTTGGTCGGTCTGGTCGATGTGATAGTTTGCCATTGTTGTTAAATTCTGAATTCAATGGCAAATATATGAAATATTTTTAAAATATTTGATTAAAAACTGTTACTTTTTCTTCTGAAAGCGTCGAAAAGTTTTCTTTGTGGGCTCAGAGGACCCGATAATCTCCAAGCATTCCGCTTCCGAGAGCGCGGCCGCGTTTTTTCCGCGTGGAATCTTGAAATTGGTTCCGTCCTTCTTCAGGTACGGGCCATATTTGCCGTTGATGACCTGGATGCCGCTGCCGGGGAATTCGGCCAGGACGGCATTCACGGCGGGTTTGTCCTTATCCTCGGCAAGGAGCGCCGCACATTCTTCGAGCGTGACGGAGAGCGGATCCTTGCCCCGCGGCAGCGAGACATTGCGGTCGCCGTGCTTAAGATATGGCCCGAACCGTCCTTTGGTCGCGATGACGGGAATCCCGTCGATCTCTCCGACGGTCCGCGGGAGTTCGAACAGTTTGAGCGCCTCTTCGAGGGTGAGGTTCTCAATCAGCTGGCCCTTGGCGAGCGACGCGAACTGCTTCTTGTCGCCGTCGCCTTTCTGGATGTAGGCGCCGAAGCGTCCGAAGCGGGCGACAAGCGCCTCTCCGGTTGCCGGATCCGTCCCGATCATCCGCTCCACCTTGCTGTATTCCGCATTGCCGAGCACTTCACCGATGCGGCTGTGGAAGGGGCCGTAGAACCGTGAGATGGTGTCTTCCCATGCGGCTTCACCTTCTGCGATCAGGTCGAAGTCTTCCTCCACGTGGGCGGTGAAATCGTAGTCCATGATGTCCGGGAATTCCTTTACGAGGAAGTCTGAGACGATGATGCCGATTTCCTGCGGCATCAGCCGGCGTTTCTCGGCGCCGACCACCTCCGTCTTACGGGAGGCTTTGATGGTGCTGCCGGTCAGGGTAAGGTTCTCAACTTCCATCTTCCGGCCTTCCTTGTCGCCTTCGGTGATGTATCCCCTGCCCGAAGACAGCGTCGGGACGATGGTGCCCCAGGTGGAGGGCCGTCCGATGCCGAGCTCCTCGAGCTTGCGGGTGAGGGTGCCCTGGGTATAGCGCTGGGGCGGTGCGGTGAATTTGCACTGGGCGCTGATGCTCTTGGCAAGCATCCTGTCGCCGGGCTTGATTTCCGGGAGAATGACTTCCGGGGAGTCATTGTCGTCTTCGTCACCGGTCCCCGTATACAGGCGGAGGAAGCCGTCGAAGAGGATCTCGGCCGCCGCGGCGCTGTACTGCTCGCTCCGGCGGTCGGAGGCGATCCGCACGGTGGTGGAAAGGACACGGGCGTCGGCCATCTGGCTGGCGAGCGTGCGTTTCCAGATCAGGCGGTAGAGTTTCTTCTCCTGAACCGTTCCGTCAATGTCGGTATTGGTGATGAAGGTCGGACGGATGGCTTCGTGCGCTTCCTGGGCGCCTTTGGAGTGTGTCCTGTACTGGCGGGGATGGGAATAATCCTCCCCGAACTGCCCGAGTATGAAGTTTTTGGCCGTGCTGATGGCGAGCCCCGAGAGGTTCGTGGAGTCGGTTCTCATATAGGTGATCAGACCGCGCTCGTAGAGCTGCTGGGCGACGCGCATCGTCGTGTTGACGGGGAAGCGGAGTTTCCGGGACGCCTCCTGCTGCAGCGTTGACGTGGTGAACGGCGGGGCCGGACTGCGCACACCTTCTTTCTTCTCGACGCCTGCGACGCTGTAGCGGGCTCCGATGCTGTCTTCGAGGAACTCCCGTGCCTGCTCCTCGCCGCGGAACTTCGTGTCGAGGGTGGCGGTAAACTGTACCGGAGCGTCAGCGCCCTCCGGGCGGAATATGGCGTCTACGCGATAGTACGGCTCACTCTGGAAAGCCATGATTTCTTTTTCGCGCTCCACGATGAGGCGGAGGGCGACGCTCTGTACGCGGCCGGCGGAGAGCTTGGGCTGGATCTTCCGCCACAGAACGGGCGAAAGTTCAAATCCGACCAGGCGGTCCAGGATGCGGCGGGCCTGCTGGGCATCCACGAGGTTCATGTCGACTTCGCGGGGATGCTGCAGGGCTTCGAGTACGGCGTTTTTGGTGATTTCGTGGTATGTGATCCGGCGGGTACGGGCCGGGTCCAGGCCGAGCACTTCCTGGAGGTGCCAGGCGATGGCTTCTCCCTCGCGGTCGGGATCGGACGCGAGGTAGACGGTCTGCGCGCCGGCGGCGAGCGCTTTGAGCTCCCGGACCAGCCGTGCTTTGTCGGCCGGGATTTCATATTCCGGGCGGAAGCCGTTTTCGATATCCACGCTGAGTTTCTTCTCGCTCAGGTCACGGATGTGGCCCTTGCTGGAGACTACCTTATATTGTACGCTTTCCTTCTTGAGAAATTCGTTGATTTCCCTGGCCTTGGTGGGCGACTCGACGATCACTAAATTACCTTCCATGGTTTCCCAAATTTTCTGCAAACTTACGACAAACCCCGCAAAATAAAAAACGGTTTTTCGCCCGGAAGGGCGTCAAGTTTACCCTTAATTTAGTATATAAATTAAAATTTTATGGTTAATTTTGCAATTTGATACGAATTACGACAAAGCATTGCCGATGATAACGAAAAAAAAGTTTGCACGTTGGTTCTGGGGTCTCCTCCTCATCCCTTTTGCGGTGGTCGCCCTGCTGCTCCTGCTTGTGGGGACGTTCGCCGACATCCCTTCCTATGAGGAGCTGGAGAATCCTCCGACGATGCTGGCTACCCAGGTGATTTCCCGGGACCGTCAGGTCCTGACGACATATCATATCGAGAACCGCGTTTACATCCCGCAGGACGGCATTCCGGACAACCTCGTCCACGCCGCCATCGCGACGGAAGACGTCCGTTTCTATTCCCATTCGGGCATCGATATGAAGTCGTTGTTCCGTGTGCTTTTCAAGACCATCCTGATGAGCCGTTCGAGCCAGGGTGGCGGCAGTACCATTTCGCAGCAGCTCGCGAAGGCATTGTATCCGCGTCCCGAAGACGAACGGATCAGCAAGCCCAAGATGGTTGTCATCAAGCTCAAGGAGTGGATCACGGCCGTCAAGCTGGAGCGCAATTTCACCAAGGAGGAGATTATGAACATGTACCTCAACGAGGTCTTCTTCGGCTCCCATTCCTATGGTATCCAGGCGGCGTCCAAGCATTTCTTCTCAAAAGACCCTGCCAAGCTCCGTCCCGAGGAGAGCGCCGTGCTGATCGGCGCCATCAACAAGCCGACGCGCTTCAACCCCAACCTCAATCCCGAGAACTCCCTCAAGCGGCGCAATTTCGTGCTCGGCCAGATGGCCAAGGCCGGTTTCCTGACCGACCGCCAGGCCGACTCCCTGCAGAAGATTCCCATCAAGACATCGACGGCGGCCGAGGACCGCACGATCGGTACCAGTCCGTATTTCCGCGACATGCTCCGCAAATACATGTCTTCCGAGAAGCCCCGGAAGGGGAGCTATCAGCAGGTGGAGGAATTCCGGGCAGACTCCCTCCTGTGGGAGGACGACCCACTTTACGGCTGGCTCAACAAGAACGCCAAGAACGACGGGACTCCGTACGATCTCGACCGCGACGGCCTCCGTATTTATACGACCATCGATTCCAGGATGCAGCGTTACGCCGAGCAGGCGATCGTGGAGCACCTTGGAAAGACCCTTCAGAAGACGCTTGACAAAGAGCTCAAGTGGCGTAAGAATTACCCCTTCTCCAACGGCGTCTCCGACAAGATTATCAAGACCGCGATGGCCCAGAGCCGCGAATGGAGCGACCGCACCCGGATGATGCGTCTTGACGGCAAATCCGAGCGTGAGATTTCCAAGAGCTTCAGCGAGCCGCAGAAGATGCGGCTGTTCACCTGGGAAGCCCCGGGATACCGCGACACCGTGATGACGCCGGATGATTCGATCCGCTACTACAAGGCCTTCCTCCGCGCCGCCTTCATGGCAATCGAGCCGGGGACGGGGCACGTCAGGGCCTATGTGGGCGGTCCGGATTACCGGTATTTCAAGTACGACAACGTACGTCAGGGAAAGCGGCAGGTAGGGTCCACCGTCAAGCCTTACATCTATACGCTCGCGATGGAGAGCGGGATGAATCCCTGTACCGAGATCGATACCCGCGACGTCCAGATTTCCATCGGACGCGGCAAGTTCTGGGCGCCGAAGGACGGCCACGTCGGCGGCCTCATGGACCTCCGGCACGGCCTCACGATCTCTTCCAACAGCGCCTCGGCCTACCTGATGCGGGAATTCGGCCCTGACGCCATGGTCCGCACGATGCACAAGATGGGCATCACCTCATACGTCGAGGCCGTCCCGTCGCTCTGCGTGGGATCGGCCGACCTTTCGGTCTTCGAGATGGTAGCCGCTTACAATACATTCCCCGGATACGGGGTGTATGCGACGCCGATGTTCGTCACCAAGATCGAGGACCGGGAAGGCAACGTGATTGCCGAATTCACCGAGCACAGGCGGGTGGCCATCCAGACGAGGGCGGCCTACCAGATGATCTCGATGATGCGTTCCGTCGTCGACGGCGGCACGGGCGGCCGTCTGCGGTACACGTACGGGCTGCGCGGCCAGATTGGCGGCAAGACCGGTACCACGAATGACAACTCCGACGGCTGGTTCATCGGGTATACCCCCAAGATTACGGCCGGTGTCTGGGTCGGTGCGGAGGACCGCTATGTCCACTTCACCTCCACGGCGCTCGGACAGGGTGCCAACATGGCGCTTCCGATCTGGGGTATCTGGATGAAGAAGGTGCTGGCGGACGGCACGCTCGGCATTACCACCGACGACGCCTTCAATGCCGGCGTGGACATCTCCTGCAAGGCGCCGCCCCGCCAGCGGGAACAGACAAAAGAACTCGAGAACGAATATTTCTAGATTATGGCAAAGTATAAGGTAGTGGCTGTCATCTATGGCAGCGATTCATCGGAATGGGAAGTGTCGTGCCGGAGCGGAGAATTTACCGCCTCCTGCATTGACGGATCCCAATATGATGTATATGAGATTTTTGCCCGTTTCGGACGGTGGGAGCTCGTGGCGATGCGGCGCCGCAATTCCATGCGCGTGCCCTTCCCCGAAGGGTCCCGCCCCGAGGTCGACAAGTCGGATTTCTCCGTGAATGTGTTCGGCGAGAAGATCAACTTCGAGTTCGCCTACATCATGCAGCACGGATTCCCGGGAGAAACGGGACAGATGCAGGGGTATCTTGAAATGCTCGGCATCCCGTATTCGGGTTGCAGTTCCTTCGTCTCGGCCGTCGCTTTCGACAAGTTCTCCTGCAAGTGCTATCTGCAGGGAATGGACTGCGTCAAACTGCCGGATTTTGACCTGGTCCGCGAGGGTGTCGACGACGTGGAGGCCTTCTCTGCGAAGATTCTCTCCCGCCTGCACCTGCCGATCTTTGTCAAGCCTACCGGCGCCGGTTCCTCCTTCGGCATTACCAAGGTCAAGCTGTCCTCGGCACTTCCCGAGGCCATCCGCTTTGCCTTCACCGAGGGGCCTACCGTCATTGTCGAAGAGGATGTCCATGGCCGGGAACTCACCTGTGCCGTTTATTTTGACGGCCAGGTCATCCGGACCCTGCCGGTCATCGAGATCGTGACGGAGAACGAATATTTCGATTACGATGCCAAGTACAACGGTCACAGCCGCGAGCTCTGTCCGGCGCCCATTCCCGACGAAATGGCGTCCGAGGTGCAGGAAGCCTCCCGGCAGATTTACGCCCGTCTGGGCTGCCGGGGCGTGGTCCGGATGGACTACATCCGCTCCGACGACGGCCTGTATTTCCTGGAAGTCAACACCATCCCCGGCATGACGAGCGCTTCGCTCGTGCCGAAGATGGTCCGCACGGCCGGGATGGACATGACGGCATTCCTTTCCTCGATCATCGAGAATTCCTGATGCTGCTTGCCGATTTCCTCAAAAGGGGAGTATCCGCGCTTCTTCCGCTATATCCGGAGCAGGAGGCGCGGAATATTTTGTCGCTGCTCTGTGGCGAAATGCTGGGGACAACGAGCTATACGCATATCATCGAGCCGGCGTACGTGGTGGATCCCGGCAGGGAATCCGTTCTGGAGGCGGCGCTTTCGCGTCTGGCAGCCGGAGAGCCTCTCCAGTATGTCCTCGGCAAGGCAACCTTCTGCGGGCGGGAATTCCGCGTCGGGCCCGGCGTGCTGATTCCCCGGCCCGAGACAGAGATCCTCTGCCAGGAAGCGGAATCCTTTCTGGCCGGCGTCCCGTCTCCCCGGATCCTGGATCTCTGCACCGGGAGCGGCAACATCGCCTGGACACTTTCGCTCTCGCGGGAAGACGCGTGCGTCATCGGGGTGGACAAATCCACCGACGCGCTCGCCATCGCCCGGAACCAGCCGTTCCGCACGGCCGCCAAGCCGGAATTTGTCGAAGCCGACATCCTGCTGCCGCCTCCGGCGGAATGGGCCTCGTTCGACCTTATCGTCTCCAATCCGCCCTATGTGATGGAGTCCGAGAAGGCGCTGATGCGTCCGAATGTGCTGCAGTATGAGCCGGCATCCGCGCTTTTTGTGCCGGATGCCGATCCGCTGGTCTTTTACCGGGCTGTGGCCGGATGGTCGCTCCGGCTGATGCGGCCTTCCGGCGCCCTGATGGTCGAAATAAACGAAAGTCTCGGACTTTCGGTTAAGGGGCTTCTGGAAGGGTATGGTTTCCGCAATGTCCTGATTGTCAAGGATCTGTTCGGGAAAGACCGCTTTGCAAAGTGTCTGCTGTAACACCCGGCCGGCGGGGGTATCCCTTTGTAACCAATTGAATTTCAACCGGCATTTTGCATAATAGCCGTCAATCCGTCAGTGAGTTGCACTAACGGATAATTATCGTTCTCTTTGCAGGCGGATGTTAAAAATGAAGAACTATGAAAAATCCATTTTCCCCTGCAAGGATGCTCTCCCTTGCTTTTCTCGCCCTCCCGCTGCTTGCCTGCGAACATCTGGATGACGATGTCCGGACCCACGTGCCGGGCAAAGATCCCCTTCCCTCGTTCCTCTCCCTGGAGGAAGTCGCCCGGGTTCTCTCTTCCGTTGACCTCGGTGCCTCCCAGATGGGCGAAGTACATGATGCCGTAACCTCTTCGACCGGGAATGGTTACGACGAAGAATACACGATGAGGGACCTCTTCTCCCAGCCGGGTGCCGGCGTCGGCGATGCGCCGACCAAGGCGGGCAAGACCTATGAAACGCCGCTCCGGCAGCTTCTCTCCGAGGCCGTCCTGGCCCGTTACGGCACCAAGGCGTCGGACGAAGGCGTGGATGCCGGCACCTTCCTTCAGGCACTGACCGAGTCGGACGTCCAGATCTACTGGCCTTATTCCGACAAATGGGACGGTGCGGATGCGCCGGTCATCACGTTCGACCCGGAGGACAATTCCGACAAGAATGTCGGCTTCGTCACCGAGGCGGACGGAACGGTCCGGAGCGTCATCGTCGACGAACAGATGGCCCGGGACCGGCCTGTCTGGGTCGTCAACCGCAACGACGACTCTTCTTACCGCACCCTGGAAGTGCTCCGCCGGGAGGATCCCGACTGGGGAACAGGCGGCGGCCTGATCTCCGTCAAGGCCGCTGAAAAGCCGTTCAAGACGCTTGTGCTCCGGTCTTTTACGGCCCGGCATAATTACGATACCTGGTTCGCCGGCGCTTCGGAATTCTTCGTCAAGTGCGGGGCCGTCGAGAAATTCACGGCCAAGAACATCGAGGATATTTCTCTTTACACGCCTTCCATCACCGATTTCATGATTGTGGTGAAGCGTGACCAGGTCGGGGTTGAGATTCCCTTCGATGCGGTAATGGTGTCGGAGTGGACCGACCAGCTCGAGAGTATCGCTTTCATGATTATCGAAGACGACGGCGGCAAACGCTCCACCTGGAAGTGCAGCACCAAGGTGACCGTCAAGTCAAAGGCTTTCGGCATCGACCTCGAGATTCCGCTCAATACGGCGGATGACATTGTATGGAGAGGGCAGCTGACCGGCCGTTATCTGGATAAATTCAGCGGCACCATGGGTCATTTCGGCGACGTGGACCTTTTGCTGGAATTCATATAGACCGTCATCTCGCAGGCCTTGCAATCGAAGCCGAGACGGAGTTTGCGGCCATTGTTGACCAGATAGAGAGGCCCGCTCTCCCGCGCACCCTGATGGACGGGGCAGAGGCCGAGTTCGAAGCGGATGCAGTATTTGCTGCGCATCAGTTCTGCATCGGGATTGAGGGTGCACTCAAAGGCCTTCTCGACGGTCTGGCTGCCCAGCGAGCGGTAAAGCGCTTCGGTCCTGGCGTTGGCGATGTTCTCTTTATAAGTAGCCGTTTCGGGGGCGGGGACGTTCCCGATACGGCCTTCTCCCAGCGGAACCATCCGGCAGGGAATCCCGTCCAGCCGGTCGGCGAGACGGCGGCGGATGCCGTTGAGGAAAGAGGCGCCCATGAGGGGCAGGGATCCGTCCGGGCGGAGGTTGCGCAGGGCGCCGGTCCGGAAGGCGTAATGGGCCGTTTTCTTGCCCAGCTGCCCGCGGAGGATGGTCTCCATCCGTTCCTTGTCCCTGGCGTTTTCTTCCGGGACGGGCAGGGTTATGGAGACAATGCGGCCGTCCTCGGAACGGGCCTCCGCAAGGATTTCCTTCTCGCGGAGGCAGACGTCGGCCTGAACGGCGATCTCCCGCACGCCCTGACTGGCCCGGAGTTGTTTTTCGAATGCCGCACTGATGTTCCTGTACAGCCGGACGCCGGCCCGGAGACCGGGAACGGGCTTGGAAAGGATGGTGTTGCCCTGGCAGACGTCGCCCCGGAAACCGATGACCTCCCCCTTGTCGCCGGCAAAGCAGAAACCGTCACCGTTCGAGAGGGTGCAGGCTGTCCGGACCGTGGTCCGGAAAGAGCCGGGGCCGGTCTGGACGGCTGTGACGGTTCCGATGTATTCTCCGGTGGATTTGGGGATGTCCATGGAGGAGAGACCCCGCTGCCGTCCGTCCAGCAGAAGCTCCGTATAGCCTCTGTTGAAGGTCTTTGTGAGGTCCGGGGTGAAGCCGGACTGGACGCGGCCGGACGAAGACCGGCTCCACCGGTCCGGATGGCGCCGGCACAGGTCGTCCAGGGCGTCGGAATACGCCCGGACGGTATTCATGACATAGGAACGGTTTTTCAGGCGGCCTTCAATCTTGAAGGAGCAGGCCCCCGCTTCGGCCAGGTCTTCCAGCCGGCCGATGAGGTTCATGTCTTTGAGCGAAAGCAGGGCTTTGTCCTTGACGAGGACATGGCCGTCTCCGTCCACCAGGTCGTAAAGACTCCGGCAGGCCTGGATGCAGCGGCCCCGGTTGGCGCTCCGGCCCTCGATGGCCTCCGACAGGTAGCACTGCCCGTTGTAGCAGACACAGACGGCACCGTGGACGAAACACTCGATCTCGGCCCTGACGGCTTCGGAGACGGCGCGGATCTGCTGCAGGGTCAGTTCCCGCTCCAGCACCAGTCTGGAGAATCCGAGACTCTCCAGGAAGCGGGCTCTTTCGGGCGTACGGATGGCACATTGGGTCGACGCGTGCATCGGAATGGTGACGCCTCTTTCCCGGGCCAGCAGGAGGATGGCCGGGTCCTGTACGATCAGGGCGTCTGCGCCCGCCGCGGCTACCGCCTCCAGCAGGTCGCCGGCGCGGGAGAGCTCGTCATCAAAAAGAATGGTATTGACCGTTACGAAGATCCGGACGCCGAATTTGTGCGCATAATGGCAGAGGGCGGCGATGTCTTCGATGCTGTTGCCGGCATCCTGCCGGGCTCCGAACGCTTCGGCGGCGATATACACCGCATCGGCACCGCAGTCGATGGCTGCGATGCCGATGTCAAGGTTTCTCGCCGGAGCAAGCAGTTCGAGATGCGTCATCAGAGGGCGCCAAGCTGCTTCTTGGCTTCGGCCGCGTAGGTGGCGTTGCCGAGAATCTGGCTGTAATAGGCCTTTGCGGTGGCTTTGTCGCCGCTGCGGCGGGCGATGTCGGCGATGGTGTACTTCACGTCGTCGGCGTCGGGAGCGGTGGGCTTGAGCTCAAGATACTTCTTGTACGCCTCATTGGCCGCGGCGAGCTTGCCGATCTTGGTGTTGAGGTTGCCGATCACCTTGAAGACACCGGCGTTCTCGACATAACCCATGGCCGTCTCATAGGCCTCGATGGCTTCGACATTCTTGCCGGCCTTCTGGAAAGCCTGGCCCTTGGCGATGAAGATGCTGCCGATCCGTTTGTTGGCGGCGGCCTCATTGCCGTTGGCGGCGGCCTTCTTGTAGGACTCGACGGCCGCGTCGACGTTACCGAGGGCCTGCTGTGCCATCGCAATCTTCAGGAAAGTCTTGCCGTCGGTCGAGTCGGCCTCGACGACCTTGGCGAGGTCTTCGAGCGCCGGGGCGAAATTCTTCTCATTGAAGAGTTTGGAACCCCTGCGGTTATAGACGTTGACGAAGAGGTCGGGAATCTCGATGAGGACATCGCCGTTCTCGTATTCGTTGGCGACGGCTTCCGTTTCGGCGAGCATTTCCAGCGCCTTGTCATAGTTGGCTTCATTGATCTGGGCCTTTGCGAGCGACAGCATCAGCGCGGGGATGGCGCTTTTGCAGTTGGCGACCAGGTCGTTGCCTTCCTCACCCAGGGCTTCCCCGAGCTTGAGGGCGTTTTTGAGGCCGTCGAGCGCAGCGGCTTTGTCGTCTTCGGACTGGGCGACTGCGTTGTTGTACACTTCAAGGGCCGCATTGAGATCCTGGGCGGATGCGATGCCGGCCGATAATGCGAGGGCTGCAAGAGCAATGACAATCTTTTTCATCTCACAAATAGTTTAGTCGTTTTCTAATCTTTCTTTAGCCAGAATGCAAATTTAATGAATTTGTTTTAATTTTGCATCTGAATAATGGCACGCATCCAAAAATATCTTTTAGCCGCGGCCTTGCTGTGTATTTCAATAAGTATGCCAGCAAGGGAACTTCCCCCGTTGCCCGCCGAGAAGAATATCGTTTCCGGAACGCTCGAAAACGGCATCAGATACTATCTGGTGACCGCTCCGGCCAAGAAAGGGTTCGCGGATTTCGCCCTGGTCCGGAAGGGTGAAATTCCCTCTGAAATCACGTCGGCGCAGATGCAGTCGCTCGAAAAATTCTCCGGACTCTCGCCCGAAAGGTTCCTGCTCCGCAACGGGATCGGCGCTCCCCGGCAGGGCTTTTTCGAGGACCGGGACGGCTCGACGGTGTTCCGCTTCGCCGATGTTCCGATGTACAACCGTTCCGTGGCGGATTCCACGCTGCTGCTCTCTTTTGCCCTGATTGCGGAGTCCCCCGCCCCGCAGACGCTCATTGTGGCCGGAGACATCGACCGGGAGGACATCCTCCGGCGGATGGGGCTCTTCTCGATGCTCGTCCCTTATCTCCACAGGGAAGCCGTGGAGGACGAATACGTCTGGGAACCGTACATCTCCCCGTCCTTTTCCCTCCAGACGCTCCACAATACGGACGAGGCGCTCGTGTCGGTATCGTACTTCGCCCCGCGTACACCCCGCCGCTATATGGATACGGCCCAGCCGGTCATCATGGATATCTTCGCCCGTGAATTCGAGGTGCTCGTCCGGGAACGGCTCGGCGCGCGGCTTTCCGCCGGCGAGATCCCGTACTCGTCGATAGACATAGATTATCAAAACAGCGCGTCATCGTCCGGCAATGTCAAATACACGATTTCCGTCGGGACGGACAAAGATCATATCGAGGCAGCGATGGAGGCTGTGTCGATGACCGTATCCTCCCTGGCTTCGTTTGGCGTCGGGAAGGACGATTTCGACCACGCTCGCCGGACCCTGAGGCCCTTGCTGCACCGCAGGGCCCGGACTGTTCCCTCGAACCGCGAATACACGGAACGCTGTATCCGCGCCTGCCTGTACGGGTCTTCCCTGGCATCCCGGGGCGAGGAGTACCGGCTTTATGCCCGGAAACCGTCCGCCGACACTTCCGGCGTGGCTTTCTTTAACCGGATTTCGGCTTCTTTCCTGAATCCATCCGCCAATGCGGATATCCGCTATGAGGCGCCGTTGGATACGCTGGACGACCTGGAAGCCCTGTTCCGCTACCGTCTCAATTACCTCAAGGGCTCCGCGATGACGCCTGCCCCGTCCGTCCGGGATTCGCTTCCGGCTTTCCAGAAGACGCCGAAGGTCAAGCTCCGGAAGGAGGCCGTGGAGCCGGTGACGGGCGGGACGGCCTGGACCTTCTCCAACGGATTCAGGGTGTTCTATAATCAGGTAAAGGGGGCAGAGACGCTGCAGTATTCTTTCGTCTTCCCCGAAGGGTATGCTTCCGTCGGCGGATTGCGTCAGGGAGAAGGCGGATTCTTTACGGATATCCTTTCTTTATATAAGGTCGGCGGCGTCCGTGCAGATGTCTTCCGGTCGGCGCTTGCGGCCCGCGGCATCGAGCTGCACGCCGGGACGGATCTTTCATCCACCACCTTCTCCGGGACGGTTCCGCCTGCCGGGCTGCAGACGCTGATCCGGGCGCTTTCTGCGCTCAGGACCTCTTCCGAGCCCGACCCGGAGGCCTTCCGGGCATATGCGGCCGGAGAGAAACTGCGCCTTGCGGCCCGCAGAACATCCCTTTACCGGACGGATGCACGCCTTTTCAATGCGTTGCACGGGGATTGGCCATATTCGCCTTATAAAGATCCGGCCGTGCTGGATGATGCCTTGTTTGAAAAGGCCGACCGCTTCTATCGCGGGAAACTCTTCCAGACGATGTCCGGCGGGTATCTCGTGTTGTCCGGTAACGTGGACCTGACCGCGCTCAAGAAAGAGCTCTGTGCGCTGCTTGGCGGCTTCGGTACGCGTCCGGTTTCCCGTCCTGCCGTGAAGGCCGTTTCCCACGTCCTGTCCGACGGCCGGAAATACCTGGAAGGCCGTGATGCGTCCGGGAAAGTCTGCCTGTATGCGGAATGTGCCTGTCCCCTGACCGGCAAGACGCAGTATCTGGCTCCGGCGCTGGGGGAGGCGGTCCGGCGGATCGCCGTGCAGGCCGCAGGGACGCGGGCACGCAGTGTCCGGGCTGTATGCAATATCACGCCCTACCCGCAGGAACAGCTGACGCTGCGGCTGCAGCTGGATCTTGTCGGAGATGACGGGAAGGCGGTGGCGGAAGATATTCTTGATGCGCTCGGCCGTCCGGACGCGCTGACCGAGACGGATGCGAAGGGGTACCGTGCGATGGCGCTTGCCGGAGCGGAGGCCTCGTTCGGCACGCAGGAGGGCGTGAATGACCTGGTGATCGCCCGGTATTCGTTCAATAAGGATTTCAAGACCCGGTACAAAGAAAATATTCAATCCATCTCCCGCAAGGACATGCAGGAAGCGCTGCATTCCCTTCTTGACGGGGGCTGGGCAATCTACACAGGCCATGGGCAATAACCGCTTCGGAACCATCATCCAGATCGGCGACGTCCTCGTCTCGGAGGATGTCGTGCTGGAGTATTTCGCCTGCGACTATCCGGTCTGCAGGGGCTGCTGCTGCATCATCGGCGACAGCGGGGCTCCGCTGCTCGAAGAAGAATTGGAACCCATCGAGCAGGGGTATCCGGCCTATGCGCCCCTGATGCGGGAAGAAGGCCGCAAGGCGGTGGACGGGAAGGGATTTTTCGAGATAGACCGGGACGGAGACATTGTGACGCCGCTGGTGCCCGGCAGCGAAGAGTGTGCTTTCTGTCATTTCGAAGGCGAAAACTGCTTCTGCGCGATGGAGCGGATGTACTTTGCCGGGAAGATGAATTTCCGGAAGCCGATTTCATGCTGGCTCTATCCCGTCCGCGTGACGCGGCTGACCGGCGGCGGGCTGGCCCTCAATGTCCATAAACAGGCGATTTGCAAGGAGGCCTTCGAGAAGGGCCGCCGCGAAGGCATCCGGGTATACCAGTTCCTCCGCGAGCCGCTCATCCATCAATTCGGCGCGGACTTTTATGATGCACTCTGCGCAGCGGCAGAGCATATCTTATGAAGCGTCAGGCGTTGTCGGATTTCTCGGTAGCGGCAATCAGTTCCATTGCAGCCTCGTAATCTTCCTCGTTGACTTTGACTTCGATGTTGCGGGCGAAGCCGAGCGAAGGGTAGGATGAATCATAGCCGAAGGCCGAGGCCGGGATGCCGTTCTCACAGAGCATCGCCGCGGTGATACGGGCCATGGTCGGGTCG
>JAEEGL012342158.1_pt1 | contig 24121 bp, 18 predicted proteins | sample 9134231 | NCBI WGS metagenome assembly JAEEGL01 (sample SAMN16246548, study PRJNA631951) | gut metagenome | biome: gut microbiome; feature: rumen; material: fiber-attached | host: Bos | place: Iran: Karaj | collected 2018-10
AATATTTTTTTGATATTGTGTTAATGCATCGTATGTAGTTCTTGCATCATCTATTAATGCTTTACATTCAGGTGTATATACTACTTCACCTATTGCATTTACTTTTCCTACTGATTCATCAACTTTATCATAATCAGTATTTGCTTGAACTAATACATCATAATTAGTTACTAATAATTGATTAGATTCAGATAATGAATTATATGCAGTATTTGCAGCATCAATTAATGCTTTAGATTCTGGTGTATATGTAACATCACCTATATCATTAATAAATGATATAGTACCTTCAACAGTTACTTGCCATTGTGCATATAATGTTGTATCTGCTACTTTGTCCCAAGTTTTTGCACTTGTTCCATCTGCATTATAGTATTTTGTTCCATCAGTTGCAGCATCAAAATAACCTAAGAAATCATAATATTGTCTTGTAGGTAATGATTCTAAAGTAGTCATTGCTGAATCATATGTTGCAGTTACTGAGCTTAAACCACCAGTACCACTTTGATTGTCAAAAGTTATTGTATATGTATTGGCTGTCCACTTTGCATATAATGTTGTAGTTGAAGTTTTATCCCAGTTTCTGGCACTTCCACCATTGGCATTATAATATTGTGTTCCGCCACCATTTGTTCCTGTATAATATCCACCAAATGTATAACCAGTTCTTGTTGGCTTTGTAATTGATGGCATCGCGCTTGCGTATGTCGCAGTTACTGAATTAGATCCACCAGTTCCATTTTGTTTATCAAAATTAACTGTATATGTATTGGCTGTCCATTTTGCATATAATGTTGTAGTTGAAGTTTTATCCCAATTTCTGGCACTTCCACCATTGGCATTATAATATTGTGTTCCGCCACCATTTGTGCCTGTATAATATCCGCCAAATGTATAACCAGTTCTTGTTGGCTTTGTCATTGCTGGCATCGCACTTGCGTATGTCGCAGTTACTGAATTAGATCCACCAGTTCCACTTTGCTTATCAAAATTAACTGTATATGTATTGGCTGTCCATTTTGCATATAATGTTAAACCGCTAGCTGGACAATTGTTTGCAGATGCACCAGTTGAAGTATAATATTGTGTTCCACTACCATTTGTTCCTGTATAATATCCACCAAATGAATAACCTGTCTTTGTAGGTAATGTTATTGCTGGCATAGGACTTCCAGGAGTAGCTTTAATAGTTGATGTTCCACCAGTTCCACCTTGTGTATTAAAACTAATATCTACATTTGCGTCTTTAGCATTAAATACGAAACTATTATCAAAACGAATATAAGTTTCTTGAGCAACACTTATTGTAAAAGTAATACTAGTTGGCTTTTGTGCAGCTAGTTGATTTGTGTCAATATTATAAGTATAAGATTCAGAAACAGTCGTCTCACCAGTTACTGAACCAAAACTATATGCATAAGTAACTGGCTTAGCTTCACTAGTGCCATAATCATCAATATCAAATTCTCCGTAAAAACTACAAGATGTTGCACTTGTTATTATCTTGTTAGTTGGTGCGAAAGTAAATGTAAGAGATGAATTTGCAGCTAAGTACCAACTCATTTGTGTTCCAATATTTGAACCATTTGATTTAGATACAGTAAAATATCCGTCTGCTGACGCTGTTTTAAAATTTATTTCATTTTTTCCATAAGTATATTCTGTGTCCGCATAAGCATTTGGAGAATTTACAACAAACATTATGAATGCTAATACGAATGATAATACACCTATAATAGGATATAAAATCTTTTTCCTTAAAAGAAGCTTCATAAAAACTACCTCCTAAATATAAAATTTTAAATACTTTGTCTATTTTACTGTTATTTTATCATTTCAACTGCAACAAAAGTGCAACAAAAAAATAATTATCATTGTTATCTTATTAGCACCAATGCATCCATAACTAATTATTTAAATATATAAAAAAAATCGCCTACTTAAGGCAAAAAAAACGAACTCTTCAATACTAAAGAATTCGTGCTTAATCAAACTGGTGGACCCTTGGAGACTCGAACTCCAGACCCACTGATTAAGAGTCAGTTGCTCTACCAACTGAGCTAAGGGTCCATGTATATCAAAGCCGCTTTTTTGCGACTGCATTAATAATTATATCAATAAATTATTTAATGTCAACACTTTTTTTACATTTTTAAAGGCAAGAAAATTTTTTCTTGCCCTTTTTTCTAAATTTGAACCAATTCTTTATATCTTTCAACTAATTTTGGATTAATATAATCCTCATCTATTGAATAAATTTTGATTAATTCTTCCATTGCTTCTATGTTTCCATGATCTGCTGAATCAGTTAATAATTTGACAGCTAAATTCATATCCATTTCTACTGTATCAGCATTTTCATACATCTTAGCTAAATAATACATTGCTTCATAATTTCCATTATTTGATAGTTCTTTAAATAATAAGAAAGCTTTTGGTTTATCAACATATACAGGATATCCAAAATAATATGCTTTTGCTACATAAATCTTACATTCTTCTATGCCATTTAAATATGCTTCTCTATAAAGGTCATATTGAACAATATGAGTTGTAGTTGGAGCTTGTCCTCTATTTGTCTCAAAGCTATAGAAATTAGTATCTGTATTAATATCAGCATAGAATTTATATGCTTCATAGAAATTAGAATCTATACATTCTTGTAATAATTCATTTGCTTCATCTTTAAGCTTTTGTTGATATAATAGTTTAGCTTTAAATAATAAGCAATAAACATTTTTATTATCTACACCTTCTTCTAGATATTCTACATATCCTTCATCTTCTTTATCATATAGATAATTTACCATATCAATAATAGCTTTTGGATCACCAGCTTGAATTCTTGCCTCAATCATCTTTTTCTTAGGCTCATAATCAAATGGTGAATTTAATCTTTCTGCAGCCTTTTCACTACCTAGTGCGGCAGCCTTCTCACAATAATCTTTAGCCATTTCAGGCGCAACAAAATCATTATCATAATCATATAGCTTAACAATTTCGTATGCAGCAAGCGCATTATCGTTATCTGCAGCCTTCATGAAGTATTCTAAGGCAGCTGTAATCGATCTTTTAGTGTCATATAGGCCGTATGCTAGCATTTTACCTAATAGGATTTGACTTTCATCATTCTTAAGGTTAGATGCGGCATCTAGGAGCTCGTAGACGTTTTTGTATTTTTTATTATAAATTAAAATATTTGCATAATCATATAATTCTTTAGCAAGCTCTGTAGAATCATCTAAACCATATTTTTTTAATTCTTGATAAATATATTTAGCTCTTTCTAATCTATTTAAGAAATCAAATAATGCTGAATTAGATTTTTCACCTGGATTATATTGAATTTCAATTCTATTACCTAAGGCACCAGTATCATTTATTTCTTCTATTGCATCACAAATAAAATTATATCTAATAGAAAAATCATATTCATCTGTTAGACAGTCTACATACTCATCTAGCTGAATTTTATTTAATAATAATTCGTGTAGATTCATTAAATCACATCCATTCTATTGTCAAAACGTAAGTTATTAATATTATTTTAGCATAAAAATAAAAAAAATGAAAACAATTGTTTTTGAATTGCTTTCATCTATTTTTAGTGTGATAAAATTTCTAATCCTTCTTCAGTCATTACTAATGTATATTCCCATTGTGCTGAAAGTCCACCATCTTCTGTATAAATAGTCCAGTTATTTGATGAATCTAAGAATACATGTCTTGTACCCTCATTTACCATTGGCTCAATAGTAAATGTCATACCTGGGAACAATACCATTCCTGTGCCCTTTTTACCAAAATGGTATACGAAAGGATCCTCATGGAATCCAACACCAACACCATGGCCACCAATTTCATGTACTACTGAAAAGCCATGCTGCTTACAATATTTTTCAATAATATATCCAATATCTCTTAATCTAGAATATGGCTTAATTTCTTTAATACATAAATCTAGTGATTCCTTTGTAACCTCTACTAACTTTTTTGCTACATCACTACAGCTACCAATTAAAAACATTCTAGAGGCATCTCCATAATATCCATTATAGATTGTTGTACAATCTACATTGATAATATCACCATTTCTTAATACTTGGTTTTTACTAGGTATTCCATGACATACTGCATCATTTACAGATGTACATACGCTTTTTGGGAATCCTTCATAATTTAATGGGGCTGGAATTCCGCCTAATTCTAATGTTTTCTTATGAACTATATCATTTATCTCATCAGTAGTCATTCCGGCTCTAATGTGCTTAGAAACCTCATCTAGGACTAAGGTATTAATTCTTCCTGCTTCTCTTATTCCTTCAATTTGTTCTGGAGTTTTAATCATCTCCTTAGTAGGAAGATCAACAATACCAAGTCTTTTATATTTTGCAACTAATTCGTCGTAATTAATCATCGTCATTTTCTCCAGTTGTCTTCTTTATATAAATCTTTTGCATATTTAAATCAACCTGATATAGGTCATCTGAATATTGCTTTAGATTCTTTTTATCAGCTTCAGTAAAATCATTATTTGATTTATATCTTAGCTCATGCTCTAATGAAGCCCACATATCCATTGCGATAGTTCTAAATTGAATTTCAACAGGAACAATAATAGGCTCATTTCCAAAATATACAGAAACATCAAAAACAATATGAACGCTTCTATATCCAGTAGCCTTTGGCGATATAATATAATCCTTTGTTAATCTAACATTAATATCCTTTTGTTTTGATAATAAGGAAATGATTTGATAAATATCATTAATATAATTACAAATTACTCTCATTCCAGAAACATCATAGATTTGTGTCTTCAATGTTTCCATATTGATTTCATATCCTCTTCTATGCATTTTCTCAATGATATTTTCAGGGCTCTTAATACGAGATTCAATATGGTGAATTGGATTATGTAAGAATGTATTTTCACAATAATCATCTAGATTCTCAATAATCGCATTCATTGTTTTTAAAGCATATCTATAATATTTTTCTACCTTTAAAAATTCTAATATTAAATTTTTTTCCTCACTCGTATAGCCTGTTAATGTATCTAACTTGTAAACACGAGGGTCTTGCTTAGAATATAAGCTCATCTATATCACCCAAACAATTTTATCATAATTGATAATATTTATAAATATTAATTATCCTTTTGAGCATAATCATTTAGATATTGCTCAAAAAAATATAAGGCTAACTTAGCATCCTTTAATGCTTCCTTGGCCTCATCAATTGAAAACCAATTATATGAATCAACTTCATAATTAGTAACTACATTTAAATCATCACATACAGCTAAATAATTATACATAAGTGTATTAGATTTATCAAAATAGCTAGTTCTTAAAGGCTTGATATATTTAGGCTTTAATCCAACCTCTTCAGCCATTTCTCTATATACAGCCTCTTCTGCACTTTCGCCCTTGTTAATATATCCAGCAACAAATCTATAAAAATCTTTACCATATTGTTTAATTAATAAGATTTTAGATTTATCCTCAGATAATATTATCATTGAAACTGCAGCAGAAAAAATAGGGAAAACAAATTTATTACATGAAGGGCAAAATGGTATTATGCCCTCATGTTCTAATTCCTTTTCGATTAATTTTGTACCGCAATCATAACAGTATTTCATTAATTGTATTCCTTTGCAATCTTAGATACTAATCCCATATCACATAAACCATTGAAATTAGTCTTAAAATGCTTCATTACATTAGGGATTTTTTTATCTTCTAGCTTTTCAATTTCTTTTCTTATTTCTTCTTCAGACATCATTTGTGGAAGATATTTTTCAATTAATTCTTTTTGTTTAGCAATTTCATCTGCAGATTCAGTTCTTCCAACCTTGATGTATCCTTCTCTTTCTTCATCTAATTCCTTAATTGTTTTCTTAATAATATTTAAACAATCTCCATCAGGTAGGCTTTTAGCACCTAATCCTTTATTAATACTTTCGTTTTTGAATTTACCATAAACAATTGAATAAATGCTTCTAGCAACCTTATCATGGTTTCTTAAGGCATCCATATTAGCCTTTGCAATATCATCAAATATCATTTTTATTACTTCCTCTCTACAAAAACATTATATCATATTTATATACATAAATAAAAAATAATATTAAAAACCAAAATGAAAAGTTTTTCATATTTACTTTTGTCTGTCTAAGGGGCTATAATAAAGTTATAGGATAACAATTCAAATTTTATAAGGAGGTTTTATACATGCAATTGTTAAACGCATTAAAAAAGAAAAAATACAAACTACTTTTAATTATTGGTAGACCTGGTTCTGGTAAGAGTAAATATTTACAGAATTATTCAAAGCAAGTTGGAATTCCTATTCTTGACCTAGACTTTATTCTTGGTAAACAGCTACCTGATGGAAAGGATTCTGATTATGTTTTCGATTTTTTAAATGGATTCTTAGATACTTATAAGCCTGAACAGGTATTAATTGATAAGAAAGCAATATTATATAACAAGGATTCTAAGATTGATTTATTAGATTTCTTAAAGGACTTATCACTAAAGAAAACTGTTATAGCTACATGGAATGGATATACTGAAAATGGTAAGCTAATCCATGTTTGTGATAAGCTTCAAAAAGATTTCGAATATGATCTTGAAGATGATTATGCATATATCGAATTAAAATAAAATTAAGGAGGAAATAAGAATCAAACAGATTCTAATTCCTCCTTTTTTTATTAATAAAAAAAACTCGGATATTCCGAGTTTTAATTTTTATTACCAACGATACTAGCAATTATTAATAATATTCTTAATAATTCAATATAAATATATGCTAGACATGTAATTAAGCCAAGTGCAACGCTCCATTCAGCATTCTTTTCAGCACCCATTTTAACTACTGCCTCTGCTTCTAAGAAATTGAAGCATAGCATTACAACTGCATATAATAAATATAATCCTTCAATTGCTAATAATAGCCATAAATAATCGTTATATGATACTACATTAGTTATAACAAGAATAAATGTAAATAAGCCTAATGATAATATTCCAAGTAATATTCCAAGTAGGGCTGCAGTTAATACCTTTCCTGATTTTAAAATACCAGTAAAGAATAATAATAAAACAATACCAAACACAATAAGTGTAGAGAATACTGCTGCAACTCCAATTCCAGGAACATATAGCTCAACTATAGCAGTTATTATTCCTAAAAGGAATCCCATTGATATTGAATATATAGTACCAAATACCATTGCTACTCTATAACTAATTCTTCCTACTATTGCAGAAACTAATGATACTATCATAGCACCTATTACTAATCCAATTAATATTGTAAGGCTTTGTTGATCCTTAAAGAAAATTGGTAATAAAATTGTTCCAGCAATTGCTGTAGCAACTGTTAATGCAAAGAATATTAATGTTTTAAAAGTTATTCCTTTATATGTTGCCTTATCAGTTTCATCATATGTAGAAACACCAGTTTTAATGTTTGTGAATAAAGGTGTAGGTTTCATATTTATTTACCAAAAGTACTCCTTTCGTTTGTTCTTACAATTGGTATTATATCATTAAATGAATTAAAAATAATAAAATCACATAATATAACAAAATTTAATCTAAGAATGCGAATAATCCTTCTGTTGCTTCCTTATCTTCATCTGGTAAATTACCGAATGATCTCATTATTTCAAATTCAGCATATAAAGAATTATTTAATTTAGTTCTTCTCTTAACATCAGCCTTTGATGAGAAAGGTCTAATCTTTCTTTGTTCAACAATATCTAAGGCAACACTTTCACCTAATTTATCTACTGCGATAAATGGAATTCTTAGATTTCCATCCTCGATAATGAAATCAGTGGCATCACTCTTTTCAATATCAACAGGTAAGAATTTTATACCTCTTAATGTCATTTCTAGTGCGATTTGAAGTGCTGTGATTAAATCATCATCCTTAGCTGTCTTGCTTTCTAAATTATTAATTTCTTCCATTCTTGATTTGATAGCCATTGGACCACCAACATAAGCATTTACATCATGGCCTTTAGCTCTATTAGTTAGCCATGCACTATAGAATAATGATGGATAATAAACCTTAAACCATGCAATTCTTAGTGCCATTAGGACATAGGCAGTGGCATGTGCCTTAGGGAATAAATATTCAGTTCTATGACAAGACCAAATATACCATTCAGGTACATTATTTTCTCTCATGTAGTCCTGTAATTGTTTCCACTTATCTGGGGCACCAACCTTTTTATTTTTTCTTACGAATTCCATTATGTTAAATGCCTTAGATGGATCTGCGCCCATCTTAATAAGGTCAATCATAATATCATCACGACAACCGATGATATCTTTGAATTCGATTTTACCAAATTGAGTTCTACCATTAACAAGCTCCTGTGAGTTTGTTGCCCATACATTTGTACCATGAGAAAGACCTGAAATCTTTACTAATTGAGCAAATGTTTTTGGTGTTGTTTCAACAAGCATTTGCTGAACGAATCTAGTTCCTAATTCAGGTACACCATATGATGCAACCTTAGAGCCTAGTGCTTCTTGAGTAATACCAATTACTGCAGTTTCACTAAATAGCTTATATAATGTTGAATCATCAATTGGAATATCTTGTGCTCTTTCAAAGCTAAATTCAGATTGATGAGAATGAACATAATCCATCATGTATCTAATCATAGTAGGATCATCGTGTCCTAGTACGTCTAGCTTTAATAAATTCTCTTCAAATTTATGGTAATCATAATGGGTTGTTCTCATTGGAACAGTATCATCATTGGCAGGATATTGAACTGGTGTAACATCATAAATATCAACATAATGTGGTACAACAACTACTCCTCCTGGATGCTGTCCTGTTGAACGCTTAATACCTATTAAGTATTTACTAATTCTATCTATTTCAATTTCTCTTAGCTTCTTATTTGTGTTTTCTAGATATGCTTTAACATAGCCATAAGCATTCTTATCAGCTATTGTACCTACTGTACCAGCTCTAAAGGCATTTTCATTACCAAATACCTCTCTAATATATTCATGAGCCTTAGCTTGATATTTACCACTGAAGTTTAAGTCAATATCTGGTGTCTTATCACCATCAAATCCTAAGAATGTTTCAAACGGAATATCATGTCCATCTTTAGCAAGCTTTTCACCACAAATAGGACATACATTATTTGGTAAGTCATATCCTGATTCTACACTTCTTAAGATATCTTGGAATGGCTTTTCGTCTTCTCTTAAGCCATATTTTTCAATTTCTTCATCACTCATTTTAAATGTATGCCATTTACATTTTCTACACTTATAATGAGGCTTTAATGGGTTTACTTCAGTAATATCCATCATTGTAGCAACTAATGATGAACCAACTGAACCTCTTGAGCCTACTAAATAGCCATCAGATAATGATTTTTGTACCATCAAATATGACATATAATAAACAGATGCATAACCACTCTTTCTAATACCTGTAAGCTCTCTATTTAATCTATCCATAACCATTCCTGAAGGATTATCACCATAATTCTTCTTTACATTTTCATCAATGATTCTTGTAACTTCAGCATCAATTGATTCGACATGTAGGAATGAATTTTTGAATTCATCATCTCTTGGTGAGAACATTTCTTTATGGAATGCAGGATATTTTTCAACCATATCAGCAATTTTATTTGTGTTCTCTACTACTATTTCATAAGCTAATTCTCTATCTAAGAAATCAAATTCTAATAACATTTCATCAGTAGTTCTTAAATGAACTGATGGATATTGATCATAATCAACTAGATGATGGAATCCTCCACCAACCTGTGGACTATTGATTAATATGTCTCTATATTTCTTTAGATTAGGTCTTAAATAGTGACAGCCTGATGTTGCGACAACAATCTTGTTTTCTTCTTTAGCTAATCTAATTATCTTTTTGATAACTTCTTGAATATCTATTTCACCATTTGGAAGTGATGAATATAGATGCATATATGCTGAAGGTGGCTGTACCTCAATATAATCACAAAATCTAATGGCAGCCCTACATTCTTCTTCGCTTCTATTTAAGGCAAGTTCAAAAACATCACCATTATAATCATCAGAACCAACAAGAATACCATCATGATATTTTTCAATAACTGATTTTAATAATCTAGCATCACCATATAAATGATATGTTAATGCATCAGATACTATTTTTAATAAATTTTTATATCCTGGCTGATTTAAGGCAATTAAATTAATTCTTGAAGGAATTACATATTTATAATGCTCATCAGTAATCATACCATTAATGTCATTATAATTAGTTACACCTTTGTTATATACATCATTTAACATACCGATAAAGCATAATGCTGTTACTCTTGTATCGTCATCAGCTCTATGGTGCTGTTCTTGTTTAATTTTATAATATTTAGATAATACCTTTAGGTTAAATTTCTTAACCTCTTGTGTATATCCGGCAAGAACTCTAAATAAATTTAATGTATCAATTGCTGGGAATTCATCATATGGTATATTATGTAATTTACATTTAGCATAAATCATACCAATATCGAATTTAGCATTATGGGCAACTAAAATACTTCCCTTAGAGAATTCTAAGAATTCATTTAATACTTCTTCAATATATTTAGCATCGCTTACCATTTCATCTGTGATACTTGTAAGCTTTGTAATCTTTTCAGGGATATGTCTTCTAGGGTTTACAAAGGCATCATATTTTTCAATAATACCACCTTGGTATACCTTACATGCAGCGATTTCAATTATTTCATCATATGTTTGAGAAAAGCCTGTTGTTTCAATATCGAAAACAACATATGTTGCTGATTTTAAATCAATATCTCTTTGATTGAATGTAATGAAATAGCTTGAATCATCAATATATGGCAATTCTACGCCATAAATTGGCTTAAAATTAGGATATTTAGATAATACATGATCTACATCAGGTATTTCATATAAACCGCATGTATCGGTAAATGCCATTGAAGTCCAACCCCAATCATTTACACATTTAACATAATCAGTAGCCTCTGTTAATCCATCTAGGGTAGACATCTTTGTATGACAATTTAATTCTACTCTCTTAACTTCAGCATTATCTTTTACCTGTGCTTCCTTATGAACACCAATAATGTTAATAGTTGATGCCTCAATTATTACTTGTCTTGTATAAGAATCATATGTTGCCTTACCAACAACCTTAACATCAACACCAACATTCATTTCAGCCTTAAATGCTTCTTTTTCTACATCATTTCTAAGCCACTTACAAACCATTATTGAATCTGATTCATCAGTAACCTTTAAAACACATCTTTCAGACTTACTCTTTGTAGTTTTTATTTCTTTATCAAATACATATCCTTCAAATAAGAATGTATCCATTCCGTTTTCATTGATATATAGCTGTAATTCCTCATGAGATTGAGGAATCAGTTTAATTGGTGTTACAGTATCAGGAATAAATTTTTTATAATTATTTTTAGATTCTTTAATCATTGTATTAAATTTTTGAGCCTGGTGTGCTTCTTGTTGTTGTCTTTCGATTTCTTGCATCATCTGCTTATCAAGCTCGTTCATAGCGTCTGTAAGGCTTGTGTTTTCGTCATTAACCTTAGCCACCTCAACTAAAAGACCATAGTCCTCAAATTTATTCTTAATTGTAGGTAATAATTCATCAATTCCTTTGGCATCGTAAGCAACCTTAAAAGTTATTGTGTTACCTTCAATAGTTGCATCATCAGAATTAAGAGCTCTAAAGGCACCTGATTCTAATGATAGGTCATTTAATATCTTAATTAGATATTGTTTTAGCTCCTCAGGAGTTAATTCTTCATCTTCATATCCAATTTGAGAATCAACTTTTATTTTAGAATCTACTTCTTTTAAAATAATTTCGATATTTGTTTTTAAGCTTTCATATTGATTTAAAGGTATTGCGTGAGATAAAACGATAGATATTTTGAAAGTTTTTGATATTTTCTTATATACTGCTTCATCTATTTTAATTTCATTATTATCATCAAGAATACCTAATGATTTAATTTTATTAATAAATTCCATAATATCTTACCTAATCCTTACAATACTTTTAAATGACATGACACTATAAATTGCTGGCATTACTAATGCCACATATTTTAGCCATGAAATACCAAATAAAAACGCAAATACTACAACAATAAAGAAAACAATTGAATCATATAGACATATTCTAATTCTATATTTTAATTCAATTCCTGGATTAACAAATCTAGATACAATAAGTGCTAATAATATAGATGCTGCATAATACATAGTTAGATTAATTAAATCTGATAATAACATAAATGTTTGGGCAGTTTTATTAGCTTTAATTAATACATTATCAATAAGTAATGATAATTTTAATTTAGCTACATTTGAATTTGCTTGAACATCAGCAAATGTAAATGAGCTAATACCTAAATCAGCATAACTAACCTCATATTTTAGCATTGCTTGATAATAATATGTAACCTTGTCCTCATTAAAGATTAATAATACACCAAAGGCATTGCTTGGGACTGCATCCTTCATAAAAATTAAACATACTTCTTCTGACTTAATTGTATATTCAGATCCTTGAAACTTATTGTCAGCAAAAACTAAATCCATTTCTTCTGAATGGTTGATGACCATATTTGTTATACTATCAACATAAGCGTCACTATAATATTTAGTATTATAATCATATATAGCTACCAATGAAGCGGCAACAATAAAAAAAGATAATATTGTTATAATAATTTTATAAAATTGGTCCTTGAAATATAATACTATATATTTAGGATGACAAATTATATTAATTATTTTCTCCATAAATAGCTCCTTAAACGTATGTTTTTATTATACTATAATAAAGGTCCTTCATAAAGAGATTTTTAAATAATATTAGAATGATTTTTTTAAAAATTATTTTAAAAAAGTTCAAACTAAATTATAATATTTTTGGAGGTATTGAAATGAATTATTTTACTGATGCCAAGCCATATAATTCTTTACACGAATATTATAAGAAAGAATATGGACATAAAGTTGCTAAAATATCATTAAATGCAGGTTTTACTTGTCCCAATAGAGATGGTCGAAAGGGATATGGTGGATGTATCTACTGCTCAAAGGAGCTATCAGGTGATTTTGCAGGAGATAAAAACAAATCTTTAAAACAACAATTCGATGATATTAAAGAAATAATTCTAAAAAAATGGCCAGATACATTATTTATGCCATACTTCCAGGCAGGATCTAATACTTACGCTCCTGCTGATTATTTAAAAAAGATATTTGATGAAGCAATTACATTTGATCCTAATATAGTTGGTATTTCTATTGCCACTAGAGGAGATTGTATAAATCATGAAATTGCTAAAATGTTAGGTGAATTAAATAAAAAAATACATGTTCAGGTTGAATTAGGGCTACAAAGCTCTAATGAAGAAACATGTAAATTTATTAATAGACAAATGACAAATCAAGAATTCGAAATTGCAATTGACCTATTAAGAAAAGAAAATATAGAAATTGTTTGTCATATTATTAATGGTCTTCCAAATGAAACAGAAAATGATATGATTAATACTATTAAATATATAAATAATTTAGATATACAAGGAATAAAAATTCATTCATTATTAGTTCTTAAAGATACAATTCTTGCAGATATTTATTCAAAGAATAAATTTGATATTTTAGATTTAAATAAATATGTAGAAATTGTTTGTAAACAAATATCTATATTAAGACCAGATATTATTATTCACAGACTCGCTGCAGATGGAAATGAAAATGACTTAATTGAACCATTATGGACTAGAAAGAAAATGGTCGTTATGAATGAAATAGATAAATATTTAAGAAAAAATAAAATATATCAAGGTAAAGAATATAAAAAGTGATGCGAGCGCATCACTTTTTTATTATTTATCTTCTTTTTCTTCTGAATCCTTCTTAGGATCTTTTCCACTTGAAGTCTTTGGTTCTTCTGGAACTAGCTTCTTGAAATCAACAATTAGATTTACACAAGCACCAATTACAAATCCACCAACAATTGAAACGATAATTGCGTATACTAGCTTTAAGCCACCACCAATAACAATAACATTGTTATATGTGTAATAAACATTATTATTAGCTGTTAATACTTCAGATTCAACCATCTTAAATGTATCTGTATATTCTTCAAGCTTTTCTTTTGCAGCATCTAACTTTTGTAAGAACTTTTCACTATCTTCTTGAGATGCACGTGCATGATATCCATCATCTTCTGTATCTAATAATTCTAATACATTTTGATAATATTGAATCTTAGTTGCATAATCTGTATTTGCTAGAGTTGCATCTAAGATTGTTTTTTCTAATGAAGCAATTAAATCTAATGTTTCTTTTGAATTAGTAGTTGTTTGAGTTGCAGATGATCCAGATGTAGGTGTAGTGCTAGGTTCATACTTAATTTTTGCTAAAATTTGAGCTAATGTTTCACTAGTATTTTCAATAGTGATTATATTAGAATTATACATTGATTGATATGTAGTATATGTATCTCTATATAAATCTTCATTCTCAGCATAATTTAATACATAAACATTATTAATAAGGCTTGAATTTAAAGCATCTACTGAATAATCAGTTAAATAGAATGCTGCCTTAAAGTCACTTTCATATGATGTTAATGATCTATTAGTTGATGAAATTACGAAATCACTATATGTATCCTTTAAAGTCTTATAGCGAGTATTAATATAATTATATTGATTCTTTAAATAATATAATTTAGCATCAAGAGTTGTTGCGTTATCATATGCTTCAAAATTACTATCATAATATAGGTTTCTAACCTTATCTCTATTAGTTCTTGTTGAAGTTTCAATAATATCTTTAATAAAAGCTCTTGCTTGCTTAGCGCTTGTAAAATATTTCTTATTAGCCTTTAAAGTATATGTTTGGCTTCTTAATGTTGCTTCATCTAAGCTATATACTTCCTCTACTGTAATTGAGATTCCATTGTTTTCATAAATAGCATCTAGATTAATAGATTTATATAAATCATTACTAGACTTGATTGATTCAAGGTTTTCTCTTGTTATTAAAGAATTATAATTAAATCCTGCACCATCAACATATTTTCCATTGATCATATTTGGATCAGAAAAAGAGAATGATGCTTGATAAACTTGCTTTAAGCTATTTAATCCAAATTGAATTACTAAAAATAGGAAAACAGCACTAGCTACTGATACAATTAATAATAAAAGTTTTCTACCAAAAATAACTTTTAATATAGCTAATAATGATATTCCTTCTTCACGTTCAAAATCTTCCATAGTAGTTCTCCTTTTATTCAACATATGTATTATAACTTATATTATAAAAAAAAGAAACATATTTTAATTATTAAATAATTAATATGTTGTAAAGCATATCAATTATTATACCAATAATTACTTTTTTCAAAATGTAATAATTCATACTTTTTTTGAAATAAAACCAAAATCTGTTTGATGCTCTTACAATGCGAAAAAACAATTTTGTAAAACGTTTTCTAAACTATATTGACAACTATATTTTTTTAATTTAAAATAAATAACGAAGGTAGGGAATTACCTCGATTTTTGCCGATATTATATATTATTATTAAAGCGCCAAATTAATAAGAATATAAATAAAAAGCAAAATAAAAAACCGTTTCTCAACACTCCACCAGAGATACGGTTTTTTATTTTATCTTTGAAATAATATTTATCGGATTTTTAGATTTAGAAACCACTATATCACTTGATAGGAAAAGCTCTCCATCAGTGTTAATATTATCTAGAGTTTTTAGCTTAAAGCTATCAGTTTTTATTACTGTATCCTTCTTTGCTATTCTACCAAATAGAATAAAGCTTGCAAAGGATATACAGCCTCTTAGTTTATTTCTTCTTTTGAATAATATTAATTGGAAATTGTTTCTAATTTTCTTTCTTAATTTAAAGCCACCTAGATATAAGCTATCTACTGCTAATACTAAATAGAAATTATCATTAATATGATTATTATCATATTCTATTTCATAATATGAATTAGCTGGTGATTTAAAAATATATTTTAATATTCTTAGATAGTAAGCAAGCTTGCCTTGCTTTCTTTTTTCTTTTTCCTTAACATCATATGAAATCATTGATATTCCACCAGATGCTAGCCCATATACAAAATATGAATCATTGATCTTATATACATCTTTAGAAACAATATTATTATCTTTGATAATACGTATTGATTTTTTAAATGATGTATAACCAAAATTTCTTGAATAATCATTACATGTTCCTGCTGGTATAAAGCAAATATTTCTTTTTAATCCTTGCTTTAAAACCTCAGATATAACATCATGTACTGTTCCATCTCCACCTATAATTAGGATGGTATCACATTCTGTGTTTACATAATTTGTAGTTCTTTCATTCTCTTTGATATCAGGAATGATTATTTCTTCGTATAATTGATTTAATTCTTTTTTTAAATATTCAAATTTCTTGTTTGAAATATGCTTCTTTGATTCTTTATTATACAGGATTAATAGCTTCATATTAATTTAAGAATAAATCAAATTTACGAACGTTATTATTCTTTCCGGCAACTACAACAATATCTAATGGATTAATCTTATCAGTACCATGTGGAATATAGAATTCGTTATCTCTAATAATACCAACGATATTTACATCAAAATTGTTTCTGATATCCATTTCAATTAATGTCTTAGGCTTAAATGTTTTACCTACTACTATCTTAACCATAACATAGTCATTTGATACAACGTGATAATCCATGATGGAGTCACTATTAATTTGATTAGCAAGTGAAACAGCTGATGCTTCCTCTGGGATAATTACTTCAGTTGCTCCAATAAGAGTAAATAGTTCTTGGTGGCTTTCCTCATCACATCTTACTGTAATGTTTTTTACACCAATTCTCTTTAGATTTACGATTGTTAAAATTGAAGCCTGAAGGTTATTACCAATTGCAACAACTGCATGATCAATATTGCTTACACCAAGTTCAACTAATACGTCAGACTTAGTTGCATCTGCGATAACACAATGTGGAACGATTTTGGCAATATTCTTTACTGATTCTTCATCAATATCGATTGCTAAAACGTCACAATCCATTTTAGCTAAAGCTCTAGCAACATTTGAACCAAAACGTCCTAAACCGATTACTAAAAAGTTCTTTTTCATCCTATAATCACACTCTCTTCTACATATCTTATCATTTCCTTAGGTGGATTAATCCAGTTTTTATTTACTGTACCGATTACAGTAAGTGGTCCTAATCTACCGAATAGCATCATAAATGATAATAAAACCTTATTTCCTATCTTTAATTCTGATGTTATACCTTTAGACAATCCCGTTGTCGAGAATGCTGATACAACCTCGAATATAGCGTCATCTAATTTTAAAGATGGTTGAATCCATACAACTGCAGCTGCTACAAATATACAAGATGCAATTGCTACATTAACTAATATAAATGCCTTAATAATTTGATCATGATCAAGGCTTCTATTAAATACCTTAGCAGTCTTTCCTCTAGCGTAGAAGAAAATAGCTATCATAATAATTGCGAATGTTGTAGTCTTGATACCACCACCACATGAACAAGGTGATGCACCTATTAACATTAATATCATACATATCATTGTTGTAGCAGGTGATATTTCATTCATTCTATATGTTTGGAATCCTGCAGTTCTACATGTGATTGCAGTAAACAATGCTTCCATCCAGCCCATTTGATTACAAGTTAATTTAACTAATAATGTACCAAATATAATTAAGCATGCTGTAGTAATTAATGTAATCTTAGTATGTAAATTCATCTTCTTCCATCTGAATTTATTTCTAAATACATCTTTAAATACTACGATACCGATACCACCAAAGAATATCATTAGCATTGTAGATACATTCATTGTAACCATTGAGAATGTAGATATTCCATAGTTCATATATTCCTTACTAGAGAACATTACCATACTTTCAGGTCCTAAAGTATCAAATCCAGCATTGTTAAATGATGCTGCTGCATGGAATACAGAAGCAAATAATGCCTTCCATATATTACCACTACCATCCATGAATTTTAAATATTCATAAATAGGATACCAGTTAACTAAAATACCAATTATTTGAATAGTAACTGACAATATTACGATACTCTTGACTAATGAGGTAATTTCTTTAGCTGATTTTTGATTTAATGATTCTCTTAAAATAAAGCTATTAGAAATACCAATTTTAGCACCTAGCATAGTAAAGAAAAATACTGCAATAGTTATAATAGATAATCCCCCGATTTCCATTAACAGAATCATGACTACCTTACCAAATATTGTCATATCATTTACGACTCCTTGAGGCATAACAGATAGACCTGTCACACATACAGCTGAGGAAGCCATAAATAATGAGTTAGCAACATAATGGCCTGCAGATGTATTATCTAAGTATTCTTTATTATATGCGAATGGTAATGATAATAATATCATTCCTATTACTATTACTGATATGAAGGTAAATATTATATATAAATATGGATGTATTTTTCTTTTATTCATAATACTTCCCACCTCATAACATATATTATAACATTATTGTTATTAATAATCAAAAAAAATGGTTAAATAACCATTTTATTTTGTCCATTCATCTGGCATCTTTTTACATACTGCCATAGCTAATGCACCTGGCCCAATATGACATGAAATAGATAATGATAATGGAGCACAGAATATATCAGCATTCTCTCCAACCTTTTCTTTTATTATCTTAATGAAATCTAAAACATCAGTTTTATCAACTCCACTATATGCAACCTCATAATAAATGTTATCAGTTCTTCCATCCTTGTCCTTTAGATAGCCATTTACTTTTTCTAAGCATGCATCAAGCATAATTTCTTTTGCTGATTCAACGCTTCTATTTCTCATTCTAAATTTATCAAGTTTTTCACCCTTGATAAGTAAGATTGGTTTTAATCTTAGCATTCCACCTAGGGCAGCTGCAGCAGCTGTGATTCTTCCACCCTTCTTAAGGTATTCTAATGTATCAACCATAATAAAGATATCAGAATCGAATTTTATTTCCATAAGCTTATCATAAATAGCTTGTCCATCATATCCACATTTAGCTAATTCAATTGCATCAACAACTGATTGTCTTTGAGTTACAGATATTCTTTGATTATCAACTACAAAAACCTTTCCTTCATATTTAGCTTTTGCAGAATTAGTAGCTGTTTCACAAGATTTAGATAATCCTGAAGACATTGGAATATATACTACTTGATCATATTCTTGTAATAATTCATCCCAAATTGATTCTACATAAATAGATGATGGTTGGCTAGTTGATACCTTAGCTCCTGATGTTAGCTTTTGATAAAACTGCTCTTGAGTTAAATTAATATCCTCAAGATATTCCTCACCATCAATATTAAAAGGCATAGGAATAACTTTTATTCCTAATTCTTTTCCTTCACTTTGAGTAATTCCACTATTACTATCAGTTAATACTGCAACCTTTGCCATAATAAGCCCCTCCTAATTTATGTCACTTTGCGATATATCTTTTTAAAAAATCGTCTAATTATAGCAAATGAATATAGTATTGTCAACTCTTATTCGTCATATTGTGACTTAATCTCTATTAGCTCGAAATATCTTTCTAATAAATTATTATATTCTTCCTCTGCCTTATTTAGTTCATCTTGAAAATCCATAAGCTTGACATAATCATTTTTTGGATCCTTTAATTCAATATTTAATTGTTTAATTTTTTCTTCTAATTCTTTTATTTTAGAATCTACTTCTTCATATTCTCTTTTAATTGCTGAAGGTAATCTATTTCTTTTTCTTTGAGTATTAATAGATTTTTCTTCTTTTATAGAAATATTAGATTTAGATTCAATATAATCTGAAAAAGATTTTAATGATTCAATAATTGTATTACCTTCGAAGCATAATAGCTTATTACAAATCTTATCTAGGAAATATCTATCATGAGATATTACCATGATAGGGCCTTTAAATGATAATAAATAATCTTCTAATAGCTCTAATGTATAAATATCTAGGTCATTAGTTGGCTCATCAAATAATAACATATTAGGATTAGATATTAAGACCTTTACAAGCTGTAATCTTCTTTTTTCTCCTCCTGATAACATTTTTACCTTGCTGTATTGTAAATTTGAATCAAAAAGGAATCTTTCTAATAAATCAGATGCACTGATTTCACCATCTAATGTTTCAATGCTTGATTTATAATCTTTGATATAATCAATTACTCTTATTTCAGGATCTATTAATTCTAAATGCTGACTAAAATAACCTATTTTAAGGGTATCACCCTTAATTAATTCACCTGAATCAAGGCTTTCAAGTCCCATAATTATTCTAAATAATGTTGATTTACCAGCACCATTATCGCCAACGACACCAATTATATCATCTCTATTTAAATCAAATGAGAAATCATTAAACAATGATTTATCACCAAATGATTTAGAAATATTAATAGCTTTAATAAGCTTTTTACCTAATCTTTGAGAAATTGATGAGAATTCCATTTTTCTTTCTTCATTAAATTCTATTTTAGATAGCTCATTAAATCTTTCAATTCTACTTTTACTCTTTGTTCTTCTAGCTTCAACACCACGGCTCATCCATTCAGCTTCATGCTTAAGAATTGATTTAAGCTTTTTGCTGGCAGCCTTTTCTTGTTCAAGTCTTTCAGCCTTTAATTCTAAGAACTTGTCATAATTAGCTTCATATAGATATGTTTTACCAAAATCTAATTCTAACATTTTATTACATACTCTTTGTAAAAAATATCTATCATGAGTAACCATTACTATTCCATTTTTAAATTTAATTAAATGTTTTTCTAGCCAAATAATTAAATCATTGTCTAAATGGTTAGTAGGCTCATCTAGTATTAAGAAATCACAAGGTGTTACTAATACCTTAGCTAAAGCAACTCTTTTAAGCTGTCCACCAGAAAAATTATTTGTAGTAATGCTTGAATCATCAAAGCCTAGCTTAGAAAGGATTGATTTTGCCTCATATTCTAATATTGGGTTCTCTTTAGTAGAATCTACCATAATTATGTCAATTAGGCTCTTATTTGGGTCAAATTTGGGGTCTTGAGGCAAATAATTGATTCTCATACCACCAGTTTTGATAATAGTACCAGAAATTGGATTCTCTAAACCTAAGATAAGCTTTAGCATTGTAGTCTTACCTGTACCATTAACTCCTACTACTCCAACCTTATCAGATGTGTTAATAGAAAATGCTGCATTATCTAAAATCTTCTTCTCTATATATTTAAATGAAACATTATCGAATGTAATATTCATAATTAACCACCATGAAAAATTATATCATTTATTATGCATAAATAAAATAAAAAACGACCTAAGTCGTTGTTTACAATACTGGTGCCCGAAACAGGACTTGAACCTGCACTCTTGTGGAACTAGATTCTAAGTCTAGCGCGTCTGCCAATTCCGCCATTCGGGCATGTATAAGATTAAGCAGTTTATAAACTGCATTAATAATTATACCAATTTTTATTTTATTGTCAATAAAAAAACAACGTTTTTAAGCATTAAAATATAAAACGTTGTTTTATTAATATTATTCACCTTTAAATATCGGCCATGAATATTGAATCATATATTCTCCTCTATATGCTCTTATAGCATTAGGGTTATTATTTTTATATTCATATAAATCACAATCTACCTTTGTTATATCAATGAAGCATTCATTTCTTCTTTTAATAAATACATCCTTACAATTTAAATTATTTAATGTTTCTTGGATATCAGCAATTAGATTTCTACAATATGATTTATGATCTTCATCTTCCCATAAAACAGCATTAATTTCATTGATATTAGCTGATGCTCCTTCTCTATCAACTAAATATGCAAATAATTCTTTTGATTTTTGATATTTAAATTTTAAAGGAATGCTGTCATAAAATACATCAAAATTACCAAAACATTTTATTTGTAGCTTTTTAGATGTATTTAATTCAACAGGATATCTTAATCCATCTAATTCTTCTTTTATTTTATTTTCATTAACAGGCTTAGTTAAATAACCTGATGCATGTACTTTATATGCATCAAGTGCATAATTATCATATGCTGTTACAAAAATAATATTTATTGTAGGATTAATAGCTTTTAATTTTTTAGCAAGCTGTATACCATTCATCTCAGGCATTTCTATATCTAAAAAAGCTATATCTATATTTATATCCTTAACATTATTTAGAGCTTCTTTTGGATTAGTAAAACAATATAATTCTTCATTTGGTAATACCTTTTTAATAGTATTTTCTAAGCGAATTAATTGTAATTTTTCATCATCAACTAATAATAATTTCATTTCATTCACCTATTTATCAAAAGTTATAATAACATTAGTTCCTTTATTAATCTCACTATTAATTTCTATATTTCCTTTACACATTTTAGTTATACGATATTTAATATTATTAATACCAAAATGATTATCATCTTTTTCATTAATATCAGCCATATTAAATCCAACACCATCATCATTAATTTCAACTACATATGAGGATTCAGTTTCATATGTCTTAAAAATTATTGTTCCTCCTGATATCTTTTTTAATATTCCATGCTTAATAGCATTTTCTATTATTGGCTGAATTGAAAGTGAAGGAACATAAAAATCTCTTATTTTTAAATCATATATAACATTTATTCTATCTTCAAATCTTAATTTTTCTAGTGATACATATGTTTCAATATGTCTTAGTTCATCTTCAAAAGGAATTAATTGATCTTTTGTTAGAGAAGATAAATTTCTTCTTAAATATTCTGTAAATTCATCTAAAGCTTCTTGTGCTTTATTTGGATCAATAGTAATAAGTGTTGATATAGCGGATAAAGAATTATAAATAAAATGAGGTTGTATTTGAGATAACATTACTTTTACTTGGGCATTTTGAGCTTTTTCTTTTTGTTTTAATAATTCAATATTACTTTCATAATTTAAGAATAACAATAATACCTCAATCGCAATAATAATTGATGCATATGCGATTGCATATCCTTTAAATATATTTTGTAATATTATTGCAATTAAAGGAATAATACTATATGAAGAGAAAGCTAATTTTTCTCTTCTATTTAGTTTTTTACTTAATATAGCTGTAACAAATACAATTACAAACATAACACATTGATATCCTTGTGATAATATCATTGTGTTACTTCTAATATATTCACCATCTACGGAAGTAAAAAACATTCCTGTAAAAATATTGATAATATCTAATAAACAGAACACTGCCAAACCACAAATATTAAATATTATTAATCCTTTTTCTGTTTTAGGAGATATTTCTACATAATTATGCATATATCTAAATAATAAGAATAATTCTATATTATTCATTATATAAAAAGATGTATAAAAGGCAATGATAAAAGGATTGCTGGTATAAGCAATCTTAATAAGTGCAAATGTCAAATATATTGATAAATGTATTGAAGTAAAAATAATAAAATCTAAAAGACATTTTTCATCTTTTCTTTTATTTTTTCTAATCGCAAGATTTACAATATGAACTGACAATATCAATATTCCAATTATACATACTGTTACATTAAAAATACTTGAACTGTTCATGATAATTAAATTTTATCATATTTATCAAAAAGTTTCTATTCAAAACAATTGAATTCTAATAATAAGTAACAAATATAGACAAAATAAAAGTCTCAGAATCATCTGAGACTTGAATTTTTTGATGGAGAACCATTCGTAGGAGCACCCGGAACCACTTTACGGTATTAAGCTATTTTCTTAAATTTGGTTCGGATACATAACACATATGCTTGCCTATATAAAACCCAAATTGAAATAAAATTAAAATATAGTCAAAACAGAAAGGATCATTACTGACTTTCTTCTTTTTCGTTCTCAAAATTATCTTCTTCTATTTCTTTTTTGTCATTCCAATGCCTATATATAGATGCTAGTATTGCTCCTG